>Ga0209186_1000816_pt1 | contig 24214 bp, 16 predicted proteins | sample SidtaG_FD_187426 | JGI IMG/M metagenome (GOLD analysis project Ga0209186, IMG submission 187426) | Marine algal microbial communities from Sidmouth, United Kingdom - Sidmouth_Male2 metaG (SPAdes) (version 2) | ecosystem: Host-associated > Algae > Red algae > Unclassified | place: Sidmouth...
TCGATTCCCACCTTCGGTACAGTAAGCCTCAACGAACTTTTTTTGTTTGTTGGGGCTTTTTTTATTGGTTTAATTAGCTCACAGGATTTTATAGGAAACGGTAAAAACACTATATTTAGAAAGCAGTAATTTGAAAGATTTGAAGCAAAGCTAATACAGAAAAAATTAATCCAACCCTTATGTCAAAAACAATACTCTCCACTTTAGAAGCCCTAAGAAAATCCGCCTCCACGGGAATATACTATGCAAAAAACGATTATGACCGCATTCGATATACTGAAATATTATCCATGACAGAATTGTTGTACGAAAATCTATTAAATATAAAAATTTCAGAAATTGACCCCATTGACAAACAAGGTTATATCACGCCCAAAGTAGGCGTCAACGGATTTATTGAAAACGCAGAAGGGAAACTATTATTGGAACAAAGAAGCGATGATAAATGCTGGGGAATTCCTGGTGGTTGGGCGGAAGTAGGTTTAAGCGCAGAAGAAAATGTTATAAAAGAGGTTTTGGAAGAAACTGGCTTTTTAGTAGAGGTCGATGCCCTCATAGGTATTGTGAGTCGAAAACCAAGTAAACATTACCCATATACTTCTTATCATCTTTTATATAAATGTCGAATAATTTCGGGTAAGTTAGAGAAGTCCATTGAAAGTGAAAATGTTGGCTGGAAAGAAATTGGTGAAATTGACAACTGGCATGTTGATCATAAAGAATGGGTTGAGTTTTATATGGAGCGAACCCAGAATGGATGAAATTACTACAAAAACTTCCTACTCCCTACCCCTCACAACACCGCTTATACTTCTTCCCACTCCCACAAGGACAAGGCACATTCCGACTGATTTTTACCTCCTTCACATTCAAAGCAAAAACCTCCATATCCTGATTAAAAATCATTTCCAACATCTCATATAATTGCTCATGTTTGCGTTGCAACAATTGAGGGGTTTCAAAAAAATACTCACACAATACCGCAAAAAATTCGATGCGACTCGTTCCCCCATACGGACGAATATCGCTTTTGCCCTTCTGAATTTTCTCTATTTCCTGATCAATCATATTGAGCCACGGAAGCACATACTGTTTTTTCAACAAGACATGCGGAATGCCATCAATCGAGCCATCGGCCTTATCAATGAGATGCACAAATTCGTGAATTGCCGTATTTTGTTTATCCGTTTCGTTTTTAAAACCGTGTTGCAACGCCCGTTTTGACAACAGCATTTTGCCCTCCATATATCCGCCCATACCGACCATTCCCAAAATATTTCGTTCCTCCCCTTCCAATTCAAATTTGTGATTAAAACGGTCTGGATACAAATACACTTCCTGCAAATTATAGTATTTCCATTCGGGAAACGAAAAAATAGGAATCACCCCACTCGCAGCAATCAGCACCCGATTAATATCCTCCACCGTCGTTTTGACACCCGTAATTTTACAATTCAGCAAAAACTCTTGGATTTCATATTCAAACTGTCTTTTTTGGGCAGGATTCAACGCATTATAAAAGGGAACATATTTGTGCAAAATCGACTTCCATTTTTTGGGAAATTTTTGGGTAGGCAATCGCCATTTCTTTCCCCGCTTTCGGTCAAGATGCCACAAGACAAAAATCCCACCAACACACAAAACAATAAGAAAAATAAATGCTGCCATCCACGAAGATAACATCTTTAAAATTAAGTTTATAATTATTTGGAGAGAACGGTAAAGTGCTTCGTCGTGACGCAGGGTCTCGCTATACGTTTATGGATGGCATCTCCAAGATGCCTTGCATTTTATCACGCACTGTACCGTATTGGAAGGCATTTCTAAAATGCCTTTCATTTCCACATATAAACCAAACAAGGCAGCCAACACACAATGCCATCCAACCACTGCTATCGAGTCTATTTTGGAGGGTTTGGACTTCTATTTATAGTTCTCCCTCACAACTCCAAAACAAAAGCCCGATCTCGCCCCACATGATGACAAGCAATCCCTCGTTCCGCCAAAATATCCATCCACTTATCACACTTTTTCGGATAGTTGGTATCGTCTATAATCACTTTTTCTACATCCACACAGTCCAATAATTCTACCAAATTGACAGTTGTGTTTTGGGAGAGGATAATGTAGTCTAAGGACAAATTTTCTTCTACCGCTAAACCTCCAAAATCTTTGTCTACCAACAGTATTTTCTTGTCCCAAAATTGAATGAAAGGGTATTGAACCAAAAGATTTTTGTATTCATAAGTTTTATTTTGAAAAGTAGTTTTGCTTAGACTGTCTTTTTCTTGAATGCCTGCTTGTTGGTGAGAAGGATGTATTACAAAATCTATGAATCGGGCTAATTTTTCTTCTTTTTTAGTTTCTAAAAAACTTGTGGTGTGTGTTGCTTGTATGAAATCTATCGCTGTGGTATATTTATCTTGATAGACGATTAGGCGATTTTGGTGGTTTTGAAAATGATGGATATAGCCTCGATGTCCGACAAAACAAATCACCATCACTAAAGCGAAATGCAAAAGTCGTATTTTCTTAAAATGACAAAAGGCAAGAAATACTACTAACGCAATATAGAAAAACATGACTTCTAAAGACTGCATTTGTAATCCTTCTAAACTTGCCAATGGCAAATTTTGCAATTGTCCTAAACAATAGTTCATCAATCCAATTTCCCAATAAAGAAACGTTCCCAGCCAGTCTCCAAGGTAGGGAACTTTGGCTAAGAACAAAAACGCCAAACCTGTATATAAAATCATCGCTGCTCCAGGAATGACAATGACATTTGCCAACAAAAAATACAAGGGGAAACGATGAAAATACATAATACTCAATGGTAAAGTCGCTATTTGCGCTGCAATAGACACACTACTTAACTTCCAAAACCACTGTACTCCTTTATTTTCAAATTTCCACCAAGCAAAAAGGCGAGGTTGCATATAGATTATGCCCATTACCGCCAAATAAGACAACTGAAAACCCAATTGCATCAACAACATCGGATTCATCGCCAACAACATAAAGGCGGATGCACCAATGATGTTAAAAGTGCTGATATGCGTCTTGGACAGTCGCCCCAAACTTATCAAACTAAACATCAAGGCTGCTCGACAAACTGAAGGAGCTAATCCTGTCAATAAAGCAAATAACCAAATTCCTATAATGACGACCATAAATTGTATCCATTTTCCATGCCGGAGCCGTTTCAAAAAGGTAAAAAGTCCCAATAAAATGCCCCAAATAAAGCCAACATGCAATCCTGAAACGGCTAAAACATGCATCGCTCCTGTATTGGCATAAATATTTTGGACTTCCTTTTCCAATAAGTTTTTGTAGCCTAAAAGCAAGGCTGCTGCCACCGCTATTTCGTTTTTGCTCTCGACCTTTTCGGTCAGCATTTCTAAACAGTAAGCTCGTACTTGAAAGACTTTCTCTAACAAAGCATTTGCTTCTCGCTTATTCAACGGCTGCCAATCGTCCGCTTTTACATAGGCTTGGTGATAAATATTTTGGAAGGCTAAGTACTGTTTATAGTTGAAAGCTGCTGGATTTTTTGGCGCATCAACGGTCTTAAATACATTGTTGAGAACCAATAAATCGCCATATTTCACGTCCCTTACTAAGTCGCTCTTTTCAAAAGTTAGTATGCTTTTTCCTTCGACACTTTTAATCTCCTCTTCTCCAATGATTTTTTGAACTTCTACGGTGGCTTTATATACTTTTTCTTTTTCGACTAAGGGTTCTAACACTTTTACAATGGCTTTATCCTTTTCTTCAAGATAACCATAAAAATAGTCGGGATGGTTCTCGCTATCATACAGCAAAAAACGAGTCATGCCCAAGCTCATCAATGCCACAAAACACAATATTCCTAAGAACATTTTGCGGTAAATATGCTTTGGCGCAATTTTTCTGGTTTGGAATACGCCGACAATCATCATACAACCCAACACACAACCGATACTACCATACAAAGAAATAAAATTACTCCACCTCATCGCTATCAAAATTCCTATAGCAAAAGGCACTAACGACTGTAATGCAGGGTATTTTTTCCAACTAAAAGACATTTTATAAAGTTTTTTTAATAAATGATTGGTGGCAAATGGTTAAATATTTCATTAGAGTAATTTACCAACGTTCCTTTGTATCTTTGCCTCTTTATTTTACCGATGAATAACCCTAAAGACCGCTTAACATAGCCCTGATAGCAGTGGTATGGTGACAGCGTTGGCGGTAGATGTAAGGCATCTTCAAGATGCCTTACATCTTGTGCGGCAGTCACCATAAGAACGGATAGCAGGACTGAGCGTCACGACGAAGCTCCTGAACTTTCGCTCCTTATTACCAAAATTCCAAATACACTAATTCCTAATTTACTAATAAAGCTATTTTAATTTATTAATACATTTATTTTACAACATTTCACCTCTGTCATTTGTTACCAAACAGAATTTATGAACCATATTACTTATACAATGCAAAAAAAGTATTTTTACGCCCTTTTTAGTCTATTTTTTTGCCTTTTTACGTATGCCCAAGACGGTGTTATACAAGGAAGGGTCTTTGATCCTATCAACAATGAAGCCATTCCTTTCGCTAATGTCATTATTCAAAATACGACGACTGGGGGTACAACGGATATAGATGGATACTACAAAATCGAAAACTTAGAACCAGGATTATATAATCTTCAAGCCACGTATATCGGCTATAAAACTCGTACTATTTTTGAAATTCAGGTGAGTAATTCTCGTGCGGCTGTCGTCGATATTGAGATGGAGGAAGATGCGGAGGAATTGGAAACGGTGGTTGTCAGAGCAAGTCCTTTTAGCAAAAGCGAAGAAAGTCCTGTTTCGTTACGAAGTATTAGTGCCAACGAAATTCAACGAAATCCAGGTGGAAATAGAGATATTTCTAAAGCCATACAATCTTTGCCTGGTGTGGCGACGACGGCGAGTTTTAGAAATGACATTCTTATTCGGGGGGGATCGCCTGCCGAAAATAGTTTTTATATTGATGGTATCGAAATTCCTGTCATCAATCACTTTGCGACACAAGGCGCATCTGGTGGTCCTAATGGAATGATTAATGTCGATTTTATCAAAGATGTTGATTTTTATGCGGGTGCATTTCCTGTAAATCGGGGGGGCGCACTAAGTTCTGTCTTTGATTTCAAATATGCAGAGGGAAATCCCGATGGATTGCAAGCACGTTTTACGTTGGGTTCAAGCGATGCAGGAATCACGTTGGATGGGCCGATTGGCGATAAAACCAACTATATTGTATCTGTGCGTCGTTCTTATTTGCAATTTTTATTTGCGGCAATTGGCTTGCCTTTTTTACCGACTTATACCGATTATCAATACAAAATCAAGCACCGTTTCAACGACAAAAATCATTTGACCATTTTTCAAATTGGTGCATTTGATGATTTTGTCCTCAACTTAGATGCCAATGAAACAGAATCTCAACGGTATTTACTGGAGAATCTGCCTGTCAATGAGCAATGGAATTATACTTTTGGAATGAAGTACACTCATTTCAGCGAAAATAGCTATACCAATTTTATTGTAAGTCGCTCTATGCTTAGAAATAGCATCTACAAATATGCTAACAATGATGACAGTAGTGAAGATAATTTACTGTTCGATTTGGATTCTGATGAGGAAGAGAATAAACTGAGAGTCGAAAACATTAGTCGAGTTAAGGGATTCAAATTTTTATTGGGGGGAAGCTATGAATTTGCTCAGTACAGCAACAGTACTTTTAGCCAGCGTCCTGTTGGCGGTGAGGTATTTATTGCCGAATATGATACCACTTTAAATCTCAATCGCTGGGGATTTTTTGCACAGGCTTCCAAAAAATTTATAGGGGAACGACTGATTCTTTCGGCAGGTATTCGGGCAGATGGTGCGGACTATTCTGACGAGACTCGCAATATGTTCAAACAGCTTTCGCCTCGTGTGTCTGCTTCATTTATCGTCAATGAGCGTTTCAACATCAACCTTAATTCAGGAATGTATTACCAACTCCCACCTTATACGATTTTGGGCTATGTGGAGAATAATCAATTTGTGAATAAAGAGAATGGCGTCAAATATATGCGTAACATTCATTACGTTGGTGGTTTGGAATGGAACACTCGTAGCAATACCCGTATTACTTTAGAGGGTTTCCTCAAAAAGTACGACCAATATCCTTTCCTACTCAACGACTCTATTTCCTTTGCCAACTTGGGTGGAGACTTTGGCATTATTGGTGATGAAGCGGTCACTTCTATCTCAGAAGGACAAACGTATGGAATCGAATTATTGGCGCAACAAAAACTGTTCAAAGGTTTTTATGGGATTGTTGCTTATACGCTTTCGTGGAGTGAGTTCAAAGACAAAAATGGTGTCTTTACGCCTACCGCTTGGGACAGTCGCCACATCATTAATTTAACGGCGGGTTATCGCTTCGGCAAAAATTGGGAAGTGGGGGCTAAATGGCGTTATGCTACAGGCACACCTTACACGCCTTACGACGAAGCAACCTCCCTTTTGCAAAGTACATGGGATATTGCCCCCAATGGCGTTTTGGATTATGACCGATTAAATAGCGAGCGTATTCCAGCGATTCACACATTGGATGTTCGCATCGACAAAAGGTTTTTCTTAAAGAAAGTCAATCTTCAATTTTATATAGATGCCCAAAATGTCTATGCCTTTCAAGCAGAACTTCCTGCTTTCTTATCAGTGAAGCGTGATGATAATGGTATACCTTTAGTTGATGCCAATAATACGAGCAGTTATGTAGCAAATTACCTTGGCAATGATTCTGGCGCAGGAACAGTTTTGCCAAGCATCGGCATCATCGTAGAATTCTAAAAACATGCTCACCCACAAAAACGACTTAAACCACAAAAACTACTTAAACTATAATAAGGAGAGAACGGTGGAGTGCTTCGTCGTGACGCAGGGTCTCGCTATCCGTTCATATGGCAAATAGGCTTGATAACAAAGAAGAACCACATAAACTACTTAAACTACAAAAACCACATAAACTATTTGCCATAACCACTACTATCGAGTCTATTTTAAAAGGTCAGAACTTTTATCAAAGCATAAAAAACAAAACCCGTACGTTCATTTTTGAACATACGGGTTTCATGTGTTTGGTAAGTTGAGTACTTTAGTCTAATCTAAAATAAGCGGACGCCACTGGCGTCATACCAGACACTTTTTTTAACTTCTTTTGCAGTAAAATAAGCTTCATACTTATCCTTTGCAGGTTGGTACCATGTTACCTCCTCCGCATAAGGGTACTGATTGTTAAAAGATGTTTCTATTTGATCAGGAATAATCAATTTACGACCTTTTTTTCCTTTCCAAAAATAGGCTAATACTAAAAGAATTGTAGCTGTAATCACTATTTGATAATTATTTAAAGTTTATTAATTGGCACATTGGTCTTCCTTGTGATTCCCAGTAAATGTTAGTTGTATTTTTTAGATGTACATTCAAAGGTATGAACATTCATCTATTGGCGTTCCACAGTATGAGACAGTTTTTAGTGAAATAAGTAACTATTGTTCATTTATTAAATTACTGACTGTATACTTATATAACAAGTTTTTTTCCAAAAGCGTTGCATCTATTTTTAAGAATTAACATTTTTTTTAGAAAAACTTGATTATACATAATAATATGTCTAAACACAATCGTATAGATTGGTTTCTAAAAAAACACATGCTTAGGTAGGTTCTTTAGTTGTACTTTACTTAAATGCAAATGGAAGATAGTTTATTGCATTTATACACCTGACTTCGCTTTCTTAATATTACGTAGGAATCACATATTAAGTTTAGCTTTCTATAACATTTTTATTACGCTTCTTCCTTTTGTCAAGTCCCAATTATTTTGTATCGATTCATTTTAACTATGGATTGGTATAAGACGGCCGCTATATCATCGTTGCGGCCATGCAAGATAGCCCCGATGGTAGTGGTTGCAAGTTTGGGCTGGCGGCTTTTTCACAGAATGGATTGTGAAAAAATGGAAGGCATTTAGGGAAGGCCTTGCATAAACGGACAGCGGGACCAGACGTGACGATGAAAGACAAACCTTTCGCTCCTAAAAATAAAAAAGTCTTTAACAAAAACGATGGTGTTCTTGTTAAAGACTTTTCTTATCTGTCCAATGGACATAATATTTTTAATGCTAACTTATTCTTCGCCTTCTCCTTTTTTGACGACCAGATCAGATTTCAACAAAGCAATTCCTTTATCAAACATACCGACCCATTTGTTGCCATCAGCGTCTATTTTAATAAAAGAAATGGTATCCGTTTTGAGCTTAGAATTTTTGGTTGTGTATTTTGCCCATTTCTGACCATCATACATTGCCAAGCCTTTGCTCAATGTTCCGACATACAACATGCCGTTTGCATCTTTATTGATACATAGGATGTGGTTTTCAGGAATACCAGAATTACGAGGGTTCATTACCTGCCAACGACCATTTTCAGTCAATCGTGCCATGCCTCTGTTGAAAGTACCAATCCACTTAGTATTGTTTTCATCGACATAAACGCAACGAATATCATTGTCAGGAAGTTCAGAGTTGGTATTAGAATAAAGTTGCCACTCTCCTTTTGAGTCAATGAGGATGAGTCCGTCTTTTGTGCCAATCCAAGCGTCTCCATTTCCGTCTAAAGCAATACTTTGTACGTGGGGCGATTTTAAGTCCGTATTCAAGTCGAAGGTATTCCACTTGTTACCGTCCCAAGTTACTAACCCTTTAGAAGTTCCAATCCATTTTTTACCTTGAGCATCAACAGCAATGCTCGTAATGGTATTGGAAGGTAGGTCAGAATTTTTGGTATCGTATTTGTTAACGACTTTGCCATTAGCATATTCTACGAGTCCCCATAGGGTACCAATCCACTTAGTATCTTGTGCATCTATTTCAATGGCATTGATACTGGGATTGAAAGAATTTGCTTTGTCTTTGATGAGCGTCCACTCATCACCACTATATGTAAATACTCCATTATAAGTACCTACCCATAGAGATCCTTTGCTATCTATATCTATTGCATCAGACGAGCGTATTGGATCAATCCAATCACCTGTAGTGCTTTCATTAAAGACCTCCCAATTGTTTGCTTGGCTAAACGCAACGAAGGGGATAAGAAATAGCAAGAATATTAACTTCCCAAATTTAATATTCATGTTGGTTAAAATTGTGAATTCTGAAAAATGATAAAAAGGAGTAATCTGTTTTCTAAATAAGTTGGTTAAGTTGTTGTTTTTCTTCTGTATTGAGGTCTTGATCCTTCTATAAGGTATGACAAAAGTAAAGTATAGTTTTTAAAAATAAGCAAAATTTAGGAAAAATTTCAATTTTTTGCTATATATAATTATTATTTTAATAAGCGAACTTATGTCGCCTCCATACACCATAAATAATGCCTCCTAGTAAAATCATAAGGAGCGGAATACATATATTAAAAATTTGCCAATAGTTTTTTTCCTGTTTTATGCGTTCAGCATCTAATAATCTTAACTGTACATCTTTAGAACGTGCAACAATAATGCCAGAATTATCTAAAAGCCATTCTATAGAATTCAGCAAAAAGTCTTTGTTGGCAAATGTCTCTCTGGTAAATTTATAATATCCCAATGGCAGTGGACGGTCATTGCGTCGATCATAATCATTGCGAATCATATCACCATCTGCAATCACAATCATTTTGGTTTGCTTGCTTTTTTCTCGCAGGGTAAAGTCTTTAATGGTGTCCAGCATTTCAAGAGTGCTAAATGCTAAACGATTTTTGAAAACGGATTCAAATTCTCCTTCTAAGGCAACTGCTACAGGTTGAAAGGGTTTCTTAAACTGCTTAGGCACAGGCTGTTCTCTCGCAATCGCAATATCAACTTTTACAGGTGTGTACAAAACTTTGGTGTACTGTGAAGTAGTCAGTAAGATGTCTTTTTTGACGCCTTCTTGTTTTATCGTATCTATAGTTCCAACAAATTCGGCGGCTATTGGACTCAAACTTTTTGTAATGGGATGGTCTTTGTTGGCACCTGTAATAATGGGATGATATAGCCAGGGAAACAGTTTTTGCTGTTGGGCATTGCCTGACGGATCGACTCCAACCACCAACGGAATGGGATTACAACGAATGTCTTGTACCAAATTGTCATTGATCCGCACGCCATACTTAAAGAGCATATCTTCCAAATTTAGATTGTAAGAGGGCGCAATAAATGAAGAACGAGTCTGTAAACTATCCATATCCGCAATCAGATTTTCAACTAACCACAACATTTTGCCTCCACCCATAATAAACTGATCTATCTTAAACTTCTCTGCTTCTGTAAAAGGAATTGTTGGTTTAGCAATAATTATCAAGTCCACTTCTCTCGGAATCAACGGAAATTCTTCTAAATCTAACTGTGATAAGATATAATAAGGTGCTAAAGAATTGGAAATATCGGCAATGTTTTCGCCATTCCACTCTCCGTGTCCTGTTAAAAAGGCAATTTGAGGTTTTCCAGAACGCTGTAATTTTTGAATAGCATTGGCTATTTTGAATTCTAATAAGGCGATTGAATTATTAATGACAGCTTCTGCATCTTGTCCATTCTGTTCATCCAACAACATAACGGGATATTCTCGCCCTCGATAAATCACAATGGCTCCTGGAAAAAACACCTTATTGGTCGATGATCCATCTTGGTTATCAAACAATCTTCGAGGCATTAATCCTTTGGCAGTCAATTGGTTGGTAATCGCTTGCCGTTCTTCTACATTGGGCGTATCTAATGGATCAACAAACTCATACTGTAATTGGCTTCCTGTATAAGCTCGAAATTCGTCCAATATGTCACGGGTTGCATTGCTCAATCGCTTGATCCCCGCAGGAAATTCGCCTTCTAAAAAAACCCTTACCGTGATAATATCGTCAGTTTCCGCCAATAAATTTTTGGTTGCATCGGTCAAGGTAAACCGTCCTTCTTTGGTTAAATCAAATCGAGTATGTAAAGAAGAAGAGAGTATATTTAATAAAACAAAAGCAGCTAGTACAAAAAGTACTTGTATCATTGCTTGTCGTTTATGTGTTTTTCCTGCCATCTGTTTTTTGGTGCTGTGGTTCTTAGTGCTTGGTGCTGTGGTTTTTTTCTGCTTGGTGCTTTGTACTTGGTTGTTAGAATTTAGAGTTTATGATTTAGAATTTAAAAAAACTACCACTTCCTGCTTTCTAAAGATACTTTGGTGAGTAGGATAAAAAAGGCGATAAAAGTAAAGTAGTAAACCAAATCCCTCGTATCTAAAACGCCTCGACTCATAGACTGATAATGGGAATAAATCCCTAAGTTTTCGATAACACCATCTATTTTCGCATAAAACAAGTCCAATCTACTCAAATAATCGAAGGCAATGTAACAAAAGAAGCACAAGAAGACAGCGACTAAAAAAGCGATGATTTGACTGGACGTTAAAGAGGACGTAAAAATCCCTATGCTCACAAAAGCTGCGCCCAACAACAATAAGCCGACATAAGACCCATTTGTTGCGCCTGTATCAATATTGCCTATCTCTGTTCCCAATTGGTAGATGCTATAATAGTAAACCAATGTTGGCAGTATTGCGAGCAAAACCAGTACAAAGGACGCTGCAAACTTTCCCAAGACGATTTGCAAATCACTCAAAGGCTTCGTCGATAACAATTCGATAGTTCCACTATTGATTTCCTCTGAAAAGGAGCGCATGGTAATCGCTGGAACCAAAAATAGGAGTATCCATGGGGAAGTGTTAAAAAAGTAGTCAAGACTGGCATATCCATAAGAAAGGACGCTTGTATCGGGAAAAACCCACATAAATAGTCCTGTTACCAATAAAAAAATACCCATCGTGATGTAGCCCATCAGGGAGCTAAAAAAACTATGAATCTCTTTGAGAAATATGCTTATCATTTAGTTTTGTTGTTGGTATTCTATTCTGTTTTTTTAGGAGCGAAAGGTAAAGTGCTTCGTCGTGATGCTCAGTCCTGCTATCCGTTAAAGAGCGGAAGATGTAAGGCATTTTGAAAATGCCTTACATCTAAATCCGCTCTACCACTGCTATCAGGGCTATTTTTAGAAGGTCTCTACGCCTATCAGCTTTTCCTATCGAATCGTTCTATTCTTTTATTCAAATCCGCAATAGCTATTTGGCAAAATTCCTTGAATTGTCCTTCCTTATTTTTGTTGGTATATTTCTTTAATTCTTGCTGTAATATCGCCTTTGTCCACGTTCCCTTTCGTTTTTTGGCTTGTAATCGTTGTGTTACTATATCTAAAACCGCTTTTCTTCTATCTTTTAGGCTTTGCAAGTTCAAATTTAAGGTTTCCTTTAAATCTTTTGGTCATTTGCGTAAATTCGTCCATCTTTTTTATAAAATATTTTTTCAGCAAACAAGGCAAAAAATATAGGCATAGCTGACTATAACGAGATTTTTACCAAAGTATGATGGAAAAAGATGACGCCAAAATAGGTAATTTATTGTTTTAAGCCCCACCCGTCAACTCTCTAAATACTTCCTCTAAACTACTCTCTTCCCGATTCAATGCCAACAATATCAAGCCATTTTCCACTGCAAAATTAAACAGCATAGGGCGTTTGTCTTCGGCTTTTTCGCTATAGATTCGATAGGTGTTTTCGCCAAACGACTCTATTTCTGTTTCCCCCAAATAGTCTGCCAATTTTTGGACATCTATCGCTTGATTATATTCGACAGTGTACAATTGTCGATTGGCGGATTGCTGTAAATTTTGGGTGCGATCATCCGCCACGATATTGCCCTGATTGATGATGATGACTCGACTACACATGGCTTGTACTTCCTGCATAATGTGTGTCGATAACAACACCGTTTTTTCCTGTCCCAATCGACTAATTAGCTGCCGAATGTCGGCCAATTGATTGGGATCTAAACCTGTGGTTGGTTCATCTAAAATTAGTACTTCTGGATCGTGAATCATCGCTTGGGCTAAACCGACTCTTTGTCGGTATCCTTTTGATAACTGACCGATTTTCTTTTTTTGTTCGACCTCCAAACCTGTCACTTCAATCATCTCCTTTACCTTTTCTTTTCCATTGCGCCCCAAACCTTGTACTCTCGCTACAAATTGTAAATATTCCTTTACGTACATGTCCGTGTACAAAGGGTTATTTTCGGGCAAATACCCGATTCGTTTCTTTACTTCATAAGGCGATTTTTCCACATCAAACCCGCAGACACTCGCTCCTCCCTCACTTGGCGGAATAAAGCTCGTTAAAATCTTCATTGTCGTACTTTTTCCTGCTCCATTAGGACCCAAAAATCCCACAATTTCGCCCTTATTCACCGTAAAACTAATGTTGTCCACAGCATATTGTGTACCATATAATTTGCTTAACTGCTTAACTTCAATAGGCATTTATAAGTATTTTAATATTTTAACGTCCAAATTTACAAATTTATTCCTTCCCAAAAATACAAAAGCCATACTGTATTAACAGCATGGCTTCTTTCTTTTAATTGTCATTTTTTGTAGGGAAGTGGTTTTCTTAAAACAGTTGGTAGGGATTGAGACCGTTTATAATAGCCCTGATAGCAGTGGTATGGCTAACCAAGTGCTGTAGTTCTTAGTGCTGTGGTTCGGTTCTCCCGTGATTTGTGGTTCTTGTTTAGCCATAAGAACGGATAGCAGGACTGAGCGTCACGACGGAGCAACTGACCTTTCGCTCCTAATTAAAACTTTTATAAAAAAAATGCTCTTACTTCACTGGATCTAAAAAGGAGTCTTTATAGCCAATTTGCTCAGAACAATAGGGACATTGTTGTCCACCATTTTTGCCGTGATAATATCCGTGAGAACGTTTAAAAAAATTCCCAAAAATTCCACCTTCTCTTTTTACACGAGGCTCTTTAATATCTACATCAACGTATCTATCGTCATATCTGACATCGTACCCTGAATCTTTGGGGCGAAAACGATTCAAACGGCTTTCTGAACGTCGCCTTTCTTTTTCAAGTCGTCTTGCAGCACGATCTTCTTCTTGTCGAATACGTGCCTGTAAATCTTCTTCCGCTCTTCTTTTGATTCGCTCTAACTCTGCTTGTTCATCTTCAATTCTACGAGCTTCAGCTTTTTTTCTTCTAATATATTCTGCTTCTCTCTCCGCTTTAGATCGTTGATCCACGATTACTCGTTCCGCTTCTTTTTTAGAATGTCTTTTCTCTTTGCGAGCAGCTTCTCTATGTTGGTGTCCATGACTGTTATTTCCACCTTGTGCTTCTGCTGTTTCCCGAAGGTTTTTACGGCAAGGGGCGGGTTGTGCTTGGGCAATTGTACAGTAAATTTCATCTGTATTTCGGCTAATTTCGAAGGTTTTCTTTACAGATTCGCCTTTACAAAGCTGTTCTCGAAGGTCCTCTATTCTTTCTCCTAAGTAATGTCCGTAACGGTCATAAGAGATAATATGAACACGAATACGATCATAAGCATCATTGTAAATTCCTTTGTTGTAGATTTTGACATTTGCTGTAGACTTGCCTAATAAGCCTCTCCAATTGCCTTCATCAAGCCGTAAATCGACGTTTTGTGCAGAGCCTCCTGGTATTTTGATGGGCTTGGCTTTATTAATCTTAATAGGTTCTGTACTGGCGGCTGTTTTGCTTGAGGCAGCCCTATATTCTCGTATCTTGTTAGGAACTATAAAAAGTCCTAACAATAAGAGGATGCCTACAAAAAGTATTATTTGATTCTTCATGGAACTTGGCTTCTAAGTGAATATCTTACCAATAAAATTACTACATAAATTGTTCCAAGTCGTTGAACTGCACTAATATTTTTTTAACATATAAAAAAACCAAGCCCAAGCAGGATGTTAAAGCATTCTTCTTGAGCTTGATTATCAACACCTTAGAGATGTTTTGAGAATTCTTTGATTTTTGTCAAACTCAACGGAGGAAACTATGTCATTTCACGTATTCTCTACCATTTTGTTTCAAAAAGTCATGTAGTTGAACGAACAAAATTAAATAGACATGAATTAAGATAAACAAAACGCTTAATCACCTGTCACTTGTCACTCATCCCTTTTTTATTTTACATATTTATCTATTAAATCCTGTGTTCCTTTAAAATTCTGGCGTCTTGCCTTAGCCATTTCGATAGCACCTAAGGCGACTTTATGCCCTTCTTCAATCTTACCCAATTTGAATAAAATAGCGGCTAAGGTATCATTGTTGTGGTATTCACTTTTAAGAGCAACGGATTTTTTTGACCAGTCTTCAGCCTTTTCTAATTTTGCTTTATCTTCTATATTTAAATAAAAACGCCAAGCGACATCATTTAAAAAGCCTGAATTGTCAATCTCTATATCATCTATCTTAGTATAAGCTGTTTCAGCATATTTCTCCCAGTCTTGCATTTTTTTATAGTATTCTAATTCCATTTGAAGCAATAATAAGTCTTTGCGCTCAAAATCTAATTTCTCAACAACACCCAAGACCTCTTTAAATAAGTTTTCATCTTTTTTCTCTAAAGATTTTTGAAAACTCTTGATAGCAATATTTCTGAAATGTTTTACAGATTCCTCTTTCCCGAATTGCTTTTGATATATTTCTTGATTCTCCATCATAATTTGAAAGAATGGATCTTCTATACCGTCGGCTAATTCATAAAAAAGCTGCATATTTTTTTCGTTCTTGAGCTGCTTTTTTGATTGTGTTTTCAAATAGGTATTGACCACCTCTTCTTTAGGTTGATCAGCATAAGACAAGAACTCGATGTATTTTTTAAGAAAATCAGGGTCTTTTTTTCCTTCCTCATAAGTTTTTTTCATCTCTGCCAACTCTTCTTTATTCACCAAAGCTTTTTTTCCTTCCAAAAGAAAATCTTCTGCAGGTCGGAAACCTTTAAATCTTCTCACTTCTTTGCCTTCAGGGTTGTAATAGATGATGGTTGGAAAAGCTCTTACCATAAACACACTTTTAAGAGAAGGGCCTTCTCCCTTTTCCATATCTATCTTAAAATTTACGTAGTTTTCATTGTAAAACTCCCCTACCACTGTATTTTTAAAAGTGGTTCGAGCCATTTTTTTACAGGGACCACACCAACTTGCATAAGCATCTACCACAATGTGCTTGTTCTCTTTTTTAGCCATTGCTTTTGCCTCTTCCCAGCTTCCATGAAAAAAGTCCATGCCTTGTGCTTGTACTCCAATAGTTGTGAGCGTACACAATAGCAATAATAGTAGTTTAGGAAAAAGTGTCATCTGATTTCTCATATTCAAACGTATTTTTTTAACAAATGTAATCATTTTTCAATCGTTATGATAGCCCTTTTGATTGATTTTATGGAGGTTTTGATTAAGGAGGATACGACAAAAAAACAAAGAAGGCTCGGTTTCGTCTTTTAGATGACTTAGCAAACTCCCATAATGCAATGCTTATGCTTTTCTTAAAATTCAAATGGCATAACTTTATTACTCGCTATTTCGTTTGTCAATAAAATAAACCTAATTGATACTTTTTAATAAAAAATGGATGAGCCGTGTGCATACCCTTGCATTGGTTTTTGTAATCTGGGGCTTTTTGTTCAAAATCAACCTTCTCTTAATTGCTGGGCTTCTAGTGGTTATACTGATAGAAGCGTATGATTTTAGCATTACAGACAAACTTCCCACTTTTCTCCCCTTTATCTTTTACGCATTTTATTTGGTCGCTTTATTGGCTTTATTTTTTTATATTTTCTCCTCTTTTACACACCCATATAGTCTTCAATTGTCTTTGATTTTGTGGTTATTGGCAGCATTGGGACATTTTATCATAAAAGTAATTTATAAATCTTGACCTGCATGCCTATATTATTGATACAGTGCAAAATAGAACTTCTATATCGTATCAAAATTTTAAATTCTAAACAGCCTTATTAAAAAAAAATAACATCAAAGCCTTATGTTCTAAACAGTTTAATTAGAATTTAGAAATTAATAAAATAGGCTTATTCCCTCTAAAAAATAAAACATTTTTTAAAACTTTTTCCAAATTATAGTGTTCGATACTCTATAAGTTTTGACGAAATGAAGAAATCAATACGTATGCCTCAATGGATGAAACAAGTCCTATTGGTTGCTGGCATCTATAATCTGTTATTTGGGATGCTAACTATTTTGGCACCTAATCTCTTTTTTAGGTGGGCAGAAATGGAGATACCTATATACCCAGAACTCTGGCAATGTATTGGTATGATTGTCGGTGTTTTTGGAATTGGCTATGTAATTGCTTCCCGAAATCCCTTGCGGCACTGGCCAATGGTATTCGTTGGCTTTTTAGCTAAAATCTTAGTGCCTCTTGGTTTTCTAAAAGCCTGGCTTATTGATGGTGCTTTTACCGCCACAACAGGTAGTTTCATATTATTTAATGATCTTATTTGGTGGATTCCTTTTGGTTTTATTCTATATAAAGTCTACCAACAAGATTACCATAAAGATGCTTCCTTAATTGACTTATTTAGCCAAGATCAATTATACTCTTTGGACATGTTTGAAACTTCTGAGGGCATAGATTTACAAGAAATGTCCAAAAAATCGCCCACACTGGTTGTCTTTCTCCGTCATTTTGGTTGTACTTTTTGTAGAGAAGCCCTTCAGGATTTAGCCAATTGTAAAGAAAACATTGATATTTTCGGCACTCGTATGGTTTTGGTACACATGTTAGACGAAAAAGTCGCTTCTAAAGAACTTGAGAAATATGGATTGAAAAATTTACCACACATTAGCGACCCCGAAAGCATCTTATACAAAAAATTCAAATTACGTCGAGGTACAACTCGTCAGCTTTTTGGCTTAAAAGTTTGGATTCGAGGCTTAGAAGCAGGTATCTTAAAAGGTCATGGCATTGGCAAAGCAAAAGGCGATATTTATCAAATGCCTGGTGTATTCTTACTAAAAGATGGCAAAGTTGTTAAAAAATACATCCATCGCTCCGCAGCAGATCGTCCTGATTACAAAAAAATCGCACAGTGTGCTGTCTAATATTCTTCATAGAATTTGTTAAGTTAAGCATAAAATATTGTACCTTTTTGTTATCTATTATATCTTTAGGGTTAATTGAGAATAGCATTGTGACCAATGCCTTTTTTTTCAATCAAAAGTACTGAACCGAAACAGATAATGAATAAACACGATGTAATTATTGTTGGCGCAGGCATTGCAGGCTTAACTGCTGCCATACAACTCCAGAAAGAAGGCTTAAATGTCAAAATTATTGAAGCAAGTGACCGTGTTGGTGGTCGCATGAAAACGGATAAGGTTGAAGGCTATCTTTTAGATAGAGGCTTTCAAGTTTTATTGACGGCTTATCCCGAAACTCAAAACTTCTTAGACTACGAAGCCCTCAAACTCCGCAATTTCAATCCTGGCGCAAAGATTTTCTACAACAACAAGTTTTACAACTTTGCCGATCCTTTTCGCAAACCTGTAGACGCTTTTAGGGGTTTCAACAATCCTTTTTCTAATTTTGGCGATAAACTCAAAGTCGTTGCTTTGCGCAATCGGTCTCGTCGTTTGTCTATTGAGGATATATTTGCCCAAAAAGAAAAACCCACCATTGACTATTTGAATGAGTGGAATTTTTCCAAAAAGATGATTAAAGGGTTTTTCAAGCCATTTTTGGGTGGGATTTTCTTAGAGCCTGATTTGCTTACCTCCAACCGCATGTTTGAGTTCATTTTCAAAATGTTTGGTACAGGCTATGCGGCTTTGCCCGAACAAGGCATGGAAGCCATCCCACAACAACTTGCCCAAAAATTAGCCAAAGACACCATTCTACTCAATACCCGTGCCGTACACATTACGCCCGAAAACGTGATGATTGATGATGGACAGACACTCGAAGCAGATGCCATTCTAATCGCTACCGATAGCACCAACATCAAAAAACTACTGCCCACATACACCGCTAACACCACCAATACAGGCGTTCGCTGTCTTTACTTTGCTGCGGATGAACCACCGTTCCAAGAGCCTTATTTGGTCTTAAATGGCTCTCAAAATGGATGGATCAACAACGTTGCCATTCCAACAAATTTACAGTCCTCTTATGCACCCGAAGGCAAAAGCTTGATTTCCGTCTCCATTGTTCGTCCTACGACGTTGAGTGAAAGCGAATTGTATGCTTCTGTGCGCAAGGAACTTTGCGAGTGGTTTGGGGCTGCTGTCGTCGAAAAATGGATGCATTTGCGTACTTACGTCATTCCCAATGCACTTCCTGCGATGTCGTCCATCAATTTACCTGAAAGCAAAGGAATAGAAGCCTTTGAGAAGGGAATTTTTGTGTGTGGCGATCACGTACACGACCCTTCTATCAATGGTGCTATGCGTTCTGGTCGCATTACTGCCGAAGCCATTTCTTGGGACTTAGCTTTAGTGGTCAACAAAGTCAAAGCATAATCACTACACAGTTTCTTCTTCCTTTTTGTTTTTTACTTTCTAAAGGTTTAACTTAGGCTTTTTTTATTTGGAGACAACGGTAAAAAAGCTTCGTATGGACGCATGGGCCCGCTGTCCATTCCATCCCTATCGGGATCCATTACCATCGGGTCTAGTTTTCACTGACAGTCTAATAGTTTAAGTGGTTTTTGTGGTTTTTGTGGTTGTGGAATAATCGGGTTTCAAAAACAGTACTGTTTACCTTAATCACAAGAATTGGTTCGTACTCTTTGCGAACCTTGCGTAAAATCTTTGCACCCATTGCGGTTAAAGAAATATGGAGAGAAACAATTTCTTCTCTGTTGCGCCCATGAAAAATAGCCCTGATAGCAGTGGTTGGATGGCTTGCGTTGGCTGCCTTGTTCGGTTCATCTGTGAAAATGAAAGGCATTTTGGAAATGCCTTTCAAGGCGGTACAGTCTGTGAAAAATGCAAGGCATCTTGAAGATGCCATCCATTAACGGATAGCAGGCCTTTCCGTCACGACGGAGCAATTGACCTTTCGCTCCAAAAAAAAAGAAAACTCAAAACATCTCAAAAACATTTAAGGGCTTTGATATGTTGTGTTTTCAAGAATTACTTGCATATGTTAGGATATAGATTTTCAAAGTATATTGATCCCAAAGATTTGCGCTCTGATTTCGAGAAATTATTAGACCTTTTTTTACAATTATTGGTCTATACTTCTGGAGATGTGGCGGAAGCATTGAGCTGGATGAACGAACTGGATAAGGAATATGATGTCACTTCGCCTGAATATGGGATGGGTGATTTTATAGAGGACTTAAAAAAGAACGGTTATATTGATGGCGATGACCCACAAGGCGGCTTAGGCGGCGGCTTTAACATCACGTCTAAAACCGAACGCTCCATTCGACAGCGTTCTTTAAATGAAATTTTTGGGAAATTAAAAAAAGCAGGTCGTGGACAACATCGCTCGTCCTTTTCGGGGCAAGGGGATGAAACAACGGCAGACCGTCGCCCTTTTATGTTTGGGGATTCCTTGGATAAAATCGCTATGACGGATTCTTTGCGTAATGCTCAAATTGAACATGGCATCCAAAATTTCAAATTGACGGAAAAGGACTTGGAGGTGCAAGAAACAGAGTTTCAAACCCGTACTTCAACGGTCTTAATGATTGATATTTCACATTCGATGATTTTGTATGGGGAAGATCGCATTACGCCTGCAAAAAGGGTGGCAATGGCGTTGTCGGAACTCATTACGACTCGTTATCCCAAAGATACTCTGGACATTATCGTCTTTGGGAATGATGCTTGGCCGATTCAAATTAAGGATTTACCGTATTTAAAAGTGGGTCCGTATCATACCAATACGGTGGCAGGCTTGGAATTGGCGATGGATTTGTTGAGAAAACGTAAAAATCCCAATAAGCAAATTTTTATGATTACGGATGGAAAACCGACTTGTCTCAAAGAAGGTGGACGGTATTATAAAAATAGTTTTGGACTTGATAAAAAAATCATTAATAAAACGCTTAATTTGGCGGTTCGTTGTAAGAAGGCAGGTGTGAAAGTAACGACTTTTATGATTGCGCAAGATCAGTATCTCCAAAAGTTTGTACGTGATTTTACGGAAGCCAATAAGGGAAAGGCGTTTTATACTTCTTTGCAAGGTTTAGGGGAATACATCTTTGAGGACTTTGAGCGAAATCGACGACGGAAAATGAGGTAGTTTAGTTTTTGTGGTTTAAGTAGTTTTTGTGGTTTTTGTAGTTAATAAGTAGTCTGACAAATTTATCTTAACATTTTAAGAGGCTTCTTTTTCCCTTATACTTCGTTGAAAATACTCACCGTAGCTATGGCTACGCTTCCGTTTTTCGCCTTGTCTAAGTAAAAAATAATCTCCCAACCTTAATTCTGTCACACTACTTAGTTCTTGGTTTTTCTCTGTGATCTTTAGTCTAAAATTTAAAAACAGTACATGAAATTTGATATAGATAAAATTAAAACGTTGGGGCAGCTTAAAGAGGCAGGCTATGTGTCTACCTCCATAAAAGAGGAACTTCGTGCTAACTTAATTGAGCATTTAAAGAAGAAAACGAATGTTTTTAAGGGCGTAATTGGTTTTGAAGATACGGTGATTCCCGATATAGAACGGGCGATTTTGTCTCGTCATAACATCATTTTATTGGGATTGAGGGGACAGGCCAAAACCCGTATCGCTCGGCAAATGACGGCTCTCTTGGATGAATATATTCCTATCGTTGAAGGTAGTGAATTGAATGATGATCCGCTTCGTCCGCTTTCTCGTTATGCACTGGATTTAATCGAACAACATGGGGAGGAGACGCCTGTTGCTTGGTTGCATCGGGATGATCGCTATTCGGAGAAGTTGGCGACGCCTGATGTGTCTATTGCGGATTTGATTGGGGATGTAGATCCGATTAAGGCAGCAAATATGAAGCTTTCTTATTCGGATGAGCGAGTGATTCACTTTGGGTTGATTCCTCGTTCGCATCGTTGTATTTTTGTAATTAATGAGTTGCCTGATTTGCAGCCTCGTATCCAAGTGGCTTTGTTCAATATTTTGCAGGAAGGGGATATTCAAATTCGAGGATTTAAGATTCGATTGCCACTTCAATTGCAGTTTGTTTTTACGGCAAATCCTGAAGATTATACGAATCGTGGTAGTATCGTTACGCCCTTGAAAGATAGAATTGAGAGCCAAATTTTGACGCATTATCCAAAAGATGTCGCCATCTCTCAACAAATTACACAACAAGAGGCGAGATTGACGAAGGAACAGAAAAAGACTATCACTGCCAATGATGTCGCTAAATTGCTCATTGAACACATTGCTTTTGAAGCGAGAAGCAGTGAATTTGTGGATGAAAATAGTGGGGTTTCGGCTCGTTTGACGATTTCGGCTTATGAAAACTTAATCAGTGCTGCGGAACGACGTATGTTGATTAATCGGGAAAAGAAAACGCACCTTCGTATCGGTGATTTTTGGGGGGTGATTCCTGCGATTACGGGTAAAATTGAATTGGTGTATGAGGGTGAACAGGAAGGCCCTTTTATCGTGGCTCAAAATTTAATTGGGAAGGCGATTGCTAATGTTTTTGTGGAGTACTTCCCTAATCCTGAAAAGAAACAGAATCCCGTAAAAGGACGCCAGCAACGACCTGCAAGACAACCCAAACCTCAAAAACCTGCTAAAGCTAAAGCGAATCCTTATCAAACGATTGTTGATTGGTTTGGACAAGGAAAGAATTTTGATTTGATGAATGATCTTCCTCAATCAAAATATACGAAAATCTTAATGTCGATTCCTGGACTTTCTGCCTTAGTTGATAAACACCATCCTGATTTGGATAAAGACACAAAACTCTTTTTTATGGAGTTCGTCTTACATGGATTGGCAGAACATTCTTTGATTAGTAAAAATATGGTTCAGTCTGGTTTTCAATTTAAGGATCTATTGGGGAGTATTTTTAATTTTGAGGATGTAGAGGAAGATGATGATATTGCTTTTTAGGCATAGTTTTTTGGCTAACCATATAAGTCCATATAAGCTGGTCATATGAGGTTCTGTCCTTTTAAGATAGACCCGATAGTAGCGTTATAGCTTTGCAAGGCTAAAAGGTTTTGCAAGGCTGCTATAGTAGCGGATAGCGGGCGCATGCTTTACGACGAAGCAACTGACCGTTCTCTCCTTATTTTTATTATTTTATAAAGCAAAAAACCCCCTTGTTCCATACTTTTTTTGACATATTGAATTTCAAAAAACTGACTTTTTTCTTGTTTCTGCATTTGTTTATAACAATGAATGTATGGGGGCAGAATTATGAGGTGTTCGTGGATTTGGAAAATGTGTCTTATGATTTTAAGGTGGAGATGATTGTGCCAGATTATCAGTACCATACCAAGACAACTTATACGCTTCCTATTGGATCTTATGGGGAATTGGGCGAGGTCTCTTTGCGGGATTTTGTGGACGACATTGAGGTATTTGATAAGGAAGGAAAAGCCTTGAAATTTCTGTATTGGAAAGAACATCAAATTGTAATTGACAATGCAGAAGAACTGCATAAAATCAGTTACAAAGTCAAAGATTTTAAGCGTTTGCGCCAAAAGTATGATTTGCCCACTAACGGAATTATGTTAGAACGAGACGAATTGTATTTGCTCTATGCTAATTTTTATTTGGGGTATTTAAATGATTTGTTGGATATTCCGTATGACATAAAAATTCGGTATCCTTCTACTGTTTTTACGACAAATCCATTGGCAAAGGCTATAAATGAACGAGAAGACAGCTATCATTTAGAGGATTATGCGACCTTGACTCGCAACCCGATTTTTTATGCACAGTTGGATACGACGAGTTTTATCAATGATGGCATTCGTACCCATATTTCCGTTTATAGCCCCAATAAATTGCAAACTGCTCGGAATATAGAACAAATCGTTTATCCCATTATTGGCGATTTTAAAGATGCGGTTGATTCCTTAGCTTTGCCCGCTTATCGTTTCAATTTCTTTTTTCTGCCTGATAAATCGAACCAACAATATGGTGGTTTTTTCCACAATGAATCGTCCTTCTTTTTGTTGCCTGAAGAAAAAAATCGCTATCAACAAATAGATGAAATTCAAAAACTGTCGGCACATGAGTTGATGCATACGCTTTGTCCTTACCATCTCCACAGTGATTTACTGGAAAATATACAGTATTTAAATGG
>Ga0209186_1000821_pt1 | contig 24120 bp, 30 predicted proteins | sample SidtaG_FD_187426 | JGI IMG/M metagenome (GOLD analysis project Ga0209186, IMG submission 187426) | Marine algal microbial communities from Sidmouth, United Kingdom - Sidmouth_Male2 metaG (SPAdes) (version 2) | ecosystem: Host-associated > Algae > Red algae > Unclassified | place: Sidmouth...
CCCCCCCCCTCCCGCCGCCCTCGCGGCGGCAGCCTGCCCCGCGGGACACGTGGGCACGCACCGCCCCCCCCGCCAGCGGCTGTGCTTCTTGCTCCTCGTCTTCACGGTTTTCCGTCCACCGCACATCTCCGCCGCGGTCGGCGGCCCGTCGGGGTCTCTCCCACCTCCCCTTCCGACCCCCTCCCCCCCCGAATCCACCTCACCCGCCCCAGCCGCCATCACCCCCACACCCGGTCACGGCGGGTGGCGCCTCTGTGCCCTCGCCGGCCCGCGGCGGCCGTGTACCGGCCGCCGCCGGGCAGGTGGTACAAGCCCGTGCGGGGGCGGCAGTTCCCTCGGCCGGAAAGCGGGGAAGCGCTCTTCTCCGCAATACGCACCGCGTACGTCCCACTCGGGGGGGATGGGGCGCCAGCGGGGCCGCCTGTTGACGTGCTGCCGCATGGCGCCGTGGTCGTGCTGGGCGGCGGCAGCGGCCGCCGCGTGGCAGGGGGGGAGCAAAGAGGACGCGGCGACGGCGGCGGTCGCCACTGCCGTCGGCGCTGGCCCCACCGACGGCCGCCGCCGCCATTGCAGACGGGTCGGGGAAGCATTGGCTGCCGACGGCGGGGGCGGCGGCTGCGGCGGCTGTGCGGCAGCTGCCGCCGCGGCGGCGGCGACGGCAGCCGCCGCCGCCGCAACCGCCCGTCCGCCCGGAACCATCTCCGCCCCCCGGCTCCTCCCATAGACGGTCAAGCTGGCGGCGGCACGGCACACCCGTTGTGCCGGCGCCGTACCCTCCGATGTGAGCCCGTTGCCATCGCTGGAAATCACCGGCGACACCGCCGAGCGGGCTTCCTCCCCGTTGCGCGGGCGCGCGACGTCCCCGGCGGGGACGTTCATACCGGCGCTGCAGGCGCGGGTGGACCGCCTTGGCATCCAGTCGGCCAAAGCCAACGGGCGGTTTGCGGCGGCTGCAGCGGAGGGCAGTGGCCGGAGTGACGTAACGGTGCCATCGTCTTGACGAGATGACCGGGTGCGCCTGTGTCCGACGTCGGGAGTGGGGGAGTTTGGACTAGACCGCCAGCCGGCGGCGGTCGCGGCGGCCGCCAACACGGGACCCGTAGTCGGCTCTATATGCCAGTTGATGTTTCTTATGGAGACGAATAGATGAAAAGTGCGCTTCCCGCCTTCTCTCTCCCCACCATACTGCGCCTCCATGTGCGGGACCTGCGGTGTGGTTCATTCTCTTTCAAGTTTGGCTCGACAACCACACGCCCGTCGTGTATCTGTACGCTCACGACGCATTCGCTCACTCATCCTCACTCCTGTCTCAGTCGGTCGCTCATGTCAGCGGCGCATCACCAAAGGCTCATTCACTCCCTGGCACCAGGCCCCCACTCTTGTCATCTTGTGACTCCACCCCCACAAGCGAGTCGCCCCTGTCGCTGTCCCCAATCACTAAGCCTTGATCAATGGCGACCTACTTACCCCCGCCGGCGTTGCTCAAGTGACTCCCGAATCAACCCCCGCCGATATCTCTCAACACCGCCTCTGGACCACCCGCGCCCCCATCTCCCGTCCCCTGCCCCAGTACACCAGACACACTCGCCGGACAGGTGCAGAAAGAGCGCAAGCACTGGGAGCCACGGAAGGCGTAGTAGTAGCTGTTGAGCCGCGTGCCCTCGTTCTCCAACTTGGTGTCGGGGTGGTGGATCCTGTCCGACGCGGTCAGGTTCATCATGGCCCGCTGGGTGATCCTGTGGGCCATGAACGCGGCGGGGGACATGTACGCCAGATGCCCTCAGAACTTGACCGACATGGAGTGTTGCACCTCAGCAGCCTGGGTGGACACGCCGTTAGTGACAGCCAACGACTCGTCAGGGAAGTAAACGCAAGAGTAAGTGTGGCCCTTGGCGTGCGCGCGGCCCAGACAGAACCGCACGCCGTGGTGCGAAAGGATAGTGCGGACCCGCTGCACCCCGTTGCGGTTCATCTTGCATGCGACATCGTAGAGAACGACTTTGGGAAACTTGGGGACGCGCTCAAGAATGACAGAGAGCGCTTCCGCCACTCTTTCCGCCGCAAACATCACCCGAAAGCCCATGGTCACCATGTGCGGGCAGACAATGTTAAACACGCCGGCAGTGAGCTCCGAGTGTTTGGGGAACGCCTTGGCGCAGCGGTTCCCGGCGTCTTCTTGAGCTGCTTGAGCGCCGCGCCCCCACCCCCTCCCCCGTCGCCCGCCGCGCGCTGACCGTTGCTCGGCCGCCTTCTTGCGCGTCACCCGTTGCGTGTAAATGTCCGGCCGCACCCGCTCGAGAAACCCAAAGTACTCGTAGGAGATGTACGGGGAGTCCAAGTTCTTGTCCTTGAAAGCGGGGTGCTCCGCGGCAAACGCGCCGTACTCCGCCGGCGTCGTGACGCCAAGCCACCGCCGGTAAAACTCGGCCGTCTCGATCGGGCCGCCCTCCGCCGCCTTCTTGGCTGCGGCTGAAAAGTCCCTGTCCGCCGCCTTGTCGACGTCAACCGCAAACGACAGCAGCGCCCCAGCGGCCAGTCGCAGCGGCACGTCCTTGTCAAGAAGCCGGCCGATACGAGCAAAAAGGTTTGCGACAAAGCCGACGGCGTCGGCAGCCGCGGCCTTCTGCCGCCAAACCCCGCCGTCGGCCTTCTGGAGCTCCTCCGCGAGCTCCGCCAGCGGCCCCGGCGGATGGCCGACGAAGAGGTTGACGACGGGGTCGCCCAGCATCGCCAGGATGAATGGCCGCAACGCTGCCCACTCGGTGCTCTCCGCAGCAAAGGTATCGAAGCGGGGACGGCAGGTTCCCACCCGCTCGTCCCACGGCACAGAGGCGCTCGCGGGGGCAGGGCCATCTCCAAGCGAGCCCACGGGTGGGGAACCATCTTGTTCAGCTGCAGTATGGGCCGGAGCGGCATCACCTCCACAGTCACCGACGCGAGCGGCACGGACTCCTGCAGCACCGGGGCGGGCACCACGGAGATCCGACTCGGATTTCCACTCATTAAAGTGGAAAAAGATGGTGGCTGCGTGGCGCGTGAGACGCCAGTTGTCAGCCGCCGCCGCGGCGCGAGAGCGGGGGAACACCGACGTCATGGCGTCGTGGAGCTTGCCCAACGACGCCGCGTTCGTCCTGTTGAGGGTGTCGCCCGTCCGCACCACCTTTCGTACGCCAGTACAAATGTTTTGCGCTCGTATGGCGGCGTAGTTGTCGATGGAGAGGTTCATGATCGGCAGGTGGAGGGCGGAGTGGGATATCTGGAGGCCCTCGCTGAGCCGGAAGCCCAACGCCTGGCCGTCAATCACGATGTAGGCGGGGTCGTTGCCGCACAACGGGCAGCCGAAGAGGTCGGGCGCCGGCTGCAGCGTTGCCACAAAGCAGCGGCCGAGCGAGGAACTCTGCTGCCGCCGCAGCCCAAAGGAGGACCTGAGCGACGCCAAGAAGGAGGTGGCCGCCGCGTAGGAGGAGAGAGAGTTTTACACGAATGAGACGAGCCGGTCACAGAAGGAGCGGGTAAACATCATCACGCCGCCCGAGTCGCTCTTCTTGCGCAGGGAGAAGAGCGCGCCGTCGGCGCCGTCATACTCCACCACGTGCCCGTTTGCGCACGTCCACGACGCCACCGTCACCTGCATCAATAAGAAGGAAACCGAAGATGAACAGACCAAGGCGAGGGAAGAGATACAGCACCTGTTAGCACATGCACGTCGGCGACCACGTTGGGAGGCAATGTAGAAACGAACCAACCGCAACAATGCTTGCCCGACACAGCAAACATACAGGTACCGGCTGGGCGCTGTTGCCTTCACTGTACAGCTGCCCCCGCATCTTGTCCAGCGTGATATCGTCGGGCTTGGTGGCCCCGTACAGAGAGCACGTCCTCTCGCAGAACGGGATGGTCGGATCGAAGACAAGGCCGAACTCCGCCATCCTCTGCAGCATCGTCACGGATGCGGCTGGCGTCTCGCCCGCGCCGGTTATTGCGGTGGGCGATGAAGATAATAAAGGGGTGGCGGCAGGGTCGTTCGCGGCCCACTCGGCCATGCGCGCTCACTTCAATCCCTGCTTGTCCCCCTCTGTGCACGGAAAAAGGTTGCGCTTCCGGAGCACCTTGGCGATGGAGACGAGCTCTTCGTCGTCAACGTCCTCGCCGTCGCCGTCGTTGTTGTTGCTCTTCTCGACCGGCCTTAGCCCGTCTCCATCATCGCACGTCGCCTCCGAATCGTCCCCGTCCTCGTCGACGGGCCTCTCAAAGCGCGGCATGTTTTTGACAAGCTGCGCGTGGTGGCAGCGCTGTGGGTTGGACCGGCAAGAGACGGCGACGCACTTGACGTCGCACCGACGTGTAGCCACAACGGGGCTGTAAAGGGCACCGTCAAAGGCGGCGGCAGCCCAGCCCCGATCCGTCTTGATATCCACGACGAACGGCTTCACCCCGTCCGCCACCTGAAGATGCTCTTGGAGCGCCGCATGCTCGGCGGGAATACTGTCTAGCGCCGACTTGAAGGCGTTGGCGTGCCAGCACGAGATGGCCTCCCCCGTCAGCAGGAGCAACGCCACATTCTGCGTGTGGCCTCAGCACGAGCACAGGGGGAGGCCGGAAAGAGACAACCACAGAGTAGCCAAATCCACGGAATGGGGACCGGCGACACAAAACAGGAAACGCGACGATGCCGCGTGGGTGCCCACAATCTTGACCTGCATGCCACTCCCAACATTCTCATCCGCGCGAGTGCGGGCAACCAACAAGCGTCGCAGCGCCGCGGAGATCTGGGCCAAGAGGGCGCCGTGCCGCGCCGCCACGGACTTGGCGGGGGAGTGACGGACCAGGCGCCGTGCTTGTCGCCCACACCGGCGCTAAGTGCTCTTGGCGCGGGGCTGGGGCCGCCCGTCCATCGAGTCCGATCGGTTCCTATCGTCCGATCTTGGAGGGGGGGAGCCGCCGGCACCTCCTTCATCGCCAGACGAACTCAGGCTCCCGTCGATGGGCGGGGCGTGACCGTCGGGGCACGACGACGTGGACAAGGTGAGGGCAAGGGCACTCGAAGGAACAGGCGCGCCAGCCGTCCGGCGCGCTACGAACGACGGGGCTGGTGAAGTCGAAGACATCACGAGATTGAGGACGCCGACAGTCCCCATTTGCGTCTGGCGGCAAGCCAACGAGGAGTGCTGGTCGTCAGCCCCCAGCACCGCACGGGCAGACAACCAGCGCGGATCACCCGCGGGGCCCCGTGCATGGGAGCCGCCAGGAGCCCCCATGACGACAGAGGAAAGCACCAGCTCGGATCACACGAGCAGTGGCCCCGCAGGGCCACTGAAGGTGGAGGTCGACAGGCTCGCGAGAGGCACACGCCGAAGAAGGCGCAATCTTGACACACTGTCGTCGTCGTCACCGTCGAAAAGAGCGCAACTGTGGACCCCCATAAGCTCGAAGTAGCACACCTCGTACTGGGGGCTCGTTCGCGAAGACACCATGACCTGCGATTGCGCAAATGTCTCACAGTATGGCGCGTCGCCAAAGAATGATCGGATCCGAGCAAGTTCCACAGCAATTTACAGCATGCTGTGACCGTGCTGTGACTTTGCTTTGAAATAAATTTGCATGCTGAGGGCTACGGGATGGCTCTGTGGGAGGCAAGGACGATCACAGCAATTTTAAATTCTGTGCTGTGAGCAGCTGTGAACTGCTGTGACTTGCTGTGAGCGTTTCTCAGATCCGATCATTCTTTGGCGACGCGCCATAGCCTCCCCTCCTGCACACTACTATTCCTAGACATCAAAAACCTGTGGCATGAGGGGTGGGGGGCAGCGGAGGGGTGAAGCATGGACAACCAGTTGGAAGCGGCCCGCCGCCAAACCCGACTGCGCGGGCGGCACAGGGAAGGGGCACAATAGCCGCTCAGCGGGACGCGGTGTTCCACCACCACAGACCACGTCGGTAGCAGGGGGGTGGGGAGGGGGCGCATGCCTGACAGCCACAGGGCTGCTGTGCGCCGCCATCTTAGCCCACGCGGGCAGCGGGGGGAGGAGGGGGGACCACAGGCTGCCGCCGATAATCGGCGCACCGCCACCCCAGTCACCGGGGCTGGCAGGGGGGGGCAGAGAGGGGGCAGCAGGGTGTGGTGGGGAATGGACAGCAACAGAAAGGCGGCGTGCGCCACCGCAAAAGTTGTTGGTCGCAGGACGGGCGTTGGGGGGGGGGCACAAGTGTGGAGGGGTCCCGAAAGCCACCGGGAATGGGCGTCCTATGCACGTCGGAATCATGATGAGGCGGGGTTCCAGCGGACTTGGGGGACCGTCGGCTGCGACCTGTGTGGCCAGGGAGGGGTGGCAAGAGCTGAGAGGGCGGCACCCCTCCTGGCGAGGCTGAAACGCGGGGGTGCATCGGCAACGACGTCGCATTTTATGGTGTCACGCCACCGACGAGAAAGCAGCCCTCCGATGGCATCAACAAACGACAACAAGCACCCAACTCTCCACCCCTCGAGACCTCCCACTCCAACCCACCCAGCTGCCTGTCGCATGACGCGGCCCGGCCCACGCCCCTTGGCTGGTCAGGAGGTCGATGGCGCGCTGGGCGACGCGGATGACGTGTCACACCCCGGTTCGGACAGGTGGCGCTGTTGGTGCTGGTTGGGATCTTGATTGATTGTGGGTCGTTTGCATTTGTATGTCAATTGCTTGAATGATCTGCTTTACAGTAGGGGGGTCCACTATTGGGGATCCCCAGATCTCCCCATGGGGAGGCTACTGCGTGGGATTCGGGGCCACTTGGGCCGCTTGCTCGGTTAGCTTAAGGTGACAGCGGGGCGCCCGTGGCCCGGCTTCCCCACAAAAAGAATAACTGCGTTCTCACCTCCTTCCTCGCTCTTTGCGCCTTCGGGTGTTTTCCTAGGTGACCGTGTCACCGGGCGAGAGTAGAGCAAGGGTGTGGGGGTGGGTTCCATCAGCTGGGCAGGTGTCCCTATCTGTTTCTGTGGGTTGGGGTGACTCGGCGTGTGATGCGACAAATTGGTGGAGCAGCGGGGGATTTTCTGCCTGACATCCGGTGCCGGTACGCGTGTAACGGTCGATCTCTCCAGTGTAACGGGTGAGCTCTCGTGTGCGTGGTCTTGCCCGGACTGGATTACAATCTCCCGACTCGTGTCGGGATTCCCACCGTGTACCTCGTTGCCAACCCTTCTTTCTTGGTCGTACGTGTCTCCCGGTTCGCATGGTTGTTGAGCGCCAGAGACTACTATGCCGACCCCGACGTCCTCTCCGGGGGAGACGTCGCCCGGGCGTACGTCGACGGACACGCCCCCGCCTCCGGCTGGGGCTGGGATACCTGCTTCCTCGGGTTTGGTTCCCCCCCCGCCGACGCCGGCTGACGTGGCTGGGCCTGGTGGTTCCTCCCGGGTGACAACGACCGTCAAGACCGAGATGCCGAGACCCGCAGTGGCGGGCACCGGCACGTCCAAGGGCAAGCAGGCGTGGACCCCGATGCCAGATAGCCCGGGTCGACATGATGCGAGCGGTGTCCCCCCTGACGTCGCTTCCTCTCCGGCCGTGATGTCCTTCCTGGAATCCCTCCGCGAGGAGCTCCGGGCGGACATTGCTGGGGCGATCGAGACGCTGACCGCGGGGCGAACATCCGGCCGGCTGGCTTCCCCAAGCGCTGGTATGCGGTCGTCAGGGAACCGGGTGGTGACAGGTGGAGGCGGAGGTGACGACGGGGGACCTGACGGGAGTACCAGTGGGGATTCTCGCAGAGACCTTCGGTCGCGCCGCAGCCGGCGCAGCCATCGGCGTCGTAGTTCCCGGTCTTCCTCGAGTGATTCATCCTCCCGGAGTGACGGGGAGACGGTCCGGCGGACTCTGGTGGATTTCCAGATCCCGGTCCACAAGGTCGGGGACAACTTGCTCAACACGGTGACCGACTGGTACTCCTACCGCCTGGACAACCAGAACCAGACCTTCACGAGCCGGATGCGTCTACGGATTACACAAGACCGGAAGAAACTACGGGTTTCCATGGACCGGGTTCGCTTTGATGGGACCAAGTCGGCCGAGCTCTTCTCCTTCTCGCGCCAGTTTCTCCGGGCCTGCAACGACAGCAACGTCTGGGAGGGCAAGGCGCTCCACCTGGTCGGCTCCTTCCTGACCGGGGCAGCCGCCACTCGGTTCAACAAGATCCTCCCTGACACGGCCGGTCACATCCCGGGCCGAACTGATGCATCTTTCCCGGAGGCGGTACACTGGCTCCTGGTCAATTACGCGGACTCCATCACCCTGATCCAAGCCGTGTCGGACGTGAACCGCGCCTCCCTGGGCGCCCAGGATGTGCTTGATGCCTTCGCGGCCCGTTTGCGGGACCTGTGTGAGGCCTGCGGGAACGTGTACGGCGAGTACCGGCTCAAGATGGCGTTCATCCAGGGGCTACCCAAGCACTTTCAGGTGGACGCCCGGCAGTACAACCTCCAGCTCACCGAGCACACCCTGCAGCAGCTCGCGTCGTTCACCCAGGGCAAGCATGGACAGGTCAAGGCACTCCAGCGACTCCAGCCGACCCCCGCCAAGATGTACGTGGCAAGACCTTCCAGTCGGGCAGGACCCAAGACGCCGGTTCTGGCCGTGGGCGAGTCCTCGTCACAGGCCGGTGGTCGCCTGGAGGGCTGGCGCGGGCTTGTCACGCCCTCTATGCCCCGTGTCACCCGGGGGGGGGAACGCCCGAACCGGGTACGGGAGTGCTGGCTGTGTAACAAGAAGGACCACATCGCGGCAGCCAGCCCGGAGGTGCCCAAGGAGCTTCAGGACAAGCTAGACAGCCAGGGGATCCAGTTCGCCAAGGCCGTCCGCTGGGCTGACCGGCAGGCCAAGGGCGCCTCCCCAGGACGGCGGTACCCGAAGACGGTGCACAACCTCCGGGTCGCGATCCTGCAAAGCATCCAGGAGAACCTGTACAAGGCGAGTCCTGAGGACTGGGACTCCCATCCCGAGGAAGAGACCACGACCACGGGTACCTCGGGCACGGGAAACGCGGTGGGGGAGGTACGCCCGTAAGCGCCGTCCCGTCGGTTCCAGGCCCCGGTGATCCTGTGTCGGCCTCAGTTGCATTCCTGGGCCGGTGTGGTCGTCGGCTACGAGCCAAGGTAGCCGCATGGACACCGTGTGCCTGTCGGGGTTTGCTGCTAGTCTTGCGTAAGGACAATTTAAAGGTCAAGACCACCTTGAGTTTCGGGGGTGAGTACCCGGTTCCTGTGGCCGCGGTGGTGGACACAGGGGCAGGACCAAGCGTCGTCAGCGAGGGCGTGCTCCCTCCGGACTGGCGCGCCCATGCCTGGCGTGCTCCTACCCGCACCCGGGTCGTGGATGCCTCGGGGCAGGCTCTCAGGGCTCACGCTCGACTCCCCCTCACCCTGCATGTACATGACAAACCTATGCATTTCCCGTTTATTGTTGTGAAACGCCTCTCGTTCCCGCTCATTATAGGGTGTGACTTCCACCGCCAGCACACCAAGGCCATCCTGCCCCAGGACGGCAAGATCGAGTGGTCGACGGGCGCTGTCTCGGACATCCTGGGCTATCATCTGTGCGCCAGGGGGCGACAGTACAAAGCACCGGCCAAGCCCCGGGTCCGCCCGAGCGAGCTGACGCTGGCGGGCGCAACGGTCCTTCCCCCTGGTGCCCAGACCGAGGTCCAAGTTGTAACCCGGTCGACGGGCAGTTGCCTCATCAAGGGCCGGGCGGAGATCCTGGCCAAGCATGGGCTGCACTTGGCCCACGGGCTCCACAAGAAGGTGCACCGGCACGAGCCCTTCTCTGTACACCTGGTCAACCTGGGTCGCAAGACCAAGATGTTTTCCAAGGGGACCCGAGTGGGGGTCGCGGAGCCGTGTACCAGCGAGGCGCGACCCCTCTCCCAAGGGGCCCTTCTGGCCGTCCAACAGGAGCTGGCGGCGCGACAGGAGCTGGACACGCAGGCGGCCATGGCCACGGCGGAAGGACCGCCGGAGCCCCCGGTTGTGCCGCCCCCCAAGGAGCCGGAGACGCCAGAGGTGAACTGGGCGGGCGTGCCCACGGAGCTACGCAAGGTGCACGGTCTTCTGGATCAGTTTAAGGGTATGTGGTCGGGGAAGCTGGGTGAGCTCAAGACCACCACGCACCATATCCAGCTCAATCCAGACGCCAAACCCGTGTACTCGGCTCCGTATCGGGCTGGACCACACCTGCGCTTGAAGATCGAGAAGCAGGTCACGAAAATGCTCGACCTGGGTGTCATAGAACCCTCGGACGCTGAAAGGTCCTTCCCGGTGGTCGTCGTGCCAAAGCCAGGTGGCCACTTCCGGTCTTGCGTGGACTACCGGCGGCTAATCGAGCGCACGGTCAAGGATGTCTACCCGATTCCGAGGATGGACGACTTCCTGGACTCCTTCGGCAATGCCACGGTGTTCTCTACCCTAGAATGTAACGCCGGGTACTGGCAGATCCCTGTGGCCGCCGAGGACGGAGACAAGACGACGTTCACGTCTCACACGGGCTTGTTCCTGTTTCTCCGGCTCCCGTTTGGTCTGGTGAACACGCCAGCCTCCTTCCAGCGGGCAGTCGACACCACCTTGTCCGGTTTACGGTGGCAAATGTGCTTGGTGTACCTGGACGACGTGATTGCTTTCTCCCGGAACGTGGACGATCACATCCGGCACCTCTGCGAAGTCCTCCTACTGCTGGAAAATGCCGGCGTCGCACTCAGGCCCTCCAAGTGCCACCTGTTCCATCAAGAGGTGGAGTACCTGGGACATGTCGTCCGTCCAGGGCAACTGCTGGTGAACCGGAAGAAAATCAAGAGCCTGGCGCAAGTGCTTCCCCCGCGTAACCAGACGGAGCGCAAGAGCCTCCTGGGCATGTGTAACGTGCACCAGCGTTTCATCATGGATTACGCACAAATCACCAAGCCCCTGACCAAGCCCACCAGCAAGAAACTCCCACACGTTCTCCCCCCGCTGGATGCCGTCCAGTTGGCGGCCTTCGAGTACCTCAAGGAGCGCTTGACGTCGACCCCGATTCTGGCGATCCCCCGACGTGAGAGTCTCTTCATCCTGGATGCCGATGCCTGCGCCGTCCAAGTCGGCTGTACCCTCCTGCAGCAACAACCGGACAAGAGCATCCTCGCAGTCGGCTACTCCAGCCGGGGCCTCATCCCAGCCGAGCAAAACTACTCCACGACCGACTGAGAATGCCTGGCCGTGGTCTGGGCATGTTTTCTTCTCCGCCCCTCCCTCGAGGGACATGAGTTCCTGATCCGGACGTACCATTCTAGTTTACGCGGGCTGCTGAACATGGACAGTGCCCAAGGACGGGTCGCTCGCTGGCGCCTCCGGTTATCGGAGTTCCGGTATCGACCGAGAATGCCTGGCCGTGGTCTGGGCATGTTCTTTTCTCCGCCCCTACCTCGAGGGACATGAGTTCCTGATCCGGACGGACCATTCCAGTTTACGCTGGCTGCTGAACATGGACAGTGCCCCAGGACGGGTCGCTCGCTGGCGCCTCCGGTTGTCGGAGTTCCGGTGCAAGATATGCAAAAGACCGGGAAGGGAGCACCACTGTGCCGACGCCATTTTGCGGCTCCCGACGCTGGGGCCGGATCGGTCCGTCATCCCGGAAGAGATTCCCTGTCTCGCTCTGGCTGACTCCTCCCGTGGCTGGGTGGCGCCGAGCTACGGGGAGCCAGACATGGAACAACCGGTCACGCTCGCGCGCATGCTGGCCGCGCAGAAGCAGGACCAGCGGTGCCAAGATCTACGGGGTAAGATGGACCAGAACGCGCACTCCCGCTTCTCGGAGACCAAGGAGGGGATCCTCGTGCGTGTCGCCCGCCTAGACGGGGCTGTCCAAGTGTACGTCTCGTTCGCCCTGCGCCAGGACCTCCTGAGGTTTGAACACGACGTGTCGCGTGCTGGTCATCCTGGGGTCAACAGGATGTACGCCAGGCCCTGTCATAGGTATCATTTCCCAGACATAGTACAATCTTACCGACTCAAACTGCATAAAGTTCGGGTAATCGCATCACTCATTTACAGTATCGGTAGTATGCAATGAAAACGGACACGAAGTATGGGTATCAGACATACTTTAAATTCGAGGGTATACTTTTGAATATCAAATCCTTGATTGCGCCTGAGATTCGTGTCAGCTTCTGTATATCTTTTGTGACGGCCCGGAAACGTGCAACATGCACCAATCACATGTCTGCATACAGTCTGGAGACGCTGTCAGCGAGGACGCGCTCACGTCCGTCCGTGTCAACGTTGGCAGTCTTCCATTCACTGTATGCCGAACCGCCCCGACTCCGTACTCTGGCCCCGCACCGAAAGTGGCTGCTCGACGCGAGGAGTGCCCCCGCGATTCCGCCGTCTTCACCGCCGCCGCCGCTGCCGTCGCTGCGGCCGCCGCCACCACCCCACCGACCGCCGCCGTGCGCGTCGCCGCCGCCGGCCAATCGGCGGCGGGAGACTGTGCGGTAGGCGGCGGCGGTCCCCGACGGCTGCATCGACAGCGGCTCGGCGGCCGATTGGGATGATCAGCCGCTCGTGCGGCGGCGCGCCACGCTCGTCGCCGTCACTACCGCGCTGGCGGTGGGCGGCGGTACCGACGTCCGCCACCGACGGCGGCATCCGCAGCGGTTCGAGGGCGGATTCGGATGACGAGCCACTCGTGTGGCCGTGCGCGACGCTGATCGCCGCCGCCACCGCGTTGGCGACAGGCACGCCCGTTCCCCTTCGCGGCCGCGCGTTTGTGGCGCGTCGGCTGGCGGCGACCCCCCTCCGCCCGGCGGGTGGGCTGCCGCCCGTTGACGGCCTACATGACCGCTGGCGAGGCGCACCCCGACCCGCCGCCCACCCCCTAGGCGACGGGGGTGGAGAAAGCTTCCGACTCCACCCTCCCCTCCCCGTCCATCACGTTGCGCATGCGATTGGGGCCTGCGGCGCTCGAGCGCACGTTTGCGCGCGTCGGAGAGGTCCATCGCGAGCGGCGCACGCTCCTCGCTCCCCCACCTGTGTCGGCCGTGACTGTAGCGCGGTCGCCGTCGCCAGCGCCGCCGCCGGCGCTTCTGCCTAACTCCCCACTGCAGCCATGGCCACCGCTGCCGCCGTGCCCCCTCCCGGCGGCATGCGCCGCGCCGGCGGAGGGCGGGCGGCGGAGCTCGTCCAACGCGCCGCCACAGCGGCTTGCCGCGCCGCCCCGCGACTTCACACTGGCCGCCGCCGCGGCCGTGAGGGCCACTGTTGCGCCCGCCGTGGCGGGCGGCGGCCGCAGCGGCAGCGGCGTCCGCGGCCGTGGTGGCAGGGGGACGCGGGGGGGAGGGGCGCGCCCGCTCGTGTGGCGTCTGCTACGCCGACAGCGGGTGGTTGGCGAAGGCTGGGGGCATGGCGACTGCGTCGTCTTGTCGCCGGCAGCAGGTTGGGGGTGGGAGGGAGGCGCGCGGTAGTAGTCTGAATTTTTTCATGTGCGGCTCTCCGCCCATGTCCCGACAGCTCGCGACACCAAAATATCGGTGGGCGGTGTGTCAAGTGCCGCCAACGCCAAAGCCGAAGCAGATGCGCACGCGAGACGTGACGCCGACGTGCAGCTCGTTCGTTGGAGGGGGAGGTGTGAGGCTGCGCTCCACGCGCCGCGGCTCGTCCCCGGCGACAGGATGTAGTTGAGCGTGATGTTGGGCCCATTCCTCCAGCCTGCCGAATGTGACTTGCATCTGCTTCAAATTCTCAGCGCATCCGTGGTCCGTGTGGCGGTCGCTTCTGACGACTTCAGATGCGCTCTGTCGGGGAAAACGAGCATGGGAAATTTATCAATCGAAGAGGACGGCCCGGACGGGGACGACGCGGCTTGAACACGAAGACGGTGTCGTCGACGACGACGGCATGCTTCATCCCAACACCCGTCATACTTATTCTAACAATTTGGGCGACTCACACGTCATCACATTTAAATTCATGTCCATTCTGTATTTGACCAAGGCGCCAGTCAGGCTCATCTCAGCCTGGGTCCAGGCCCTGCCGCAGACAAACGACGCGGACAGGTGGGAAAGGCGGAGAGGACGCTCGGTTTCCCAATGCCTGTCCGGGGAGGAGGCACAAGCGTGTGCGCATTTCTAGTGGGGGGAGCCCGTGACCGTCGTGCCGAGCGACGTGTTTATGCTCGCCGCGCACCACGTGATGACTTTCTTTCACGTGCTGACCGAGGTACGTTAGGGGGGGGGAGCGTATGGAGAGCAAGGCACGGAAGGGCCATGTGCCCGAGCCGAACGCGCGGGTTGGGAGCGATGTGACGTTGGCCACTGACTCTGGCCGTGACGGTGCTGACGCGCTCATCAGAGCTGCCTGCACGCCGCTGCGCGTTTGGCTGACATCCCATCCAATGGTCCGTGCCCCCCTCCCCCGCGGCGGGTGATTCCCCGCGTCTTTGTTTTTGGTGTGTTCATTGGCGCCGTGATCCTCGGCAGGGGCAGCGTGTGTGGTGTGCTCGTCTGCATCGTCGACATGTGCGGCAGGGGCGCGTGGGTGCGGAGCTGGTGTGATGCAGGCGTCGAAGGCGAGGGCGTCGACGGTGCGGGCGTTCGTTGGGCTGGCATCGGTGACGTTGTCTTCTGCTGCTTGTGCGCGTGTTCTGGGAGCGTGAGTGACGGCGGTGGCTGAGGCAGCACGTCCCAGGCGAGAGCGTCTGCGGCGGGGGCTGTGGTCGAGGGTGATTTTGTGGTTGGAGAGCACGTGGCGGGCGTGCCTGTTACGAGAGCGTCGGAGGCGTCTGCGTCGGTCGCCGCGGCCTCTGTAGCGTTCTCGTCGGTCACAGCATGGTGTGTCTAGGGGTCGTATGTTCTGGGTGCTGGTGTGGAAAAAACATCAGCGGCAGCAGCGTCTGTCGTGCTGGTCGCGGTGGTTTTGTCTTCGACAAGTCGTTCGTCGCTGGCGATGGCGTACGTAGCGGAGTCGGTGAGGCGGGGTGTCGGATGGAGCTGGTTCGGTGGCGCGAGCGGCTGTGGCGGGAACAGTCGCGGCAGACGTGGTGGTGGCGGGGGCGCTTCGGGCGCGGGCATCGGTGCAGTGTGCGGCGGTCTTCCAGGCTCCCGTGAGGCGTTTTTCGGCGGCATATGAGTGCGTGACGGGGAAACCTGTTGCTGGATGCCGTGTTAGAAATGCGTCGGCGGCGAGCTCGTCGACACTGCCGGCTACAGTTTTGTGTTCGTCCGTGCCTTACGCGTCTGAGGCGCTAGAAGATGTAGTGGCGGCTTCTGCAGCAGGAACATCTGCAGCGCAGGCGTTCGTAGATGTGATTTCTGTGGCATTGTGTTCTTATGCTTGTGCGTCTGTGGCGCATTCCACATCTGTCGGTACGGTTGAGGAATGGTGTGCGTGGCGGCGGATCTGAAGGCCTGGGAGGCGGCGACGAAGGAGCGTTCACATCTGGGTGTCGCGTGGCGGCGACGCTTGTGGCGGGGTTTTTGACGCCATGTGCGCCGATGCCCGCGGCGTCTGTAGAGTAATCTTTGTGGCCACCAACGTGAGCCACTGGGGATTGTGTGGCGGGGGGCGGAGTGGTAAAGGTGCCGCTGCGACGGCGTCTGTAAGTCTGTCGTCTGTGTAGTTGTCATAGGCAGCCTGTGCGTCGGTGGCGCGAGTCTGCGCGGCTGGGAAGTTGATTTTCGCTGCCGGCTGCGGTGGCGTCGGCCGTGGGGGCGGCCTCAGCGGCGGGGCTTTGGATGCAGAGGTGCTCCTGGCGAAAGCGTATGTGGCGGAGTAATCGGCGTCGTGTGCTGAGGTGGTCTCGATGTCGATGGCGTGCTCTTCGATGGCGTTGGTATGTGTGACGGTGGAGTGCTGACGGCCGCTGGTGTGAGAAGAGCATCGGCGGCAAGGGCGGCGGTGGTTCGAAGGAATGTGGCGTTGTCGTCGGGGTTTTTGGCGTCTGTGCTTCGGACCTGTGTGACGGCTGCTGACGTGGACTAGCTGTCAGCGGAGGGTCGCCCGTGGTTCGGTCGTCCACGGCGTTGTTTTCTGCGGCTCGCACGTCTCCGGCGCGTGCGTGTGTGAGGGGAGCGTTTGAGGCAAGGTGCCGGTGGCTGGGCCGTTGACTGCGTGTTAAATGTAGTTCAGGGGCGTAGGGGGTCGCTTCGTGTCGTGATGATGCTTGGGGTGGCAAAGAGCGGCAAGGACGCTTGCTGGCGATTGGAGGCCCAGCGCGCCTTGACAGAGGGTCAGTGCGTCGGTTTTTGGCGTCGGTGTGCCAAAGGCTTTGGTATGCTCCACACTGACAGCGTGTGTAGGTACTGAGATTGATCGATACTAGCTGTTCTTCACCCATTGTTTTTGATAAAAGCAACACAGGGCCACGGGTATCAGGCTCTCACAAAACGTAGAGACGCATGCATTGCTACCGACCAACAAGAATCACCAGCACAACTCAATCATACGGCCCCCAACCCACCGCGCGCTGTTCGTCCTCCTCGCTCCCCTCCTCGTCGGTGTGAACGTCTTAAGACCCAGCTTCGGCTTCGTCGGGAAATGGAACGTATCCGTTCACAGTCTCGCGGAAGGTGGCTGCCTCAGCGGGGGACAGGGACGGCACCAAAGCCGTACTGGAAGGGAGGAGGTCGGCATTGGATGAAACAAGCGAGTGCATCTCCACGCTCCCAGTAGCCAGCGACGAGCGGTCGCCCGCGACAAGCCGCCCGGAAACAGAAACCTCGCGCTCGCAAGAGGCTGATGGTCCCACCGCACCGAAGACTGAGCCAGCAACGACAAACAGGGCGGGGAACTGCGCACGGTGTGCGCGCCAAAACTCCATCGCGTCCCCAGCCATGGCCGAGTCCGATAGCCGAAGGAACCGAGACAGCTCCTCGCGCGCCGCGCGGTCCACTCTGCGTGGCTCCAGAGTGAGCTCACGTTGAGGTGACACGTCGGCTTGCCACAGGACCAACGAGGAGCGCGCCGTTACCCGGATCTCAGAGATTTCCGCGGTAGAGGGCAAGGGCCCCGCCGAGCCGCACCCGCCGAACGCCTCTGCGGTCGGTTGCAGCTTCGCCGCCGTTTCGAGAACGGCCGTCTCGGCCTCGGCAGTTAGGTCACCCGTCCCAGCCCAATCTCCAACTTCCCGCAGCATCCGGCCACCACCCGGTGAAAGAAGCACGGCGCTCAAAACAGCTGGGTTTCTCAACCAGTTTTTTTCATTGTCCTTGGGGTTGAAAACATGGCGGTCGTCTGGTCGCGCATGATGCGCACTGCGACAGCCGCCTCTTCACATAGCGACTAATAGCCATCCCTTGTGTCCATGTAGACGGCCTCGCTAGGGTAGAGGTGGTTGTCGAGCTCGATGACGTCGTCGTCTGGGTTCTCCTGGAGAAATGACTCGATGGAGTCGGAGCCAGCGGCCATTGGATGCTCGGGGAACTTGGGCGCGACGATGGTGTCGTGCAGCAGCGTCTTGCGAAGCGCGACGACAAGAGAAAAAATGTCCGCCAGCGTCGCCGACGTTCTCTGGCACTCCTCGGTCGCCTCAAAGACGGGAGTGAGGATGGCGATGAGGTGTCGCATCTTGTCCCAATCACGATGGTCGACACGGCGCTTGCGCTGGTCCGCCGTCAGCTTCGTCGAGCGGAAGAAAATAGAAATCCGCGGCCACATAGCGTACAAACGAGCCAGAGACAGGTAGGTCGACCCCCAATGCGTCGCGACTTCGGACACAAGGCCGCGAATCGCCGGGTCGCCTGACACGATGATGGCACTCAACCTCTGCGCCTCCGCGTCTGAGTGCTTGAAGAACGTTGTTGTTGCGCGAAGCCGGGTCAGCAGCTCCCGGGCTGCAGGATTGGGGCAGGCCTTGAGGTGGCGTCGCGCGGCCCGCCCGCCGGCGGCAACACGAATCGCCCGCTGGTTGGCAGCCTCACCCGACGCTCCCAGAGCCTTCCGAACCGCCAAGTTCAACGCATGAGCCGCACATGGAATCCACGGAGCATCAAGATCCGCCTCGGCCTTGCGAACGTTCGACCCCGAATCAGTTGTGGTCGAGCCAATGTCACCTTCCGAGATTCCGAATCGTCCAAGCCCTTCTTGCTGCCACTTGACGATGGCCTTGTGGTTGTGCTTCCCAGGACAGGCCCAAACACCGAGGGACTTTTTCTTGATAGCCAACGTCCCCAAGTCCGTGAAACGCAGGATCAACGCGCCGTAGCTAGCTCGGGACCCAGGCGCCGTCCACATATCGATGGAAACATGGGCCCAGGGTACACCCATGTAGTCGTTGGCAGCGGCCGTGAAGAGGTCGACGAGGATCGAGGAAATGAAAGACGCCAGCTCCAAGAGATGCAACGTGACCGTGCCGAGTGCTGGTGGCGCGTAGTTGATCCGGAAACCTGCAAGGAAGGAACGGACATAGGCGCCGGCTGCAGACGCGTGCGGAGAAGACGTCATGATCTGCATCAGCGCAAATCGTACGTGGTGCTCATGTCGATCGGCCGGGCGCATGAATTGCGTAATCGCTCCGTCAGCCGCCGTCAGTCGCGTGCGAGGCCCACCCTTGAGGTTCTTGGACAGGTACAGCGCCGCTAGAAGGTGGGCGCCACGACGTGCAGGAGAGCCCTTGCCCTTGCCGGTCGATTCAAATTGCTTGGTGCCATTTGACGTTTGACCACCCTGTAAGAAAAAGTACGTCTCGACACCGTCAAGAGCGCACACCTCGCACGTCATGTAGACGTCGTTGGACCCGTCTAAGACGTACACGTCAACCAGCCCCCACAGTGGCGACCGTTCTGTCCTGGCACGCCCGCTTGGGTCATGCTTCCAAACGAGGTCCTTCACTGACCCGCTGCCCGGTGCTTCCGCCACGACGATGGGCCTCGTAATGCCGACTTCGTCATGAAGGAAGGCGGTGATTGTCTGGTCGTCGGGGCCCGTGGGCGCGCTAAGACTCAGAGGTCGCTTGCTCTATCGTGATGTCACGGGCGGCAGGATGCTCTCCGTGAGCACCGCCCCGCCCGTAGATGGGGACGGCAGCGGAGGAGCTGTGGCGGGGTGCACGACGTCGATATCTTCATCTGACGAGGATGGTGTGGACATGATCGGAGAAAGAGGAAGGGCGCCAATGCGTGCTGTTCCGTTGCATGGGCGTGCCGGACGGGAGGACCATCCAGCACGTGCGGCTCAGATCCGCATTGAGCTACTTCAGCTCGTCGTCCAGCTGTGAGGAGCCCTTTTCAGAGGGTGGTGAACTTTCGAGCGCCGGTGCTGTTGGGCGGGACACATGTCAATTCACGGCCCCGACTGGAGGCTGGCTCGCCCGAGAGAGGTCTTTCTGGAACGTGATTGGCTGTGACGACGCCAAAAACAATGCTACATCCTTCGTGGATGCACAAATCTTGGTCAAAAATCGTCAATGTAGGCCGCGTGTGCAGCAGCGCAGCTAACAGTCTCGGGCACCCCTCAGGACAGACCCGACCTCAGCGAACGGGAGTCTTCTGCCACCGCCTCGGATCGTATAGCTTTCAAACATGTCTCTTCGCGAGACGCATCTCATGAGTGGCCCGGCTTGAACTCACAAATCAGGTGGCGGTCTTGGGGATATCCGTCATACACTCTGTTCATCCGCTCTCGAGTTTCCCAAGTTTCTGCTGTCTGGAGAGGCCCACAGTGCATTCGTCAATGCCATGGTATGGTTTTTTAGCCGTGTCCAGCGCTCCTGTCGTGCACGGGACCAGCAGCTTTCAACTTCAGGGCGGTGAATCAGCCGCAGAAGGAGCTCAAGCGTCAGTGGACGGTCAGGCCCTCCGGCTGTCAACGCATGTGGCGCATTTCGCTTCAACGAATTGTCCGCCTATCCGGTCTAGGGCTGCCTCATCACCATCACACGGTTCAGAGGCGCTTCCTGGAGTGCTCAGCAGCACATCCCGGAACTGCGAGCGCGCATTCACCTGTCCACCAGGCCATCGTCCTCCAACCAGTGCATACATGCGGATGCCGCACGCGCTGCAATTGCGTGATCGCTATCCATGAGCCCTATGGCGGTTGCAAGTCTCTGTTTCTCCGGGACATGCATACAGATTCTTGGAGGCAGCTCTTTGCAGACAGTCTGCTGAGGAGTCCAGAGGCCTTCGCGGCGACTGATCTGCTACATCAGCTGACCAGAGCGCCTAGCAATCTTCATCCCGATCCAAAATTTCAAACTTGAGGGAATAAGACCCACGAAACACGTACTGAGCGGCAAGGTCCGAGTACTGGTAGCTCTCCCTTTTGGGTGTAGAAACCGTCTGACACAAGAGATTTTGGCCCTGAGTACGGGTGCACGGCCACTTACATCCGTAAATATACCTGCTGGCGATATACTTATGGCAGGGCCTGATGTACGCCGCCATCAGGCGCCACTACTACTGGGAGTCCATGGCCGCGGACGTGTACGAATGGGTGGCCAGTTGTGCGTCTTGCGCCAAGAACAGGATCGCACCAAGGCGACGCACAGCGATGCTCAAGTTGTTCCCGGCGACGGACCCCTTCTCGAGCCTGTCTTCGGACCTCTTCGGACCCCTGACAGAGACCAAGACAGGGAACGTCTTCCTCCTGATCATCGAAGACCGGTTCTCTAAGCTGGTACGCGCCGTCCCCCTGGCTGGCATCACCTCGACGGACGTCTCGTCGGCGTTCTGCCGGGATTGGATTTCCGTGTATGGGCCCCCGAACACAGTCCTGACGGACAACGGACCCCAGTTCGCCTCCCTGTTCTTCCAGGGTGTGTGTAACCTCGTGGGTATCCGGAACCTTTACACGTCCACGTACCACCCGCAAGCCAGTGGCCAGGTCGAGCGCTTCAACAAGACGCTCGTGGACATGTGCATGCACTACATCGAGGACCACCTAGACAACTGGGACGAGCTCGTCTCCGTTCTGGCGCTGGCGTACAACTCGAGGCCTCACCGGACAACGGGCGTGGCCCCCATGGACTTGCTCACCCCACGACTCCTGAGCAGCTTCTCTCTGTAACGGATGCCGGACGGCATGACGCCGGACCCGAGCCAGTCGGTGGCCGAGGCCAAGGACGCGTTCCTGGAGTCGCTCAAGGCCTTGCTCCCCCAAGTACGGGACTCGACCGCCAAGACACAAGCCCGGTACAAGAGGCACTATGACAAGAGAGTCCGCCCTCTCCGGGTATCGGTGACCAGTGATGACTGGGTGTACCTGCGGAACCACGCCCAGAAGCACAAGCTGGACCCTAAGATGACAGGGCCGTACCAGGTGTTGGAGACCGACGGGAGAACCTACCTGATTGACCAAGACGGACTTCCTTACCGGGTGAGCGGCGACCATGTGGTGCCGGTGGGTCCTGTGCACCCCGCGAACCGACCCAAGCAACCGCAAGTGGCCATACCGGACGCGCTCCAGCCGAATGGGTCCGAGTTTGTGTTCGAGCGGTTCGTGGACCACACCTGGGACGAGGAGGGGGTGCTCTGATTGCTGGTCCGCTGGTTTGGCTATGGGCCGGAAGGAGACACCTGGCAACACTCGGTTCGCCTACCGGTAGCGGCCGTGTACAGGTACTGTCGTCGCAAGGGGCTTGTCCCCCAGGATCCAGAAAAGGCGGAGCCGGGTCGGGACGCCCAGGAGGCGTGACGGGACAGCTGAGAGACAACAAACCGTCATTTATGCACGTACTATGTCTCCCGATTCATCCCTCGCTAAGGGGCCGGGATCTACCCCGGCCAACACGAAGCCTACGCAGGCTCCCTAACCCTACCGACACCTACCTGGCTGAGGCACCACGCCTTAGTCCGGACGACGAAGAGTCGCCGACGGGCCCTTAAAACCGGACGGACCATCTTGGCTCCCGTAGGTACGACCATAACCACGCGTGTTATCAACCGGGGTGCTCGCCCGAGGACGCGACTCGTACCAGCTGCTCCCCGGCCACCTCTGGTTGCCGCCACCGCCGGTGCCACGCTGGGGGCTCCCAGGCGCGTCGCGATACCAGGCCTCGTGGGCTCCCGCGGCCTCTTCCCGCCGATCACCGGTGCCCGACCCGCGGGCGCGCCAAGTACCGGCCTGCTCCGCCCGCCGAAGATGTTTCTCCTGCCGCTGCCGGTGGATGTTCAAGAGGCGCCAGAGCTGGTCGCTCACGCCGGAACGGGACCACCCCTGCAGGACCGCCTCCAGAGCCTCGGGGTCCCCCACCGGGTGCGTCTCCGCCCAGGTGAACAAGTCGTTCGACAAGCTCCAAAGCAAATCGACCAGCGAGACCAAGAGCACGCTGGTGGGAGACCCAGCCGACGCCCCACGGAAGCGCCCGACAAGACGCTCCAGCCAGGCCTCACCCTCCGACCCCAGCGTTGCCGATGTATCCGACAGGAGTGAGTCGGGCACCGGGGGGGGCAACGGCAAACGGTTGGCCGTCGCAGCCCGGGCCACGGTACTCACCACGGTAGTCGCAGGGTCCGCCCTACACGAAGGAGCCGTCATCGCCCAGGTCACCGGGCTGGCCAGGAGGGAAGCACGGGGAGGCGGCACCAGTTCATGACCCGGGAGAGGCAGACCATCCAAGGGCGAAGAGCCAGAACCACCGGTTCGCTGCGCCACGGCGGACGCCCACCCCGACGGGACCCCGACAGACGCGAGAGGAACTTGGGCGCTACCGAGAGGCGCCTCCACCGGAACTGCCATGCACGACGCCGGGATCGAGTACGCCGCGGCGTCAAGGGGGTCCTGGATGACGATGCGCACCCCGTCGGCGTCGTGTCGGGTCACCACCGTGCGCCACCCATCCCGGTACCGACGGGAAGCATCAAGACGGCGCACGGCGTCGTGGAAGGCTTGATCCCGGACCGGGAGAGCCGCCCGCAGACCCAGAATGGCCTGGAAGAAGCCCAGGGCATCGGCGTCATCACCGGCGAGCTCCTCCGGCTCTAGCTGCTTGACCCAGCCAAACAGGGCGTCCGAGAACAGCCATAAACGGCCGTCATGCGCCTCCTAGTACCAGCGGTTGCACGCCATCACCAAGTACTCGGTCATTCAGATAGCCATCGTGACCGCGTGGGCGTCCCGACGCGACCGGTAGATCTCATCCCGGGCGTAGTACGCCACCAAGGAGCCCCCAGTGGTGAACCCAATCGAGGTCTCCATCTGGGCGAGCCAAGTGGGCACCGCCGCGAAGAACTGGGTGCGCATCACCGGGGGAAGGCGCCAAAACTCTTGGTGGTTCCAGATGATCAGGAAGCCCCGGCGAAGCGCCCGTTTCTTGGAGTTGGCATAAGATGACGGGGGCATGATGGGCATCTTACGCAAGTACGGACCCGGAATCGGCATGTAGAGCAGGTTGGGGTACGCTGGCGGCGCGGCCAAGGCCTTCACCGGGGACACCGTCGTGGACAACCACCCGGGGTACTCATCCTCGATTGGCGCTCGGATAACCGGCGCCGAGATGATAGAGTCGTAGCGCACGGCGGGATCCCGGACCAAGCAATCGGAGAGGCCGGCAAGACGAGGTGCCCAGGCGCTACCCGGAGCACAAGACGCGCGGTCAGCCCCAAGGGCCAAACCCGGAGTGGTGTGCAAAACCTCCCCCGCCCCGCGGTTGTCCGAGACAGGCGCCGTCGTGTCCATCCGCGTCAGGAACCCCCGCCGCTGCTCCCGGGTCCAGCTCAGTGCCAGGTCGGGGCGCATGGCCGGGAACCCCTGGAGGCGCTCCGACGCGTTGAAATCCTCGGGCGGCGCCGGCACGACACCCACGACAACCCGGTACAGGCGCACCAACATGGCGGGTACCAGGAGACTCGGCGGGGGCGCGTCGCCCGGCTTAGCCGCGGGCAAGGCCACGCCAGGGGTGACCACACCGACCGACGCCGGGCTCGTGCCGGGGGGACCGCCATGCTCCCCAGAGTGGTCGACCGACCCCGGCGCTACCTGCACGGACCCCGACGACGACATCTTGAACTTGGTCGGGGACGCCTTGATCTTGCCCTTGGCTTTTGACTGGGACGCCTTGCCCTTGTGCCGGCTACCTCCACCAAGACCGGACCTCCTCTAGGGGACAAGGTGGGGACTGGGGATGGTGGGCCTGGTTCGGTGTCCCACGGGGAAACGGTGTGCACCAGTGGAACAAGACAAGGTGGGGG
>Ga0209186_1000824_pt1 | contig 24076 bp, 13 predicted proteins | sample SidtaG_FD_187426 | JGI IMG/M metagenome (GOLD analysis project Ga0209186, IMG submission 187426) | Marine algal microbial communities from Sidmouth, United Kingdom - Sidmouth_Male2 metaG (SPAdes) (version 2) | ecosystem: Host-associated > Algae > Red algae > Unclassified | place: Sidmouth...
CAATCACTCTGAGCCGAAACAAGCGTGGTGTTTGGCAACGGCACTTGGTTCACATCGGCGATGCAGCCTAGATCAAGCGGCGCCAAGGCGGCAACCGTCAAAGCAGAGGGCGTCACGGTGTATTCGTAAACTTCGTTTGCGAGGTCAAAGCGACCGCAGCAATCTTCAACCCGCCACGTACGAGTGCCGGTGACTTTGCAGTCATTGGTGATGCTCACTTCAGCCACCAACGTAGTGCTGACCAAGTGGTTCTCGGGATCGGAAGCCAAGATCAATGGCAAGGAAGCACTGGAAGGACGCGGATCCGCGGCAACGCAACCATAATCCTGATACGCGGGAACGCTGGTAATGGTCGGAGGCATGGCGTCGAGAATGAAATCGACGCGCTGCGTAACATCGAGCATACCGCCACACAGGTCCTCGATTTGGAAGACGCGGTCGATGGCTTCGTAGCATCCACCTTTATCAGAAGTTACGGTGTCATCACGCAACCACGAAACACTCACCACACTGCAATCAGAGGTCGCAGCCACGATGGTGGTATTCGGCTGAGGGATATCGCCCATGGTGTCGATGCAACGCAAGTCAACATCGGCAAGCGCGGCAACCGTCAACGGCCCCGGCGTGTTGTAGTAGCAATAGGTTTCATCGCGTGTCGTGGTATTGCCACAGCAATCGGTGACCTGCCAGGTGCGAGTAACCGTTACTTTGCAATCATGAATCATGGTCGTTTCATTTACGAGCTGGGTGCTTACGACTAGAGAATCATCGCTCGTGACCAAGGCATTGGAACTCACCAAAACCGGACGTGGATCGGCGGTTACACAACCGTAGTCAACAAAGTTGGAGACCGAAACGATCACAGGGTCCGCCGCATCCAAGCGGTAGGAAATGGTCTGAGTGCACGAAACGCTCAAGCCACATTCATCCGTCGCCATATAGGTCCGAACGAAACTCCAGTCACATCCATTTTGCGCCGCAGCGCCATCGCCCATCCAGGCCACAACGGCATCACCACAAGCAGAACTCGCGGCTGGCAATAAAGAGCTCGGAGATGGCACTTGGTCAACATCGGCAATACACCCGAGATCTAAGGCCGCCGGACAGGTCAGAACGGGACCTGTTCCCTGCAAGCGATACTGGTAAACGGTTTGCTTTTGGTCGATCTGATCGCAGCAATCAATCGCCTGCCAGGTACGGGTCACGGTGACATCGCATCCAGACGTAACCGTCACGTCACCCATCCAGTCAATCGAGACGACATTGTCATCCACCACGGTCACACTATTGGTAAGCGGAGGATTGTTCGCGAGGAAATCATATCCGGCCGCGACGCAACCAAGGTCAGATCCTTCAGGAATGGCGGTGATCTCAGGGTCGAGGGTGTTCAATACCCAGCTAATGGTTTGAGTCGTGGTCGCAGTCTGACCGCAGACATCCGTGACCTGATACACCCGATCAAGGAAGCTTGTGCAGCCAACCGTCTGTGGGTTTTCGTGATTCAAAAATATGGAACTCGCATCTGGGCAGCTACTCATGACCGCGAGCAAGGTCGTGTTCGGCTGAGGAATTTGATTGGTGTGCGCGATACAGCCAACGAAGTAGTCAGGCAATGGCCCCGCTCCAGGTGCGACTGGCGTCTCGGTGTAGGTAAAGCGAACCTCAGCTTCATCAGTGAAGCCACAGCAGTTTTCGATGGTGTAGGTCCGGATAAACTCAACCGCACAGCCATTGGTGATCGCCATCTCGCTAATGGTTGGGCCGACAAAAATATGCTCTCCAGCAAAGGCCGTCAGATTGGTTGGTGGAACAAAGCTAGGCGCTTGGCAGGAGAAATCCATCCCAGTCTCTATCGAAGTAATCTTCGGAAGTTCATTCAACACCCAAATCACGGCCTGGGTAATTTCGACGGTATCGCCACAGAGGTCGGTCACACTATAGACATAGTCAACCGAATCAGTACACACCCCATCGACCAGGTTTTCGGTGCGAACAAAGTCAATATCCGCAATCGAGCATTCGCTGTTCGCATCAATCATCGTCGTGTTTGGTTGCGGCAACTGATTGGTACTCGCAACGCATCCAACAAAGATATCGCCCAACGCTTCGACCGTAAGTTTCGCAGGACGCTCGGTATAGCTGTAGGTCTCATCTAAGATATCAAACTTCGTGCAGCAATCTTCCACCCGCCAGGTACGGGTAACGCTGACAACACAATCATTAGTACTGCGGACTTCTTGCACCAAACTCGTGCTCACAAGATGATTATCCGCATCGGTAGCAATCACACCCGCAAGCGAAACTGCGAGTGAACGCGGATCGGCATCCACACAGCCAAAATCCATTGAAGGCAGGACACTCACGATACGCGGAGTCGCCGTATCCAAGATGAAATCAATGCGTTGCACCACGCTAAGGGTCGAGCCACAGAGATCTTCAACTTGATAGGTACGGTCAATCGCTGTGTAGCACCCCCCTTTGAGTGAGGTGACGGCAACATCGCTCAGCCACGTGATTTGCACCACAGAACAATCCGAGGTGGCATCAACGATAGTCGTGTTAGGTTGCGGGATATCATCCATCGCATCGATGCAATTGAGATCAAGGTCAGCCAAGGCATCGACATTAAACACCGTCGGCTGCTTGGTATAGCAGTAGGTCTCATCACGGGTCGCGAGATTTCCACAGCAGTCTTCAATTTTCCAGGTACGAGTAATCGTCACTTTGCAGCCGTGCTCCATCTCGACCTGAGCCACCAACGTGGTGGAAAGCACCGCAGAATCATCCATGCTGGTAATCGCACTCATGCTCTCAGCAAGGGTTCGCGGGTCGCTTGGCTGACAACCATAATCAACGAAGTTGCTGACCGCTGTGATCATCGGATCACCCGTATCGAGAATGTAACTTAAAATCTGCGCACAGAGATTACTTTGACCACAGGCGTCGATCACTGCGTAGGAGCGGCGAACTTGCCAATCGCAGGTGGTTTTGCCCGCGAAGGGAACGGAGTCGGCTACCCATATTACGGTCGCATCCCCACAAGAAACCGTCGCGGTTGCCGCATCAGGATTTGGTGCAGGCAATTGATTCACATGTTGAATACAGCCGACGTTTACGGAAGGCGGGCAGACAATGGCTGGCGCGGCCCCAATCGTCGTCCAAGTAATGATCTGGTCTTTGGTACCAATATTTCCGCAGCATCCGGTTGCAACCCAAGTGCGAATCAACTTCTTGCCGCATTCGAAATCTAGGATGGTGTCGACATGTACCACGTTGGTGAAGGAACCCAAATTACTATCAATAACGCTTTGAGTTTCATCTTTGGTCGGATCAGGAGGGTTGAACCCAACCGCCTGACAGCCCAAGTCCATATCTGGAGGAACATTGGTGATCACGATCGGACCAGGGTTCAACATGTAGGTGACGGTTTGCTTGACCATGCTCGTGGTGCAGGCCGCCCCAACTTCGTAGGTGCGTTCGATCCCAGATTGGCAAGCAAGCAATCCCGTGAGAGGCGTCGAACTCACAAAGGTAATTTTCAACGCACCACAGGAAGCCATCGTCCCCGCAGCAATGAAATCTGGCGGTGGAATTTGTGAAACATCGTCGATGCAGCCCAATGCTAAAGCAGGCAAGGTATCGTTCATGATCGCGGTTGGAGTTAAATCGTAGGCGTAGGTTTCCGCAACTTCATCGGACAGGCCGCACCAGTCCACTACAGTCCAGTAGCGTGTAACCGTTACACTGCAATCATTGGTGACGCGTACCGTATTCACGATGTCAGCGCAAATGATCGAATCATTTCCATCCACATCGGAGTAGACGAGACCAGCCAAAGAATCCGCTTCGCTTCGCACATCGCCGGCACATCCATAATCTTGGAATGGCAAGGTGGCCGAGATAACCGGAGGCGCAGTGTTAATCGTAAAGGTTACGGTTTGGGTGACCACCACGGTTTCACAGGGTGTCTCAATTTGATACACGCGGTATAATTCAGAGCGCGGTGCAAAGGGCGCAAGGCAGGTGCATCCCGTCCCCTTGGGGCAAGGGGTCGGAGCAGGTAAAGGCAAGACATAGACATCCAACGGGGTAATCTTTAACTGCCCGCATGATGCCATGGTTCCGGCAGCGATAAAGTCCGGCGGTGGAATGAGATCTTGAGATGGAACACATCCCACATCCAACGAAGCCGGTTGAGGATTCATAATCGACTGCATCGGAATCAAATAAGAATACATCTCAGTCGCGGTGGCTCGGTTAGAGCAGCAATCAAATACTTCCCAGGTCCGTGTCACCATCACGCTACATTCGTTGGTGATCTGTAATTCTGAAAACAAATTGGTGGTGATAACGGTATCGTCACCATCTGGATCGCTAGTCGTCATCCCCGCCAAAGAATCCGCAATGGAACGAACGTCTCCCGAACAAGCATAATCAACATAAGGTAATACCGCCGTGATCACCGGGTCGCCAGAGTCATCTGAGTAAATAATCGGTTGACGAACCAATCCGTCATCGCATGAGGTTGAGACGTTATAGACACGCACGATAGCTTTTTCACAGGCAGTGAGATCGCCCTTGTAAGGCTCGGTCCCGACAAAAGTAATCGCTAAGTCGCCACAACTGGGTTCGGTACCGACTTCGGTAGCGGTTGGCGCTGGCAGCATGCTCAAATCCGTAATACAACCTGCATTGAGAGTATCCAACGTAGTGTCTTTGATCGTCGTGGTGTTAATTAAAAAGGTATAGGTCTCGGGCACGGTTCCCGAATCGACACAGCAATCCGAAACAAACCAGTTACGTGTCACCTCAACCAAGCAATCATTTGTTGTTCGCGTCTCACTGAATAGGTTAATCGAATCAATGTTGTTGTCGTCATCAGACGTCATCACTGCGGCCATTGACTGCGAAAGCGGACGGATATCACCGAGGCAACCATAGGCATCAGGCGCGTGAACCTGAGTGATCACCGGTGCATCCGTATTGATTTCATAACGAAAGATGCTGGAGCAACTCTGGATGTAGGTTGGCGCGGGATCACAAACATCACCCGGCTTGTAAATATCCCAGGTACGCGTGAACTGGTCGCGGCAATTTACCCGAGTCGTAACGCTGTCGGTCACATTTGAAATAATAATGTCAGCCCCTGTGGTTTCAGTTGGCTCCGGCAACACAAGAGAATTAAACACAGCCTTAGAAGACAGGCAACCGAGCTCGATTACCGCATCAGGACAGGAAATTTGCGCCGGACAATCTGGCAGCGTAATATTGGAAGCCGCAGTCGAAGGAACCGTGCCTTGGTAATTCCAGAAAATAGCAGAAGACGGATTACTCTGGGTTACAGAAACAGACACCGTCGGATTATCATTATCACAGATCCCCGTCTCATTCAGATTCACGTCCCAATATGCCCAATCACCATAGTTTCCCGAACGGTCGGTCGTTTTGATAATATTTTGCCCTACAGAACCACAACCGGTTTTACAGGGAAGATTTGCTTGAGGCGTGTTAATGATCGCACCCGTAGGCTTCACTGCATTCAGCACAATCGGCGCTCCGCCATTCACTGTAATCGACAAATCCAAGGTCGCATTGATCGTTGTGATATCACCATGCCAGTGCTCGTGCCAAATCCGCATGTTCTGCCCAGAGGGATCAACACACCACATCACCGTCACCGTATGGGCAAAGGCAGTACCAAGCCCCATCACGGAGAAATAGAGAGCAAACAGAGTTGTACGGCCCAATTTTAAGTTTTTCATTACAGTATTCATTCCAAGCTTAACTCAAAAGGTCCTGACCTATGCACATTTTGCACATTTTGAGCCTTCAGTCATAAGCATATAGTTATTAGCTACTTAGATAAGTAAGCAGGAATCATACCATGAGTGTAGGAATCCATGATTTATCTTCAAAATTTGACTATAGCGTGGGAATGAGATTTTAAGTCACACCCAATCTAAACTAATTTTTCGCAAAGATGATGTTGCGTTTTAGCAAATGAGAAGACCTAAAGAGAATAAATCGAGCAGAATTCTAAAGGGTTAACAGACGAACCATACCAACGTGACACTGCGGAAGCACAAGATAAGAAGGGAGAGGCGCGAATCAGGACAAAAGCCACTACAATCCCACACCTTCACCTCACTTCATCACGATTCCCTGTTACGAATTCACCACGGTCGATCTGTATGCCTGCGCAAGCGTTCCAATCCCCCACCTAGGTTATAACTGCATAGAGCGATAATTCGGAGGTATCATTGAGACCAACCAAAAGAATTACAGAACCTCCACTATGCGTCCCAACCTATCGAATAAAACAGAGAAACAAGAAACGAGTGAAGGCTCACTCCTCATACCGATCATCCTATTCACTGCACTTGGCATCTTCTTCGGAATAAGCGGCATTCGAGGAATTCAAGAGAGCTCAACATATATCAAGAGACCCTGTAACATTGAATCCCTTCACGTCGTCATCAATGAAGGGTCAAGCCACCCATTCAGCTTGGCTGGGGAATTCAACTATCGCTACAATGGAAAGACCCACCCGTCACACACCTAGGTTGATTCCCTCCAAACAAGTTCCGACTACGCAGCACTTGCACTAAAGCGAAAAAAATTACTCGGAGCGAAAACCCAAATCCTACGTCAAAATCGGTGAAGCCAATATTCCTGAAGCAGCCTATCTGGATAATGGGGTAACCGGAAATCTGGGAGCATTGGGAGGGGCAATTTTTCTCTTAGTGATTGCGACCGGTTTGACGGTAGAATTTTTTACCCCGCGGGCGCTCAGGAAACTCGATTTAAATGAAACTCCTGTTTTGGCAGCCCTTGCCGGCACCTGTATGGTGATCTTTGCCGGCTCCAGCTTCATTCTTCAGCTTGGCGATCTGAAAAGCTCGCAGAACTGGACGGCCACCCCATGCACCGTCATCAAGAGTTCGGAAACCGAGGATCGACTAACCATGCTCTACTCATACAAGATTGAGGATCAGACTCATTATAGCACCAGAATCCTCGCATGGGACCGGTTCATTCGATATCGGCAACATAAAGGCGCGGTTAACCTCGTTAGATCGACCAGCAAAGGCTCTATCGCCACCTGCTATGTCAATCCGACTATTCCCGAACAAGCCGCCCTCATTCGGTCTGCAGCGTTAAACCCCTATACGGGGTTTGGACTCGTAATCGTGAGCTGCATCTTCGCACTGGGGCTGTCATTAATCTTAGGACGATTAATCCCCATGTCGGAGCCAACGCTTATCTCAAAAGCAAAACTTGAAACAATACGAAGTTCGCTGCTCATTCTGGCCACGTTTTCGATCCTCTTCATCTGCATCGCTCAGTAGAATCTATCCAGCTTACAAAACAACGGAATTAAATGGAGATTTACTCTGCCCCCTTTCCCTTCTTCATCAAGTAGTTGGATCGATGTTGGGTGCAGGTCTTCCGCGTGCTCTGGGTTGTGCCTTTGTAACGATATGTCCAACGAAGCTAGCTAAGACTTTAAAAAGCGGTTGATTTATGCCCATCTGGACTCGCATTGCCCGCCCCTTGACTTTAGCCAAAACAACTGCTTAATTTAACAGATGCGTTCTTCACAACTTGAGCTGCCAAGTTTAGAGACACACGTTGCTATTGACGCCTTAGACTTTTTTTCAGAGTCGGATGGCGAGGCAAGGGGTGAGGTCTTTACGCGGACCGAAGTCGTGGAGTTTATCCTGGACCTAATGGATTGGCACGCTGACAAAGACCTCGGGACATACCGATTGCTCGAGCCGTCTTGCGGGGAAGGCGACTTTCTAATTCCAGCCGTTACTCGGCTTTTACAATCTCAGCGGCCCCATGATTTGGCGGCCCTTTCTAACTGCATTGTTGGGGTCGAGGTAAACCGGATCGCGGTTGAAGTGTGTAGGAGGCGAGTCATTGAAACGCTTGAAGCATTTCAATTCTCACCCAAAGATTCTGATTGGCTAAGCCAGCAATGGATCCGCCATGCGGACTTTCTGACAATTCCGCTCGATGCAAACTTTACCCATGTGATCGGGAACCCGCCCTACCTTAGGCAAGAGGCTCTACCATCAGAACTTTTAAAGCTCTATCGTGACATGTATTCAACCATGTATGATCGAGCAGACCTGTACGTACCTTTTTTCGAAAAAAGTTTAAGACTTCTTGATGCAGAAGGTCTCCACGGCTTTATCTGTTCGGACCGTTGGATGAAAAATAAGTACGGCGGCCCGCTTCGTGCAATGATAGCCAAAAGTTTTCATCTGGATGCCTATATCGACTTCACAGGAACCGATGCCTTTAAGGACCAAGTCGTGGCCTATCCAGCAGTGACAATTATCCGGCGCGGTCAAGGACGCGAAACTGCAGCAGCCATCCGGCCCAAAGTGGCGAAACCCAGCCTCAAGAGACTCGCAAAAGCAATTGAATGCAAAAAAGTGAATGGTGATGTTGTAAGAACAACGGCCGTCGCCGTAGGGGCCGAGCCATGGCTGTTAGAAAACATGCCCCTCATCGCTGAAATTCGAAAACTCGAACAGAGATTGCCCGTATTAGAAGATACTGGATGCAAAGTTGGGATTGGTGTGGCAACTGGTGCGGATAAAATTTACATCAACCGATCAGAGGAATTAGCCATAGAAGAGGAACTCATGATCCCACTTCTTACAACTCGTGATGTTGCCGATGGAAAAATCAATTGGACAAATCGCTACGTGGTGAACCCGTTCAAAAAGGGTAGCACACAATTAGTAGATCCGGAAAACTACCCTTTGTTTAAAGTGTTCCTGAAAAAGCACGAAGAAGCTTTGAGGAAACGACACGTGGCAAAAAAGAATCCCAAATCATGGTTTAAAACCATTGATCGGATCTATCCTGAATTAACCTTCACCCCGAAGCTCATGATTCCGGATATCAAAGGTTCTGCCGAAATTATTTATGATGAAGGCAATTTTTATCCCCATCACAACTTCTATTACCTAACTGCTCAAGAGTGGGATTTACGGGCACTCAAAGCGGTCATGCTGAGCCCCATTGCAAAGGCCTTCATTTCTACCTACTCACTTAAAATGCGAGGAGACTGCCTAAGGTTTCAGGCGCAGTACCTTCGCCGTATCCGGCTCCCAGCGTGGAAGAGCATACCTGCGAAGACCAGACAACAGCTAATAACAGAATCGAAAAAAGAAGACTACACCGCCTGCAACGAGACCATTCGCATAGTCTACGGTATCGACAAGGTCGCGTGGAAAATTTTCACAACGGCATAACATGAAGATTCAGATAGGCGATTTTTCGAATATCTCCCAAAAATGTATTCGGCATTTTTGGAGAGCAAAAAAGAAAGCGAAGCAGAATAAGAAGAAGCTCGGAAACAAGGATCAGGGCGAACGCGGCGGCGCAACTGCTGGGAAGAATCTGAATGGCTTCATCAAGGCCATTACCAGGATCGTAAAAGACGCCTCTAATCAGCCGCTGCAAATTTGCATAGGCCACACCGATGTGACGTTGCCTGGCTTTTTCCGAGTGGCAAAGCGTTGGGATATCGTTGTCCTAGATGAGTCTGGACGCATCCTCTTGGCGATTGAGCTTAAGTCTCTTGGCGGTCCGTCATACGGGAACAACGCCAATAATCGGTGCGAAGAAGCTATTGGGAATGCCGTTGATTTCCGAACAGCACAGCGTGATGGCACCTTCGGGAGAGGAGCGAAGCCATTCCTCGGATATTTAATCTTAGTTGAGGATGATGAGAAGTCCTCGCGGCCACCCAAATATGCGCCAAAAGCTCCCCATTTTGAAAACGACCCCATTTTTCAAGGCGCATCCTACCAGCAGAGAATGGCGATTTAGTGTGAACGAATGATGCAGGAAGGGCTCTACGATTATGCGGTCGCGATTGCTGCCAAAGACGACGGTGGAAAGTCAGGACACTTTGATGATATCTCAGAAACTCAGACCTTTGAAAAATTCTTTCTAAAAATCGCTGCGCATATCGCGACGGAAACAAGCTAGCGCGTTATTCTAAAATAATGCCAGCGCTGCGACCATAAAGATTAGGAAGGACGCGCTTTTAAAGGGCCCAGCCCTTTATCCCTATGCGCCCGATGCGGGAGCCTCAACTTATCTCAAAAGCCAAACTCGAAACGGTACGAAGTACGCTGCTCATTCTGGCCACGTTTTCGATCCTCTTCATCTGCATCGCTCAGTAGAATCGATCCAGCTTACAAAACAACAGAAGTAAATGGGAACTACTCGGTATGCCAATCAGCGCCATCCTTCATAACACTTGCGTTGATCGCGAACAGCGAGGCCTTCATTTCAGCCAGTCGAACTGACTCTTTGGCCGACAAATCCGTTGTTTGCTTCGGGTCCGTTTTGAGATTGAACAACTGAAAATTTGTGTACCCTCCCGCTTTGATCGTAGGGATCCATTCTTCCTTGAACATATTGCTCTTCGAGATCTCGTAGTCCGGCTCTGCCACCAAGGAATAGTCGCCATCTCGAATCGCGACAATTGGCCGCGACTTCTGCAAATGCCAATACAAAGGCTGATGCCGAGAAAACCCCGGCTTGCCTAACAAGATCGAAGAAATATCCGACCCATCCAAGTGAACGCCCTTAGGTGGTTCGATGTCCAATAACCCACAAACGGTTGGCAGCACATCAACCAATCCAGCAGGTTCACTCGCCACCTGGGTCGAAATTTTAACCGGCCAAGAAAAGATTCCCGGAACACGAATACCTCCCTCCCAGTTGGCCCCCTTGCGGCCACGCAAGCCTCCGGTTCGATCCTCCAAATAGCTCCCATTATCCGAAGCATAGATAATCAAGGTATCTTCTTTGGGTGCGACTTCGGCCAAAGCCTTTAAGATCCGCGTGATCGCTCGATCCTTATTATCAATCGTGCCCGAATAAATCGCGGCCTTATCCTTCAAATTCCCGTATTCCGAAACGATGTCATCTGGGGCCGCAATCGGCGCATGCGGCTCATGAAACCAGACATTCAAAAAGAACGGCGCCTCTCGCTCTCCACCGTCAGCCCCGTGCTGCCTCTTTAACCAAGAAATCGCTTCATCTGCAACGAGTTGGCACGCATACCCCTTCATAGGTCCAACCGCTTCACCATTCCGAATGAAATTCCCAGGATTCCGATGACTTGGCTCTGCATTATTCCAGGTAGCAAACCAATGATCGAACCCATGCTGATCTGGGGTCGGCTTCTTTCGCTCAGGGGTTGGTAACCCTAAATGCCATTTCCCCACATGCGCCGTCGCATACCCCTGCGCCTTTAACAGCTCTGCCAAGGTGATCTCGCGCTCAAGCAAATGGCTATTTTGGCTTTCATCATGAATCCAACTATACACCCCAGCTCGAATATGATGCCGCCCCGTGAGTAGAACCGCCCGCGAAGGCGAACAGACCGCACAGCCCGAATAAAAATCTGTAAAGCGCGCTCCCGCCGCGGCCAAGCCATCAATCGACGGAGTTTTCACCGACCCATCATAACAGCCGACATCCTGAACCCCTAAATCATCCGCAAGCAGCATAACCACATTCGGCGAGCCCGAAAACCCACATTGCGATAGCACAAACATGCTGAGCCCAATCACCCAAGCTACACCATTAAACCCGAAATATTTTTTCATTCCCTACCTCCAGACCTTCTAACTTTTACCAACAACTCACTGAAAGCCCCAGAGACTCAAATCCTCTGGGCCCTCATATAAAAACAATCTTGCATTCGCTCCTGCATGCAAACGAAAATATTCCTTGGTCGGCTCGACAAGATTCGGCCAAGGATAACTAAAAATCAGGTCCGCATCAGCATTCGATGGACTCGTATACACATCATCGCACACGATATGAGCGGGAACATCATACTCCTGCAAGAGATCCCGAGCATACGTTGCCATTTCAGGATCCACTTCAATCCCTGTCGCCTCCCATCCCAAAAGCGCTGCCAAACCAGTAACGACACCGAAGCCACTCCCCCACTCAACGAAGCGCGTTCGCGCAGGCAATTGCAGGCCCCGAAGCAACTGATAGACCTGCACGTAATCGCTCTCGATAAAGTCAGGATAATCATTCCCAACCTGATCGATCAGGCGTTGCCCTGCCCGCAAAAAGGTATCGACTCCTGAAGGAAGGTCGCATTCAAAATGAGCATCCCAATCCAGCCGAACCAATTCAGCCTTCATCCAAGCCACCTGCTCGCCGAATCGAACCACTGCCAAAGTTCTTACGAACTTCGTCCATGGCCGCATCAAGCGGTTCAACTTCTGCCTTCGGAGGCGGGGCAAACAAATCCAACTGCTCAGACTCAAGTTCAATCGGGTCCGACACCAACTGGCTCACCCCAACCCCGATCAAGCGTATAGGACGACGAATCTTCACCCCTTCCAACAAACGAAGCGCACTAGAAATGATCTCGGTATCTTTACAGCTCGCGGGGCGCATCGCCTGCTGACGGGTAATGGTATCGAACTGATCCGTACGCACTTTGATCTGAACCGTTCCGGCAAATTTTTTCGCGGCCCGTAAACGCCCGCCTACCTTCTCAGCCAAACGCACCATGGTGCTATGAAGCGTCGTCATATCCGAGCAATCCGTGGCAAAAGTGGTCTCATTGGAAATACTTTTTTCGACCCGCTCGGTCTCGACCTTCCGACCATCAACTCCACGTGAAAGGGCCCATAATTTGCCTGCAAAATTCGCTCCAACCCAAGCTTCCAACTGCTGCTTTGGCACCGCTTGCAACTCGCCAATGGTATGGATTCCAACCTTGGATAATTTCTCCTGCGACACCTTACCCACACCCCAAATTCGAGCCACTGGCAACGGCGCTAAAAAGGCTAAAATTTCGTCCCGATCCGTGGGGACAACCGTAACTCCATCCGGCTTATTCATATCACTCGCCAACTTCGCAAGGTACTTATTCGGCGCCACCCCAACCGAGGCAGTCAACTCAAGCTCATGCGAAATCCGTTCGCGAATCGACTCGGCCATTTCCGCACCGGAGCCAAACAAATGCCGCGAACCAGTGACGTCCAAAAACGCTTCATCCACCGAAAGCTTTTCTAACAATGGTGTGTAGTCGGCCAAAATGTCCATCACATCTTTTGACACCGCTTGGTAGCGCTCCATCCGCACCGGAACAAACACCGCATGCTCGCAACGCCTTCCCGCTTGCACCGATGGCATCGCGGAAAAGATTCCGAACTCACGAGCCTCATATGAAGCCGCAGCCACAACCCCGCGTTGGTCCGGAGGGGAGCCGACCACAACCGGCTTGCCACGAAGCTCGGGACAATCCCGCTGCTCAATCGACGCATAAAACGCATCCATATCCACATGTAAAATACACCGGTCTGTTGCCATTACTCAGCACCTCTCTTCAAATCATTGCCCACAAATTCATCGCCTTTCGGCTCAGCCCGCAGCACATGCGGCATCGACTTCTCTAACACGTTCCGCACCCGATCCACATCGTCACAAACCGAATGTGGCGATGGCAATCCAAAGAGAGCAACCGGATCAAACCCCCTGCCCTCTAACGCATGCAGCAATAAATCTTCAGCCGAAACGCAGTAACGCCCATTGCGATGCACCGGCGCAAATTCGATGCCACCAACCTGATCAAAGGCACGATAGATCAACTCGGTACACACCAAACGATCGGCTCGAGTAAAATCGAATTCAAAGTCATACAACTTTCCTTCATGAGATATCGCCCGCTCTAACCCTAGGCGACGCTCCGCATCCGAAAACTGAGGCCGGATCACGGTGAAATAATCGACAAACAAGGTATCTTCCAGCGGGCGAAACAACACCCCATCTTTCCGCGCTTCGAGCACACAAACTGGATCAAGCGATTTCATATCTCGGGGAGGAGGCAACGTTAACCCCAGCGCGCGCCGCTGCGCTTCCGTCCCAATGTACAAGGCAGCATGCGGCCAAAAGCCAGGTAGAAATAAATTTGAAAGCGCCCGCTCATGCCGCGTCACGATCACATCACCGGGTTGAAGAATCGTCGCGGCCTGCTCGCGGTGCTCGGCCTTAACAAATTTTGCATGCGGAGAACGCAACTCGGCAATGGCCCGCCCCGAATGCTCAAACATAGCAAATAACGCGGCTCCAACTACGCGCTTACGACGACGCCGTACCGAATAATGCCGATACCGAATCCGACGAAAAAAGAAGGGGCTCAAATCAGGAACCATCCGAGGCTCCTCTCGACGAAGTTGCTCAAGTACGAACTGCCAATCCTCCCCTCCTCCTATAGCGAAGATGGCCTCGCGATGATCCAAGTAGACATGGTAGGCATCTCGAAATCGCAATTGGGTTCTAAACCGAACCGCGCGTTTAAAGATCTGACTGAACGAGCCCTTGGGGATGCCATACCGAGGCTCGGCTTCATCTAACTTTTTACGCACGATAGCAACCCGACCAAATTCATCTGCCAAGTACCCAGCGGTTCGCATTAACATCGCGCCTGCCGCAAAACCAATGCCAAAGGCGCGTAGCTCTAGTTCCGAATTCGGTACATGCTCACCATCTTCAAAGGAATAAAAACGACGGAGTAAATCTTCGAGCAGCACATGTAAGGCGGCACGCGCACGAAGATACGAAGCAAACAGCTCACGAAGCAGCTCATCTTCTCCCGGCTTAAAAAAACCTCGCGCCGAAATTCCTTCGATCAAAGCCAATGAGTCGACAAGGTCCTCAGCAAACGGCAATGCGACAGAGGCAGCGCGTAAGGCTCGCGCCGCAGCCTCTAAACCAATATCATCAGCTGTTTGATCGTCATTCATGCTCAACCTGCAGTGTACGCAGGAGAACCCCTGTCTGACGAACCTTAAAACGCGGGAAAACCCGGACGAAGGATTTAGGCCGCTACCTCTTCGCGTGTAAAACGGCTCACTTTTGGCCAATCACACCAACCAAGGGGTGCACAGCCTTCACAAATGCTACATTTTTGTAGGTCAAATTACACATTTATGTTCGACCGGTAAATAATGTTCGTGCAAACCAGTTGTTTAACCTGCGCGTAAGCGACAGTTTCAGGGCAACTCAAACCATTTAAACAACCCCAAAGAGAAGAAATAAGTCATGGCTAAATACAGACTCGATTATATCTGGCTCGACGGTTACACCCCGACGCCAAATCTCCGCACCAAATGCTGCATCAAAGAATTCGATGACTTTCCAAGTGTCGAAGAACTCCCTGAATGGGGATTCGACGGGAGTTCCACCCAGCAGGCAAGTGGATCTGATTCAGATTGCATTCTAAAGCCAGTCGCAGCGTACCCAGACGGAACCCGCGAAAACGGCGTTTTGGTCATGTGCGAAGTCATGCTTCCAAATGGCCAACCTCACCCATCCAACACACGCGCCGGCATCCTCGATGACGAAGACGCATGGTTCGGATTTGAGCAAGAGTACTTCCTCGTTGAAAACGGCCGTATTCTCGGCTTCCCAAAACAAGGCTTTCCTCCCCCACAGGGCGGTTACTACTGCGGCGTTGGCAACAAGAACATTGGCCCAATCGCTCGTAGCATCGTAGACGAGCACCTCGACCTCTGCCACTTCGCAGGAATCAACCACGAAGGCATCAACGCCGAAGTAGCCAAAGGTCAGTGGGAATTCCAAATCTTCGGCAAAGGCTCCAAACGCGCCGCTGACGAAATTTGGGTAGCACGCTTCCTCCTACTCCGTCTCACCGAAGAGTACGGCATCGACGTTGAGTGGCACTGCAAGCCGCTCAAAGGCGACTGGAATGGTTCTGGCATGCACGCAAACTTCTCCACCAAAAAGCTCCGCGAAGAAGGTGGCAAAGAGTATTTCGACAAGCTCATGGCTCAGTTCGAAAAGAATACCGCAGCGCACATCGCGGTATACGGCCCAGACAACGATCAGCGTCTCACCGGTCTCCACGAAACCCAGAGCATCGACAAGTTCTCTTGGGGTGTCGCTGACCGTGGTGCATCCATCCGCGTGCCTCACGCTTTCGCGAACAACGACTGGAAAGGCTATCTCGAAGATCGCCGTCCAAACTCGGAAGGTGACCCGTACGCCATCGCAAGCCGCATCTTGCAAACCATCCAAGAAGTTGGCTAAACCGCCGCATCTTGAATGTTCAAAAGCGCTTCTCCTTCGGGAGTGGCGCTTTTTTTTTGGCGTTTTTTGCCCCAGCGGTTTTTGTGCCCCCGACGGTTTTTATGCCCCCGATGGTTTTCATCTAAGCGGAATCCACAACAAAAGATCTGGGTTCAATTCTCACCTTAAAAATGCTATTGAAAGTCATGAATTCGGGGAGATATTTTATCTACTTTTTGTGCGCGGGCTTCCCGAAGCCAACTTTGGCCAATCAAACACGGTTCATCCCTACGCCCGCCCTTCTTCCACACAGCACCTGACACCCTCACATGTTTCGCCGCCTATTCATCCTGATTATCCTGCTCGCCCTCGGCTACGCTGGCTACCGCTATCTACGGCCTTACAGCAGTCGGCCCGCTACGCCCGAGGCGATTCTTGAGGTCATCTGGGAGCACGCTGCACCAAAGAAAATCGATCCGAACTTCGTCTACGCCATCGCCATGGCCGAAAGCAGTTTACGCCCGACCGCAAAAACCAAGGTGGCCAGAGGCATCATGCAACTCACCAAGCCAACTTGGGGTGACATGTCCGACCTCAAATACCGCCACGCCTGGAACTGGGAGCACAACATCAAAGTCGCAGTGGATTACCTGCAATTCTGCAAAGAGCATCTCGAACGCAACGGTGGTCTCAGCTATCCCGTCTTAGCCGGCTGCTATCGTTTCGGCCCCACCGCGATGAAACGCAGAGGCTATCGAACCCAAGACATCGAGACCCCGAACAAAATTTACAAAAAGCTTTTCGCCGGCGAACGCGCTCCAGTCAAAACTCCGAAGCGTCCCGTCGGGCGTTAACTCGATAACCGCAAGCCCCGGCTAGCCGAGAAACTCTTCCGCGATATCAGGAATAACCGGAAGCGCGATGCGTTGCCCAATCTGTGCCGACAGCTGCGCAGCCCAACTCACTTCCGCGATCATCGCGGTCCGGGCAAAACTCAAAAAGGACGGCTCTCCCTTTTGAATGCAATCGATAAAATGATCCACCGCCGCTCGAGACGGATGCGCCAACACATCGCCTGAATCCGGGGTCGTGGTCTCCTCAGGCCACGCTTCAGCTCCTTCAGCTTCACAGCGCGCAGGATCAAGCGGGAACACCCACTCCCCCTCAGTATGAACCTTCGACCAGTAGCGTACCTTCTGCGCACGCGCCTGCCCCGGATCAAACACCAACGCCCCGTCCGTGCCATGCACCGCATGATAGGCGTCGTAGCCGTTTGAGTGGTCGATATTTCCAAAACAAAATCCCTGCGTCCCTTGGTCAAAGCCAACCTGAATACTCCAGATCGGATCGACCCCAAATTCCTTGGACCGCCCCGGCTGCGAATCGGCAAACACCCAAGCCGGCTGCCCTTGCGGCGCCATCATGCTCACCATCATCGAAAGCGCATGGATCACCCCCATCCCAATCGCGTCCCCCACCTGCGCTTCGTCCAACTTCCAAGCCTTCTCTCCCGCTGTGTTGATCGCATGCCGGTAGTTCACCTGAACCTGCGTGATCGCGCCAAAGGCCCCGAGCTTAATCAAATGGGCTAGCCGCTGCTCGAAGGCGTCGAAATGGAGAATATAATCCACCATGTTAACCAAATCTGGGTTCGCGAGCTCGAGTTCAATTTGACGTTGATAGTCCGCATAACTTGTCGAAGCTGGCTTCTCGCAAAACACATGCTTGACTGCCTCTTGAGCTGCGATGACCTGCGGACCGTGCAGGGCATTCGGACTACAAATCACCACCGCGTCGAGTTCAGGTAAGGCCAAGAGCGCCTCATAGCTGTCGCAGTATATAACTGGATCAAGCGCATGCACGGCCAAGCTTGCTTCCGCCCGCTCCTGGTTACGTTGATGCAGACCAATCACCTTCACGTCTTCGCGATCAACAAAATGCGCGAGCAAACGAGCTCCCATCCACCCCGCGCCAACCAATCCAACCCCAACAGGCTTCTTTAAAGATTGTGTCATATTCGAAAAGCTCGTTTTGATGTACGCTTTAATTTGCTCATAGCCGGAGCATGCGAAAGCGAAGGACAAAAGGCAAATGTCATCGCCTGCGAAGCAAAAAAGAAAAACGTCCATCGAATAAAATCACCTAAAATGCGCTTCTTCGAATCAGGTAATGCTCAGCGCGCTTCGTATATAAAATTAAATATACATCATGAAAAAACGTCTCGCACTATATGTAGGCTTGCTCTCTCTCCTTCTGGTCGCCTCCGCAGCTCCGCCCAATGTGGTCTTCATCATCACGGATGACCAAGGGTATGGCGACTTAAGTTGCCACGGCAACCCCGTGCTTAAAACCCCTCACATCGACAAACTTTTCGGCGAGTCGGTGCGTTTAAAAGACTACCATGTTGCCCCGACTTGCTCCCCCAGCCGTTCCGCGATCTTGACCGGTCACTGGACCAACCGCACCGGGGTTTGGCACACCATCATGGGTCGTTCCATGCTCCGCGCCAACGAAATGACCATCAGCCAAATGTTTAAAGACAACGGGTATGCTACCGGCATGTTTGGCAAATGGCATCTGGGCGACAACGTCCCTTACCGTCCTGAAGACCGTGGCTTCACCGAAGTCTACCGTCATGGCGGCGGCGGTATCGGCCAAACTCCTGACTACTGGGACAACGCCTATTTTGACGGTAGCTACTGGCACAACGGAAAAGTGACCCCCGCCAAAGGCTTCTGCACCGACGTCTTTTTCGACTACGCAACCCGCTTCATCAAGGACTCGAAAAAATCTGGTAAACCCTTCTTCGCATACATCAGCTCTAACGCGCCTCACGGCCCGATGCACGCCCCAGAAGAATACAGCAAGCCCTACGAAAACCTCGGCGTCAAAGTCGCTAACTTTTTTGGTATGATCGCTAACATCGATGACAACGTGGGACAGCTCCGTGACATTCTCGACGCCGAGGGACTCACTGAAAATACCATCTTCATCTTCACCACCGACAACGGAAGCTCCGCCGGCACCAAAGTCTTTAACGCAGGCATGCGCGCTGGCAAAGGGAGCCACTACGACGGCGGACACCGCGTTCCATTCTTCGTACACTGGCCCGCTGGAAACCTAACCGGCGGACGCGACATTGAACCGATCACGGCTCACGTCGACGTCGTGCCAACCCTTCTCGATCTCTGCGGCCTCCAGTCTCCCGAAGGTGTTACATTCGACGGCAAAAGTATTCGCGGCTTGCTCGAAGGCAAAGCAGACGAAGACGATTGGAATGAGCGCATCCTTGTCACCGACTCACAGCGCGTAAAAGACCCCATCAAATGGCGTTCCAGCGCAGTCATGACCACCAACTGGCGCCTCAACAATGGCAAGGAACTCTACGAGATCAAAAGAGATCCCGGCCAGAAAAATAATGTCGCCAAGGATCATCCAGAAGTCGTTTCAAAGCTCACCGAATTCTACGACAGCTGGTGGGAAGAGCTTCTCCCAACCTTTTCTCAATCTACTGCGATCTACCTTGGAGACGAACGCGAGAACCCAGCCCGCCTGACCAGCCACGACTGGATCACCACTCGTTTAACCCCTTGGAATCAAGCCCACATCCGTAAGTCTACCAGTCTCCCTGGCGACACCGGTTTTTGGAACGTCAACGTCGTGGAATCAGGCAGCTACCAAATCCGCTTGCGTCGCTGGCCTTTGACCCTCGACAAAGCAATCGGTGCCTCCGTGCCAGCCGGTGATCCCGTACCAGGTGAAGCCGCTTTCCGCACCCACGAAGGAGTTGCTATTAACGTTGTAAAAGCCACCATCGACATCGGAGGCATTCAGGCCGAAAAACCGATTCCAGCCGATGCAAAAGAGATCGTCTTCGACGTTGAGTTAAAGGAAGGCACCTCGCAGTTCACCGCCCTCTTCCACCCCGAATCTGGTGACCCTTACGGCGCGTACTACGCCTTCGTTGAGAAGAAATAACCGGCTACACTTCCTGCCACTCCAAGGAACCCGAAGAGTTCGGGGAAGAGCTTGAGTGGCAGAAACAATAAATAGTCTCCTGCCATTGAGTGGCAGAAGTGATTTAAAGTCCTGCCATTGAGTGGCAGAAGTGATTTAAAGTCCTGCCATTGAGTGGCAGGACTTTTTTTAGCGCTAGGTAAGGCCTACGGACAGGACGACACCCAAGGAGGGGCTAAGCTTTAGTAGCATGGAAATCATTCTGCGTCTGTCGGGGCGGAATTTACTCCACCAAACGAAGCGGCTGGTCCAACGGGATAATTCCCCTTCCGACAAACGCGGATTGAAATCCACGCCACCCGCCCACTCATTTTCGCACAAAGGAAGCGCTGACGTCGCCGTCGACATCTCCCCCGTCCGCACAGAGGCGGGACACCTCTGCCACTTTAACGCCCTCGCGCAAGGCTTGTTCAAACAAGCTAGGTTGTGTTAAGCTCGGGTATGTTCGGGCCCAGAGGATTTTTCATTTTTTTTATCACCTTATTCCTCGGAGCTCAGCTTCAGGCCGGCGATGAAAAAGCTTCATGGGATCCGACGGAGCTCAAGCTCAAGACCTGCTACGAAAATCGTCCCTTCACCATGGCCGGTTCGGTCACCCGCATCATCGCCCATCCCGATAACAAACGAGTCCTGAGCAGTTCGCGAGACGGCAGTGTGCGAGTCTGGAACATTGAAACCGGCGAGGAGATATCTCGCTATGAAGATGCCTCCGGCGCAGTTTGGGGGCTTGCGATCCTACCGGATGGGAAGCGCGCGATGAGCGGCAGCGGCAAAGCGAGCACCCTCTGGGAGATCGAAACCGGCAAGATCATTCGCGAATTCAAAAGCACCGATTCGGTCTACGATATCGCTCTGCGCCCCGGCACCACTCAATTCGCCGCCGCCGAAGGCGACAAACTCATCGGCCTTTGGGACTACGAAACGGGGAAAAAGCTTCAGACCTTGAAGGGCCATAAAAAGTCGATCTACACTCTTCGATTTCACGCCAAAAATCAGTTGGTCAGCGGGGAAGCGTCCACGGGGTCGATTCTCCTTTGGGACTTTCCAGAAGACACATCCAAACCCCCAGTTAGCGAAATCTATAGAGTTGGTCGCGGCGATGTGTACTCCATTGCACCTCATCCGTCGGAAGCTCTTTCCGCCGTCTGCTTTGAGGACGAAATTCTCCGAGTCATCGATGGCAAAGGCGTGGCCAAGTGGAGCCTTCAACATATAGACGACCCAAAAACTGCGGCCTGGGCAAAAGACGGAAAACGTCTTCTAAGCATCTCAGATGAAAAGCGGGTCAGACTTTGGCAGGAAGAAAAAGAAGTTTGGAATCGCAAGCTTCCCAATGGATCGACCTGGGCCGTCGCCTGGGCCGCAGATGAAAAAGCGGTTTTCGCGTCAGTCGGAAACCAACTCCTAAAGCTGGACCCGGAGACCGGAAAGGTCATTCCATTCAGTAAGGACAAACCACTTCGAGGCCCGGTTGATCCGACCGACTTGATCTACTCAAAAACCAAACCGAATCAGCTGTTAATTCCAAACGAGGGGGGACTGCATCGATTTGATATCGCGCTCGGCAAATACGATCAAATACAATTTGAAGACACAGAAATTGAAGTCATGGCGATCTCCCCCAGCCAGAACCGCATTGCTATTTCGGACGAAGACAACATGGTTCGTATCCTCGATGTAGCCGGAGGTCGTGAAGTTGCCCAATGTCCAACCGAGCAATTTGGCGGGGCTGATTCGGTATGTTTTTTATCTGAAGATCAGCTCGCATTGACCGCGGGTAGTTTGCGCATTTACACGTTTCAGACGGGGGACGAGGAGCCCACCGTGCTCGCCGAGCTCGACGAAAACTCGCATGATTCTATTGTAGGATTGGTGAGTATGGCTCATGGACTGAAGCTACTGACAGAGGTGTATAACTTTAATGATGAATCAAATGGCCTTGTTATTCGCAACGCATCGAATGGGGCTGAACTTCAACGCATTGAACTCGGAGAAGAGAGTTCATTCATTCAGATAAATCCTTCCGATGGACAATCCATCATCGCTTATGTGGATGGTACACTTTCCTACTGGCCCGCTCCCAAAGCTGAAAAAAATTTGGCGGCGGAAGATATCGATAGCCTTATCTCCCAGCTCGGAGCCGACTCGGTGCGACAACGAAAAGCGGCCGTTACCGGCTTGATTCATGGTGGCATGCTGGCAGTAGAGAAACTTCAAGAGGCGTTGAAAGTAGATGACCCAGAAGTCCGATTCCGTGCCGAACAAGCCATCAGTAAACTTGCCAAGCTTGGAAAAATCACCGCCGACCCGATCACTATAGCCTTCCCCAATGGATGCAATGATATTTGCTTTCACCCCGATGGGGTTCATTGGTTCGCGGTAAGCGGAGGGGGAATTAAAACCGTGGTAAAGGTAGGAAAAATTCAGGACGACAAAATGACCATCCTGCATGAGCTAGACGATGGTCACGGGGCCGCGAAGGTTCAATGCGACGCGACAGGGAAGAACATTTACGTGATCAACCTGGACGGTAGCCTCAGCCACTGGGCCATGCCATAAGCCACTAGAAAAGAGGAGGTAAGGTAGACATAGTGGGCTTTTCTTAGGGCGGCAGCGCAGGCCTCTTTTCACACCCCCAAAGGAGTGGCGGCGCAGAACCTCGGAAATAATCGTAACTCATTTACGAGCTCCGAAGGAGTGCAGGCACATAGCCCCGTGGCTTGCCTCGGAGGATACGTATCGTAAAATCACACAAGCTCCGAAGGAGTGCAGGCACATAGCCCCGTGGCTTGCCTCGGGGAATCATGTAACGTCAACAACAAGCTCCGAAGGTGCGCAGGCACCCTAGCCCCGTGGCTTGCCTCGGGGGATCATGTAACGTCAACAACAAGCTCCGAAGGTGCGCAGGCACTTCTGACTCTTTCGTAGCGCGGCAGCGAACCTATCCGTTGACGATCGCGTGTTTCCCCACCGGATACACGTTGAATCCGATCTCGCCCAAGGCCGCGTGATCGAGAATATTCCGCCCATCAAAGATCGAGGCGGGCTTGAGCATGGCGTCGTAGATGCGCTGATAATCTAAATCTTTAAACTGCTCCCATTCGGTCATAATACAGACCGCGTGAGCCCCTTTCGCAGCTTCGTATGGATCTTCAGAAAACTCAACGTGGTCAATCACATCCGCCAAATCATGCTTGGCTTCCGGAATCGCTTGCGGATCAGAAATTACCACGTTGGCGCGCTCTTCGAGCAAGCGTCGGGTCACCGTGATGGCCGGGCTTTCACGGGTATCTCCCGTGTTGGCCTTGAAGGCAAAACCAAAGAGCGCGATGCGTTTATTCACCAAGGTGTTGAACAGCCCCGAGACGATTTTATCGACGAAGCGATTCATCTGATACTCGTTCATAAGAACCACTTGCTCCCAATAGGCCGCAACTTCGGTCAGCCCATAATGCTCGCAAAGGTAAACCAGATTGAGAATATCCTTTTTGAAACAACTCCCGCCAAAGCCCACGCTTGAGCGGAGAAATTTTGGGCCGATACGCGAGTCGGTTCCAATCGCGTGCGCCACTTCATCCACATCGGCTTCGGTCGCTTCGCAGAGCGCCGAGATCGCATTAATAGAAGAAATCCGCTGCGCCAAAAATGCGTTGGCGGTTAGCTTGGATAATTCAGCCGACCAGACATTGGTGGTCAAAATCTTTTCTCTGGGCACCCATTCTGCATAGATATCCACCAAGGTCTGAATCGCCTTTTGCCCCTGCTCGTCTTCACGGCCTCCGATGAGAACCCGATCTGGATTTTCGAGATCGTGAATCGCGGTTCCTTCGGCTAAAAATTCTGGGTTCGAGAGAACATCGAAATGCACTCCGTTTTGTGAAGCGTGTAAAATTCGTTCGATCGCTTCCGCGGTGCGAACCGGCAAGGTACTTTTTTCGACCACGATGGTATCTGAAGT
>Ga0209186_1000825_pt1 | contig 24046 bp, 22 predicted proteins | sample SidtaG_FD_187426 | JGI IMG/M metagenome (GOLD analysis project Ga0209186, IMG submission 187426) | Marine algal microbial communities from Sidmouth, United Kingdom - Sidmouth_Male2 metaG (SPAdes) (version 2) | ecosystem: Host-associated > Algae > Red algae > Unclassified | place: Sidmouth...
ATCAGTGAGAGACTCCAGACTATTACAGATGGACGGACTGATTTCACAAATAGCAAGATGGAACGCATAACCCGCTGCATCCTGAAGAATGGCCCGGAAAAGGGACTCGAGCTGATCAGAGTTGATAAAAGAGAAGCTACCCGCGAAAATATCGATACCGCCACAGCCTGCCGATATGTTTGGCAACTGAGCTGTTAGGAGCTGAGCGTTTTCTTGGGGGGCCCGCCACACATAGCTCCCGCCCGTCAAAGCAGTCCGGGTTTGGGATTTGTAGACGTTTGCATCGGTAACACTGATTAACGTATTTTTGGACTTACTGTAAAAGTTCTCCATACTTCCGACAGGGGTCTGCGCGGATGCAGATTGGGAGATATACATAAAAGCCAAAGCGCCGAATACGGCCGTGATAATTTTTTTAGCGAACATCAGTGTTGCCTCCAAGAAATTTGACCTTGTCTTCACGCGTCAACATGTAGATCCGGTCCTCGAGCGTCTCCAGTGAAATGGCCCCGTATGAAATCGGAACCCCTGCCTCCTGCTCTGCGTCGTAAAGAATAATGGCCGGCGTAACATCACCTATAAGCCCAACCCGCTTCCCTATGCCGTTATCGGGTTTAGTCCCCGGCCACTCGACCGACTCCTTCCCCTGTTTAGCGATCGGCATAACGCTCAACTCATAGCGAGACGACAGCATTTTAACTATCGGGCTCATTTGAACGCAGGCACTACAGTCCTTTGAATAAAAGTAGAAAAAGCCATAGCGACCATTGATGTTCCGGATGTGTCTCTCAACCTCCTGGCGGCGCTCTGCACGATAGGCGTTTTTGGCAAAAGTCTCGACCGGCACTGAGGCCGCATAAGACAGTGTAGGATCCTGCCAACCCAAGACTTGATATTCTTCCATAAATTTAGACGACATTACACCCGCCTCTTTTTGCAGGCGCATGTAGTGCTCAACATCTTCTTTCTTGCCCGTGTAAACCGCGACCGACCTCGCCTCGTTCAACTTTTCTTTGAAGTCATCAAAATCTTTGATCGTTTCTTCCGCTTCCGTGACCGGCGCCGATACAACTTCGGCAGGCGCTTCGGGCTCTTCTTCAACCGGTTTTTCGCAATAAAACTGGTCACCGAGCTCACGCTCATCGCAATAAAAATTATTGTCTTGCGCCGAGGCTAAAGACGACAACGCCGCTAACGGCAAAACCGCCACCACCGCACATGTTCTTATAAGTTTGGACATCAACCGCCCCCTCCTGTCATATCGTTTAATCTATCTTGAATACTGTCGGTGAATTGGCTCGTGTCCTGGTCGGACATTGTCCCCATGATGTCCGCCGAGATCGAGGAGAAATCCACTTGAGATAAATCGAGCTGTTGGAATTCCGTAACCGAAAAACCGCCACACTCCGGATTCTTCGGCGTGCCGAAATCCCTGTTCAATTGTTGACGGCCAGCTTCAGCAACAATACGCGAAATCTCCGCCTCATAGCAGCAGTAGCTTTGCTTCTTCTTTAAGCAGGTGCCGAAAAACGCTTTCTTGGAACAATAAGACCCGAGAGAAACGCAACGGTCCTGTTCTTTCTGGACAGAAAGCTCAAACTCTTCATCACTACATTGGCCCAACCCAATGCTGATCAAAACGCCACTGCTCTTACAGCAATTTTTAAGACCTAGCACATCACGGCCGCATTTCTTTTCCTGACCCTCAAATATCGTAAATTCTGAATCTCCGGTTTCGCGGTCGGCTTGAGCGACTGAAAGCAAAGCAGAAAGCGCCGAGACTTCGTTAGCCGGCGGCGACGCCGCAGGCTCATCATCATCAAGCGGCTCACAAGTCCCGGGCGTTCCCTCTTGGAGAACAACCTCTTCGGTGCTCACGCACTCATAAACAAACTCGGTCGTCACGCACTCGCCCTCTGCGTTTTGTCCTAAGCAGTTCTCTCCCGTCTGGACGCAGCCTTCAGGGGGATCGCAGTCCGTCGCCGCGTCGCCGACTTGGGAACACTCATATGAATTTTCATATTCAAAACATTCTGACGAAACAGCAACGCTCGTCTCGGTCGGCTCCAGACCAAATGCAGAGATCTCCTGATTATTCGTCGACGGCTCATAATACCGAACAGATGTCGGATCCGTACAGGTCACTGTCGGCTCGGAACAATAGGCCTCGGTTTGTTCAATGTTGTCGCAAGCGGACATGTCGTAAGACGAGCTCACGGTCGGCTCCGTCGTACCATCAGGATCATAACCCTCTACGGGGTTTTCACAGACATAGCCTTGAGACGTTTCAGAACAAACGCCTCCTCCATCTGTCTCACAAGTGAAGGAGGACACGGACATCAAACAATTACCTGCATCGTCTTCGTGCAAGCAATTAGAGGACTCAAAGCTACAGGAATCGGCTTCATCGCCACAATAAGCCGCGCCGCTCGGCTGGCCGCAATCGTAAACCAGCTCCTGCTCCCAACACTGTTCAAACTGTAACGGCGCGTAAGCCACAAACTGCTGATAATACTCATCCTGGGCCCGCTCGACTTGGCGAGGGCCCTGTGTTCCATCATCAAGGCAATTCGTGGCTGTCAGGGTACAGGTTCCAAAGGTAGTCGCCTGTGAGCAGGCTTCATTGTCGAAAGCCGCGCTCACAACATCCGCAAAAATCTCAACAGGTTCGTACATAGCGAGGTCGCCATTAAGATTAGACAGCTGCGCAGAGCTCGCCACGGCCGGACCGACACAGGTAAATAGGTTCTCTTCCACCTCGCAATAATCCGACCCATCAATGCCGCAACTATATGTAACATTCTCAAGAGAGCATTCATCGGTCTCATAACCTGTTTGCTCGCAATCGGTTTCGGTCAACGTGCATTGCGCGTTTATCTGACCAACGCATGTATTCACCCGCTCCGGGATTTCTTGGGTATAGCTTCTGGTTTGCTGCCAGCAGTTTGCGTGAACCGTAGAGACAGTTGTGAGCGGGCCAACAACAAGATCATGACCGCCCTCCCTGTGGCGAATATCGTCCGGAACGCGGTTCTTAGGATTTCTTTCACTACAGACCGTGTCGACGTGATAAAAGTCGGCCAGGCTGGAGACCGCGTTACACGCGTCATTGTCATAAGCCGTGCTGGTCAGCGTTATAGCGTGTTCTGAATATTCCAGATCCCCAACCTGTTGCGGACACCAATAACTGTTTTCCCAAACGTGGCACCCATCCGACCCATCATCAACGGGCACTGAGAATGTGTTTTCAGTTAAACGGCACACTCCTTCGCTATCGGTCCACAAACACTCTTCGGCAGGCGGACCGTATTCTGCGAGACTGAGACATTCATTATAGGTATCGCGAACGAAACATGTGTTGGCCCTCGTTCTCTCCCAACAATTCCGGGTGACTTCCAAGCCGTCGATCAGGCGCGTGTCTCCAGCTTCTGAACAAGTCGTCGCGGCCGTACAAGTCCCAACTTCGTCTTCAGTCACACATGCAGACTCATTCCAGACTTCAGTATCTACATGTTTAAATGTATCAATAAGGTCAGGACCTGAAACGGTCTCCTCGCAGAGATATTCGTCCAGATATATCGTGCAGCCACCCGTGGGGTCCGGCAGCAACACATCGTAATTGTGTTCAAATAGCCGGCACGTACCAGTCCGGTCCTCCCACGCACAACTAACCTCGTGCTCCAATGCCGTAGGCGGCACCGCGCAAGTATCAAACCGCTCGATTTCGTCACACGTATATGTCCGCTCTTGCGCCCAACAATTTTGGGTGACTTCCAGCCCATCGATTGTTCTGGTCTCACGGCCCTCCGCACAAACCGCAGTATCCAACACACACGCATTGTACGGCTCGCGCGCTTCATTACACGCCGCCCAATCCCATTTATTGCTCTCTATTGATTTGAATTCCGTATATGGCGTTAAGCCCGCGACCTCATTCAAACACTTAAAATTCGTCGTATATTCTTCGCAGCCGTTCGAGTTATCCTCAATCGGCACGTCATATACAAAAGCGTCCCTAACGCAGGCCCCGTTATACTCTTGAGCGCAAGAGCTAGAGACCTCGATCGCACCCGGTCCGAAATCACACGTATCGACAGGCGTCCGATTGTAGCAATCATAATCCCAAGTATAATCCCAAATCCGTCTAAGCGTCAGGCCCTCATGCTCTCTTGTCTCTCTCTCGCCGGCACGAGCGACGCCTGTATAGGTACAGCTGTCCCATTCCGCATTCATGTCGAAGAACGGTTGAGGATCCCAATATTCTCTGGTTATGATTTTATTAGTATCAAAATGGGTAAGACCCGCGACCTGTTCCTCGCATTGATACTCAGACCGATATTGGTCGCATCCCCCTGACGGGTCATGCTCTTCATTAACGTAAACCTTGTCAAACAAAGTGCAATTACCCGCTCTGTCCGTGAACGCGCAAACTGATTCCTCTAATTCGGCGGTCTCTTGCGGCTCACAGGTATTGACGTCTGTGCGGTTTGAACACTCGTAATTATAATCCCACTTCCAGCAGGATTTCGTAACTGACGCTCCATTTATGACGCGAGTCTCAGGACCCTCAACACAGGTTTGACTTGTGATCTGACAAAGCCTGCCGTTTCTTTCATAAGATATAACCGCGCCGTTCAGACGACCGGCATCATAGTTTTGACGATTAATGATCTCTACGCGGGTCAGAGTGTAACCCTCGGGGAAAGCAATCTTTAGCCAGGGGCTTTGTGCGGTCGCGGAATGATTGAATGTGTTTACATCATTATCGACAACCCTGCTCGCCGCATAATTTTGGTTACCCTGATAAGTCCCTCTTTGCGTAACCACGAGCTCCGAGCGATGCGCGTTCGTAATCTGACGCAATGTCCCCGCCGCATTCGTCCCCCAAATCTTGACCTCAGCCAAATGCAGCCAGCTATTGTTCTCAATTCTGATCCAGGACGACTCTACAGGGGTTTCCAAAACAAAATTATGGATGGAACCACTTGCGGAATTGGTAACGGGCGGCAGGTCATTAGTGAACGCCGCGCATTGACTTAAATCCAGCTCGCTACCTGATTCCTGCGTCGGCGAAGCAACCGGCTGTCCCGCATTGGCCACTAAGTCCTCGCACAGGAACTCCTCTTGCCATTCATGACAACCTCCCGAAGGATCGTTCAGCTCGACCGAGTAATTTTGACGATTTAATGAGCAAGCACCTCCGTCGATTGTCGCCAAACATACTTCTTCCACAAGCGTCGCATTCTCCGGAACGTTACAGGTGTCTATCTGTTCATCCTCATAGCAGCGATAGGTTTGCTCGAGGTAATGGGAGCGAGGCGCAGGCCCCGGCGTGTAAGTTACGCCGTTCGCGTGGGTGCGGGCCTCCCTACCGCCCAACCAAGCCCCCGACTTATAAGAACAAGTTGAACTATTTATAGCCGCGCGTTGCTCCGTGCTAATCGGATAGGCCATATGGGAATATTCAAGCCGCGTATCATACTGAGTGCCGTGATTCCTGGTCTCACACAAATAATTATCACGATAAGCAGAACATCCATTCGTCGGGTCGTCTAAAGGTTCATGATACAGATATTCCGCCAAGCGGCAGATGTTATTCGAGTCCTGCCAGAGACAGGTTGTGTTCTCGACAGTCGCATCGGCCGGCGGGTTACACGTATTTGTATGTTCTCTGCTTGTGCAAATGTAGTCGCGTTTTTTCTGCCAAGAGCTTTGATATACCGACAGCCCATTTATAACCCTAGTCTCGGCAGTAGAGGTATCATTTGCCTGACCCTGATACACACAGCTATCATAATCCGAGAACTTCGCTTGACAGTCCGGTGACGGCCACTGCCAGGTGTTGGATGATACGTGCCGACTGATCGCGGGCGTTCCCGCACCGGAAATCGCCTCTTCACAGAAATAAGTCTCTTCTTGTGTCAGACAGCCGCCCGAGCCGTCTACCTCTTCGCGATCATAGCGCTTCTCCCAAAGCGTACAGGTTGTACCCTCGTAATTAATGCAGGTTTGGCCGTCATAGGTGTAGTCTCCGACAGCCGCTAGTTGAAGGTATTCCGGCGGCGAATTGTTTCCAACAGAGCCGGCGCGGGAACCCGGCAGCTTTAAATCAAGCTCTAAAGATGCGTATTGCACAACCTCGTCTGAATATTCGTTCTCGGCTAACAAAGCGGAACACGTATCAACGTTTTCGCGAACGCCGCACGTATAGTTCTGACCAAAGGAAAACTGCCTGGTAATCGAGTGACCATCAACAGTTTTTGTTGTTACAGCAGGCAAATACCCCTGAGAATCAAGCGTGCAACCCTCGGGGTATTGGGCCTTAGCGGCAACGCAGGTATTACTCTCCCACCAAATCCAATTTTTATGGGACGTCAAGACTTGCGGAGCCGCAACACCCGAGCCGGTGACCTGCAAATCACATTTCCACTGCTCCTTATGACGAGCGTAACCGCCCGGCGGGCCCCCATTGCTCTGTGTATGGCTATACGCCCAAAGCCGGCAGGTCCCGCCTCCGTCTGTCCAGGCGCATACCTTAGAACGTTGCGACGAACCGGAAGGCTGACCACAGCTATAGGATTTACGCTGACCGGAAGACGTATCCCAATATCCCGAAAGACATGTTGTGCCTTCCAAAATATTCACTGCATTAGCAAGGGATTCTACCTTCTCGTATTCCTTCTTGAATAGAGAACGCGCCGTTCCTACCGCCGGGACGCCAGTAAAGGCAGTCTGACGTTTATAGACAAAACCGGACGGAGGCAAACAGCTATTAACCGACTGAACCTCCGATGACCCATATGTCCTCGACCAGGTCCAACACGAGCGCGACACCGGCAGGCCGTCAATGTTCTTAGTGCTTTGCCCTTCAGTGCAGACTTCATTTGTCATGGATTCGCCCGCATTGATCTGCGCCGAACATCCCGAGGTATTAACGACGTCAGATGTTACGATCTGTTGTGACGTAGAGCCAAGATAAGTTGCGCCAATGCCGGAATGAGTATTTGAACACGTATACTCAAAAATGAGATGAGGCTCCGGCCAGTTTACCTGCCTGCCGCCTGTGACCTCACAATCCGATGCTGCTAAAAATTCATCATGTGCTTCGCTGAACTCACTCGCCTCATACTTATAGCGGGTCTGCGTACCGACGGTCACATTCCTTGAAACCGAACAGGTCGAAGAGGAATCATACGTGATAGTACCGGAGAGACATACATATTTGGAAGTAAGCTGCGCGGTCGACAATGGCAGTTCATTGACAATACTCTCGCGGGTACAGGATTTGGAGGAAGCTTGCTGACCTATTTGTACTAAGGTTGTGTCGTCTACAAATGAGCTCCCGTTCCAAGTATCATAACCGATATAGCGATAGTCAGTTTCAACTTCGAAACCCAGCTCATAAGCACAGGACATGGATTCGTCCTCAATGGTATAGCCTTGCTCACACGTATGCTGCGTATAGACGCCGGGACTGTCCGCCGAACAGGTTTCTGACGTCTTCTGACAAGACGCAGCAGCAGCGGCGGTACTCCGAACGGCGTTCCAATCCGATTGACCTGTCCACTGCTCAGTACTGGTATCCCAGCTTCGGTTCACGGTGTAAGTATAATCCAGGTCAACCTCAACCAACCTCTCGCGCACACAGCTCATATCAGAGACAACGTCTTCATAACCTTGCGTGCAGGTATATTCTGCATAAGGCGGGGGCGTCGGCGTCGTGCAGACGGTATTCACGAAATTACAGGTATTGTCCGCCTCTAGCGCTTGAAGCGCAGCGTTTTTATATCCGTTCCATGTCCGGCCTCCAAAATAATAGTAGTCTGTATCAAATTGCGGAACCCCGTCTCGCCGGAATGTTGTCTCAGTGTATGTTCTCTCATACCCAACATCACAGCTGTAATCTTCAAAGACGCCGGGACTGTCCACGACGCAGGTCCGATCCTGCATTGTGCAGATATTTGCGTTTCTAAGAGCAATCAATTCGCTTTCGGGTGTAAAGCTGCTCGTGTTCCATAACTCAGACGCTTGATAGACATAGTCTGAATCGGTATTTACGACGAGCGGAACCTCGCACTGACGATCATTATAAACCTCCGTATAGCCCTCTCTACACTCATGGGTGCTGAAGACGCCGTCGCCCTCAATCGTACAAATCTCTTCAACGAGATTACAGCTGTCGGTCACCTTAAGCGTAGTTAACTGCGCATCCTCGATAAACCCTTCGGGATCCTGATAATTTGAGAAACCATAATACAGAAAATCGGTATCGACCTCGACTACGCGCGGGCGCGTGAGCTCAACAATTTCTGCATCATAATCAAAGCCAACTTCACACGTCAGCTGCTCATATTGCGGAACGCTCTCACGCGTACAGGTACGGTCCAATACCGAACATTCGTTTTCACCATCAAGCGTAACAAACGCCACATTCTTAACGAAAGCAGCGCTATCATAATTATAGGTCTCCAAGCCCGCATAACCATAATCGGTGTCGACGGTTATTACCCTATCAAGCTGGCAAACCTCTTCGGTATCATTAAGCCTGTAGCCTATGAGACAGATATGCTCAGAATATGACGGCGGGGTTTCAACTTCGCAGCTCTCTCCCTCAAAGCGGCAGGACGCCTCGAGCATAGGCTTGAAGCTATCGGCCGCTAAATGGGTTTCCGCTTGGGCATCCCATGTCCGCCTGGTCCCATAAATATAATCAGTATCAACAGTAATATCGCGGGTGATAACGCACTCAAACGACGTATCGCGATCTTCATAGCCCTCGCGGCAACTTTGATCTTCAAAGGTTTCAGGTGCAACAGTGATGCAGGTCTCTGACTCGAGCGTACATCCGGCGGTGTTTTCGAGGCTGACCAAATCCGCATCAGCCGAGAAGGATTGCGTATCAGCGCTAAATGAAGACAGGCCGGAAAAAAGGAACTCCTCAAAACCCTTACCATATCTGTCAGCAACACATTCGAGATCTTCATAGGTTAAGGCGTAACCGATTTGACAAGATACTTCCTCAAATTGGGTATCTGCGTTTTGAACACATTCAGAGTCGGTTAAACTACAGCTCTCATCACCTAGAAGGTCGACACATTTTGGATCAGGCGTAAGCTCTCCGCTTTCCTCATCGTAGATATAATTACAATCATATGAGAAACTGACTTCAAGCTCGTGCACCAATTCCCGCTCACAGGAAAGTCCGTCAACCGTTTGGCCGTCGGGGACACAATGCAAAGACTCATAACTTGAGCCGCCCTCCGCGTCGCAATAGGCTTCACCGGAAGGTGCGCAGCCTGCCGTCGCCTCAAGCGTCTCACAAGTCACCCCGCTAGGGCTTCCTTCGCCGGTACAGTCAACAGTATCCAGTTTAACCACCCCGCTTGGAAGTGACACATTATCAACATCAACACTCGAGCTACAATTATACTCGAGCTGAATATCAACCTCTTCGTAAAATTGATCGTAGGAGACCCAACAGCCCGGAACCTCGATATGTTGCTGAAACAGCTGCTCTTCGGTATCAGTGGTCTCGCCGTCGACGTAATAATCGCCATAATCCACCCAAATATCCGCTAAGATGAATTTTCGGTTCTGCCGCACCGGCGTACAGAATTCTTCGTCAACAATGTCGCAGGAATATTCGTAATCCTCATCAACATAAACATTGAGAGGAACCGTACAGCTATCGGTAAATTCCGTTGTCTCAAAACTTGAATGACAGGTATATTCCTCGACAACCGTTTCCTCGCCCATGATATCACCGGTCGCCTTATCACACACGGCCTCAGAGCCAAGAGCGTCGCCAACAATACTCATCGGGTCGTCGCGGTTCAAGAACCCATCAAGGCTTTGCCGGTAAGCGTCGACGTCTATTTCTTGTTGGCTGTCAAGCAGGTCCAACATAGACTCGCAATGGGCCGGGTCGGGGCACGCATCGAATGCCTCCGGGTTGTCATAATAGTCTGAGAACTGAGAGGGATCTATATCACCAAAGGGATTTCCCTCCTCCGTCGGAAGAGCGGGCGGCGCAATGTCTTCAACCTGCGCTAGGGCAGGTGTCGCTAACATTAGCCAACAGATGATATGAACCAAATACTTTATAATCAGCGTCCCAAATTTGAAACGCCGAACCTGCTAGGCACTTATAGAAAGCGATCGGCAAATCCGCTCTAACAAAACACCCCAAAGGGTGCAAGAGCTTTCAACTATTTCAATTCCCTACAGGTCCTGGACTAACCTTACGTCCGGGAACGCAAGTCTGGCCGCAGCAAAGAGGAAATCTACGTTTCTGATTTCGCAGTACCCCAGGTTAATCCCTGTCAGACTTTGAACGGGGACATAGAAGAAGGCAGTATAGTGGGTTTCCTCTAGTCCAAGCCGCCTCATGGCCGATATCCGAGGAACATTACCTGAACCGCGCTTAACCAGACAGCGATCAACGGCTCTCCCGAAAGCCTTGCCGTTTTCCAGACCAAACACTTCTTCGATAAAAAAGGGGCGTTTCAAACACGCAAGCAGCACGGACTCATGAGAGTTTTGTATTTGGATAAAATCGTCCAGCCGGTCCGTGATCACATATTGAAGCGGGCTCACATGACGCGGAATGAATATGCGGCCGTCCACTTCCCTGACCTTAATTCTAAAAAGATTAGCGTTAGCGTTTAGCATGACGAATTTATCTGGCCTCCGGTTCCGCCAAGGATCAATCTTTCTTGCCCGAACAATTCCATTCTGTAGTAAGTACAAGAATTGACAAGCGATTTTAACGTACGGACCTGGACATTATAATTTTCCAAAGCCGCTCGATTATTAAAGGGCGGGTCGAGCGTAACCTTTTGCGTGTGATAAGAAACCTCATGAAGATCTCGCGTGTCTACGAACACGCCGGTATCAATTTTCAGGCGGTGACGTCCATATGCGCTATCCACAATATAAGCGACCTCGACCTTATAATCCCACTCGTCCTCTTTCAGAAAATCCCCCGCTCCCTCGCCTATTCCGGGCGCCAGCTCCGCATGAACGATATCCTCTTTCCGATTTACCGGCACTTCGGAATAGGCGGGTTTCACAGCCGCCTTAAGCTTGTCAGCCTCGACATTGTGAAAAGTATCTGCCGGATCAAGGTTCGTGTCAGCGGACGCAAAATATTCTCCGGACACCGCGTCGAAATCCGTGGGCCTATTCGGGTGCGGGCGATATTCGTTCACGACCTTCTTGCTCGCCGGTATTACAACGAACATCAAAAAGACCAGGAATAATATACCGCCTATTTTTGCCGCCGGACGCAATGCAGGCATTGCGTCACACGCCTTGTCCCATTGAAAGACCAAACCTTCCACGACTTACTCCTGATAAACCGAATAAATATCTTTGCTGACTTTTCTGAGCTTCTCTTCAGCTTCCGCTTTGAGCTCGCCTTCCCGAGAAAAAAGGCGCAGCGCATACTCGAGACTGACCGCGCCGGTCAACCGATCATGCACCGGCACCTCTCGCAGACAATCGGGCGACGTACAGGCCGTCAGCTGTTCCTTCGCTAAGACGATTGTCGGCACAATGCTGACGCCGAATGTCTCAAAAGCTTTCGGGTCGATAACCACGCCCCCTTTGGAAACGCCGTCGCGGTCAATCACAAACTCCGACACCTTGTCGACCGTCTCTTTGAAGCTGTCATTGTGCAATCCGCCAAGCACCACGATACCGCCCGCATCGGCCGCGTCCGCAATATACTCATTGATAAGACTGTCTTGCATCGAGAAGCTGATAAACACGTACAGAGAGGGATGCGCGCTAGATTGGAGCGCTTCCAACTTACGGCTCTCAAAATCTGTCCCGAAGAAGTCCCCTGCCTTACTGGTATCTACATCCGGCAGCTCCATAGCGCGAACACGCTCCCGCGCAGCCTCGAGCATGTCCTCATTTGATTCCAGTTTAAGAACCTTCAATGACTCCGACTGCTTTTTACTTTTGTCGACCAAGTCGGCGATATCCTTATCTTGGGCCGACGCGGATCCGTGACAAATGAGAAGCGCTACGCAGAGCAAAACCGATTTTCTAAGATCAAAGCGCACAGCAATTCCTCTTTGCGAATAACAATGCACCGAAGTCCTCTCCCTTAATCGGGACCGTGATGCCGGTATCATAAGGCGTCGTCGGAAACCCAATATTCGGGCAAGTGAAAGGCCCGCTCGTAATAGCCTTCGGCTGAGTTAGCTGGAACCTATACTGGCGTTTATCCATCAAAGGCTGGACAGACTTAGTGCAAAGATTTTCCTCGCCTGCGCTCGTGAACATGATGAACTGCCTGTGAAGCTTAAAAGCCATACGCTGCGCCACAGTCAGCGCGCCGCGCGCCTGCACTTCTTCACCTGAAACATTCCCGTTCATAGGATAAACCGAATTCTCGCAGCCCTGGCACCAGAACAACTCCTTGGACGATTTACCGCCGGAGGATAAGGCGCAATCAACCGTACAGGCCATGACCGCGACGGGATTTGAAAAAATAATCGCTTCCGGATTCAGTATTAACGACAAAGCATCGCTGTTCCAAACAGGATCCAGCTCGGTCACATAGCCGATATCAAACTGGACCACATCAGCGCATAAAACATCCGTGACCAGATTAAGAATAGAGAGAACGGGGTAGATGTAATAATGACTATGCCATGTGTCCAAATTCTTATTGAGCTGCTTATTCGCGCGAGACCCTGCCTCAAACCCAATGCCCGGGTCCAGATTCATTCCCCCCAGGTTCGGGAAGCACCAAGGCTTTCTCGTCATATCGAGCAAACGCCGAGGCTCCCAATAGCCAATCGCTATGCCGGGCTTAATCCCGCACAGACAAAATGGGTTAGTCGGGTTACCGTAATCATGTTTGGAGGACGGGGCGACTTCGATTTTTCCGATTGTGATCGGAAGCATACACTCCCAACACACATCCGTCAGAGGATTTAGAAATTCCCCTTCACAGGTTGCGGAAAGATTATTCAAGTCCGGGACACCCGGAACCTGCGCCGACGCCGCCTTTGGCATCATCAGCACGGCCAACATGCCGATAAGCAGGAGCAGCCATTTGAGCTTATAAGCCATCAGCCGGTATCTCCATAATATTCAAATGCAGATCCTCTTGCGTCACAAGAGCGGGGACTTTGGTAATCTCAAATCTCCTGACCATTGCGCCGCCTTGGTCGAAGAAAATTCTAAAGCCATCATCCCGCATAACTTTCAACGGCTCACCGCTGATAAAGATAACTTTCAACTTACCGTTTTTCTCGTCGCGCAATTGCCTGGCAAGTTTCATATGGGATTCACGATCACCTCTTATAAACAGCAGCTCGTCGCCAAGCGCAATATGTTCAAGCGGATTAACCTTAAGACCGGCGGGCGCGATCAGATTGCCGTCCAAATCCTTAATGTCTTCTTGAACGGTTATCGACGGGTCAAAGATATAATTATAAGCTTCTTTAACTTCGCCCAAGCCCTCAACCGGTGCCGGCGCTTCAATTGTTTTAATCGAATTACGGCGCAGCTCCTCATTGACTTCATCAAGGCGCCCGTTTTCCTCCAACACCCCAAGCTGGTCTCGTATCATCTTGAAGAACGGCGTCTCGTCTATCTCGTACACGGTCCCATGCTTCCCGAAATCCTTGCTCAAAGCCTGAGAGGACGCACAAACGCTCAAAACGCCCGCAAGGCAATATGCGGCGACGGATCTCACAGCAGCGGCTTCGCCGTTCCGGTAATCAAGGCGTCGGGGACGGTCCCAATTTCAAGATAACGGCTGTCATAGCTGTCTATGTGGGGCGCAAAGAGATATATCTCCCCCTTCGGAATAATACCCGGCTTCACAACTTCCAAATCACGGCCGTCGCGGCTAACCGGCTTTGCGCGGCCGCGATAAATACCCCCAACATAAACATCGCGGCCCTCGACCTTGACTTCGTCCCCGGGCAGACCCGCCACAAGCTTCACATACTCATGTCCCGACATCGGGTCATCAGGCGCCAGCACGCTCACATAATCGCCGATTTTCAAATCCTTGGCTTTGCCGGTGTTCACGATGAAGACCGAGTGATCAACACTTTCCGTCATCGTCATTTTCAGCTGATAAGGCGACAGCTTCACCGCGCCCACAAGCCCCAAAATTAAAACGCCCATAACGGCCAGCTTTTTACGGCTACCGCTTTTCAGTTTAACATTTCTGTCATTGGCCGCTTCTGTCATCTGATAAGGGCCGCTTTCTTCTCGATCCGAGAAGGCGCTCCTTTGGTAAGATTGATACGGTCTTCCGCTGTGTTGAGATAACTCTCCTTAGCGTGAAGAAAAATATAGTCGGTATAATCCGTAACATCGCCGGACAAGATATAATCAGACGTCACAACCATAGACACCTCGGAGGTTTGCGTTAGTGCGTCCATCTCGACCTGGACATGCTTCAACATCTCCATCACTTCCACTTCTACAAACTCCGGATATTTGGCTTCCGAGCTGACGTAAGCCCTGACCTCTTGCACAAGCCGCGCCGTGTCGACACTCGCGGCCTTATAATCCGGGGTAAGCGAGGATTGCCGAAACATCACAACCGCGACCAAGACCGTGACTCCCAAAAGCCACGCGCCGAGGACATAGCCCGGAATATTCATATTCAGATTAATCGCTCTCGGTTCCTCACTCATGACGCTGCCTTCTCTTTCGTGTGAACATGATTGACATCATCGAAAAGCTCTCGCGCCACCAGGTCTCCGTCCAATGTCTTTTTGAATTTTTTCCAGCCGAGAATAAAAAACGCAAAGGCATGGAATATAAAGAAGGCGAGAAAAATCCCGATAACCTTAGACTCCACGCCGTCTCCCCCGGCCATAACCTTCGCGCTGAACATATTAATGGTGCCGAAGATCTCGTCCGCGTCCATATTCATGGCAATAAGAAACTCAATCACCATGAACCCCAAGGCCATAAGCCCCACACGGCCGACATAGCCGGCCATCTGCGCCTTCTCTATCCAGCCGCCCATTGTCAAAATACTCATGCCTGCATAAGCCTTATCGTCGCTCATTGCGCTGCCTCCAAATACTCTCGTGTATGGGATAATTTATATTTCGGCTCCAAAGGCTCCAAACCTGACACGCTGTAAATCGCCTCTTCAAGACTCATGCCGCGCGCCACCAGATTATTAATCGCAGCGACGTCTTCGGCCGTTGTTGTAAACAGATTGATGGTGAAGGGGTCCAAGACAAGCCTGCCCAGGTTATAGGACCCGCCGCCGATGATAACGCATTCAGAAAACTCGCCGCTCGACACATCGGCATTTTTCGCAAGCCTCTTCGAATACTCATCCGGGAAGACTCGCATATCAGCCGCGGCTTCAACACCTGCAACCGAGGACTTAAGGGTGACCTTCCACCCGCAGTTTTCAAAAATCGCGCGTGAGTCCGGACTAAGGTCAAAATCCTTCGCAGACTGCGTCGCCAAGAACAAAGCGCCGTTATACTTCCGAACGCGGCGGGCCCACCCTTGCAGCGCATCGCAAACATTGGGGTTGCCGATATGCTTATGCGCCTCGTCCAACACCACCAGATCCCGCCTGGTCACATCCGATACAATTTTCTGGTCCGTCATAAACAGCAGCGCGGTCAGAACCACACTTCTCAGGTCCGGCTTTTGCTCAAGCGGCGATAACTCAAAAACGGTCAAATGCGACGTCACATCTAGGGTGTTACGATGATTGAAAAACTTACCGAAAACGCCGCCGGTGCAATATGTTGAAATCGACTTCGCCATAGATTTCGTATTGGACACCAGCTCTTTATCATCCATTGCCAGCAGATAATCCCTGACAAGGTCAATTGTGCCTTTTCCCTTGTGCTTGGCCATGACGTCCAAAATCGCTTCTTCGATGATCGCGACTTGTTCTTTCAGAGGCGCTTGCTGCGCAAACACCATCTGGATAATCACGGCCTTACACATCTCGATACACATGGATCTATATTCCTCATCGAGCGAGGCCTTTTCGTAATCCACCATGTCAAAAACATTCAGGCCGAAATCATCATTCAGCGAGAACCTGTAATGTTTACCCCCGACCAACAGGCAGTGATTCTTGAAAGAATAGCCATCATCATAGACAATGGCGTGGCCGCCATTAGCGCAAGTGCCGTAAACGAATTCATTCATCCAGACGGACTTACCGCCGCCTGACTCTGCCATGATCAAACCATTTTGGTTACCGGCACCAACATTTGAGTAATTGTCCCAAAAATATAATTGGCCGCATCTGCCTACCATCATCATGACGGGCCTTTGACAGCCCAAATATTCGCCGAAGAACGGTGACGCGTGGGGAAGCATCGTGGAGACCATTGTCTTGTAACGCTTCATGCGCCGGAAATCCTTGCCAAAACCCGTTCCCATTCCCATCGGCAAGCCCATGATAAGTGAAGGCATGTGCGCGCGGTGAGACGCCCGCATATCAAAGTCCATTGACGTCAAGAGGTTCCTGGTATCGCGTTCGGCTTTGTCGATCTCGTCAGGCGGCGCAATGATTGTCGCCTGAAACCGAACAGAAACAATTCTGTTGCCCCCGGTCAGCGCCTCACTGGCATGGTTCCAATCCTGCGCCTTTTTAAGCATTTCGGGCATATATTTAGCGACAGGCGAAGCGGCATTGTTGGTCGACCGAATATGCTTCATCTGCGCAACGGCTTTTGAATCACCCTCATTCGGATAATAAATATTTAAGGTCATAATGACCGGCGCGGAATGACGACCGGATGAAAACAAATCCCCGATCGCGCGGCTCATATCGCCGAAGTACATATGTAGCGGAAAATTCTTAGCTTCGAGTGTCCTGGCGACAAACTCTTGACTCTCAAATTCTTCATTCCCTTGATCGGCAGTCATTTCATTTGAGCGCGCAATGGTCTTAAACGACACGCCCTTAACTTCATGGGTCACCAAAGTGTCCGGAGACATAATTTGGTGATTGATATCCTCAAACTCATCGTAGCGCGCGGCGCTAGGACGTTTCTCTTGCGTCGGGTTCAAGATATCCGAGGTCAGCCTGATAAGATCTATCGGCTTAAACCTCTCCATATCAGGCGACACCTGTTGAAGCATGTTTTGAAGCGACTCGGCGAATTCTTTAATGTCACGAATAGCATCAGGGTTTTCCGCTTTTACAATCGACGCACTGATAAAGGTTCTGTGGGTCCTTAGCTTAAACATGCTGCGCTTCGATAAGCTGTTCCAAGCGCCGTTAGCAAAGTGGCGGGCTCTGTGACGTCCGACCGTGTCGTAAATGCTTTCCGGCGCAAGCCTCTTATCTGAGAACACGTCCAGCACAGTCCCAACCTTCGGCGAGCTGTAGGTCATAATCTGGAGGTTCAGGTTATTCGGGACGCCCCGCGAATACAGACTGTTGACGATGTTATAAATCTTTTCGTCAACGCCGAGCAGGGGGACAAATTCGAAAACCACCCCCACGCTTTCCTCGTTATAAAAAACGCCTTCATCATCATCATAGCTTCTATAATCCAGAATATCCGCAATCTGGTCGGCGCTCAAACGCTGAAGCACCTCGCTCGACTTAATGCGTCCCCCGAAGAGGTTCTTATCGATCCAATCATTCGCGGTTCTGAAAAAGCTGGACATAATTACTGAACGTCCCAACCGCCGTGGCGCGCCACAACATACATGACGCCGTCCTCATGGTAATCACCATTTGAATCGACGTAATTTCCAACATGGACCTTAAGCACCACATCGGAATTCCACTTAGGCACGCCGCTTACGGACACATCGGGCGCAGAAGTGTTGTAATATACGGACGTAGGCTCGCCGCCCTGAACAATCATACTGCGCATATCAGCAATCGACTTACAGCCATACCCTTGCTGCACCGGACAATCAAAATCCTTGGCTACGTTTTCATTGCGCAAAAGGCTCGAACACCCGCTTGCCAAAAAGGCTGCGCTAACGGCAGCCGCTACAAAAGAAAGCCTCATTACAAACTCCTCAAAACTGATTTCAAAGATTCCATCGCTCCGGAGACCGCGTGTCCCAAATTAACAGCAGCGTCTTTGACTTCCGCCAAGCCGGCAAAGATTTTAAAGCCCGTTTCCGGATGGATCATCGCGGCAAACACCAAAAAGAGCGCCAGGAAACACATCAACGCGGCATGAAGCCAAACCTGCCAATAATCTAAAAACCTACTCATTACCGCGCTCCCGAATAAGAGCCTTAACGTCGGTTTCATCATCAATGCTTTCGACAAGCCAACCGCTAGGCAAGAGAACCGCAGGCAAGTCCACAATCCCTTGAAGCATCACAAATTTGGTATTGGCCATCATACCCTCAACCAAAGCCGAACACTCGTCTGAAGGGTCTTGAAGCTCTTTGGCTGCGCAAATTTCCTTCCCCACTTTATCCAGGCCGTTCTCTGAATAAATAGCGACAGGCGCTTTAACGAAAGAAACGCCTTGCGAGGACAACAACGTCCCCGCATCGGAACAGCCCGCGCAAGTCGGGTCTTCAAAGACGATAACATCGTCACCCGAAGGGGCTGACATAAGGCCGGCCCTATCCAATTCGGCGATATCTACTTTCAAGACCATCCCGCCGATATCGGAAAAATCATCGAAGTTGTCTGACAGGTTTGTTTCCGGCGCAACTGCCTCGGAGACTGCCAAGCCCCCGGCCGACGATACACCTTCTGATACGCCGCTTACAGCGGCTGCCTGAAGCTGTTCAGGAGCATTATCCGCCTGAACATCACTCGCGGCGGGAGACGCCTGAGAACAGCCAACCAGCCCCACCAGACAAAGCGGGATTAAGACTGCGCGGATCATGAGCCGACAAAGGCCAAGATTTGGGATAACTCACGATATCCCGAAGACACCTTGCCGTCCTCTGTGATTAATGTCGGCGTTCCGCTCATACCGTTTTGCGAGGCCCACGATGTATTGAAATCAACAGCCGCCGTGCCCTCGTCACACGTTGTTATATCGGAGCGTTTCCCGCCGAAGATTTCAGATGCCGCTTTCGCTTCGTCGTCAGAGCAAAGCGCATGTGCGCCGAAGATCGTGCTGTCGTCACGCAAGAAGCGAACAGGAATTTCACGAATCTCAATATCCGTTACGCCCACCAGCTCGTCATGCAGCCTCTTGCAAAACCCGCAGTTGAAATCAGACACAACGTAGAGGATTTGCCCTGCCCCCTCATTATATGTGACGTAATTCGCATCTGTAATGACAGATAGATCGACCGTCTTGGTCGGAGCCGCCGCTTGCGGGGCGGACGGAGCTGCTTTAGCGGCAGGCGCCGCAGAAGGCGCGGAAGGCGCATCAGTTGCCGGGGATCCCCCGCCCGCAAGGCCTGCAATAGACGCAAACTCTTTCAGCTGACGGCGACGTTCAATGGTGACAGGCGTTTTTGTCTCGAGATCCAAAATCTCTCCGATGAAGGCCGCTTTCGCGTCCTGGTCAAAATAAATAATGTTCGTCGTCGTCATGGCTTCAATCAATCCATATTCAGTCTGATTAAAATCCGTAAACTGCGTATTCGGAAACTCCGACTTGATCTTTTCCTGAATAGACGCGGAGACGCCTTTCGGCGCTTCCGAGCATCCTGACAGCCCTATTGTCGAGACTGCCAAAACTGACAGACTAAAACCTAATAATTGTTTCATGGTAGCGGCTCCGTTTTTACTTCTCATTTTAAATTCTCTCACAAAAGTTTCGGGGGGTATGAATAGGCTTGCATCAAGGACATCACGAGGAAGACCAAACCGACAAGACTGATAAATGCAATATCCATCTGCCAGTCTTTGACTCCTAAACTCTTTGACTCCCGAGGCCCGCCTTCATCGCCAATGACCTGTTTCATTTCCTCTTCATTCAAGCTCATGTTTATGGCTCCAAAGGACGAACAACCGTCCCCGAAATAAAGACCAGCTCAACCTCAATGCCCGTCGGCAATGAGACGACCGGCTCATAAGCGCGCGCCCGTTCCAGTAAATAATCCGAATATATGTCCGCACCGGCAGAAATGCCGCTGCCTGCTGACCCGATAGCCGCCTCGCCTAAGTTGGGCCTATCTCCCAAGACCGCGCCGCTTCCGCCGACGGTAAGGCCTCCACCCTGACCGAATTGATTGGCCGTGCGGCCAAGGCCTGACAGTGTTCCTGCGATGATTGCTTTCGTAACCAAGTCGCCTTCGCGGGAAACCACTGTGCCCCTAACACCATTCTTGCCCAGGTGGGTGGCGTACCCTTCGACTTTAGACTCCGCCACTTTTCCGTTGCCGAGCGGACACGTCATAACGTGGAGATTAATGAAGACGCGCTCACTGGAGAGATTACCCTGCGCAGACCCATTGACCAGGCAGCCCGTAAGGTCAGTCTCTTCAATCTTATTACCGTCCTGAACATGCCGCGCCGGTCCCGTAATGATAAATTGAGCCGCCTTCGGGTCTCCTGACTGCGAAGATCCGATAGCGGCGTCGACGGAAACGACCAAACGTGCAGACACATAAGCGTTCGGGGGAACGTAATTCTCAGTGTCATACACGTCCGGCTGAGTAGCCTTCACTTGCGCGCCTTTCAGCTCCGCTTCTTTTTTAATCGACGCTGTTTCCGTTTCAGACACAGGATAAAGGTCGATAACATTTTGCGTGCGGCGCAGCGCGACGGGCGTCGGTCCTTGCGGACCGCCCCCGCCTGCCAAGTCCTGACGCCCGCGCGGACGAAACAACTCGTCCGTATTAGTTGGACGGGCCGGGATTGCTCCCGAACCCGCCCTTGAACCAGGATCACGAGCCGCACCATCCGAACCTTGTCGAAATGTGTCGCGAGCGCCTGAGCTCAATCTCTGAGTTTCTAACGCTTTAAGACGGGCCTCAAAGCCGTCCATCTGCGAGGCCGTCCCGTTCACGGTCGACAAAATACTTTGCAAAGTGCCCTCGTCTTGGTTTTCCTGCGCATCTAAATACTCGTTCATCCGCTTGGCCGTGTCTTTGAAAGTCGCCACTTCTCCCAACAAACCGTTCACCTGTCCGGAGAGAAGCGCGAATGAACTTTTATCACCCGGTTCGCGCTTGACTGTTTTCATCATATCTTCGGAGCTGGAAACCTCGCCCCGCTCCGCATCTTTCGCCGACGATAAATTGACCATAATAAAGACGGCCGCGACAACGCCCAAAACTGCAACGATACCGACTTTGTTCTGCTTGAGCTTATGCAGCGTGTTTACATCGCCTACCGGCTCTGCACTATCCAAGGCGTTCGTGTGATCAGGCTTTGACATAGCTACTTCACCTGACGCTTGAGGATAACATACAGAAATCCTGATGTTCCCGGCTCGATACTTTCGGATGAGTAAGACATGGCTAAATATCTCGGAAGGTCATCAAGCTGTGTCGGGAGGTAAACCGAATGGCCGGCAGTCGCCGACACGGAATAAATGACCGCTTCGACGTCATTGGAGACAAACCTTTTAACGGGCTCCGCCGAAAATTGCTCATTCCCAAATCTCGGCAGCTTACTCGCTTTCGCGTCTTCAAACCCTTCAGGCCGGCGCAGATAATAAAGCGCTCTGATCATGTTCCCGAGATTTGACGTATAACTATTCGTCGTATTCCACTCGAATTCAGGTGTCTCGGACAGCGGCGCAGAAGACGCCTTCATAACTTCGGCTTCTTTCGCCTTAGCGCGAAGATCAGCAGAGGCCACGGTCACCTGAGACGTATCGATTGCGGCGATGTTAAACCGCACAGGATAGGTCTTACCGCTTTCTGTTAGCATAAACCCGCTTACAGACTGACCGACCAGGCCTTGCTCAACTGAAATAAATATATCTCCAGACGTTCCAAGCTCCGCAGCAATAGACGGGGCGTTTTCACCCGCCGCATTAAAAATCATTTTCGTGGGCTTATCATCCTCGAAGATAATACGCGTCGGATTACTTAGGCTTATCTCTGTTTCGAGGTGCTGTCCGTCGGACAGCACCATTGTCATGACAGACGCGAAAATCATCTTAAACATCATGCGCTCCCTATTTGCCTAAACATGTCTCTTCACCGTCGAGAATTTCGCCGGAGGAGACGAGCCAAAGGCGGGTCCCGTCGAGTTTCCATTTGAAATATTGTTTCACCTTTCGCTCAACGGCGAGCTTGCCATTAACGTAGGTCTGAATGGATCCGCTCACTTCGGAGATGTTCAATTTTCGGTTCACGCAAACACTGCGCGGGAGCCAGTTTCGGATACCGGCTCGATATTGATTGTTCTCGTCGTCCTCACGTAAGACGGCTTTTATGTCTTCGTGCGTTGAAGGATGGACAATCCGAAGCACGTTCTCTTCAAAATATTCGGTGTCATAAGGATGCCTGTTTAAAAACAGGTTCGACACATCCCGCGTTATTGAAATCATATAATTATCGGAGACGCGCCCTTTCTCAATAACATAGGAGTCGACGGTCGTCGGAATGGTAATAATTCTGTCTGTCTTTGATATCGCCACCATAGACGACATGCCGGTCGACAGCGCAAAGACCAGACAGCCCATAAGCGCTAAATTTCTCTGGCGACGCGCGACGCCCAGGTTCTTTGTTAATGTAGGGATATTGGTCATTAACCGGCCCACTCGCGTTTATAGCTTGGGGCCTTGGCAAAATAATTCATCTGTAAGGGCTTGAGGAAAATTTCCGGCATATACCAATACGCCAAATATCCGATATTATCGAAATAGCCTTTCTGGTCCATCTTCCTGATGCCCATAAACAGGCCGATGCCTGCAATAAGCGCGAACAACCACTGACCGCTCAACTGGCCGATCATAAACCCGCCGAATATGGCAAGGACCTCATAGCTCGAAAGGAAAACAAAACGCTCTCTGGCGTCAAGGAGTCGGGGAATATATACGGCTTCACCGATCATTCGAATACCTCTTAAAAGAGGATGACCGCTAGCAGTCGATCACCCTCACAGTTTATAGGCACGCGTTAAAGAGAGCGGGACTGTCTCTCCCCGCCACATAGTTTTAACTTAAACGACTGCGCCCATGATGGATGTCAGAACCGTTGGCCCGAGTGAAAGGAGCAACCCAATCAACACGAAGCCTGCGGCTGACGCGTAGGCATTACGAAGGACTTGGACAGCGCCAACACCCAAACCGATAATACCGATAGTTTTTCCGAGTGAGCCTGTTACCCACTCTTCGATTTTCGAATAGAAGCCGTCGAAATCACCGGTACCGTCTGTTACGGCCATTGCAGGCCCGGCGACCGCCAAAGCAGCTGTTCCGAAGGCAAGCATTTTAAGTGCTTTGCTCTTGTTTAATGTCATTGTTTTCATAACCTTACTCTCACGTATTTGGCGGTCCCCGAAGGCCCCCTTTAAATAAAGTTCGGCTGGTGCGATAATTTGCTGATAGGTTAACAAAACCTTGAGGGTCAATAGATAATGTTAACAAAAAACATTAAATATTTAGGCTGTAGAGTAAGTAACTGTTTTATTGAGGTATTTTTTGAAGAGAAGGAAAGGTTCACCGCGTTCTAGTTATGACTTGGCGTTGATATCCAATTTCGCGCAACTTTAGGCCCGTTCGCCGGGCAGTTCATGAACTGACTCGCTATAGATTTATCACCACTTGTGGGCTATCCAAGCCCATCAACTAAATCGGACCCAAGTACTTAATACAGAAATTAGACCCAAATGTTGAAACTCATTCGCTTTAACTCCCACCCTAGTTTTCAAAAACTTCTAAGATCCGTACACATTGACATGCAAGATATGAGGGCGGCACACGCTGAGGACCTCAAAGACATCTCAATGTCCGTCATGCGTGTCATCGCGGCTGGCCTGACGGGCAGCTATGACGCAGAGCCGGAGGCTCTCGCGTCTTTAATCGATCATGAACTGCTTCCTGACTCCTCATATGGTAGCAAAGACGTGCCGCCAGTCTATCATAAAACCATTCGTCTGTCGCTTTCGATGTATGACTATCTTTCATTAGTCACAGCGAGATTGAATACTGAGATACTAGGCCCTTTGGAG
>Ga0209186_1000829_pt1 | contig 23996 bp, 34 predicted proteins | sample SidtaG_FD_187426 | JGI IMG/M metagenome (GOLD analysis project Ga0209186, IMG submission 187426) | Marine algal microbial communities from Sidmouth, United Kingdom - Sidmouth_Male2 metaG (SPAdes) (version 2) | ecosystem: Host-associated > Algae > Red algae > Unclassified | place: Sidmouth...
TCTGCGTAAATCTGAGTCATCTGTGGTTTCCCCTCGTCTGCCTCTCCGTCCAGTTGAGGAGCTTGGGGAGCAATGGAGACGGGTTCGAAGTAGAAGAGCACGCCGGGGCTCGGCCCGACTGGCACCGCAAAGGAGCTTCTGATGGGCACTGAAAACCCTTTCCACGCGAAGAAGAATTTTAACCACAGATTACGCAGATGAACGCAGATGCCGTTCCGCCGAGAAGAAAATCTGCGTAAATCTGTGTCATCTGTGGTTTCCCCTCGTCTGCCTTTCCGTCCAGTTGAGGAGCTAGGGAGCAAATGGGACGAAACGTTCACCGCCGAGCAGACACTTTCATGAATCCGTCCGCCGCAAACATCCTGTCCATCCTCCAAATCCTGTCTAAAAAATCGGACAGGATGAACAAGATTTACAGGATTGTGGGAGAAGAAGGCTGGGGGGAGAAGGGGATGGGTAGTCTGGATACTTTGAGCGCCTCTTCTCCCTTTCGGGTGCGGAAAGGCTACGCCGCCTTCACTAGGCCCTTCGCCAGCCCTGCCATGGCCGCATCTGCTGGGTAAAGTTCTCCGTCTGTCAACTCGCCGACATCGCTCCGCAGGAACGCTTCTTCCGCTAGGCAACGCCAGCCTTCCGGTCGTCCCCGAAGAAAGCCGGATCGGCCTTTGTAATTTTGACTAGATGTGCCGTTTAGTATTGACAATCGAAATGGAATAGGTAAATCTGTTGTTCTGATGAACAATTGAAATGCGGGGCGGATCCGCAACAGGAGTGTTGTAAATATGGTAGCTAGGGATACAGTGACACTGGAACTCTCGAGAGATGATCTTGGTCAACTTGCAGAGGCGTTAGATAGCCGCATTGACCAATGGTGCGCGACTCGGGAGTATCTGAAGAACGGGACGGTGGCGGAGTTTATCGAAGAGTGTCATGACGTCGCGGAAGCAGAATATATGGTAGCCAAATATCGTAATATTCAGCTAATCCTGCACGACACTCTTGAGAAGACAAAGGTGTAGTTTTGGAGTTCAAGTTCTCTGGGCAGGATGCGAGAGGGCCCTCGTAGGTTGAGGATATCTATTGTGTTTACAGGCTTGTCAGGTGGCTAGGTTGGGTGACGGTAGGTGGTGATGCCTTCCAAAGGACGAAGCTGGACTCGAACCGAGATAGAAAGCGTTCTCGCCTTCTATTTCGTTACGCCATTTGGGCAACTTCATATGCGAAATCCGGACATTATAGCGATAGCTAAACGTCTCGATAGGACTCCCGGATCGGTGGCCTATAAGTTGGTTAATCTAGCCAATTGTGATCCGGAAATTCTGGCATCCGGACGAAAGGGGGCGTCGAATGCTAGCCGATTGGATAAGCAGGTGTTCGCTGAGTTTCGAGAGAAGCCCGAGTCTCTTTTGGAGCGCATTGACTCGGTGTATTGGGAGAAGAGTGCGACGAAGGACGGTAAGCCGAAGATCGGTGTGCGGATAGGAGAGGATATACTGCGGACCGTTAAAGTCCGAAGAGGGCAGGCCTTCTTTCGGAGTTCGGTAGCCGCGAATTTTGACAACCGGTGTGCGATATCTGGTTTGGACATCACCAATTTACTCATTGCAAGCCACATTATTCCTTGGAAGGACAACAAATCCAAGCGCTGTGATCCTTCGAATGGACTGCTTTTGTCTAGTCTGCATGACCGCGCCTTTGATTGTGGATTGATAACACTCTCTGATAGTCTCGCCGTCGTGGTCTCGCCTAAGGTAGCCGAGAACACGAATGGTTGTTGGCGGTCAGCTGTCGTGGCTTACGAAGGAAAGCGAATATTACTAGAGGCCAAGGCGAAGATTGATCTCAACGCAGTTTGTTACCATCGCGAAAATGTATTTTTAGCGTAGGCACGACTCGGCTCAGTTCTCGCCAGTTCGTTTGTAGTCACTTCCATCGAGGAGATGGAATGGCGCCAGGGTGACTACCCGGCGCTGTCCTTGAGGATCTCTTCTACCCAGCAGTCGGTGGATGTATTTCCCGAACGTGGGTGATTGAGGAGGTCGTGGAGGACGGGAATATCCGCAGAATCCGCGACAGTTGAAACTGCGCTGAGTCCTTTGGGATCGAGCTGCGCTGGGCGCTGCTCCACCTCTTCTCTGAGACGGCCGCAAAACAGCCATCTCTGCGTTCTCTGCGTCTCTGCGCGAGATTATTGGTGAGCGGGTAGCGGCGTTTTTGGGGATTGGATGGCTCGGAGATCGGTTGCCAGTCCCACAATCATGGGGCTACGGAGTCGCGGCTCTGGGGGTATTTTGTAGGCATTTTTCTTGTGTGAACCGCACGGATTGGTCGTATCTCTATGTGTATGTTTCCCGTTCGAACGATCTCCGTTCTCGCCGCTGTCCTTGGCCTTGCCGCTTTGCCTGCCGATCTTCTGTCGAACAAGGTTCCGGATAGCTTGGAACTTAGTGACTTCTGTGATCCGGAGGTGACGCCTTGTCCGGCTTGCCTGGCGGTTGCGCCGACGGGGGAGGTGTTGGTCGGGGCCGATGAGCATACGGACTTCGCCTTGGTCGATCACCCGCGTGGACTGATTTCGGTAGGGGACAAGCCCTACGTCTTGCACACGACCTACGGGGACGATGGGTAGGTGATTGGGGTGGATTTGTCGGTGTTTACGGATGCGAATGACGACGGTAGGGCGGACGGCCCGGCCAAGAATTTGGTGTCGGGAATCTGCTCGGGTCACAGCGTGCGAGAGCGTGGCACCGACCACTCGACTAATGGCATCCAGATGGGGATCGATGGCTGGATCTACATCGCGGTTGGTGACTTCGGCTTTCCCGAGGCCCGAGGCACGGACGGCAAGACCTTGAACATGCTCGGTGGGGGGAGTGGTTCGGGTTCGTCCTGATGGCACCGACCTCGAGACCTACACGCAAGGCACGCGCAACATCTATGACGTCGCCATTGACCGCGCCGATGCCGTTGGTTCTGCCGACACAGGAGGCGCGCTGTGGGCGGTAAAGTATCTGCTCTCGGAGGCACCCGGATGGCGAATACGCTGAGCGTCGAGCACTTCGTTTCGTTGCAGGGGTCTCCACAGAGCGAGAAGTAGGATACGGGATACGGGATACGGGATACGGGATACGATTTCCGACATCGGCCGCGCCTCGCCCGGCAACTGGTGGGCGGGATTGCTACCGAACCGAAGCTGACACCAAATGGGAGAAACTCGAAATCCTTTTTCGCTACCGGTGGTGCACTCTTATCGGCTTTTTCCCAAGCTTGTGCTTGTCGTCCGAACTTGCCAGCAACCCCCATCTTAGGGCAGGCTAGGGCTATGGCTATTCGTCCACTCGCTTCTATCGGTGCCTTGCTGGCTTTCCTGTTCTCGCAGTCGTCGTCCTTCGCTTATTCGCTAGAGCCTGCCTACGCGCATCTCGACTTCCATTGGCCCTTAGATGTCATCGTGCCGCCGGATGACTCGGGGCGGGAGTTCCTTCTCCTTCAGGAAGGCCAGATCCTAGTCTTGCCTGAGGATCGCGATGCTGGAGAACCTTCGGTCTTCCTCGACTTCACCACCCGAGAACTCGAGGTCGATGGCCGCAAAACATTCACCGAAGAAGGCCTGCTTGGTCTGGCCTTTCATCCGCAGTTCGCGGAGAACCAGAAGTTTTACCTCTCCTATACCATGCAGAACCCCAAACGCACTCGCCTCACCGAGATGCAGGTCGGGGCCGATGGCAATGCCGACGTCGAGACCGAACGCATCCTCTTAGAAGTTCGCCAGCCTTATTGGAACCACAACTCCGGCAACCTTCTCTTCGGCCAAGACGGCAAGCTCTTCTGGAGCATCGGCGACGGCGGCATGCGCGACGACATCACCCAGCTCGCGCAGAACACCTTCACTCTAAACGGATCCATCGTGCGCATCGATCCCGACACCCGAACCGGCTCACTCAATTACGGCATTCCCGAGGACAATCCATTCTTCGGTAAGGAGGGCCATCGCGAAGAGATCTGGGCCTATGGGCTTCGCAATCCCTGGGGCATCAGCATCGACCCAGTCACCGGGGTCTTCCACTGCGCCGACGTCGGCCAAGATCTGTTCGAGGAGATCAACGTGATCAAACCCGGCGCCAACTACGGCTGGAGCTTCCGCGAGGGCGTCACCGACTTCGCCGGGCGTCGCTACGACAAGCCGGACGACCTCGAGCTTGAGGACCCGATCCATGTCTACGACCACGTCGCCGGTCTAAGCATTACCGGCGGTTTCGTCTATCGTGGCAAGGCTCACCCGGATTTGGTGGGTAGCTACATTTTCGGTGACTTCGTGACTGGTCGGATCTGGGCCCTTCCCGTCGGCGCTGACGGCGACGCCACCGGCGAGGCACAGGTCCTTCACGATGCGGGCAAGAAGAACGCCTTCAGGGTGTCCGCCATTTCCGCCGACTCCGAAGGCGAGATCTTGCTCTCCGACTGGAAGGGCAACCTCTTTGAACTGGTTCGCTAGGGGACTGCTGCCAAAGACCGAGATGAAGAGCTGCGAGTCGTTGTTTCCGTCTGGGGAGGCGGATCGAGGTCGTGGAGTAGCCTCCACGACCGAGATGGAACGAAGCCAGCCGGAAAAGGGCCGCACCCCGCAGGGGCAGGGGTAGCTTCCAAGACCCCGGCGAAGCCGCGAAGTTTGAGCACCCATTCATCTCTGGGGCTCCGTCTCAAGTTTTTCAGCAGTCCCCTAAGCTCGATATTTCTTGCTTCTGCTCAACGTCCTCCTTGACGCGAGAGAGCTTCACGAACTAATCTCTAAGCCGTTGTTCGGGGCTAGCCCCGACGTCCGATTTTTCAACTAGACCAACTACCTACCGCTTTGTCTCCAGAAGAAATCCAGAACATCGTCGATCTAATGGAGGAGAAAAATCTCACCCATTTTAAGCTCGAGCGAGAAGGGGTGAAGATCGAACTTCGCCGTGGCATGGACGCCGACGCTATCGCCGCAGCCATCGCCCGCATGCCCATGCCCGCTTACGCGCCAGCACCCGTTGCCGCCGCACCCGCACCGGCCGGAGTCGCGCCGATCGCAGGCGACGCCGCCGCCGCTCCCGTGGCAGGTGGCCCCACGATCAACTGCCCGATGGTTGGTACCTTCTACATCGCCTCCGGGCCAGACGAGCCCCCATTGATTAAGGTCGGTGATCCCGTCGATGAAGACACCACTGTTTGCATAGTCGAAGCCATGAAGGTCATGAACGAGATCAAGGCGGAGACACGAGGTGTGATTAAGCGGGTCCTTATCAGTGACGCCTCTCCCGTTCAGTTCGGCGAGCCCTTGTTCGAGCTCGAATAGGGCGAGCCCACCAACTTCCAACAGCCATGTTTCGGAAAGTTCTCGTCGCCAACCGGGGGGAAATTGCCCTCCGTGTCATCCGTGCCTGCAAAGAGCTCGACGTGCGTACCGTCGCCGTCTACTCAGAAGCAGACAACGATTCCATGCACGTGCAGCTCGCCGATGAGGCGATCTGTATTGGGCCAGGTCCCAGTAGCGAGAGCTACCTGCGCCCGAACCGGATCATCAGCGCGGCGGAAATCGCCAACGTCGATGCCATCCACCCAGGCTACGGCTTTCTCTCAGAGAATGCCGAATTCGCCGAAATCTGCGCCAGCTGCAAGATCAAGTTCATCGGCCCGTCCGCCGAGACGATCTCGCTGATGGGCGATAAGAACAGCGCTCGTGCCACCGCAAAGGCCGCCGGTGTTCCCGTCACTCCCGGTAGTGACGGCATCGTTCCTGACATCAAGGCCGCTACCAAGATCGCCGAAGAGTTCGGCTACCCGATCATGGTCAAGGCCACTGCCGGTGGCGGTGGCAAGGGCATGCGTCCAGTCTATAACGAGGCATCCCTAGCTTCCGGATTCCAAGCTGCTTCCAACGAGGCGCTGAAGGCATTTGGCAACGGCGACTGCTACATCGAGAAGCTGGTCCTCGATCCCCACCACATCGAGTTCCAGATCGTCGCCGACTCGCTAGGTAACGTCATCCACCTCGGTGAGCGCGACTGCTCGCTTCAACGCCGCAACCAGAAGATCATCGAGGAGTGCCCGTCACCCGCGCCGATGATGACCGACGACCTGCGCGAGCGTATGGGCAAGGCTTCCGTCGATCTGGTCAAGTCGATTGGCTACGAGAACTGCGGCACCATCGAGTATCTCGTCGATGCCGAAGGCAACTTCTACTTCATGGAGATGAATACTCGGATCCAGGTCGAGCACCCGATCACCGAAGAAGTGCATGGCTGTGACCTGATCAAAGAGCAAATCCGTATCGCTGCCGGCGAGCCGCTCTCCGAGCACGTCGTCAACTCGTCCCCCCGTCACCACGCCATCGAGTGCCGGATCAATGCCGAGGATCCTTACCGGGACTTCATGCCCTCACCTGGCAAGATCGACCTCTTCTATGCCCCAGGAGGAAGGGGAGTCCGGGTCGATACACACGTGCTCTCCGGGTACGAGGTGCCGCCCTACTACGATTCGATGATCGCTAAGCTTATCGTCACCGGAGCCACCCGCGAGATCGCCATCGCTCGGATGCGCCGTGCCCTTAACGAGTTCTACATCGAGGGCATCAAGACCACCATTCCCTTCCAAGACGCCATCCTTCAGACCGCCGATTTCCGCGACGGAAAGTATAACATTAGCTGGGTGGAGAATTATATCGCCCAAGAGGCAGCGCTCGCCAAAGAAGCGAAGGCCCTAAAAAAGAAGGCCAAAAAGAAGAAGTCCAAAAGGACCAAGGGCGCCTAGCGATCGCACCTGCCTCCTCATTCGAGCGCCTAGCGAGCTAGGTAAAATTGGGGCCGAGTCAGACCACTCAGCCCCGCACCACCACTCCATGCTCCACGACGCCAAGCTCTACGGAATCCTCGACCTCGGCTACGTCCCTCAAGACGCCCTCTCGACGACAGCCACTCTCCTTGCCAAGTCCGGTGCTGGCATCGTCCAACTCCGCGCCAAAGGCTTCCTCGAGCCAGAGATCGAAGCCATGGCCTTAGAGGTCCAACCGATCTTCCGCGAAGCCGGCATACCCTTCATCATCAACGATTTTCCGGAGATCGCCGGACGTGTCGATGCCGACGGATTCCACCTTGGCCAAGACGACGGTCCTCGCGAGGCCGGACTAGCTAGGTTCCAGTCCGCCCGTCACCCCAGCCAGCCCGAACGGGTCCCGATCATCGGTCGCTCCACCCACTCCGTCGAGCAGGCTACCGCCGCCCCCGCAGAAGGCTGCGACTACATCGGTTACGGCCCACTGTTCGCTACCCCGACCAAACAAGGCCGTCCCGGCATCGGCCTCGACGACATCGCCGAAGTCCACCAGTGCGTCGAGATTCCGATCTTCTGCATCGGCGGCATCAAGCTCGATAACCTCGCCGCCGTCGCCGCCGCTGGCGCCCAACGAGTAGTCATCGTCTCCGGCCTCCTCGACGCCGGCGAAGCAATTCCGGACAGGGCAGGGGAGATTCTTTCGGTGCTGGGCTGACAAGTACGGCCAAAAGATTATTCGCATCGCTGGCCGCTGAGCAAGGTAGGGGTGGAGCGTAACCGTTAAGATCGCCGCTCGTTGATGAAAGCGGCGCGAAGAGGGGCGATTTCTATCGCTTAGCGTATACCATCCCGCTATGCCAATTCTCCCGTGAACACCCCTCGGATCGCTGAGCCTAGAAACCGCCATAGGGTCGTAACTGTCCTCAGCGTTCCTGAGATGCTTGCGAGCCAATGAGCATAAAACGGTGGCGAGTCCGGTAGGGTAGGCAAGCGGTCCGCCGGAGTCTTAGCTATAGGCCTTACTGTCCCCGCCGAAGGCTTTCTGCGGTGAAGCTGGATCCAACGCATTGACGCGTGCATCGGACATCACATCCTCGAGACTGGTGGACGCGTCGGTATTCTACCTGTGTGACTTTGAGCCTGGCACTTTATCGCCCTTAGGCTCGTGTCTCGTCTTAGCCTCGCTCCCGCCAGAGGTGGCGGTGGCCAGCCGTGGTAGGTTTTGGTCGGTCGTGCGCCACTGGGCGGGGCTCAGCACCGTCGCTTGCAGTAAATCGGTTGGCCTCTATTGGTATCTCTGAATGCCTCGCGGTCGTAGATCTCTCGGGAGTATCGACCGCAAGTCCGCTCTCTTAACGAACCAATGACTTCAAAATCTAGTCCCACCCAAAATTCCAAGCACGATCCTGAGTCTGAGCCTGAATCTGGTCCTGGCTTTTTCCATAGGTTCCTTCTTCGATCCGAAAAACTTCTTGGCCGCCTGAGCCGGGGGAGGGTAGCAGATGACCGGGCCTTCGTGCGGTGTTTTCATGGATACGGATTTCAGGACAAGGCTATCCTCCGTGGCAGGGTAGAGATGAAGCGGGTGTTGCGTGAATCTGATATTGACGATTCAAAACGGCGTAACTTCATGAACATGGCGGCCAACTTCTTCACCAAGGAAATTCCGGGTGCCCATGTGGAGGGAATGGCGGACGGAAATTCCTTCTCGGCGATTTGTGATGATGAAGGATATTTTTCCCATGAGCTGACGGTAGCCCGCCCGTTTTCGCCCTCTCCCGAGCTTTCGTTCACAGCCTATGTTTCCGACGGGACGGCTGAACCCACCCCCTTAACGGAAACTACGCATGGACAATTGTCGATCTGCCCTGATACGGCACAGCGAATCATCATCAGTGATGTCGATGATACCGTCATGGAAACCGGAGCGGCAAAGTTATGGCAGTTGTTGCGCAATACGCTTTTAGAAAATGTCCATACTCGAAAAATATTTCCTGGAGTTTCGGCTTTCTACCGCAAGCTACAAGAGGGGGAGGACGGTAGATCTCAGAACCCGATTTTCTACGTCACAAGCTCACCATGGAATCTGAGAGACTTTATCTTGAAGGTTTTCGAACTCCGGAATACTCCGCGTGGCCCGCTTTTCATGACCGACTGGGGATTGGATGAAGGCAAATTTTTGAAAGCAGGTCACTCCGACCACAAACTCGGAGCTATTCGGCATTTGTTGGATTTTCATGGTGACATGAAGGCTATCCTCATCGGAGATAGCGGAGAAAAAGATCCTGAAATCTACGCTCGAGTAGTGAAGGAATATCCTGACCGCATTGAGGCAGTTTTTATTCGTGATGTCTCGGATGACACACGCGACCAAGAAATCGCCAAAATTATCAAGGCGACCGCCGAAGAGTCCATTCCATTTCATCCAGTAGCCGACACAGATGAGGCGGAATCCTTGGCTAGAGGCCTAAGGCTCATTGTCTAGTTAAATCCAGAAACAGCTAATTCTTCGAGATTCAATTTAGCGTGGGTGACCCCTATTTCCCGTCTTTCTCCAACAGGGACCTTAGTGTTGCCCGACAAACGCCACTTCAATGCCTGCGCGGAGAAGAGTGTCGTGCACGGGGCACCCGATGGATACCGCTTCGGTTTCGCTGAACACGGGATGAGATTCTACTCGACCGACGATGGTCGGTGGATCTTGCAGGGGCCCAAGCTTTCCGCTGCCCTCGTTTTCGCGCTCTTCCTTGTCGGCCACCCGATGGTCCCGGAGAGGTTCTTGCAGAAGGCTGGTGAGTAAGCCCTAATCAGCTCGCTTGTCCCGCCGCCGCCGCGCCTACTACCTCGTAGAGCTTGCCTGTCTTGCGATCGTAGATATAGCGATATAGCAGCAGATCGTAGATCGGAATGTCGTTTGGAACCGACGGGGAGTTTTCGGATTTGAGCGACCCATAAAGGTCGGACATACGTTCTATAGGTGGCGAACAATTTTCGCTCTGCTCCTCTATGACCAAGGCAATGCCTCTCTCTTCCGATTCCATCTCGCTTGTTTTCCCGAATCAACTTTACGAAAACCATCCGGCGATCAAAAACGGCCAAGTTGTCCTTCTGTTCGAAGACCCTCTTTTCTTTGGAACCGATCCTCACTGGCCGCTCCGTATTCACAAGCACCGACTCATTCTCCATCGTGTCTCGATGAAGGCCTATGGGGGAGCCCTCCTAGCTAATGGCCATCGCGTGGAGTATCACGAGTTCCACGAGTTCGAAAGCACCAACGAGTTCCTTGTTCAACTCAAGGAGCGCGGTGTCCGAAACATCAGCCTCTGCGACCCGGTCGATGATATTCTCAGACGTCGGCTCGCCCGAGCGGAAGACGATCTGGGGCTGGATATCGAATCGATAGATTCCCCCAATTTTCTTTCGTCGAGAGCCGAGATTTGTAGCTATTTTCAAGGCTCGAAAAAGCCCATGATGGCGAACTTTTACGCATCTGAGCGGAAGAAACGCGGCATCCTTCTCGATTCACAAGGAAAGCCTCTTGGCGGGAAGTGGTCGCTCGACGCAGAGAATCGAAAGAAGCTCCCCAAAGGGATCGAGGTTCCGCCTGTCCCTAGCATTCCTGCTCCGACTCAGGAGCTTTCCGAAGCCATGTCGTTCGTGGAAACTCACTTTCCTAACAATCCCGGAACTTCCTCGCTTTTCTCTTACCCATCGACACGGCGCGAAGCCCTCGATTGGTTGGAAACCTTCCTCTCGGAGCGGTTTCTTCTGTTCGGCGATTACGAGGATGCGCTGTCGACGGAGCATCGTGTTCTCTGGCACTCAGTCCTTACAGCTCCACTAAATATTGGACTTCTCTACCCGCAGGAAATCGTCGATCGTGCTCTCGCCTTCGCTGAGGAAAACGCGATTCCTCTCAATAGCCTCGAAGGATTCATTCGGCAGATTATCGGTTGGAGAGAGTTTATGAGAGGCATGTACGAACATCATGGCGTCAGCTCTCGGAATTCAAATTTCTGGGAGAACACCCGACCCATGCCCCAGGCATTCTATGATGGAACCACCGGCTTGCCTCCTTTTGACGATGCGGTGAAGCGCCTCAATGACCACGCCTATTGCCATCATATCGAGCGCCTTATGATTCTCGGCAATCTCATGCTACTTTGCCGCGTCGATCCGACCGACGTTTACCGCTGGTTCATGGAACTCTTCATCGATGCCTATGATTGGGTGATGGTGCCAAACGTTTATGGCATGAGCCAATTCGCTGACGGAGGCTTCTTTACCACCAAGCCCTACCTCTGTGGTTCAAACTACTTGAGGAAAATGTCGGACTATCCTGCGGGTGATTGGTGTGCCACTTGGGATGGTCTCTACTGGACATTCATTGATGATCACCGCGATTTCTTTCTCGGTAATCACCGGCTTGCCATGATGGCACGACAACTTGATCGCATGGACCCTGCGAAGCTAGCAACGCACCGAGGCCAGGCTCAGGATTTTTGGGATCGCCTCTGGTAGCCGGTTCGAATTCTTGCTCTGGAGATAAGGGAGGAAGATGTTTTTGATCGTGTGGTTGTGATTTGCCTCCATGTTGCCTCATGCATCTTCTTCTTACTGGGGCCAATGGCTACATCGGTCTCCGGCTCCTACCTGCGCTCCTCGATGCCGGTCATCAGGTGACGGCTGTCGTTCGAGACCGGAGGCGCTTCCCGTGTGCGGAATTTGAAAAGAAGGGGATTCGATTCCGACTCATCGAGGCGGACTTTCTCAAGCCGCAAGCCATGGCAGACTTTCCTACCGATATTGATGCCGCATATTATTTGCTGCATTCCATGGGTGGAGGCGGGGATTTTGTGCAACGGGAAAAGGCGGTGGCTGAGAACTTCATGGCGGCTCTCGCGCCCACTTCGGCACAGCGCATCATCTACCTCAGTGGCCTGATTCCCGACGACAAAAAGCTCTCCCCCCATCTAGCTTCCCGCCGTGCGGTGGAAGACGAACTGGGCGGGGGAAAAGCCGCACTTACCGTCCTCCGAGCCTCGATTATCGTGGGCTCTGGTTCGGCTTCTTTTGAGATCATACGCGATCTTGCAGAGAAGCTTCCTGTGATGATTTGTCCTCGTTGGGTCAATACCCGTTGTCAGCCTATTGCGATCCGAAACGTGATCGAATACCTGTCCGGCTTATTAGACGAGCCCGAGACCGCGCATCGGACGTTCGATATCGGAGGTCCCGAAGTGCTCTGCTATCGAGATTTGCTGGCACGCTATGCCGAGGTCCGTGGGTTGGGGCGCTGGTTTGTACCGGTGCCTTTTCTCAGTCCTAGTTTGTCCTCTTGGTGGCTCTATCTGATGACCACTACTAGCTTTCCGTTAGCACAGGCTCTCGTCGGATCGATGAAGCATGAGACCGTCTGTCGCGGAGAGGGGCTACAGGAGATCCTTCCGATTGAGCTCCTTAGCTATCGTGAGGCCGTGGATCGGGCGCTCTCCCGCATTGCTCAGAATCGGGTGCCTTCCAGTTGGGTGGACTCACTGCGCGACGGCCGCCTTGATCCTCGGTTTCTTGATTTCATTCGAGTCCCTGAGCACGCAGTCTATTCAGATCGGCAAGTAAAGGCGCTAAAGGCTCCTCGGGGCGAGGTCATCGATGCTGTTTGGTCGATCGGTGGCAGCCGTGGTTGGCCATCAATGAACTGGGCTTGGAAAGTTCGGGGAGCCTTGGATCGTCTTTTCGGGGGAATTGGTATTCGCCGTGGCCGCCGCCACGACACCGAACTCCGCCCAGGGGACGCACTTGATTTTTGGCGAGTTGTCCTCGCTGACCGGGAAAATGGACGATTGATGCTCTATGCCGAGATGAAGCTTCCTGGGGAGGCTTGGCTCGAATTCAGGGTCGATGACGTTGGACTCACCCAAACCGCGACGTTTCGGCCTCAAGGACTCTTGGGCAGACTGTATTGGTTCGCGGTATTGCCTTTCCACTGGGTGCTCTTCCCCGGTATGGCAAAACGACTCGCCGAAGCGAAGTTTTAAGTTCACGGCTCAAGCTAGATCATCTCGGATTACGGAAGAGATTTCAGTCTCTTGGGCTTCGAAAAGACGCGTGCAAATGGGGGCGGGTTTAAAGTTCAACGAAGAGCATCTCGGAAGCCCCCTTGCTGGTCGAACCGACCCCAAACAGGGCTCCAGTTGCTGAATGAGGCGTTTTCTCCCAGCCATTAGCTACGGAAGAGTCATTCAACTGTAGCGAGAAAGGATGTGTTCGGTCTTGGTCGCTCTGCTCTGGAGTGCGAGTGAGCGAGATGCGCGCGGTCCGGCAGGGGGGTATTTAGTCGAAACGGAATTGCGAATCGACCTTTCCAAGTCCGATCCGTCCCGTATCTTACGCGATGAAATTGGCAGTCATCGGTTGTGGTAAGATGGGATCGGCTTTGGTGGGTGGCATGGTCAAGTCGGGGGCGTTCAGCCCTGCGGACTTGGTCGGGTTCGATGCCTACCAGCCTTCAGCCGAAGCCTTGTCCAAGGCTTCGGGGATTGGTTTAGCGACGTCTTCGGAACAAGCGTTGGCCGATGCGGAGGGCATGCTTATCTGCGTTAAGCCTGCAGACATCGCGCCACTCGGAGCCGCACTTCGGGGACTGTCTGGTAGATCTCGCCTAGTGATTTCCATTGCTGCTGGGGTGACCCTTGCCAGCCTGCAAGAAGCCTTCGGGAGCGAGCATCGGATCGTGCGAGTCATGCCCAATACACCTGCGTTGGTTGGTATCGGCGTGGCTGGGATCGCGCCGGGCGAAGGAGTCGAAGAAGAGGATCTGGCTGTGGTCGAGAAGATCTTCAGTTCGGTCGGCACGACCATGCAGGTGCCGGAGAAACTCATCGATGCCGTCACTGGTGTCAGTGGCAGTGGTCCGGCTTATGTCTACACGTTTATCGAGGCTCTGGCCGACGGTGGTGTGCTGATGGGCTTGCCTCGGGACAAGGCGATCGAGTCCGCCGCCCAGACGGTTATGGGAGCAGCCAAGATGGTTCTCGAGACCGGGCTCCATCCCGCGCAGCTCCGCGATCAAGTCACCAGCCCCGGCGGCACCACGATCGCCGGTCTGGAAGTGCTCGAGGAAGAAGGGATTCGTTCGGCGGTGATGGGCGCGGTTCGGGCTGCCACTGAGCGGGCCGAGGAGTTGGGTAGGGCGTAGGGTTGGGGGACCGATGCCACGTGTTCCCGTTCCGACGCGATCCAAAGCTCCGGCAAGCTGGAAGCACTCCAAAACATAGCCGTCTCGTTACCCAAGTTTGGAGTGCTGGCGCTTGCGCGCTTGCGACCGCTATGGATGACATAGGCTCGGGAACACGCCCTCCCAGCCGCTCCCACTTGCCACGAGTTCCCGCTCTGGCGCGATCCAAAGCTCCGGCATGCCGGAAGCACTCCAAAACATAGCTGCTCCGTTGGTCAAGTTTGGAGTGCTGGCGCTTGCGCGCTTGCGACCGCTATCGATGACGTAGGCTCAGGAACACGTCTTCTCAGCCGCTCCCACTTCCCACGAGTTCCCGCTCTGGCGCGATCCAAAGCTCCGGCAAGCTGGAAGCACTCCAAAACATAGCTGCTCCGTCGGCCAAGTTTGGAGTGCTGGCGCTTGCGACCGCTATGGATGACATAGGCTCGGGAACACGCCCTCCCAGCCGCTCCCACTTGCAACGAGTTCCCGCTCTGGCGCGATCCAAAGCTCCGGCATGCCGGAAGCACTCCAAAACATAGCTGCTCCGTTGGTCAAGTTTGGAGTGCTGGCGCTTGCGCGCTTGCGACCGCTGTGGATGACGTAGGCTCGGGAACACGTCTTTCCAGCCGCTCCCACTTCCCACGAGTTCCCGTTCCGACGCGATCCAAAGCTCCGGCATGCCGGAAGCACTCCAAAATAGCTGCTCCGTTGGCCAAGTTTGGAGTGCTGGCGCTTGCGACCGCTATGGATGACCTAGGCTCGGGAACACGTCTTCTCAGCCGCTCCCACTTCCCACGAATTCCCGCTCCGACGCGATCCAAAGCTCCGGCAAGCCGGAAGCACTCCAAAACATAGCTGCTCCGTTGGTCAAGTTTGGAGTGCTGGCGCTTGCGCGCTTGCGACCGCTATGGAGACGTAGGCTCGGGAACACGTCTTCTCAGCCGCTCCCACTTCCCACGAATTCCCGCTCCGACGCGATCCAAAGCTCCGGCAAGCCGGAAGCACTCCAAACATAGCTGCTCCGTCGGCCAGTTTAGCTGAGCGCGCTACTGGCCCTACTTGTCGCCGTAAAGCGTGTACGTTCGTATCTTCGTGGTTAGCTCCACCGCCAATCGAATTCTTGTGTCTTCGCGTTTGGCGGAGATGATGTAGTGATTCAGTGACCGCTGCTTGCCGACGGTGAAACTGTCCCAGCGCTCCTTGGTATTCTCGTCTTGAGCCAAGGCTTCGACGAACTCGGCGGCGAGGTCTAGCTCGTCGGGTTCGGGATCGATTTTGATGGTGACGTCGAGTTCAGAACCGAGCTGGATACCGAGCTCGCGCTGCACCGCCTTGCCGACTACGAGGTAGGGGCTTCCTGTTTTGCGCGCTTGGAGGGACCGGCGGATCTCGGTGCCGTTGATCCGAACAAGGACACGGTTGGTCTTGGTTCCGAGCTGTTTGGAGACTTCCCCTGCACCGGGACGACATGGTAGCCGATGTCGTCGAGCCACTGGACGCGGCTTTGAAACGACAGCGGCTTCTTGGGCATGGCTATGAGTGCTTCTCGACCAGAGCTCGGATTGCCTCGACGGTCGGCTCGGTAGGGTAGGTCAGCGGTGTCTTCGGTCGTAGGGCCTCAAGTGTCGGGTGCTTGGACTCGATGCCGATGCTGTCGGTGATCGTCTCGGGGAACTTGGCCGGGTGGGCGGTGGACAGGACGACACTGGGGCGGTCGGGATCGATCTGCTTGAAGCCGCAGGCGGTGTGTGGATCGATGACGTAGTCGAACTGCTCGTGGCACAGTCGAATGGCTTCGCGAATGTCGGCGTCGTTGCTGCGGGTGGCGGTGAAGGTGTCGGGATCGAAGTCCTCGATCGACAGAGACCCCTTCACCTTGAGCTGATCCATGGCGGCGGCGACTGCGGCGCCGTCGCGGTCGCGCAGGTAGAAGAGATAGCGTTCGAAGTTCGATGCGACCTGAATATCCATCGACGGAGCGAGGCTTGGATCGACTGAACCAGGGGAGTAGTCACCGGTGGTGAATAGGCGGTGCATGATGTCGTTCTGGTTGGTCGCGATCTGGAAGCTCGGGATAGGAAGCCCCATCTTGCTGGTCAACCAGCCGGCGAGGACGTTGCCGAAGTTGCCCGTCGGCACGATGAACTCGGGCCCCTTCGGGTGATTGCGGTCGGCTTCGGGAAGCTGGAGCCAGGCGCTGACGTAGTAGATCGATTGGGCGAGGATTCGGGCGAGGTTGATCGAGTTGATCGCGGACAGGCCGTGCTTCGCCTTGAAGTCGAGGTCGCCGAAGATTTCTTTGATAATCCGCTGGGCGTCATCGAACGAGCCCTGAATGGGAATCGGGTAGATGTTGTCTGCTCCGGTGCAGGTCATCTGGCGTTCTTGGAGTTCCGAGATCCGCCCGTCTGGGTAGAGGATGAAGACGTTGACGCCTTGCTTGTTCGCCAGGCCAGAGATGGCGGCCGCGCCGGTGTCACCCGAGGTCGCGCCGAGGACGTTGATCGGCGTGCCACTGCGACGGATCTGGTCTTCGAACAGATTGCCAAGAAGCTGCAGACCGAAGTCCTTAAATGCCAGGGTAGGTCCGTGGAACAGCTCAAGAACGTGCAGTCCGTCACGGAGTGTGCGCAAGGGCGCGTCGAAGTCTGCGTAGGATAGATCGACCAGTTGCCGCAGTTCGGCGGATGTGTGAACCGTGTCGAACAGAGAGAGGAAGCCGTGAGCAAGTTCCGGGTAGGACTTGTCCTGCCACCCTGCGAGTAGGGGGCCTACGTCAGGAAAAGTCTCTGGCACATAGAGGCCGCCGTCGGGAGCGAGCCCGGTGGCGAAGGCCTCGGTGAAGGTGAGTCCGGCAGACTGTCCGCGAGTGCTTTGGTAGAGCATGGCAGATGCTAACGCCCGAACGCCTGACTTCGCAAGCGGAGTCGGGTGGTAGGGATGGATTCCGGGTTGTGGTGCTTGACTCGACCGAGGAGTCCGCCGCCGAGGCGTTGCGATTAATCGATCAATCAGCAGACTGGCGGTATGACTGAGGCCTGAGCCTGCGATATCTCAGATCTGGAGTCGGTGCGCGCCGCTGTGACGCCACATCCCCGGATCGACGTCTTGGTAAACAATGGTGGCATCGAAGCCATCCGCAATGTCGAGACCACCAGGTCGGAGGTTGCCTATCTCAGCCACTTCATGACTCTGCTTTCTGGCGATGTCATCTCTACCGGCACGCCTCCAGGAGTTGGTTTCGGTTTCGATCCCCCGCGTTACCTCAAGCCGGGTGACATTGCGGAACTCGGAATCGCAGGGCTCGGCGAGCAGCGTCAAGAGGCGAAGGCTTGGAGCGCGAGTTCGTAGGAGGCCTAGATCGAAAGCACCCGCGGCAGGAACACGACCAGCCCGACGACGGCGGCCGCTAGGCTACTGATTAGAACCGCCGCTGCTCCGGCATCCTTCGCTAGGCCAATCAATTCGTCCTCGTCACTCGAGGCTCGGTCGCCGAGTCGCTCGATGCCGGTGTTCAGGCATTCGGCGGTCAAGACCATGCCGATCGACAGGAGAAGCAGGGCCCATTCCCAGCGCTCGATCTGGAAGAAAATTCCGGCCCCGATCACAGCTACAGTGATCGCCGAGTGGATCCGCATGTTCTGCTCTGAGGCCAGAACCTGCCGAATCCCCGCGAAGCCAAAGCGGAAACTACTCCTGAGTTTTCCGAGATCCAGCATGGCGAAAGGTGGAGCCGACGAAGGGATTCGAACCCTCGACCTACAATTTACGAAACTGTTGCTCTACCAACTGAGCTACGTCGGCGTCGTGGGGGAGGATTCTAGCCTCCACCGGTCATAGGTCAAATGGTGGCTGAGAAAAGATCGGGAGTAAGTAGGCACGAGGCGCCTCGGACCACTGCTTCTCTTTCTAGGCCTGGAAATACTGCAGATCCTTGAGGCTGAATCGTGCTGGTGGAACCTCGGCGACGTCACCATTTTCCATCCGAATCCGGACCGTGCTGCCTTCGATTCCGAGGAGCGTGGCTTGGATCGCCTTACTGTCGGTCGAGCGAAAGGTTTTCGGCTTCTCTTCTTCCATGGGAGTCTCTTCCTCGGCCGCTCTGGGTTCGATTGCTCAGCAGAGGCGAAGGAATCCCTTGTTCTCTCCGGTGAGGCGGACCCGGATTGTGTATTCGTCGGTATCGAGTGGCTCGGCCAACTGGGTGGTCACCGTAGTCTGGGGGGACTAGTCGATTCGAATACGAGGCATCCATCGACGATTTCCAGATCGCGTTTTCCGTTGATCTGCTAGCCTCCCACTAGAGCGCCCAGCGAGGAGCGCCGAGTAGGGGAGGAGAAGGGCGAGGGAAGAGGTCAGAATCGCAGGTCCGGGGGAGCGGGAGTTCATCATAGCGAATTGGTGCGCTCGAAAATAGCGTCGGATTCACAGTCGAGCAGGACTTTTCGGACACCTGGGCGCGCGGCATAGTCAAAGGCCACCATCGCTTCGTCAAGCGGGTAGGTCTTCTCTAACAACGGCGCGGTCTGGACGACTCCAGACGAGAGAAGTTCGAGCGCTCGGTCGAACGGGCCGCAACGGGAACCGACGACCCGGATTTCGTTGACCACGATCTGGGCGAGAGACGAGGCAAAGCCGGCGAAGGGATTTGCTTCGGGGTCGTCCGCGTAGGTGCTCTTCAGCACGATGGTGCCCCCGGGTGAGCAGAGATCGACGGCAAAACGGAGTCCCGTGGCATTAGCAGTCGATTCGATGATCAGCGGAGCCTTGGGGAAGCCGCCTTCCGATGGAGTCTCGGCCGACAGGGTGGGGAAGCCCAGCTCGCGCGGTAGTTCGAGAGATCGTTCGGAACGTCCGATGACCGTCACCTTGGCTCCCTCATGGCGTAGCACCTGGGCGCAGAGAAGGCCGAGTCGTCCGGGGCCGATGACGACGGCTTCCTGGTCCCGAACATCGACTTGCTCGGAGATCCTGGCGGCGGCAGCAAGCGGCTCGGCAAAGACCGCAACTTCGTTGGGCAGTGATTCCGGGACTTCGAGCAGGTTCGCCACTGGGATCGTCGCGTATTCGGAGAAGATGCCGTCCCGCTGGACAATGCCGAGCACGGTTCGATCCGGGCAGTGCTCGGGGCAACGGTCGGCTCCGCAGGTTCCGTCGCAGTCCGGGGAAACGTTGATCGTTGCCACCACCCGTCGCCCGATCCATTCGGGCGCGTCCTCACAGGCTTCGACCACGCCGACGAACTCGTGCCCGAGAATACCGTCGAACGGGTAGTAGCCCCGGACCAGCTCAAGGTCGGTCGAGCAAATCCCAGCGAGTTGAATCCGCACCAAAGCCTCCCCAGGTGCTGGAGTCGGCTGGGGAAGGTCGGATCGCAGACAGAGTCGGCCTTGAGAGAGATGAACAGCACGCATGGGTGGGAGACCGTCGCGGCGACCGTGGGATCCGTCAATCGGGGGGGGAAGGGTAGGTTGGAGAGCGTTGTCGCTGGGTTGTCCACGGTCGGGGGCCGCATGGTAAACCGTTCTCGACATTCAGGCGGGCACTCGACATTCAGCCGGACAGTTGGCTTGCCTTACGGCCATCGTCCGCAGTCCTCTGACGTATTCCTCCCATGTCCGACCCCATCCGCTCTTCCTTCATCCGTTCCGTAGCCGATCTCCTGCGTGGCGACGCAAAGCCATCCGAATACGGCAAGATCAGTCTGCCTTTCACCGTCCTCCGGCGCAACACCCTCTCCGCCGCCGGCCTACGGGGAAGAGTTTCGACTACATTGCTCTCCAATCCGCCCTTCGGCGTCGAGTGAAGAAGATCGCGACCGAGATCAAGAGCAACCTTCGTGTAAAGATGCAGATTTCTTCCACCGAGATGGCGCAAAGTTGTTTCTCGACGTAGTCGTTGTAGGTCATTCCGCGTGAGCGGGCCTTCATCGATCAGAGGATTCTCTTGGGTGGTGTGATCGCACTACGATGCGAACTTAGGGGCTACGGAACGCCTACTCTTACTTTGTGCTAAGGAAGTTGTCTCGATCCTGCTCAGTTAGGCAAGAGATCGCCTCACGGAAGTTGGCAGGGACGGCGACTCCTTTTACTTTCTTGGTCACGGCATCAAACCGGACGTAGGCGGCTGAGATTTTGCCAATTCCATGCACAGCGCGATCCGATTCGACCCGAAACAGGTAGTGGACCGAGCGCTCGCCCAGTCTTTCTACTCCCAAGACCACACGGAAGGTCTGTTCGAACCGTAGTGGGGCGACGTAGTCGAACGAAGCGTGGACCCTCGGCCAGCCGTGGCGGTTGCCGTCGGCATCGCCGCTGTGGCCATCGACGACCGACATGCCGAGCGAGCGGAGAAAGGCGTGCTCGGTGCGTTCGGCATAACGAAAGAATTGGGTGAAGTGGACGATCCCAGCCATGTCGGTCTCGGAAAATTCCACAATCATTTCTTTCTCGAAGGTCGATGCCATGTCGAATCATCCCCCGTGATGTGGTTGGCCACAATGCGAAATGCCTTGTCCCGACTGAAACCACGGCGGCCGGGGAGACGTAGTCAGTGGAGATGATCTGTTCGAATCAGTATGACGTAATCGTAGTGGGAGCTGGTCCGGCTGGTTCTACAGCATCGGCTTTGCTCGCGGAGAAGGGCCGTAGGGTCCTGCTTTTAGAGAAGGAGGCGATGCCGCGCTACCACGTGGGCGAGTCACTGATGCCGTTTTGCTGGTTCACGCTCGATCGCCTGGGGGTGACGGAAAAGATGGAGGAGCATCGCTTTGTCCAAAAGCTCAGTGTCCAGTTCGTTGCTCAAGACGGAGCCCAGTCCCGGCCGTTCTACTTTTTTGAGCACAACGAGCACCCGTCTTCCTACACCTGGCAAGTCGAGCGGAAGGAGTTCGATCAGATGCTTTACGAGAATGCTGGGGAGAAGGGCGCGGTCGTTCAGGATCGGACTAAGGTGACGAAGTTGATCAAGGCGGAGTCGGGTCGTGTTGAGGGCGTTGTCGCCCAGCACGAGGATGGTTCGACCCTGGAATACCACGCATCGCTGGTCATCGACTGCACTGGCCGAGATGCTATGGTCGCTTCGAAAGAGGGCTGGCGAGACCGCGATCCCAAGCTCAACAAAATTGCTCTGTGGACCTACTATAAGGGGGCGATGCGCGATGAGGGGCTGGCGGCAGGCTCGACCACCGTTGCCTATATTCCGGATCGAGGCTGGTTCTGGTACATTCCGCTCAAGGACGATGTCGTCAGTCTGGGCGTGGTGGCAGAGCGCGACTACCTCTACCGCGACCCGGAAGTTCGCGACCCGCTACAGATCATGGAGCGCGAGATCAAGGAGAACGTCTGGGTAAAAGAGCACCTCGCCAGCGGAGAGCAGTTCGGCGAGACTTGGGCGACCGGCGAGTATTCCTACCGCACCCGCCACAGTGCGGCGGACGGTGTGGTGCTGGCGGGCGATGCCTTCGGTTTTCTCGATCCGGTTTTCTCCTCCGGTGTGTTTCTTGCGCTGAAGAGTGGCGAGATGGTAGCCGACGCCGCTGATGCCGCCTTGGAAAACGGCGGCGCTCCAGTGGCCGCAGACTTTGCCGAATACGGCGAGGCCCTGTGCGAGCACATCGAGACCATGCGCAAGATCGTCTACGCCTTCTACGACGAGGGCTTCAGCTTCGGTAAGCTAATCAAGGCCTACCCGGATCTGCGTCCGAGCCTTACGGACTGCCTGATCGGCGATGTGTCGAAAGACTTCGATCAGCTGTTCAAGCGCATCGGCGAATTCGCCATGCTGCCGAAAGAAGTGGGGACGAGTCGGCCAGTGTAGATTTTCTGGTTTAAGGCGAATGGCTCTAGTTAAGGGAATGTAGAGGAGGGTCTCCGCACCCGACATAAAGCTGGCTCGGGTAGCGCAGCGGGTGCGGAGACCCTTTTCTACAACCGAGACCGAACTAGTAACATTAGGCCTCGAGGTGCGGATGTGCGGATGTGCGGGGATTGTGGGAGCAGCGTGAAGGCCGTAGCGACTAGCAACCTGCTTGCCTAATAAAGAAACACGGCATCAACGCGACCTTCCGACCGAAGGCGACGGTCAGCGACCCTTCTAAGCAGCCTGCCCCAAATCTCCTCAAGGGTGCCCCAGAACCGTCAGCCCCTGGCCAGGTCTACGTCAGTGATATCACCTACGTTGCCACCCGCGAGGGCTGGCTCTATCTCGCGGTCGTCCTCGACCTCTTTAGCCGCGCCGTGGCCGGCTGGGCACTCGACGATCATATGGCCACCAGCCTAGTCACCTCCGCCTTTGCCAGCGCCACCGGATCAATCCCTCCTGCCCAGGGAGCGTTCTTCCACTCCGACCGAGGCTGCCAATACACCTCGCGGCAGATGCGAACCCACCTCAGGCTACTTGGGATCACCCAGAGTATGTCAGCGAAGGGCTACTGCTATGACAATGCCAAGAGCGAGAACTTCTTTGCCACCATCAAACGCGAGGCCTTCCCCGACGACTGCTGCTTCGAGACTTATGGAGCCTCTCGTCTTAGGCCGAAACCCTGCTTCGATGGCGGCGGCGTTGGCTGACATGTCGCCCTCGACGACCTTCTCGAATAGGTCTGGCCGATCTTTGGAGAGTCGGGTCAGGGTGTAGGAGCGAGATGTTCCTTGAGAGGAGCAATCCATTATATTATCATCTTTTGCTCTCTTCGCCTTAGCCTTCCCTTCCTTGGTAGTGTGATCGCCGCCACGATCCAATTTCATCTCTTCACGATAGAGGGTTTCCACAATGCCATGGCCCTCGATCAGCGACTCAACCTTATCGGGACTCTCGCCCCAGCCCTTCGGCGGACTCTCGGTAATCAGTGCGCGGAGGTTCTATCGCTCAAGCACCACGTGTAGCGGATTTGGCTTGTGCTCATACATTGCACCGGTAGCAGTATCTACTCCTGCTCCAATCAGTCCGCCAAGAACTAGGTTGCCTGCCATCGCAGCACCACCCGCACCCGAGATCTGAGAAGGGACGTTCACTACGCGGGTTTGATAACCCGACTTGGAAACGGTCACGGTGAGGTTGTCCCTTCTTGGAACCTTAATACTGAAAGGCGTGTTCCCTGTGTGGCCCGTGGATAGCTGAACCTTAGCGTTCTGGGGCGTGGAGTCGACGGTGAAAACTTCCGAACTTCCACGAGTGATTGTTCCGCAAGAGCAGAGGGATGCAATGGCGAGGAATGCGGGGGCTATTGTCAAAATGTTCATGTGCGGGGGGTTGTAAGTCTCGACCTGAATGTAGTCAATAACCGATTACTAACCGGCTAACGAATTTAATGCGACCAACTTTCTGGGGCGCCTCTCGCCCAACGACTTCGCCCTGCTTTTGGGGCGGCGATATAATCGGGTGAAGAAGTCAGATGGAGTTCGCGGCGTTCAAAAGCTGGATCAAAGTGAGCCAGCTTCTACCGCCGAAGCCCTCGCCACCGAGCACGGCGTTTCACCAGCGACCGTTGGTCAGTCCGGTGTAGGCGTGCGGCCTTGAGACTTAAACCATGCGTCGCGCTTCCGCTTAAGCTCCTAAAGTCGCCTCATTTGCTCTCCCCGCATCTGCTCCTGCGCCTTGGTAAATGGGTGTTGTTACCGTATTTGCACCAAGGTCCGTAGGGAATTTCCTTCAAGTCGACAAATCGGCAGTCTAGGCACCCCTCGCCTCTAAATCTTAGGTAGTGACTTACTGCAGGCGAGATACGGGCGATTGAAGCGGCGAACTAGCTAGTGCCTGGGAGAAAACGCATCATTCACCCGCTGGAGCCCTACTCGGGGTCGATTGCGACCAGCAAGGGGGCTTCCGTGATGCTCTTCGTGGGCCCTGTGACGATCTGAAGAGGGTCTTGGGGGATGCGCGGTCAGGTCTCGTACACGGGCGGGCAGGGGGCCGCTGTCGCGCCCGCCAGATCCCGCCATGTCCGGTCGTTGCTACTAGGCGGCTCGGGATC
>Ga0209186_1000834_pt1 | contig 23862 bp, 23 predicted proteins | sample SidtaG_FD_187426 | JGI IMG/M metagenome (GOLD analysis project Ga0209186, IMG submission 187426) | Marine algal microbial communities from Sidmouth, United Kingdom - Sidmouth_Male2 metaG (SPAdes) (version 2) | ecosystem: Host-associated > Algae > Red algae > Unclassified | place: Sidmouth...
GGTCCCACCGAGCCACAACGCGGGGCGCACCGCACCGGCGGGCGCCACGCGCCCGTGGTCCGGCCTTATGTATGTCTCTGATGTGGGAAAGGGTGTGCCAGAGGCAAGGGTCGGCTGTGTCTGACCGTGGACAGGCCCGGCTAAGGCAAAAAGGACCGCTGCCTCGGCATGCTTGACAGCACTGCGCCAGGGCAGGGGTCAGCCAGGTGCGTAGTCGTAGAGCAATTTCGGCCACCAGACCGCGGCACAAGAGTTGATGTGTGACCCCCTGAGATGTTGCTTCTACGTGCTGGACGCTGGTGGGTTCTGGCAGTCCAGAGACGCCTTTCCTAGACTGATGTGCGTCAACAAATCTGGATAGTGCTACGTGGCTTCTGGCAGTCCAGGGACGCGTGGCACAGATTGATGTGTGAAAAGCCGTCCCGACCGGCCCAGGCACGCTCCGAAACGACGACGACACACCCGAAATCCTTGTGTCCGCGTCACTTGTAGCCTGCTTCAGAAAGGGCTACAAGCGCACAAATCTGGGCCGGTTTTCCTGGTACACCGCACCAGGGACAGCACGTGGGACTTTTAGCCCACGATCTGGACCCCCGCCCCCCCAGATGACATGCGTTCGGACCCCCCCGCTCGGCCTCTGATCCAGTTCACCTCTGAATTGATGCCAATAAGGATATCGGGCCTGTAGTGCACGAAAAGTGCTGTAGTACGCGTCTTAGTACACGTCTAGTATGCGCCCCACTTTCCCGACGATCGTGCTGAGAACAGTGAGACATAGATCCTGCCCAATCGTGTCATTTTCCGCACGTGATCGTGGTTTGATCGAAGGAGTGAGGCGCGGTTGATCGCAGTTTTCCGGCCAAGAAGCGATGCCCCCAGGAGTTTAATGGCGACGCAATGCTTCCAGACGTGGAATTTCAATGACTGCAGCTCTGCTGAGGCTTATCCAATTGCATCCCATTGATCTGTCCCCTGCGTTGGTTGGTCTTCGGACGGCTTCGCCCGGCCTGCAACAGGGCCCGAAACAGCTGCAAGACGCCCACTCTCATCTTTCTACTTTCAGTGTGAGCACACCACGGCGCCTAGCTGCACCAAAATGTGTCTCCTGTGCTGCCTCCTCCCCCACGGGGACCCAGTGCGTCGCGAGCGTCTTTTGGGTGAGGGAATCCCGGTGCCTTGGTTTTCCACCTACCTCCCTCTTCCGCCATGCGACCGCGCATCGTGCGGGTCCCCACTTCCCTTGCGGGCATGCATTACATTTCTCGAATTGGTGCCCGGAGTGTGCCCCGCTGCTTTATGGCACTGTCCTTTGCCCACCTGTCCGTATCCCGTCTGCCTCTGCAGTCCTATGCACCCTATACCATGCAGACACTTTCACCCCTCATGACTGTTTTCTGTGCGCATTGCCACCGACTGCTGGAGCCCCAGTCAGGTGCCATTGTGGAGGGGGATCGAGAGGGGATAGAACACGTGCCTTCGTTGATAATGGACGACGGGGAGACTCGCAAATGCGGAACAGAGGGCATGATCACTCAGCTGACCAACCGGTCCATAGGTGCGGACGTGCGAGTGCAACGGAGAGGGTTAACATACGTGCGCGTGTTGCTGGAGTTGGACTTGGTGTCTGTGCGGTGCATAGGGCGAACTACTGCTCCTCTTGTTCGCGAATCTCCCTTATTTCCTCTCATCAAGGAAGGCCAGCTGAACTTGCGGGTGCCCATCGCCCCCGGCGCCAGCACTCACGTATCTTTCCAGCAATGCCCTGGCCATGCCGTACTGGTTTCCTCTCGCTTTATGTCCGTTTTTGCTTTGTCGCGGTCCTCTCTCCATCGCTGCCATCTCTCCGCGCCCCCCTTTCCCATCGCGCCTCCTCGTCTGTGCGTACTGTTTTGTGGAATTTTTTTTATGCTTCAGCATTAGAACGGTCGTCAGATGACCAGGTGATCATGTCCACCGTGTCCACAATGGTATCTATTTCGTCCTCAGCGCGAAACAACGCACGCATACCCTCGCGTGCATCCCCCTCACTCTTCCCCCCAAGCACCTCTCTCTCGAGGGAGGTACCCCGCATCAAAGCAAGCACCTCGTCCAAATAAGTCTCCACACTGGCAAGCGTCTGACGGTACTCACCCTGAGATGCAGTAAGAGAAGCGGACATAGCAACAGGGAGGATACTAGACTTCAACCAGCAATGCAGTACAGGGGTCGCCGTCACCTGTTCCCACTCCTCCGCAATCAACGTTGCCGCTTCCGGCAGGTGAGAAGCGCTGCGCCCAGCCAGCCCAGAGTTTCTAGCTCGGAGCGGCGTCGCGTCCAGGGGAGGAAGCAGAGCGACGAGAAGACCTTTTTGGGCCGCCGCATCCGCCGCTTCGTCCATCGCCTCCATCTCTGCCGACCGCAGCGCACCGTATACCTTCAGCACATTGACCGCTGGCGCCCGCCAAATATCGTCGTTCTCTTCACGACAGCCATGAGCGGCCATGGGGGGGGGTTGTGGGCGCGGAGTGTGGCGGCGTCAGAGGGGTTACTGATAGCGGCTCTGCCGGCGGAGCAGGCAGGGAGGCTGGTGGTGGGGGGGGGGAAGGGGGAACCAGAGGAACAGGCGAAGACCAAACAAGTACGGCCAAAAGGCGCCGCTTATATCGCCGCTTGAGAGACGCTCCCGCGTCCATTGACTGGTACACCGCTGTGCTGTTGGGGGAGAAGAAAAAGATTTCCACATCCTCAGCGCTCATATTTACGTTGTGGGTTGAAGCATTGTCCATTATTAGGGCACACTTGAGACCCCTGTGCCGCTCGTGCACAGCTGGGAGAAAGAAGGTATTCCATCGCCGCTCGTGGAAGTGCTTGTCCATCCATGCCCGTTTTTGGTTGAAAGGCGGAAGAGGGCAATCATTGCCCTCCCCGCGGAAGCACATTGGGTTGTTGGCCTGACCAATAATGGCCACAGGAAACTCGTGGGTACCATTAGCGTTCGAACAAAGAACGAGGTGACCCGGTCAATGTTTCGCATGGTCTTTGTGGTATTGCTGACGTTAGTTGACTACAGTGAGTAGCGACCGACCGTATACGCACGATAAAGCGAACACTATCGCCCAAGAGGCGAGGAAGAAGAACCTTTGTTCGTGCAACATCCGATGGGATGCCGGGGGTGCCAGCGACGACGAGCCCCGGTCCCATGGTGCCTTTATTATCAGACGGTAAAGGGGCGGGGTCGGTCGTCCGAGCGATCATAGCGATCGAATAACCACCAAAGTAGAGACGATAAAAGAAAAGACAGAGATAAAAGACGGAAGTAGCCTCCCAAAAGGCAAGCCACAAGTCCGTTCTGTCCTCCACGTGAATACTGACCAGTCAGGGGGGCTACCGGGCCCAATATCCCCATATTAAGGAGATATGCTACATACCCCTGTAGCGGGATTCGAGCCGTCCCGGCGAGTGGGCACAGATCGACTGATCCGCCACCACGAACGCCGCAAGTGGCAGCCAATTAACATGTCGCGTATTGACGTGGGAACGGACGAGAGGGCGTTACGCCTTGGCCAGGGACTGCAAAGGCGATCGGGGAGACCCCTGACACTCTCGCGCCAGGCGTGGCGATGCAGCCGGCGGCGCAAACGGTCACGAGCGGCCCAGAATGGCCGTTGCGGGCCGGAGGGCCAGGGGGCGGGCATGGGCAGCCTCTGGGCACCCAGGGGGCGGCCACGGCCGTACAGGCGTCGGATCGGCCCCAACAGGGGCGGGGGGGCTTGTGCCTGCGTGTCGCAAGGGGCGCAGGAGGGGGGGCGACACGGCGGGCCTCTGGGCTCGCCGCGAGCTATATATACCGGGGTGGCGGGCACGGCGAGGGCTCGTCCGGTTCCCCATGCCATTGGGCGTCCGGGTTGAGCAGCCCACCTGGACAGGTTGCGGTGGCCTGCGCTTGCGCACTTGTTGGACTCTGGGTCCTCCTTTCGCCGTGCCCCGTCCGTAGGGATGCGAGGCGGTCACGGCCTTGCTCTCGGCGGGTGAGGGTAGTTGCGCTAGCGCACACCGTGGGCGGGGTAACAGGGTCGGGCTCATAACCACTGAGGTGTCGGGAGCGCGTCTTGCATCCTAGCCGATTGTCCCTAGGTCGTGAGGGTGGAGCGTGGTGGACTTGTGGTTGGGGGGGGCGTGGCGGTGGCCCAGGTATTCCACTCGACGCGGAGTGCCGACGGGAAGGACACGGTCAAGATGGCGGACGGCGGCAGCGACGCCCAGATGGCCGACGCGGCCGGCGCGGTGGGTAGAGGTGCCGATGGCGCGGGGAGCCGAGCTGGGCGAGCCGGGTCGGTGGCGAGCGGTGACTCAAGGTCGCATCAGGACGGGTCTTCGGCCGATACTGGCCGTGACACGCGTGGCGGTGGCATTCCTGCGGGAGATCCCGACGGGGCTCCGGCGCATAGATGGGGCGGGGCCGTCGCTCTTTCGGCGCACGTACTTCAGCCCGCCGTCCCTTGGGACACAAGACGGCGTCCCCGTCATGAGTGACGACGACCTGATGGTCGCGGAGACCAACAACCGCCGTGTGGCGTTGGTTCGAATTGAACAAGGCCATTGGCGCACCCCACCGGGGCTCATTGAAATCTTCAATGAGGTGCCCGACGACCACGTCGACGCCGTCGAGGCGGAAGTGCACGGGAACGCCAATTATGGCAATCAAGGAGAGGTGCGACAAGCGTACGAGGTCCTGGCGTATGCCAACGAGTTGGTCCGTTACGGACGGCCGTTCCAAGACTTCCATATGCGTCTTTACGCGTGGGCCCTCCTGTTCCCCGTCCACCAGATGGAGACATTTGAGGTGGCCTCCAACAACTTCGGGCATTTTCGTCGCGCTTGGACAGAGGCCGTCTTCCTGTCGCGCCGTATGGCCAAGGAGTTGTCGGTTCCCTTTGCCGAAGAGGCGGGCATGGAGGAGTACCTTGATGAGCTCATAGAGGTATCGAGGTATCTCACGAGGAGGAACACGCCGTGGAGGAGAAGTTTGACGCGCGCACCGTGGCGTTGACCTCCCCGTTTCGGGCGCCGAGTTATGCCCCCGCCCATCGGCGCGCTCAAGACGCGGTTCGAAGCTCGAGCCGCGGGCTTCTTCCTACCGCTTCGTGTGCCGGTGTAGTCCGGGCGCCTCTTCATTCCAACTGGTCGCGGTGGTTCCCACGTTACCCCCGCTGGTGGTTACACCGCAAGGTGTGGATGGAAATGCCATAGGCGTTGTCTTACCTGGCTCACAAGCTTGTCGACGAGTTCAGTGCCGCTTGGCAACTCGTCAACGCGGAGTATTACTACTTCTTGGCGGCCGGGTGGGTGCACACCCTGATGACGGCCAAGGTCTTTGCCTGGCTCGATGCCACAGCCCTTCGGCTCATGTCCAAGTTGGACCTGCACCTTTTGGCCAGTGGGCCGGGCGGCCGTGCGATGTTGGACACGTTTTATAAGATGCAAAAGGCCACGGAGGTCTTCCCGTGGACCATCGTTGTCACGGACGTCATCTGACGGGACACGCAGACGCGCGCGGCGCGCCAGGTGCACGTCCATTTGGACTCGTTGGCCGAATACGGGTTCATGTTGAACCACCCTTGCCGGGACTTTGCGTCGCTGCCCGGATTCGGCGAGGGCTCGGACGACGATGGCGAGACGCCAGTGGCGGCGGCTCAAGGCAGTGGCGGTTTCTTCCGTCAAGGGACGCGGTCGGCCGGTGGGCCTTCGCGTCTGGCCGCTTCTCCCAGCCGTCGTGGCTCGCTGTCGCCAGTGCGCGAAACACGCGTTGCCGCCACGTGCGGAGGACATGAGCGTTCAACGCTCGAGGAAGTTTTGACTTCGCCTGAGGCCTTTCAGGCGGCCGTGGCGCCGTTTGGCGATGGGCCGAGCCGTCGTATTGACGGGCAGCGAGTGCCTCGTGGTGTCGGGGCGGCCGCCCTGGCCTTGGCGTGGAATCGCCAGACGGAGGCGATGGGCCGGGCGGTTCTAGATGCCCATGGGTCTGTCCTTGAGGACGCCATGCCGGTATTGGCTCGGGCCATGAGCGTGGCGGCGAACTCGGCAGTGGCCTTCGACCTGGTCTTCCAGGAGGTCTAACGTCTTCGCCGACTGGCGTCTGTGCCTCCCTCGCCTGTGCGCTTTGACGCCGGCGACATCCTTGGACGGCGTCTCAGCCGTGACGAAGAGGGCAAGGAGGAGCCTCCGCGCAATATGCGCCGTCGCAGTTCGTCGGTGGACGGTGGTAGCCGGGGGCCTGCCCGTAACTGAGGCGGGGTGGTCTAGGACCGGTGCGGGAGCGTCTTGTGTCTTTTGTTTTGTTAGACTGGTTACTGCCGATGCCCGTCGGCACATGATGCTGTGGCGGTGTTATATACACCTTGCCCGCTCATGGGTTGCTTTCATTTGGACAGAGAGGGTATGGCTTGTGTAGCGCTGTTGGTTTTCCTGTTAAAGTGACAGGCAACAAGTGCCCACGTGGTGGTACCATCGTGGTCGTTTCAAGCGTGAGGCAGTTCGTCGTGCGATGCACAGGCCGCTTTAGCGTCGCTGCACCAGGGGGCCCTTTCCCATCTGGGGGCTATAAGCGTCGCCTCTGTACTTTGGTACACCTGGTCCTCGACCGTGGTCGTTAGGTCATGGACGGAGGGTAGGAGTAGCCCGTTTGGCTCGGATCCGACCCCTTGGGTAACGGACGCGGGTGGCGCGTCATCGTCCTGTAAGGGCGGGGGGCAGGACCATATGTAGGTATACGGCCCGTGCCACTCAGAAAGCTCGGCGAAGCGCCAGAGAGCCAACCAGGGGTCGTGAGGGATATTACGCGTCCGTTCGGGTAATGTCAGTCAAACCCAACAAATCGGTAAATTCTCCTGAACGGAATTAGATTGGTTAATCTTAAGCCAGCTCAGTGTGATTCGAATTTCGCCGTGGGAATTTGAAAACACGCCAAGAATGGTCGGGGACCACTTTGGGTCTGGGCGTTGTGGGGTTACTATTGCTGATCCCCGAATTTTGTCCTGGGGGACAAGGACAGAGACTGACTGTGAATAAGAGCATTCTATTGGTCTAAAACGAGAGTAAGAGGACATCGAAGCCAATAGAAAGCCCGCATTCGGTACAAGGACCTTGCACCCAGCAGAACTCACTGTTTGTCGCCGCTTGATCCGCTTTTCTTGGAACGGAGCAAGCTGCCCAGGCGAGATCTTGAGATCCTCTACTGTTTCCTTGCCAGAAGTGCAGAAAAAAAGAGGAGCTGATGTCGATTTCCAGGCCGTAGGGGCACATGTAAGCACTCAGAAGCTCCAAGTCAGTCCCAGGGGCGCATCTGATTGGTGGAGAGAGTCGGTCCGCAACTCAGTCTCGGTCCACCAGGACAAAATTCGGGGATCAGCAATACCAACGCAGTTTCGGCTTGATTATGCCTGGGTGATCGGCGGGTTCCCAGAGATGGGGGGGTGGGAATACTCCAAGAGTACCCCGCAATTCTCTTCTTCCTCCGTCGGAGAAAACGGATCACCAGGTTCCGAGGAAGATTTTCCAAGGGTTCCCAGGAATCGTCCTTTGGACCATAGTCAAACCATCGGACCTTAGCACTGTAGATGCCATTGGTCCGACGGAGGTTTAATAGGCGGTCAATGACGTATTCGTCGGGTACGGGTGGGGTGCTCTCGGGCTTATTGAGTCCATTCAGTAGCGGATGTGGAGTCTCGTCCGGTGTCGAAGGCTGTGGGGCCGGAGTAACATGGTTACTATTGACTCTTCGCTCTTCGCCGTTCACGACTACGACGTAGGTGGAGTCATCTGCGTCGTGTAAGACGAACGAGCCGACGGTCCTGCTTTGCTGCTTGTTCTTTTGTTGGTGGTCAGTCGTATGGCTGTAGTCACCGACGCAGACACGCTTGTTCCGTATATCCACGTTCGAGTCGAAATTACGCTTATAGCGCTGTTGGGTCTTTTGCAAGGCCTCTACGACGGCCGGAATTTGCTGTCTTAGCTTGGCCATGACTTCACGCTTACGCGCTAGGGCTGACCCATCATTGAGGGTACCCTTGTTTTTCAACGGGTCCCGGGTGGGAGGTTGCGTACCGACAAACTCGGGATTCGTCTCGGGATAACGATCTCGAAAGGCGAAATGCCTGTCGACCGGTGCGGCTGGCTGATATAGGCCATGGTCAATACGAGGAGTAATGCGTCCCAACGGCGCGGGTCGTCTGTGACTTAACGTCGGAATTGCGTAGCCATGGTACGATTGTACCTCTCGACTTGACCATTGATCTGTGGGTGGTATGCCGTGGTGCGCACGGTTTCGGTGCTCAGCACTTTCAGTACGGCAATGAAGAGGTTTGACATGAACTGGGGTCCTTGATCCCATAGGATTTGATCCGGTGGGCCATAACAGGCGATCCAGGGGTAGATAATGGCTTATGCCACGGAGATTGCTGTTATGCGCCGCAAGGCGACGCATTTGGTCAGCTTGGAGAAGCGGTCAGTAATGAACAGAATGAAGCGGTTACCAGCTTTTGTAGCGGGGATTGGCCCGAAGATATCCACCGATAGGTCTGTCAATGATTCCCTAGCTGGGAACAGCGTCAATGGGGACGTGCGTCGCCGTAGTGACAGCCGATTTTGGGCGCAGGTGGTACACTTTGTAATAGTGTTGTAGATATCCGTGACCATGGATGGCCAGTAATACCGACGCCGCATGGCATAGTACATCCGGTTCATACCCGGGTGGGCTGACACCGTAGCGTGATGTTCCAGCGTGAGAACATGCTCGCGTAGGCTTTCCTGGATGAACAATTGGTCGCCTGAAGGCGGCCGCCTGCAGGGGGCGTGAATTAAATTTTGAAAAAAGGCCTTCGCCGTATTGCGAGCAACGCGTTTGGCCAACTCGACGCAAAACGCGTCGGTTTGTTGGGCTTCCACAATATCGTCGTATTCGACAGGGGCCGGCATGTCTGTACCTGTGTACCTCCCCGTCAGCAAGCCGTTGGCTGTCTCGGCCAATGCCAGGCATGGGATATCATCGTTGATATATTCAACGGCGGCGTCATTGTCCGTTCGGGACACGAAGTCTGGGGCGTGGTGCGATGCACCGGGTTTGTACTGCATGTCGAATGTGTATTTCGAAAGCCGCAGGCGACATCGCATTAACCGACCACTAGAGTCAGTGGTGCTGTAAATGCAGCTTAGAGCTAGGTGGTCGGTCCTTATTAGGAAGCGATGGCCGTCAAGGAAGTGTCTGAGCTTGAGTACGCTCCACACAACGCCTCAGAGGAGGTAGCCGGTCCGCACTCGGGCCCGGCCCGAGGTTCCCCCTTCTCAAGCGGCGTCGACTCATCGCCGCTTGAGCTGGAGTCCTCGTTGGGGGTGGCCACTGCCACCCGCCGGCCCATCTGCTGGTAATCGCGGGAGCCCGAGGGCAGCCCGAGAGGGGACCAGCGCATGGCCGCCGCCAACCGGTCACGTACGCGTGCGTCCAAAGTTGGGCACACCTCGGCCCAATGACCTACCTTGCCACACTGCCAGCAAGGGTACTCTCCCGTCCTGGGTTTGGGACGGGGAGGCTCGTCTCGCTGCCGGAACCGGCGGCGTGAGTTGTCGCCGCCTCTGGGAGTCGAGCCGTCTGGTTCCGTGAGTCGGGCCGCCTCGTGCCGTGCCCCGCTGCCTGGCGTAGGGGCGTCCACGGCTCCGACGACCCGAACAGGGAAGTCGCGCGGTGGGTAACCCCGAGGTCCCCCCGAAGCCCGCGGAAGCGCGGCCGCACGAGCTTGCCGCCGGAGCCGGGCCTCCTCCGCGAGCACTTCGCGCTCCTTGGTCCGCTCCTTAAGCTGCTCAAGTCGTAGCCAGCGGTGTTCGTCGCCCTTAGTCTGGGCGACTCGAGCTACCTCCGCCATATTCATGCCGGGGGTGTTCCGCTCGCGAACAGTGGCGCGCGCGGCGCGGTAGACACCTTCCACAAAGAGCCCCTTGAGCGCGCCCTCCCCGTACATGAACCCGCACTCGGTGTTGAGGCGGCGGAGCCGTTCGCTGAAGGACAACTCGTCCTCGTCGTCCCGTTGGACCGCTACGTTCAGTGTCTCGACGAGGGTAGCCACTGAGGCCTCTTCGACATGCCGTCGGAGCATCCAGTTGATGAGCTCCAGGTAGGAAGTGACCTCGCCGGGGTTACCCGCCCGGCGAGTCGGCATAACCATCATTACCTCCGACTTGAGAGGTTCCTTCGTAAAGTCTTGAAGGATGTAGAAGGCTTCGCCTTCGGAGATGTCGTTGTCGTCGCAGGCCTTGGAAAACTTGCGCAAGAACTGGAAGACCTTGGCAGGGGGATAACCGTCCCACTCGTCGTGCATCCCGAAGGACTGAGCCACATCCTTCTTGCGCCGACCCAGAGTACGGGCCTGGCGCCGCGTGTAGACAACCGACTTGTTGTCCAGCGCGTAGGTCTCGCAATCGAACATGATCCGGTAGACGGGTGGTTCACCATGATCTTGGGCGGCACTACCCGAGTAGAAGGCGTCGGGGTTTCTTGAGTCGGCCGCCCCTCCGCCTCCGTACCGGTCGCGAGAGAGAGTTGCGTCGGGAACCCCGGGTCAATACCCCGCTGTAACTCTCGCGCCGCCCCCCCGCCTTGCTCACCCCCCAACGAGTCAGGAGTCGGTAGGGTCCTAGGGTCAATACCCCGAGTACCCTCCCGTACCGTCGACGGCGTGGGGGTAGCGCGGACTGCACCTAGTAGGGCCGCAACGGCCGACTCGTCCCCCGAGCGGGATACGTCCGTGGTTGACGACGACGACGAGTCGTCGCGTCGGTTCCGAAGGGAAGAGCGCCGGGCTCTGCCCCGGCGTTCAGCGGGTCTGGGCGTAGAGCCCCGAAACATCGTAACTAGCGATCGGGTAACTTCAGACCGAACGACCTCGGCCACGGCGTCTCTCCACTCGAGACCCTGGCCCTCCTTGGCACCCCGTGAGCCTGGGGGAGCACGACTAGAGCTCCCACCCGCAGGCTCCCTTGCAGATTCTGGCATCGCCTCCCCCTCCCAAGCACCGAGAGGGGATCTCCCACCGAGCCCGAGGGCCGGAGGACCGATACCGTGGATCCCGGCGTTGTGCTCGCGCGCCGGGGAACCCTTGGCACTCCGTGAACCTGGGGGAGCACAACTAGAGCTCCCACCCGCAGGTTCGCGTGCCGGTGGTGGCACAGACCCACCGCCCCACGTGGTTACGTCGGGCGCCTGTCCTCCGCCGAGATGAGTTCCAGCACCCGGTGGGGCCACCTCGGGGTGAGTACTGCTCGAGGGGGCGCCCGCCGGGGGGCGAGTCCCAGTCGGATCAAGGCCGGGGGGCAAGGGCTGGAACAAAGTCCGCTGCCCGCGGGCACCCGCATCCGTGGTACCTGCACTGGTGTGGCCATCGTCCACCGACGATCCGCCTCCGGGGGAGGAAGACCCATCCCCCCCGACACCAGGCACATCGACACCAGGGAGGTCTCCATGCGCCCCCCCATCGGCCATCGACCCGGCCGGACGCAGCCAAACCTGGCGTTGCGGGGCGCCGCTCGCAGCGCTAGGCACCAATGGGAGGAGGACCAACTAGGTTTCCCCCGAGGCGGGTTGGCGCACCGCCACCACCCCGAGGAAGATTGAGTCGCCTTCCTCCCCTGCTGCTTCACCAAATGTGACAACACGCCCAGCCAACCCCACCCAGTACGGGGGAAGGCGAGCCAGGCCGTGTCGCCGGGTAGTCCTGTCGGGGAATACCCGCCCCGGAAGGAAACCCCGAAGAGCACACACGCACGGCGTCCACTGGGGGAAGACGCCCCGAGCGACAAACACGAGTTGTGTGACCGAAAGTTTACTTGCCCGCGTCGAGGGCCTCGAGGCGACACTCACGCCTCGCCCTCTTATTCCGTCCGTTCCCCTCAGACCCTCCGAAAACCCCCCTCAGATACCCTCCAAGGACTCTCAGAAGACCCTCCCATCAGGCCCCATGGGGCCAGTCTCAGCGGAGGACGGCCGAACTTCGGACACCGCCTTCAGTAGAGGCGGGGGAAGGGTGCTACGTGACACCCTTGCGGCGCCCCGGTGTCAGGGGCGCGGTGTAATACTGGTCAGTGGTCCAAGTCGGGTTTACACAAAATTAGGCCCTTAACTGGCGGCCTGCCCGGGGATTTACTAGTCCCAGGGAAGTCTCGAGATGGCGGTTGTGGTTGGTGGGCCACGGGGCGATCACAAGTGGATCGCCACCGGAATGATTCGAAATATGCGTCAGTAGGACATATTTCCCTCGTGAGAGCCAGTGGCCGTTTCGGACGGACTGGATCCGACCGCCCATGACGCGAATCCACGTGTCCCCTCTCGACTGCGAGGGGACTGGTTCCCCGAGTGTGGGGGCCAGGTGTCCGGCCGTCACACACACCGCAGGAGAGAGGCTGGAAACAGGCCTGGAAAGGCCCTCTTGGCAAGACGCATCGCACAAGAGGGCCTTGCTTGGACGGTGCCCCCCCTCACAACATCTATTGGTCTAGCGTCCGTTTGCGTGGGTTAAGTGGTCAGCTCGTCTCTAGTACCACCTTGCATCATCGCGTGCCCCTCAGGGACCGCCACCCCCCACCCGTCTTCACTACCGCCCACCGCCTCTCCCGTGCCCAAGCACTGCGGTTTCCAGACCCCTCCCACTCAGTCTGATACCACACAGAGTAGATTCACGGACACAGTGCAGCCTCCAGGCAGAGAGAGCTCTTGTGTATCGATCTTGGATCAGCCCGCCGCGCTTCTACCACGGTCGGATCAGCCCGCCGTCCCACTACGTACAGCACCTGGACCATTCCTCTCGATGTTGCTGACGCCCATGTCTTGTTGATGTGTGTACCGTAGCTCGTGCATCATCTCTTGTTGTGGGTGCAGGTGATTACCTGGAGTATTGCGCGTCTTTTTGCACTCGTAGGGTGTCTTTTTGCGTCAATGTCTGAAGAAAACTGCTCGCTACTTCTCTGTGCTGCTGCCTTGCACTGCGCCCATCTCCGCCTTACTGCCCTGTACTGCCCCTTACTGCTCCATGTTACTCTGTTATCGTCAATACGGCCCCGTACTGCCCCTTTGTCTCATGTACTGCCCCGTTCTTAGGCCACCAATGCAGGTGAACAGAAGGGCGGCCAAGGCGGTGGTGGGGCGATTCGCGCGCAGAGTTGGGCGAGTGGTGAAAGCTGTGTGGGCGGCGCCGGCGGGAAGAGTGGCGACGGGAGTGAAGAGCACGGAGGGGTTGTTTGGGCTGATGCCCGCCGAAAGCGCACAATGCCTCTTTGGCGTCAATGATACAACTTCCGCCGGACCGCGTTGGTTGAACGCAGGCGTAGAGACGCGTGCATAACTGGACCCTCGTGCTCTGGGGGGCGAGACTGACTTTCTCAAGTGTGTCTGGTGCTTACTCATGCTTGTGTTGTTGTCTGTCTGGTGGTTACCTTCTTGCCCTTGACTTATTTATTGTGGCCATCTTGTACGTCGCTTTTTCATGTTAATGTTGGGCGCGGGGGGGGCGACGGGGTAGTCGACGCGAGAGGGGAAGCGTGGTGTTCGCAAGCGGTCTAAACGGAGTATTAGACCCATAGGGCTGCCGCCCCGCCCCACTCGGTCCCTCTCTCCTAGGAGGCGTGACAGCGCATGCAAAACGTATCCTTTTCTACAACGTTCTCTACAAGTCTGGGACAACGTGGCGGAACCGCTGCCCCGTAGGACAGTGCTCCCGCGCGCGCTGCGTATGGAGTAGCTGTGCGGCCACGAATCGCCGCACGAGGGCGTCACGTAACTCCTGGGTAACTCCATGAAGACGTCCTGTCGGGTGCCTCTGGGTGCCTCCGGGTGCCTCTAAAATGTCTCCGGGTGCCTCTGGAATGCCTATTGCAGTCTGCTCAATTTTGCCGGTCTGAGTCCGAACAGAACGCAATCAGGACGGAATCCTATTGGCCAGCAGCACCTATCCGGCCAAATGGATGGCTGAGAGTCCGTCGCGATTGCGTTCTGTTCCGACCCAGACAGGCAAAATTGAGCAGACTGCAATACTGCGTGCGCGCAAGGTGCGCACATGGCTCCCGGACAGGTCTCTGATCAGTGTCAAATCGTACTGGGAGCCAATCTTGCGAATCTGGGACCTCACCCATTTGGACGAACACTGTGGAAAAGAGGGGTCCAGTACGCGACAAAACACATGCGAATATCATGCTGGGGACCCGTTTGGGATCGTTTCAGATCAACCTACAATTCTGCTGGCCAAGTCCCAAGGGCGTTCTCAGTACGTGGTACAGTTTCGCGACGATGATTGCTTTTCTTGTTCAATGCGCAAGTCAATCAGTGCGCCATTTCCCTAGCGCCATTTCGCCATTTCTTTTGCGGATAGCGAAAAGAACGTTTATTGGTCAATTTCGTTATCTTGTTCAAAAGCGCGGCCCCACCACCCCCTTCGATGGCCCATGCCTTCTGGATGCTCGTAGGCGCGCCCCTCAGCGCCGACGATCGCTTTGCATTGTATCAAGTCCCGTCATTGATTAGTTAAGTAAGGGGTCCGTTGACTACTTCAGTGCACGTTGACACGAGACTCTTGTCAGCTCATCATGCGATTGGTCCACGTACTTCAAGACGAGGGTATCTTGCGCTATATTCGTTATTATCTTGAGCTGATTTGGCGAGGCAAGAGCACAATGGCAAAAGTTTTGTCGAAATGGCGGATCAGTAGAGATACCCTTCGCCGGTTGCCGTCGCAGACTTGCGATAGGGAGCTCCGATATTGTCGTTCCGCCAAAAAGTGGAGAGTCCAGGCCTGTCAAAGAGGCGCTTTTGTGCGTTTGATTGGCCCAAACGTCGATCCGCCTGTCTGGGACTGTCCAGCTTTTGGCGCAGCGACCATAGAGTTGGTCTGAAGGTCTCCCGGCTCAGCCTCGGGCAACAAGGCACAGCGGTGAAGTGCGCTGCACACGGGCCCGTAGCGGGTGTGAGGTGCTGCCCCGAAACAGACACGACACTGGATTGGAATGCTGCCCTGCGCCATGCAACAAGGAGCTGACGAGGCTGGTCCACCAAAAAGTGTCTTCCGATGACCGAATGGAATACGCCACCTTGACAGCCCATCTGGAGTGTGCTGCAACCATCTCATTGGTTCAGAATGTGCGGCCACTAGCAGTGCCGCCACCGTTTTGCCGCGCGTCTGTGCAAGCTGGCAACATAGCCACGAACGAGGTTGAGAAGTTAATGCATGCGTTGTTGTGATTCGTGCTCTCAGCTGTGACCTAGCAACCAGACTTTCTCGGACTTCGCAATCGGATCTTCAGCTTACAGACTGGCACAGACTGCGGCGTCATCTGCCAAGAGGCGTGTGGTGGCGCTGCCACCATCGATGGCAACAAGGCATCTCCCCCGCACGGCCTGCCGAAAGGCCGTGGGTGCAACACGGCGTTGGTCGCTTGAGCCGTTGGGAGAGGTCCTCGGGCAGCGCGAGGCCAACCACAGCTGTGTGCCTCAGGTTCGGTTTTCGCAATTCCTGGTCATCGTTTTTTTCATCGTTGGCGTGGGGTACGCCTGCTTGTGACGCCACGTAGAGGCCTCCTGGCCGCTCGACTCGCGCGCCTGATGCATCAAGGCCCCACAGGTGACTCAATTCCGCGTTGCCTGTGGGAATATCTACCGTCCAACGTCCAATCGGATGGAGCTACCAACACCCTTGTTGGCTTTTGTGGAGGAGAGAATGGTTAGATGTGCCCGACAGCGTCGGGTGCGGTCTCGGCACACTCGCTGCCTCAGGGGGTGTGCAGGCCGCGTTCATTGTTTGCGCGGGCATCGTTGTCTCCCCTCGCCAGCCTAGGCTGCACCAGGCAGTCGCGCATGACTCTGCGCTGTGCGCTGGAAGGGCGGTCCCCACACCGCAACCGTGGCGACGGCTGGTTGAGCTGCATCTGCGTCGCCAGCGTGTGTGGGGCGTGCTGTTCTTTGCTCCAGCGTGGCCGACGGGCGGCTGCGACACTACCGTATTCCTGTCTCTTCCAAGCCACACCGGCCGCGCCACAGTCCACGATTCCCCTCCGTTCTGTGTAGGGGTGACCCACGCTTCGTCAGCGCACGGCGGGCGCTTTGTGGTTCGTCCCCGTTGCCGTCGCGTCGCTGCCGCCGCCAGTGGTGCCATTTGAGCTGCTCACCCTGCACCCCCCTGGCGTGCGCTTGCAGTCAGTCGCCCCTCCCCGGCAACGCGGCCCGCCGTGGTGCGGCGAGCCTCACGGGTGGGTGGGGCTCGACGATTTCAGGGGCACTAGTTCCGCCTTTCGCCTCTCGTTCCCTCTCACCGCAGCCTGCTGGCGGCCGCTGGTAGCAGCGTCGCGTGACTGGGGCCTACCTGACCCACCGGAACGCGCGTCGACCTGCCGCCGTGGGTTTTTCTTTGGGGTAGAGGCGCCCCGGTCGAGCCCGGCTCCCTTGGTCGCTCGTGACACGGCGCCCTTGCAGCCGCCACCAAGCAGCAGCATTGGCGGCCCCGCTGGGGCTTGTTGGCGGCCCCGCAACGGCGGCGGCTGCGAGGCGTCGACGGCAGGAGCCGCACAGGTAAGGTTGGCGCTCACGTGAGACGGGCAGTCTGCAGGTGCCTCCGGGAAGCACCACAACAGCCGCGTGCGTGAGAGAGGAGGAGGCGGCGTCGAGGGGGTGGGGGACGCTCTTGTGCGTGCGGCCGGTGCTTATTTGGCGCCGCGGCTCGGGACGGCTGGTTGACCGGCGCCTCTACCCGGTCCCCTGCCGTACTTCTGGTTGTGGGCGGCGCTTGCCGCGCGCCTCCCAACACCCACGTGCGCGCCTATATCGTGCCCGGTCAGGGCGGTCGCGCGGCCGCTTTCCCTGCACAACGCGCGGCCCACGCCGGTACCTCTGCTGTAGCGCGCGGTGCTGCGGCTGTCCCCTCGGGGTCCACGACCTCGTCCCGGTCGTGCCGGTGTCGCAGAGCGGACGTTGACCGAAGTGCTTGAAGCGCGCACCGCTTCTCCGCCGACCGGCCCCTTTCCACGCCCCCCTTCTTCCCACTCCGGCCCATCCCTCTCTACCCCCGGCCTCGGCGCAGGTGTCGTGTTTGCGTGCGTCAGGTGTATGCCCACGACGTCGCTCCGGCGGTAGACGAGGCGGTTGGCGCTGGTGTGACCATGTCGACGACGCCCCGCGCCGACAGACATCCTCCCGCAGGTGCACTCGCGCGCGATCCGCCGGCGTCGCGTCGTCGGACGCCGCTCACGCCCCGCGACAACTTTTCCCTTAACTCCGCGATCAACCCCGCGCTCACCGCGCCCACCGCGCACATTGCACCGGCCGCGCCCGTGCTCGACGCGGTTGACGACCGGACAGCGAACGGCACCATTCAGGTCGAGGTGCTGCTCGTGCCACACGCTGCTGCAGCTGCCGCTGACGCTACTGCTCCCTCTGCTGCCTCTACTGCCGACTCGGACGCGGCCGCACCTGCCGCCGCCGACGCCGACTCCGCCGCTGACACTGACGCCGGTGCCGTTGGCGCCGCCGTCGACGTCGCGACCGCAACCGCGAGCCTTGTGACGACGAACGGCTGCCAGTCCAGTCGGAGTTGTGGTGCTCCGGCCGCGGGCGCCAGTTCTGCAGCAAGCTCCTCGCCCGCGTGCCTCTGCGCCGAGGTCCTGGTCATGGATAGACCGGCTGAGGAGGAGGAAGCTCCTCTACTTGACCAAGGGAGCGAGGCGGATGGCAGTGCCGCGCGTGGCTCATTGTCACCACCGCCCGCCCCAGCGGTCTCCACGCAGCCACCCTTGGAGGGTGGTGAAGAGGAGGAGATTGTGCCGGTGGCTCAAGATGAATCTGGTACTTCTCCGGAGGAGGTGTCCTCCGAGGCGGCGTCGGTGGAGGCAGCGGATGCGGCCGAGACGCGGCGGCTGACGGACGAGCAGCGTAAGGCCATCATGACTGTCAACGCCGACCCGACGCTGAGCGTAATGCAGAAGACAAGCCGCATGCAAGCCATTCACCTGAAACGCACCCTCGAGTCGCAAACGCGAGTGATTGCGGAGGCGGCCAAGCGCAATCGGTCCAACACGATCACCTACCATAATCGTGACAAGAACGTATGGGGCTGCAAGCACTACCCCCGTCGATGCAGTGTCAAGACCGTCTGCTGTGACGAGTGGTTCACCTGCCGCCTATGCCACGACGCAGAGTCGAATCATGTCTGCGACCGGAAGGCCATTCAAGAAGTCAAGTGCATGCGTTGCAACACGGTGCAGCCAGTGGCCGCCGAGTGCTGCAACTGCAAGATCACGTTCGCGAGGTACTTCTGCAAGATCTGCCGCTTGTATGACGACTCGCCGGGCAAGCCACTGTACCACTGTGACAAGTGTGGCATCTGTCGCGTCGGGCTGAACAACTACCATTGCGACAACTGCAACGCGTGTGTGGCAGAAGGCCCCAACAAGGGCCAACACAGGTGCGTGAACAACGCTCTGGACGTGTGCTGCCCGTGCTGCCAGCGCTACCTGTACGACTCGACTGACAAGGTCGTGTTCATCATGTGTGGCCATGCGATGCATGCGTCATGCCTCAAGGATTACGCGGCGCACAGCTACACCTGCCCGCTGTGCCACAAGGAGCTTGGCGACATGACCAAACTCTACAAGTCATACGACGACGATATCGTTGCGCAGCCGATGCCGCCCGAGTACGCCAACCATCGGGTTGTCGTGAAGTGCTATCAATGCTCGTCCGAGTCAGATGTGTTATTCCACTTCACCCATCGTCATCGCTGCAGACATTGCACGAGCTACAACACCTACGTCACCAAACAATACGTGGCGACGCCCTTGGTAGAAGCTGACAACGCTGCGACAACCACGTCGGCGGCGGCGGCTTCCCCGGCCATTGGTGGCGTCATCGCCGGTGGGGCAATGGCGGGCGCGGGTGGTGCCGACGTGGAAGAGCCGTGAGGTGCGTGTCGCAGGTCATGGTGTTCAGTTGTGACCTGCCGCTCTGCCGATGATGTGTTTTGTTGTCTGCGAGCGACTCGAGGTTGGTGTGTCTGTGGCTGTACGTCACCTCAGCCGCTGCCTCAAAACCACCTCCATCCCAGCCATTGCTACCGTGGCAGAGCGGACGTCCACCGATAGCCAGGCGTTCCACGCTTGGTGTCGGCTTGGCGTGGGGATGGCGACGGCGGCTGTGTTAGGCTGGTGATTGTCGCCCCAGCGCCCATGAAGGCCGGCTCTCTTCCGTGGCAATCACTGGCTGTGCTCGCTGCTGCGCTGCCTTTAGGCTCATGTGGGACGCGACGGCCCTTCGTGCATGCTTGTTTTTTTTGTCACCCACTTGAGTGGCCCACACTGCGCGCCCTGCAGAGAAGGTTCTGTACCTCCCTGGGAAGCACCCTTTTGTGCTCTGCACACCAAACCAGTACGGCTTGCCAACCGCCCACGCGCACCGTACCCCCGACCACCAATTCCAGGACGTCCACGAGCTGCGCGCTCAGTAGGTTCCCCTCGCATCGACGTCGAGCGACGCCGCCGGTGCCGCGTCCTCCAACTCAGACGGCGCCGCATACGCGGCGTGCTCCCCAAACACAAACGCGGCCAGCCCAGCCACGTCCGTGACAGTCGTCATGACCCCCGCGGCAGCAGACGCTAGCCCCGCTTGCTCCTTGCGCAGCCGCGCGTCGCGCGCGCCCGACTCCATCCCCGCGTCGGGCGTCACTTGCCAGTCCAGTTGAAAGGGCGGCGCGGGCCCACCCGCCACGTCGGGCAACCCAAACACCCACTCAAACACCCCCCGACAGCGGGACGCGTGGAAGGCGCTGGTGATGACCAGCAGCCGCGTCAAGCGCAGGGGCGCCGCGAGCGCGACGCGGCAAAAGTAGGCATTGCCAATCGTGTCGAGCGACCACCCGTCGAGGCGCATCGACCGCGCGTCGACGCCGTGGGCGGTGGCGAGGTAGGAGGCCGACGCAGCGGCTTCGTCAATGGGCGTGCCGCGGACGGGGTGGGTCGGCGGAGGCCGGTGGGGGGTGCCCCGCGAGAGCAGCAGGAAGTGGGGGGGGCGCGGCGTGACCGCCGCCGCCGCGTCCAAGCGGGCGGCCACCCACGGGTGGGGGGTGCCGGCAGTGGTTAGGCCCCCGCCGGGGACGACGACCGCATCATAGGTCAATGGCATCCGGGGCGGGGGCGCGGAGACCAGCGGGTGGCGGGCGGGAGAGCAGACGCGCGGGCCCTATGGACAATTGTGGACAACCAACGGGCAACCACGCCCTGCCTAGCACGCACAGATGCAATGGCGAAGGGGGCAGCCGTGCAGCTGACTGGGAGGCAGGACGGGGAGGGGGCACGCGGCGACACCGCCAGAAGGGGACGCTCGGGAGGCCGACGACTGCGGGCGGCGAGGGAAAGCGGCTGCCTGACCCCGCCACGACTGCCTGCTGCGGCGGCTGCCACTCGTCTGGCGGGCTCACGCACGGCCGCGCCCGTCCGGGCGCCGCCCGTGCCAGTCAGCCGACACGCCCGGCCTGGGGGCCCAAGACACGTGGCAAATCCGGGCAGCGTCGCTGTGCATGTGCAGCCTCCCCCTCGGCCACACCCACCACAGCATGGTTGGCAAAAATAAAAAATTCTGGCCGAGGACTTGCATTAATGCATAGATTAATCTATAAAATGTGCAATTTTTGCATTAATTGGTCATTTTATCTGATTGATTCAACTGTCCAACGGCGACTGTTGCCCTTGACGTCTCGGCTGTTGCCATCACGCCCACCAGCTTCACATCCACAGCACGCAACCCCCCGTCCATGCTGCGGCGTGCATGACGCTGCGGTTGTTCCACCCCCACCATCCCCGAAGCAGCAGCAGAGCTCTCTCTCGTTGCGGCTCCCCCTCCTATTCCCACCCTGCCACCTCCACGTCGGCCTCGGGGCCATGCCTTCCACGACAGAAAGCCCCCATTGAGCGGCCGCTGGCATAGAGGAAGGCGAAGGCCCGATCGCGCCTCCAACCCGACGGCACAAAGGCGGAAGCAAGGCCAGCAACGCCAAGACGGAGTTTACCGCGGTTCCTGGTGTTGGCGGCACTTGCTTGCACTGTCACGTGCTCGTCAAGACCAAGCAGCAGAGCGGTACAATACTGGCCCAGCACCTCTTTGGCTGCCGTCTCGCGCCACTTTCGATACAGTAAATGGCGTGGGATGCTTGCTCAACGCTGCAGAAGTGCAATGCGCGCCCAATTGAGTCGTCTGACGCTGCCGCGAGGCCGGCGTCTGGGGTGTCCGGAATTCGTGGTGGTGCGAGCGGAGCTGGCTCTGTGGTGGTTTCACCTCAGCTGCCCGGATTTCATCCGCCAGGCTCAGGCATCACCGCGTTCCTGGACCGCGTCTCCCCCGCGCAGGCGAGCACAATCGAGGCGGCCATCATGCACTTTTTTGTCGCCAACCGCGTGCCGTTCCGTGTGGTGGAGAGCCCGACCTTCACGACGATGCTGAGGGCGCTGCGCCCTGCTTACGTCGAGCGAAAGCTCGTGACCACCCGCAAGAAGATGGCCGGGCCCGGGCTCACGGCCATGTACAACAAGACGCGGAAAGAGGTGCTCGACTTGCTTGAATCGTGGGTCGTGCGGCGCAAGGCCGTCTGCGTACTCGGCGCGTGGGAGAACGTCAAGCATCTCCACATCGTGAACCTGCTTGCTGTGGTGGGTGACAAGGTCGTCTTTTTAGACTCTGTCTATTGTGGGGACGAGTGCCAAGATGCGCCCGGGCAGGCGCGACTGGTACAGGAGAAGCTGGACAAGTACGGCGGAATGAACACGTTCAATGCGCTGGCAACCGACAATGCGGCAGCCTGCGTGGAGATGCAGCGGCTAGTGTCAGTGGCGAATCCCGGCCTCGTGTCCCTCAACGACCAGACCCACGTGGCTAACCTCCTCGTCGGAGATTTGTGCAAGGTGTCGTGGATGCAGGGTCGGGTGTCGACGGCAACGGCGGTTTCGGCGTTTGTGCGGCGGCACAGCCGGCTTTTAGCAGCGTACGACGCGGCCAAGTTCAGGTACAACAAGTCTCTGCCGGAGGACGCGGCCTCCAAGAAGCAGACAGCTGTGTCGTACGTGACGCCCAGCGCGACCCGGTTCCTGTACAACCGCGACTTGATGGCGGCGTGCGCGCGCAACAGACCGGCCTTGAGAACCATACTCGAGTTAAACAACGGGGCGGAGGTCCCTCGTCTTGTCAAGCCAAGAGGCGAAAGTGCCCGCGAGGCGCTGGCCAGTTTCTTCCGAGTGGCCGAATCGACGGCCGACGCCAGGGACTGGACGGCCGCGTGCCGCATTCTGGGCCCCGTGTGCACTTACGTCCGGCTGTTTGACGGCGAGGAGACTCGCTTGTCTCTCGTGTTGCCTGCCACGAGGCATCTGGAAAGCGAGATGGCGGCGCTGGCTGGGGCGATGCGCTCGGAGGAAGTGGTGTGCACTGCGTCGACCGACGTGCTCGAGTCGTTGGAGGCCGTAGTGCGCAAGCGGGTCCACGGCCCGAAGGACAGCAGTGTCCGGGTGCTGCTGTTGGAGGACATCCACTACCTGGCGGCTGCACTGGACCCACGCGTTTTTGACTCTCAGGCCAGCGACGTGGATGAGCACGGAGAGCGCGCCTTCCGCGCAATGCGCACCTTCTTCATCCGCTCCCCTGCAGTGTTCAACTCCGACGAGCTGCAGACGATGGGGGACGACGAGCGCCTGGAGCGGCTCCGCGTGCAGTTCTCTATGTATGCGGCTCTGTCAGGGACGTTTGCACACGGCGCCGCTGCTGCGCGCAAGCCGGGCGCACCGTTGGACGTGGCGCAGGTGATGAACTCGGACTGGGATCTTTGGGGCTGGTGGTCAATGTACGGCGGCAGCGCCAAGGCGCTACGCGAGATTGGAAAGGCGTTGGCGGGCATGGTGCCCTCCTCCTACTCAGTCGAGCGCTCCTTCTCGTTGCAGAAGCCGATCCACTCAATGGTGCGCAACAGACTGACGCACGAGAAGGTCGCCCAGTTGATGTTCGTGCATACCAACATCCACTTGCTGGGCGGCGGTGACCTGGACGTTGAGCACCTGGACTTTTTACAGTCGGTCGTGGTGGACTCGGGCGGCGATGAAAACTGTGAGAGTGGCGATGGGGAGAGTGACGTGGGTGACGAGACAGTGTAGCGTAGAATAATTTGTTGTGCGCACTTTCATTCTTGCTTGCAGCGAATTCATCACGTCCTGACCCGCCCTCCCCACCCCCTCCTTGAAGATGCAAGCGCTACCGCCTTCGCGGATTGGAGCAGGAACGTAACAGGACAGCCGGCCTCTGCAGGTCTCGCCCCCGCACCTGCAGCCGCTGACAGCAACGCCCCCTGCACATGCTTGGCGCCCGCCACGGTCGGGTTAGGCGGGGAGCCCGATGTGGTGGGGTTGGCCGTGGCGAGACTGGTCGGCGGCACCGTCGGTGAGCTTCGGATGATGGGAAACATAGAAACGCCGTGTGCGCGGGGTGAGCGCACGCGCGTGACAGCGGCGGGGAGAGCATCTGTGTAGAGTCGATAAACGTGGTTCTTGTCTCTCTTCGGCCGCTCGGGGCTAGTCCCCGGGCGCGGCGTCTCTCATACCCCTTTGGAGGCGCCCGCCCCAGGCGGCGCTTCGCCGGGCGCGCACAACCCTACTTGCAAAGAAGGACGCGAGCGCCACCCCCGACGTGGCGCCAACGTCGGGCTGGTGCCCTTCGCCGAGGTCCCCGTCGCCCGCGGCCGCTGCGATAGTTGCGACGTCGCCGCCACCACCTCCGCCGCCGCCACCGCCGCCGCTTCTTCTACCGCCACCACCACAGCCGGCGGCCATCGCAGC
>Ga0209186_1000835_pt1 | contig 23842 bp, 18 predicted proteins | sample SidtaG_FD_187426 | JGI IMG/M metagenome (GOLD analysis project Ga0209186, IMG submission 187426) | Marine algal microbial communities from Sidmouth, United Kingdom - Sidmouth_Male2 metaG (SPAdes) (version 2) | ecosystem: Host-associated > Algae > Red algae > Unclassified | place: Sidmouth...
CGCACAACCTTTCCGTGCTACGCGAGCTAAGTGCCAAGGTCTTACGTGATCACCCGGAGAAAAAGTCGATGCGAGCCAAACGAAAGTTGGCCGCCCTCGATCCCGCGTTCCGATTTTCCCTACTATCTATAATCCCTCTCGTTTCTCATGCGTAAGCCCTGAGGATATCCCGACTTTCTCCATTTACCACTTGACGCTTGCGGATTTTCCCGAAGCTTGGCCCAGGAACCCCGATTGCGGTCGTTAAGATGGTATGCCCCGAACCAGAACTTACTTCAGTCGTCATTGACCTCGCATCATGCGCCCAAGAGTCAATCACATCTCCATTGGGGTCAACCCGCTCGACACTCAAACTGCGGCCATTTTTGAGGTGACGCTCAAACGCAATCTTGTAGAGACTTTCACCGTCACTGATCACGTTGCCAGTTCCGATGTCCCACTTCAGGTCATTCTCAGACCAAACGAAATCGCGAATCGTATCCTCGATGCTCATTTCCATCAAACCATCCTCGCCTACGCCCCACTCACACTTCATGACACGCTCACCACCGTTCATTTTAAATGCGGAGGCCGACGGCTCAAGCTGACTAACGACTTTTGCCCCGAGCAACTCAATCATCAGCGGAAAGGAATCGTAATCTACAGCAACCTCGGGAGCACCTTTGAAAAAGACTTTGGAAATCAAGTTGCGTTCGTTTCTCCTTACGTCCACTAGATCACCCAGCTCAGAGGATGTCACTTTTGTGACATCATCGCCCTTGTAATGCCAACGTAGCGATTCACCGTCAGGAAATTTGACTTCGAGCAATTTCCCATGTTGGAAACCCATCTTCCAGAGTTTATCTGCACTGGTAAGAGTGAAGCGCCCTGACTCATCTGCAACCCCTAACCAATTGTGATCTGGCGTAAAGTAATTTTCCTGATTCTTGTCCTCACTAGGCCCCTTAACGAGATTCAAATGCCCCCCAGTAAAGAGGAACACCCTGATCTGCCTTTCGGACACCTTAGTGGCAGTGCTTTCTAGAACCGGAAACCACCAGCCGTGTCCAAATCCAGATTCAGCAATGGCGTCCTGACGGGATGAAAACTGGAATCGGATAGGCAAGAGCTTCCCATTTGCAAGAGCCAGACCGTGATCACAACTAGTCCAAAGACTGAGGTCGCCTTGGTGCCCACAAAACCCTACAGGGTTTCTAGGGTTCATTGGGAGACCTACGTCTTTCGCGGAAACCTCCGAGGCGAGCAGAAACAGGGATGCTAGAAGAAGTCTCATAGTTACCTAATGATTGTTTGATGTGATTTTGTCAATAACAATGTGACTACTAAGAAACTTAAAAACACACCGGCAAACTGAAAGTAGGGCAACATGATGCTGGAAATTACAAGCAAGTCCCGAGATAAAGGAAGCATGGGGCCCCTCTCAGACTTGCGGGGAGATCGCAGAAACGAAGGCTAGATCACCTAGCCTAGCTGGCAGGCAACGGCTCCGATTAGCCAAACATAGTCGGGTCCTCGGGGCGGGATCGAGACTCCATCCTTTGGCGGAGTTGGCCCGGTAAGCGATCAGTTTCCTCATCTCGAATCAGGTGTGGGTCGTTCTCTGCCTCCTGATAACGAACCATGTGGCGGTGGCGGCGATGAGGATGTGGAGAGCAAGGACGACCATAGCTACGGAGTAGTCCGCTATCTCGGTCTTGGTGGCCTGCTGGACGACATCGTAGTGGCGGTAATCCTGAAGAGTCCGCAAGTAGCCGCTCCAGCCCCAGTAGGCGGCGATGAGGGGGCGGGTGAACCACTGCAGAAGCTCCGGGAGCGCGAGGACGGCACCAGAGAGGGGGAGCTGGAGACCGACGAGGTAGATGGAGAGAAGGGAGGCCTTCTCCGGTGTGCGGGAAATGGCGGAGAAGAACAGGCAGGTCGCAGACATGGCGAGTGTGGCCATGAACAGCGAGAGGAACTGGAGGCCGAAGCTTCCAGGGAAGCCACACATCACCTTGACGAACCAAGCCATCCAGAAGCTCTGGAGCAGGGAGAAGAGGAGGAGCTGAAGCCCCTTGGTCACGAGGTAGCCGGAGGCGGAGAGACCTGCCCGGAGTTCCTTCTGGAGGATGTTCCGCTCCCGGGCGATCTCGCGCGCGCCGTTGTTCGCCCCCATGAGGGTGAGAAGGATGACCTGGAACATGGCAAGGCCCTGGACGAGTGCGGCGACGTCGAAGGATTCCGACAGGTAGGCCAAACGCTCGGCAAGTCCCTCGACGACCGAGGTCTCCACGTCAAGGGAGAGGCTGCGCACGGCTGGAAGGCCCCCGACAGCAAAGACGGCAACCAGGGCAGGAAAGGTAAGCATCAACAGGAGTTGAAGCCAGAGCTGTCCCCGGTCGCGAAAAAGGAGCGTGAATTGACGACGGAGAAGGGTGGGCACTTGCCCGAGAAGCCCCGGGGGTGCCGACGTTCGAAGGAGCTGGGGATCGCCCAGCTCCGGCAATTCCTCGAGGGGGGCGGCATCAAAGCTCGTCGCACTGGCATAGACATCCTCGATGGTCGAGCAGTCGAACTGCGAGACGAAAAGGTTGGGAGGGCCGGAGTAGAGAAGGCGACCGCCCTCCAGAAAGAGAAGCCGATCACAGGCGGAGAGGTTCGCCACCGAGTGAGTCACCAGGACGATCGTCTTGCCTGTGCTCGCTACGAGATCTCGCATCCAGAACATCATCTCCCGCTCGGAATGGGGATCGAGGCCGCTGGTCAGCTCGTCGAGTATGAGGAAGGGCGGATCGGCGAGGAGTTCCTCGGCGAGGGCGAGACGACGGCGCTGACCTCCAGAGAGGGTCTCGCAACGCTGGGTCGCCAAGTCTCGGAGCCCCGTCAGCTCGATGGTAGAGTCCAGCCATTCCTGACGACGCTGCTGCGGAATAGAAGGAGAAAGACGCAGGGCTGCGGCATGGCGGAGGACTTCGCCGACTGTGAAACAGCCTTCGGCGGGGACAGACCATCTGTAGAGCCGCTCAACAGCTGGAATGAGGGGTGTGGAGGGACACTTTGGGAAGGACGGTTTAGAATCTTCTTTAACTTTAAACGCGTCCCTTCGGACAAAGAAAAGGGGGTCCCAGATTGCTCTGGAACCCCCTCTTCGAGTGTATGAATTTTCTGGTTACCTGCGACGACGAGCCATAGCGAAGGCACTCGCAATCAACCCAAGAAGTGCAGCGGAAGGCTCAGGAACCGCCTGAACGCTAGCTTCGTCGAGAAGAATGTGGCGATACGGGTCGCTATCCTTGTTCGGTGTGAACGTCTCAAACATGAGGGTCGCCGATCCTGTCTGGGATGCGGTGAAAGAGAAGGATTGGGTTGTCCACTCAGAGGGGTTTCCGCCCGTGGCCGTGTTCACATCACCAGGATCGACAGCGAAGAAGTTACTAAAACTTGCAGCACCGGTGATCGATGCGTCGAAACCAACTGACGAAGAATTAGCTAGGCTAGTCCACCCCCCATTTCCATCCGTTCTACCTCCTGGAGCCATGTCGAAGCTCACAACGTAGCTTTGGCCAGCATTAACTGTAAAAGTCTGGGCAAGGCTCTCGTGATTGCCAACGTTGTTTCGTACGGCGAGTCCTGCGAAGGTGCTTCCAGAAGAGGCATTGTAGTACGAAGAAGAATCAAAAAATGCATCAGGGCTTCCGAAATAGCCATTGCTGTTGGTGCGATCCCAACCAGTAAAATCTACTGCAAGTTGATGATGGCCAGCTGCGTTTCCACTCGGGACAACTCCGCCAGTCCAAGCTTCAAACCCAGAGTTTGTGAGCAGGTTTTGTGCATTAGTCGCAGATGTGAGACTGATACTAACGATAGCTGCTACCGAAATGATATTATTTGTTTTTCTCATGTCTTTATTAGTTTTGAGTTAAAAATTATTATAAACGTGATTCACAGCAATGCAAATATTTTTCATAATAAATATCATTTTCACGGATTGTGTCGTTCTACCGAGTCAGGATGAGACTTTCAGCGTTGGTTTTTGGAGGCTTGGTCAGCAGGGAAGCCGGTCATTGCTACCGATGTCGGCGGTATCAGTGACTTGATCGAGGACGGTGAAACGGCCTGTTCTCTGATTTGGAGGATAGTTGCGAATTAGCGAAACAAATCACCTTACTGGGACAGGATGAGGCCTTGGCGGGATACCTAGTCGAGCGGGCTAGTCGGGATATACGGAATTACTCCTAGCGTTCGATTGCAGAACGGCTGGCTGGCTTGTATCAAAGGATCGCCCGATGAGCCGCCCCAGAAAACAGATCGTCCTCCGCGACGACGACCTGAACTTCTTCACTGATCCAGTTCAGTTGGAGAAGGCTTACGGCTTCTTGTTCGGGCGTCAGATCCCGATCAAATTTTCGACCATTCCGGCTGTCGATGCTCAAGCCACGACCGAGTCAGAAGACTTCGGTGTTGGAAGCTATGAGCCGTTTCTGCCGCAATCGGAGGCAGGCAAGAAGCGGCTATCTCCGATCACCGAGAACAAGCAGCTACTCGATATCGTCTCGGACTTGGAGCGTGTGGAATTTCTTCTCCACGACTACTGCCACAACGGCGTTGATGGGCGTTACGAGTTCGAGACCGTGGACGCCGTCGAGATCGCCAACGAGTTGGACCAGGGCTATGCCATCCTCGAGCAGGCGTTCGGCCGACTACTGACGACGTTGGTTGCCCCGCAGGGAAAGTATAGCGGACCAGCGTTCGAGCAGATTCGGCGGCGCTTCGAGATTTTTTCGTTGGGATGGATTGATCGCCGTCGAATTTCTATGAAGCTGCTACCGGCCTATGTGGCGATGAAGGCCCGCAAGACGAATCGCATTCGGAGCGGCGGCATGCAGATCCTTGAGCATCCTGGCTGTCTGTTTTCCAAGTTTCGATCGGTCAGCGAGTGTGCCAATGTTCTTGACTCCCACATCGCGGCCAATGATCTGATCGTCATCGTGGTCCATTATTGGGAGTTTTTCCAAGCTGACGGCTCTCTGAATACCAAATTGCGCGACGCCGTTTGTGACCGCGTCCTGGCGTTGGAGCAGAGCCCCGAGTATGACTCCGGTTGTTTTCCGAACTTCGATTCTAGCCTTCGTCAGTCAAACTAATGAGCAACTTGAACTACTTCGGAGAGCGGGAGCAGAGGCTGCAGAAGCAGTTCGCGAAGTTTCGTTCGCGTGTCAGTCAGCCTATGCTGGTTGCGCTGGAGCGACTAAAGGTTACGCCGTTTCAGATCACGACGGTGAGCGCCATGTTCGGTCTAATTTTCGGCGGGTTGGTCGCGTATCGCAGCCCTTGGGCAATCGCCTTTTTTGCTCTGCACCTACTGGCGGATTCGCTCGATGGCTCGTTGGCTCGGCACTTGAAGGTCGAGAGTAAGGCCGGTGCCTTCATGGACATGGTGACCGATCACATTGGGTTGATGGCCATCTGTGGGCTCGGTGCGATCTACGGGGAGCAGTTTGCTCTCCTCTTTCCCGTCTATGGATTCACCTACATCACCCTGATTGTCTTGGTTTCAGCAGGCAACGCGTTCGGGGTAAGGAACAACCTAGTCGTGAGGACCAAGTATGCGTTTTTCGGTGTCGTCTGTCTGAACCTGTTCTTTCCGCTCGAGCAGTTCCTCCGGGGTGTCTGCTATTTCTTTATTTTCGTCAATGCCGTCGTCATTGCCGTGGCTTGGTGGAAGATGTCCAAGGCGACACACTCTGATATTTCGTGAGTCCAATGAGAAAGGTCAGTGTCATCATCCCTTCCTTTCAGGAGGGAGGCGCAGTGCGTGGAGCCATCTTGTCTGCCCGAAGCGCCTTCGTCGAGCCGGAGATCATCGTCTCCGATGGCTCGAATGATCAGGCGACGCGAGAGGTCTGTGACCACCTCGAGGTGAGGCATTTCGTTCCGTCCCAGCACTGGAGGTCAGCGGCGATGAACCAAGCCGCTTTCGAGTCATCCGGAGAGATCCTCTTGTTTCTCCACTCTGACTCGCGCTTACCGGTGGCGGCAAATCTGCTCGAGTTCGACCGTCTCGATGGGGTGGTCTACGGTGGCTTTCACAAGCGGTTCCATCCCAATTCTCCGGCGTTGGAAGTTCATTCCCAAGTGGTCAATCTGTGGAAGCTCGACTGCTGTCAGGAATTTCTCGGCGACAATTCCATGTTTGTCAGACGTGTGGCCTTTGACCAAGTCGGGGGCTACCGTCCGATGAGGATCTTCGAAGATCTGGACCTCTCCAATCGCCTCGCGGCGGAGTTCCGTGGGCAGGTTCGCATCATTCGTGTGCCGGCGACGACTTCCTCCCGTAGGTTCGAGAAACTGGGGGTGCCCAAGACTCTCCTGCTCATGCAGAAGTGCCGCCGATGGTATGCACAGGGAGTTCCGGAGGAGGAGATTTTACGGCGCTATGCGGCGTCTCAGTGAGGGAGCACGTTAAGTTAAGGGCGATATCCGGTAGTGGCGGAGGAGCTAGAAGCCACAGACTAGATCCCTGTGCGGGTCGATCCTTTGTTGAGGAGGTGGTCGGAGCGGGTGGCGGCCGTCGGAGGACTTGGGTGGGCGCGCCTATACTTCAGCCTTCATCTACAGCAATTCCGAGCCTAATGAAACGAGATGGGGCGCAAGAACTTCGGGTTCCGCCTGCGTCCCTTCAGCTCCAAGACGCCAGCCCATTCATGATAGTTTCCCCGGGTCGCCTTGAGACCCGGGGCTTTGAGCCTTGATGCTTTCAGCGCCGTGAGCCGTCAGCGGGACGAACCTTCGGCGGAGACACCTACTGCGGGAAAAAAATCTACCGTAGCATTTCAATCAGCTCCTTATCCCCTAGTCCTTGCATCAGCGGTGCTTCGTCATCAAGTGCTGCGTCAAGGATGTCGCGTTTCTTGCGCTGAAGCTGCAGGATGCTTTCCTCGACGGTGCCGGTGGCGATGAGCTTGTGGACGGAGACGGGGCGGTCTTGGCCGATGCGGTGGGCGCGGTCGGTGGCTTGGGCTTCGACGGCTGGGTTCCACCAGGGATCGAAGTGGATGACGGTGTCGGCGGCGGTCAGGTTGAGCCCGTAACCGCCGGCCTTGAGACTGATAAGGAAGACCGGAATCTCTGGAGTCTTCTGAAACCGCTCGACCTGTTCGGCGCGGTCTTGGCTACTGCCGTCGAGGTAGCAGAACGGCATTCCGCCCTGCTTTAGGTTGTCGCGCAGGATGTGTAGCATCTTGGCGAACTGACTGAAGACGAGTATCCTGTGGCCGCCCTCGAACCCTTCCATGACGAGGTCTTGGAAGGCCTGAACCTTAGCCGAGCCGAGAGCCTCTTCCTTGTCCTCGAACCCGACTAGGCGGAGGTCGCAGCAGACTTGGCGGAGCCGGAGTAGGGTGGTCAGAAGACACATGCGAGCGGCGTTGGCCCCTCCCCGCTTGCGCTCGTCGTCGGCCTTGTTCAAGCCCTCTTCGAGAATGCGCCGATAGGCCTCCTGCTGGCGAGGGAACAAGTCGAGTGGTACGACGCGTTCGATCTTCTGCGGGAGATCCTTGGCTACTTCGGACTTGAGACGGCGGAGCACGAACGGCGCGATCTTGCGCCGGAAGCGTTCGGCCACTTGGCGTCGCTCGGGACCTGAGCCGGCGCTAAGCGGCTTCTCGAAGCGTTCGATGAAGTCCTTACGGTCGCCGAGATATCCGGGCAGGGCGAATCCCATGATCGACCAGAGATCGGACGGGCGGTTCTCGATTGGGGTTCCGGTCAGGGCGAGACGAGCCCCGGCATCGAGGGCGCGGACGGCCTTGGATGTCTTGGCGTCCGGGTTTCGGATCAGGCTGGCCTCATCGAGGATGGCCGCCCGCCAGTGGCGTGCGCCGATGATATCTGGCTCGCGGGCGACGATTCCGTAGGTGGTGATGGTGATGTCGTGCTCGTCGATCTTGGCCGCGTCGCGCTTCGGACCGTGGTAGACCTGCACGGTCAGATCGGGTGTGAACTTCTGGATTTCTTGTTCCCAGTTTCGTAGCAGCGACGTCGGACAGACGACCAAGGCAGGATGCTCAGGCGAGGCGGTCTTGCTCAGGTAAAGCAGCGCCGCCAGTGTCTGGACCGTCTTGCCGAGACCCATCTCGTCGGCCAAGATCGCTCCACCGCCGCCCTCGGCTCCGAGTCTGCCGACCAGCCAGCGAACCCCCTCGTTCTGGTAGTCTCTGAGTAGCTTCGCGAGGTTCGGAAGTTGGGTCGATAAGGCGGTCTCATCTGGCTCGGTGAAGACCTTGGGGAAGTCGACGATTTGCCCGCCCAGTGAAGCGATGCTGTCGGCGAGGAATCCGGCCTCGACCGACTTGGCACGGGCGGTGCCATCGGCCGACTGTTTGATGCCAGCTTCGGCCAGCGTGCGCTCGAGTTCTTCGACGCCGTCGAGATCAATGAGGGCGGTCCTGCCTCCGGGTAGATCGAGCTTCGGCTGGCCGGTGCGCAGGAGCCGCGCGATGTCGGCGGCCGGGATCCGAGTTCCGTCACCGGCGACGTGGCTGACCGAGAAGCCAAACCAGCCGGCATCGGGGGAGGATTGGGTCTCGGCCTGGACGGAAACTAGACTGAATCGACTTCTAATTATATTTATACGCTCACCCCATTCCAGTGTCCACAGGGGTTTCAGCACTCGGGTCGCCTTGGAAAGGAAGCGGAGCACGAACGGCTCTTTCTTGAGCACAAGACCGCCGGTTTTGGCCGATGGCTCGAAGCCGAACTCGGTTTCGAGGCGACCCAGGGCGGCCTTCTCAGCGGGCAAGTTGCGGGTCAGGAACTTGCCGGAGCCGGCCGGGAATTCGGCGGGGAAGGCGTTGTCTGGCGAGGCTTCGCCAACGCGCACATCGATGTCGCCGTAGCGTGCGCGGAGCTGGGCATCGAGGTGTCTGAGCGAGCCTTCCAGCGACAGGGTAAAGGCCGGAATCCCAGGGGCGAGCCGGAGTTCCTGGAGCGCAGATCCCGCGGGGAACAGGAACGCATCCTGAAGCGACGCCAGATGGATGATGGTCCACGGTAGATCGCGCTCGCATTGCCAGCCGTCGAGCAGGTCGCGCATGATATCCGCGTCGCCCTGAAAGGTTGGTGCCGGAAGCAGGCGCATGACATCGCCGCTGAGAAGCCAGCGGGACTGCTTTTCCTCCCCGAGCGTGAAAACCTCTGTAGCCTCGCCCAGATCAAGGCCGAAGGTGAAGGTCTCGTCGGTCTTCTCTACGGTTGCGGGAAGTCGTGCAGGTAGACTAGCGATGCCAAGACTACCGCCGTCAGCGAGAACCACCTCCTTGTGAGAACCGGCGGCCTTGAGGAACTTCGGCACCAGATCGAGCGGTAGCGACAGCGGGCACGGAATCCGGGTCAGGCCGGACTTGCGCAGCCAATCACCGAGCTGACGATCAGCGGCGTCGGGCTGGCGATCGGCGGTGGACAGAGCGATCTGGGCGGCGAGGCGGCCCTTGCGTAGAGCGTCGAGCCAGTTGGGCGACAGCTCGACACGGATTGCTTGAGCGGGTGCGGATGGAGTGGTGGCAGGCTTGGAATCGGTGTTCCCCGATCTCCGAGGGAATCCGCTGGCCTTCTGCTCCACTTTCTCACCGAGAGCCTGAAACAGACCGACGGCGATGGCGTGCATGCACAGGGTGCCGAATCGGCGAGAGTCGTAGCACTTACAGTAGTTCTCGACGTCCGAGCGGCTGTGGATGACAAGGCCGGTGACGAGAGGCTTGCCACTCGATTGGATAGTCCCACGGAGCAACTTGCCGTCGTAGGAAGACTCAGAAACCGCACCTGCATTGTACGCAGAGCGGGCCTCCTTCATCACCTTCCAGCCCCCGACTTCGAGGAGCCATTTTTCGGTGATCTCTACAGGCATTCGCTGGAAGGAGAATGGATCAGTTCGGCAGAGAGGTAGACGGAATGTGGTCGTCTACCAGTTGCCGATGTCGTCTTCGGTCCCCTCTTTGCCATCGGGGCCCATAGAAAACAGGTCGTAGCCGTCGGGATTTTTCGTCCCGGGATTGCGGTATTTGTACTCAGCGTTCCAGGCGTCGATGATGCCCTCAGGCTCGAGCTTGGCAGTCCACTTCTTCGGGATCGGAGCTGAACTTGGGCGGGTGACCAGTGCTTGCAGGCCCTGAGCGGACGACGGGAGCATGCGGGAAGTCGTGCGGTAGCGAACCAGTGCGGTCTGCAGGCCCTTGATATCGGCCTCGGCCTTTTGCACAGCAGCGTCCTTCCACACGTTCTTCATCAGCACCACCGACAGTCCCAGAAGAAGCGATATGATGGCCAGAACCAGCACGATCTCGATGAGCGTGAATGCTTGGCGAAGCGAACGGCGGGATACCTGAGTCTGTGGAATCTTCATGGTCGGAATGAGAAGCTAGCGAAAGTCTTGTAGAAGGCAATTTCGATCTTATTCACGGACCCCTGCAAGTCGGTCTTCGTTCAAACAAGGAGGAAGAACGAGGGGATCTTGTGATCGGGAGGAGTGCAGTGATGGTCAAACCTAAAAACGGCAATGGGATCGGCTGTGGTAGGGCTGGCGCCTCGGCTCACTGCAAGCCTCACAGGACAGGCTAGAGGTTTGCCCACGGCCATGTCCACTACGCTCCGATTCTTCACCATCGCCAGGGCTCGGTTCTGGATAACCATGGCGACGAAGGTTCTCGCCAGAGATTATCTAGTTAGTTAGGACCGTGAACTTTCGTTCACAAAGCTGTTCAAAATACAAGTCTAAAACGTTCGAATTTTTTTTAAAATTGAAGCGGTTGTTCCACGGAAGTTCCACGGAGAAACCTCTGTTTTTGCAAAAAATCGACCCCGCGAGACTTGTCCCATGGGTAGATCGAGGTATATCCTAAACTCGTCTCAGGGAGCGCCGGATCAGGATCGGAGTTCAATGAACGAAAGGATCAGAGAAGCATGCCAATGGCAGGTGGACACTGGTCGTAACGTTCAATGGATCCCGACTTTGAACTGGCAGAACGACACCTCACACCGCCATGAACCATCTACTGCCAAACGCTACTTGTTGTCCTCCATGCTTCCCTGCGTGGCCCCATTGCCTCGCCGCCAAACTTGCCGCCGCCTCCGGGCTCAGATAGGTCCTCATTCCACACGTCCAGGGACTGATCGAAGATGGAAGCAGAAGCGACCATGATAGACGAATCTTCTTTACGCATTGCATGGGATGCGGTGTTGGAGAACCTTCGTAAGACTATAGGGGCTGATTCTTATGAGAGGTGGTTCGCATCGACATCCGCATTGGGTGTCGCTGATGGGACGCTGAACATTGGAGTTCCCAATCCGATCCACGAGTTCTGGATCGAGAGCAATTTTGGCAACCAACTGACAGCGGCAATCGAGCAGGGATTCGGCACTCCTCTCGGCCATACATTCGAAGTGGTCGAGCTGGCTAAGGAGGTGCCGGCTCCCGAGATCAAGGCGATGCCTTCAGAGCCTTCGAAGCGTGCCGAGGAGGTCGTTGAAGATCTTGATCGACCGGCGAAGAAGCAACGAACTGGTGGTGACTCGACGGCAAAGGTCGGACTTAATGCCGACTATACCTTTCAGGAATTCGTCGTCGGGCCAAATTGCAAATTCGCCTTCGCGGCGGCTCAGGCTGCTGTGGATCGTCCAGGCCAGGCCTTCAACCCGATTCTCATTCACGGGCGGACTGGGCTCGGCAAGACTCACCTGATGCAAGCCATCGGACATGCTTGTGTGGAGCGCGGTGTCGGTTCGCGCGTCATTTACATGACCAGTGAGCAGTTCACGAACGAGTTCATCATGGGAATCCGCCGTGGTGATGGCGAGCGGTTACGTCGTAAATACCGCAAGGCAGAGGTTTTGCTGATCGATGACATTCAGTTTTTTGCTGGCAAGGACTCCACCCAAGAGGAGTTCTTCCACACGTTCAACGTCCTGTTCGACGCCAAGAAGCAGATCGTTTTGACTTCTGACCGTCCACCAGGGGACATCAAGGAATTGGAGCACCGCCTTATTTCGCGATTTGAGTCCGGCTTGACTACCGAGCTCCTTCCTCCAGATGCGGAGACCCGTGAGGCCATTCTTCGGGCGAAGATGCAGAACATGGATGTCGCTATCGATGACGGACTGATCAAGTATCTGGCTCGACGGATTCGGAGCAATGTTCGTCGCTTAGAGGGGGCCTTGATCCGTCTGGTCTCGATGAACTCCCTCGGGGTTCGTGATCTCGATGAGCCAGCAGCCGACGAAATCCTTTGGGATATCCTGAAGGAGGAGACTGGCAAGACGCTGAATATTGAGCAAATTCAGCGCTGTGTGGCTGACTATTTCGATATTCGATTGGCTGACATGTCGAGTCGTCGTCGCCCCAAGCACATTGCCCAGCCTCGTCAGGTCGCCATGTATTTGGCTCGGGACATTACCAAGTCTCCGTTGAAGGAAGTTGGCCGTGCCTTCGGTGGGCGGGACCACGGAACCGTGATTCATGCTTGCAGGACCGTAGAAAAACGCGTCGAAGAGGAGGATGAATTCCGTCAGGAAGTTAGTCGGATTCGAGCGATTTTAGAGCGCGAAGCTAGCTAGAACGCCAATCGTCACCGTGCCGGGGACGCACAATCTGAGGGAATTCCTATTTTGGGGTATCCCTACAGGTTGTGACTTTATTCTTTCGGAGTTGCGTATTTCTGCCAGACTGCGTATCTAAGCCCACCGTTTCCGGCTCTATGAAATTTCGCGTCGCCAAAGAAGCTTTTCTCGAAGGCCTGCAACAAGTGCAGTCTGTGGTCAGTACTCGCACTACATTGCCTATTCTCTCCAACGTGTTGATCGAGGCATCTGCGGGTGGCCTTCGTTTGACAACTACCGATCTCGATGTCGGTGTCAGTGGATCTGTGCAAGCAGAAGTGGAGAAGGACGGTTCGACTACCTTGCCCGCCCGCCGATTGGCTACCATCATCCGGGAACTCCCGGCTGAGGAAGTCGAAGTCAGTGTCGATGCTAAGAACGTCGCCACCATTATCTCAGGGCCGAGTCGGTTCAAGATTCTCGGATTGGCCGACGAGGAGTTTCCAGCTCTGCCCGATCTTACCGGAGCAAGGGAGTTCCAATTTCAGCAGGCGACTCTCAAGGACGGCTTGAAGAAGACATCGTATGCGATCTCCACGGACGAGACTCGCTACGTGCTCAACGGCATCTACTTCACTTTTAAGGACAACCAAGTCACGATGGTCGCCACGGATGGGCGCCGTTTGGCCATGGTCGATCACGAACTCGAGTTCCCCGAGAGCAACGAGTGCGACATTATTATTCCAACCAAAGCGGTGAATGAGCTTCAGCGACTCCTTGGAACCGACGGTGAGGTCAAGATGTCGGTTGGTGCCAGCCAAGTCTCTTTCGCCGTTGGTGATACCCTTATCGTATCTAAGCTCATCGAGGGCAACTACCCGAATTTCCGCCAGGTGATCCCAGGCGAGGCAAAGCACCGGATTACCGTTGATCGGGAAACGCTCCAGAAGGTTGTTGCACGAATCTCGCTACTGGCCTCAGACAAGTCTAACTCGGTGAAGCTCCGCTTTGCTGACAACAACATCGATGTCCAGGCGAACTCGCCCGATATTGGAGAAGCTCAGGAGCAATTGCCAGTGGCCTACGATGGCGACGATCTCACGATTGCCTTCAATCCCGAGTTTCTTCTCGCTCCACTGCGCAATCTCAATACCGACACCGTCCATATCGAGTTGATCGATGAGATGAGCCCCGGCATTCTGAGGAACGATTCGTCCTTCCTCTACGTGATTATGCCGATGCGTGTAAGTGGGTAGATTCGCTCTTTCTTAAAAATACGCCTCTCGGACGAGGCGTTGTTATCGGGAAGCGGTCAGGATTTTGAGGGTTTTTGACGCCCAGGTGGAGGCTTCCTCACGGGGTTGAGCGTATCTTGGTTACAGCAGCCGACATGTGGTTGGCAGTGGTGGTTAGCCGAGAATTGGCACAGATAATGACGATTCTACTTGCGATTAGCCATTATTTCAATAAACTCTAGTATTATTGTTATCTGGCGCGAACCTTAATCCTGTCAGTATTGTCTTGTCATCCGTAGATGCTCTACTCCTATGCCGACCTCTCCGGCTAAGTCACTTCATCTCTATTCCTTTGCTGTAGTGCTCGTGTCAGCGCTACTGGTGGGGCTGCTGTTTGCTTGGTTTTGGAAGGGGAGGGACGATGAGCTGCGAGCCTGCAACCTCGACCGACTGGGGAGACTGCTGGAGCAGGAGTTCGAAGAATTTGCCCGTACTTCGGAGCGAATTGCGACGACGGCAAAGGTGTTGGACATCAGGGGAGACGATAGGCACCGTAGCCAACGATCATCCGAATTTCGGTTCGTTCGGGCTGGTACCCAATTCGGCTTGGTTGCTTACGATCGGGCGGGAGAAATCGTTTCGGCGGCAGGACCGCAGGCGGACTTAAAATTGCACGGGGCGGCTTTTGAGGGGGCGGTGAACGAGGACAGAGCAATGTTGGCGATCGACCCTCCAACATCGGAGAATCCTGCGCCGCACGTGTTTTCCTTCGCCCCAGCAGGCGACAACGCATCTGGGCTCGCTTGTGTGGCAACCAGTTTGCCATTGAAAGCTCTCTTGACGTCCGTGCCTGCGCTTCTTGGTGACTCGGAATCCGAAGTCGTTTTGATTCTAGATGGGCAAGGACGTCAGATCTTCTCCTCTGGTGCAGAGTCCTCCCCCCGGAAAAATGATCTGACCGCGATCCTAGATTTCGGTCGGGGCGTTCCAGCGTGGTCGATTCATTCTTACTCGACGGCCCCTCTCGCCGGGCTATTGGCGCCTCTGGGGTTGTTCGTATTGCCGTTTTTACTGGCTTTCGGATCGGGTGTTCTATTGGCTTTTGGCTACCAACGTCGCATCGCTGAACCTGTCGAGGAAATCGGCGAAGCCGTAAGGAAGTTTGCTTCTGGATCTACCGAAACGAGAATCCTACCAAATCAGCCAGTGGATTCGAGGGTCGGAGAAACGGTGGATTCGATCAACGAGCTGTTTGATCACTTCGCCGACAACCAGCGCCAACTTGAAAGTGCGGTTCAGGAAAAGACGACCCGGTTGCGCCTTTCCCAAGAAAGCCTTCACGGAACCACGGTGCAGATGCGAGCGGCCTTCGAGTCTCTCAGAGAGGGCATCATGGTCGTCAGTCGGGATGGCCGGGTTATCGAAGCCAACTCAAGAATTCTTGACCTCTTCAATATCCCAGGTCGTCGCGTCACCGGATTACCAGAGTCGGTAATTACTGGGGCAATTCGCGCAATGTCGAGCGACCCTGATGACTTTCGTGAGCAGTGGTCGAACTTCTCCCATAACCCAGATGAGTCAGGGGAAATGGTCTGGGAGCTCGGTTGCCATGCCGACCAGCGGGTAGTTGATGTCTACACAGCTCCGGTGCGCATGAGCAAGTCATCGGATGCCTTCGCTCGGGTCTGGATCTTTCGTGATGTGACCGAAGTCCAGTTGCTGGAGGATGAGCTACGCCAGTCTCAGAAAATGGAAGCTGTCGGCAGACTTGCTGGTGGAATTGCCCACGATTTTAATAATCTACTCACCGCAATCTCCGGAAACCTCGGACTGGCCATCGGTGATATCGGAACGGGTGAGGAGCCGGAACGGATTGTGCCCAAGCTCCGCACCGCCCTGCAAGCGTCCGAGCGGGGTGCCTCTTTGGTGAGCCAGATGCTCGGTTACTCTCGCCGTTCCCGGTTAGTCGCCGCTCCTATGGAGGTTGGAGGCGTTGTTGAATCGACTCACAGGCTTCTTCGCCACTCGATCTCGCCTAAGGTTCAAGTCCGCCAAGAAATCGGTGCCGACACTTGGCCGGTCTTTGCCGATGCTAATCAGGTCGAGCAGGTGCTTCTCAATATCTGCGTCAACGCCAGCGATGCGATTGGCGAGGAGGGCGGCACCATCACCCTGCGGACAGACAATCGAGTCCTTGAACAGGATGGCCACACTGCCAGCTATGTCGAAATTTCGGTCAGCGATGACGGCCCCGGAATCGAGGCTGAAGTGCTAGGTCGGATTTTCGAACCATTTTTCACCACCAAGGATCCGGGCAAGGGAACTGGACTTGGGCTTGCCATGTGTTATGGGATCATTAAGCAGCACAAGGGCTGGATAGATGTGGACTCAGAAATGGGGAAGGGGACCACATTTCGAATTTTCATTCCCCGTTCGGCGGCGATCGATCCTCCGATCGACAAGCCCGCCGACGATCACAATGATTTTTTCGTGAGTAAAGAAGAAGCCAACCAGCTTACCGTCTTAATCGCAGATGACGAGGCCGCCGTTTGCCAGGTTGCAGAGACCATCCTGAAAACCAAGGGTTACAATGTGCTTACCGCTTCGGATGGACAGCAAGCCTACGACCTGGTGAAGGAACAGGGGTACGAGATCGATATCGTCATTCTGGACCTGACGATGCCCGTTCTAAACGGAAAAGAGGCATTCGCCAAGATCGTCGGTTGTCACCCCGATCTGCCTTGCCTGATTTGTAGCGGATACCTTGTCGATCTCGATGACTTCCGGAGCGAGGATGGCATCATTCCTGCCGGATTCGTGCAGAAGCCATACGCCCTCAAACAGTTTCTCGAGCAAGTTTCTCAAGCAGTGGTGGACTTTCCTAGAGACCAAGCGGCAGTTTCCTAGGCGCTCAGAGCGCAGGCTTGTTGCCGCGCCTGCGATGGGGTTCTAGGATGCGGGGATGACGGACAACGACACGATTGGGGCGATCTCCACGGCCTTCGGCGAAGGAGCTGTGGCGTTGGTGCGGATTTCGGGGCAGGACTCGGTTTCTATTCTCGACCGGGTATTTGCCGGTCCGGCGAAGCCAGCGGAGATGGACTCCCGCCGGGCGTATTTGGGAACCATTCGAACGGCTAGTGGGGACCTGATCGACGAGGCCTTGGTTACCGTCTTCCGAGGCCCTTCGAGCTATACTGGTGAGGACGTAGCCGAGATCGCCTGCCACGGCGGGATTCACGTTACCCGTCGGGTTCTCGATGTGGTATTAGAGGCGGGGGCGCGTGCTGCCGAGCCCGGTGAGTTCACCCAGCGGGCGTTCTTGAATGGGCGGATGGATCTGACTCAGGCGGAGGCGGTCATGGATCTGATCCGCTCACAGAGCGACCTCGCTCTGGCCTCTGCTCAGGCGCAGTTGTCGGGTGGCCTTGGCCGCGGCCTAGAGGCAATGCGTCAGGAGCTGTTAGGCATTCTCGCCCATCTCGAGGCCTATATCGACTTTCCAGACGAAGGGATCGATCCGGAGACTGGTCAAGGCCTTGTCGGTCGGGTTTCCGATGCGCGGAGCGAGGTGCAGCGGCTTTTAGGCACGGCGGACCGCGGTCGGATCATGCGCGAAGGCGTGGCGACGGTGCTCTGTGGGGCTCCGAATGTCGGCAAGTCGAGTCTTCTCAATGCTCTCTCTGGTCGCGACCGGGCCATCGTCAGCGAGATCGCCGGTACGACACGCGACACCGTCGAGGAGACCCTGCATATCGGCGGGCTAGTACTGCGTCTCATCGACACTGCGGGGCTGCGGAAATCGGATGATGTCATCGAGCGGGAGGGCATCGACCGAACCCATCGCGCGGTCGACGAGGCCGACCTGGTTCTGGAGGTGTTCGATGCCTCTCTGTCGAAGGCCGAGCAACCCGGTGATGGGATTTCTAGCGACGGGGGAGTTGCTATTCTCCGAGTCTTGAACAAGGCCGACCTTGAGGAGCACTCGGACTGGAGTGGGGAAGATGGAATTCGTTTGTCTTGCCAGACAGGGAAGGGGATCCCAGAGCTGGTCGAGGCGGTCACCAAGGCGGTCCACGGCGGCGATGTCGATCTATCTCGCGATCCCGTAGCGATTAATGCCCGCCATCAAGCCTGCCTGCGGCGAGCCGAAGCAGCGCTTGGCGCGACGATTCAGGGGCTGAACGAGGATGCCTTCACCGAGCTGGTCGCCATCGAACTCCGAACCGGGCTCGACGCCATCGGTGAGGTCGTTGGCAAGGCCGATTCGGAGGATCTACTGGGGGAGATCTTCGCCAACTTCTGCATCGGGAAATAGCAAGATGGCCGGGATTGCAGAGAAGCTCAGCGTTGAGCAATGGCAGAAGAGACTGGCCGACCATCGCGCTCGTCTCGGACCGTCTGCCGAGGCCTATCGAGCTCGCAGGTCACTCGGAAAGTGCCATGCCGTCGAGGATTTCCTGTTCCAATACTACCCGTTCTCGCCGTCCAAGCTTCTGAGCTGGCATCCGGGAGTGGGAGTGTCCTTAGAGATTGGCCATGAGGAGATACCTGAGCATTTTACGCGCAAGCCATACCGCGCCGAGTCCGGCTGGGTCGCAGTCGATCAGGGCAAAATAGGGGGGCCGGAGTCGAAGCGCTTTCGCTTCATCCATGGCCTCCTGTCGGCCATCGACGCCCGGCCACCGCACCTCGGCTGTTTTGGCCTGCACGAGTGGGCGATGGTCTACCAGCGTGAGCAGAGCGAGATTCGGCACGAGACCCTGCCGCTCCGGCTTTCGCCCCAGGAGATCGCCCAGTTCGTCGACTCCCAGCGCGTCTGTTGTACGCACTACGACGCCTTCCGGTTCTTCACTCCCGAAGCGATTCCGCTCAACTCCCACCAGCCGAGCTACGAGTCCCGAATCGATCTCGAGCAACCAGGCTGCATCCACACCAATATGGATCTTTACCGTTGGGCCTACAAGATCGCTCCATGGATTCCTGGAGAGCTGCTCGGTGACTGCTACCTCTACGCCCGCTCGGCGCGGGAGATCGATATGCGCGCCAGTCCCTACGATGTCAGCGGACTCGGGCTCGTGCCGATTGCTTTGGAGACTACCGAAGGTCGAGAGGAGTACCGTCACGCGCAGGGCCAGCTGGCCGCAGACGGAGGGCCGCTGAGGAAGCGGCTTATCGCCGCATTGGAATCGCTGGTGGCTCTCTCGCCGACAACAGCCAGTTGAATTTCATCAAGCACCTGGGGGGCGAATTCTTTCCATCGGCTGAGAATCCCTTGCGGATAGAAATCTTAGCGGCTCTGTCGCTAGCGCAGCTTCGCGAATGACTTTGTCAAAATCCCTTCATTCGTGTATGGTTCGTGTGTGAGCGTGACGATTACTTTAGACGAGGAAGCGTACCAAAAGCTGAAAGCCGCCAAAAGGGGGAGAGAGTCTTTCTCTTCCGTGGTGAAGAGAGCTGTTCTGCCTAGCGAAGGGGTGTCTGGGAAGGATGTGATCGACTACTATCGTGATCCTGCCAATCAAATGAGCGAAGAGCAGTTAGATTCTATTGAAGAATCATTAGATGAGCGGAGAAAAGATCTCCCTTCGAGTCCTTGGGACGAATGATCTTGGATACCACCATCATTATCTCGCTTCAGCGGGAAACGAGAAAGGGGATTTATGGCGTTGCCACGAAGTTCTTTGAACGTCTGGATACTCAATCTCTTTACATTACGCCAACAATTGTTGGTGAGTTTGCCTGTGGGAAAAGCATCGCTTCAAGGGAGCTTTGTAACCGAATCTTAAGGCTCTATAGCGTTCTCCCGATCACTGACGAGGTCTCGTGGCAATATGCCACGATTTATAGGGATTTGTCGGCAAAAGGAACTTTGATAGGAACGAATGATCTGTGGATTGCGGCTGTTGGGCTAGCGCATGGCCAAGCCATCGCCACGGGGAATGTAAAAGAGTTTCAACGGGTTCACGGACTGGAGGTAATTTCGACGTGCTCGTAACCAAAAAACGAAACATCACGGCGACGATAGAGTGTTTCCTCCCACCCCCGTCGAATCCTCAATTTAGGGGCTCCGCTCTCGATAGTTGATAAGCTCAGGCTGCTCAACGGATGCGGAGATCCTTCGCGAGACTTGACCTCGATCTTCCATCGCTTGGCGTAGAGCGAGGAATCTCTCGGGCGAGAATTGTCTCGGCCAAGAAAGAGCCAAGCTTCCTGGACTATCCGTGGATTCGTGGATTCATGGAGCAGCCTGACTCAGGTCTCCGTTGTTATGCGTTACGCTGATCCCACCGCAAGCGCCCCAGATCGCTGCGGACAGTAGTGATCCTATTGCTGTTTCTAGAGCAACAGCCCCTCCAGCGCTTGCCTTCCGCGCTCTCTGTTCCATGCTCCCCTGAACATTATGGCAAGGGACTACACGCTTAAGCCCCGTGGGGGAGGCTCCAGTTCTGGCATCGACTTTGCGGCCGAGCTGAACGAGCAACAGTATGCCGCCGTCACGTCGCCACCTGGGCAGGCGCTGGTCATCGCTGGTGCCGGTTCGGGCAAGACCCGGACATTGATCTACCGCGTCGCTTACCTGCTGAGCAATGGCATCTCGCCCGAGAATGTCCTACTCCTGACGTTCACCAACAAGGCCGCACGGGAGATGCTCGACCGCGTCGAGGTGCTCCTGCCGCTGAAGACCTTCAAGCTCTGGGGCGGCACGTTCCACTCGATCGGGAACCGGATTCTGCGCAAGCACGCCGACCGGCTCGGATTCAAGAAGAACTTTTCGATCATGGATCGCGACGATCAGAAGGACCTGATGTCCACGGTCATCGCCGAGTGCCAGATCGACACCAAGGCCTCCCGCTTTCCGAAGGCCGATGTCCTCGCGGACATGTTCAGTCTTGCCATCAATACGCAGACCGAGCTACCCGAGATCATCGGCGAGCGATACCCGTATTTCGAACAGCTTCTGCCCGAGATCCATAAGTGCCAGGTCCGCTACCGGGAGAAGAAGGTCGAGACCAACTCGATGGATTTTGACGATCTCTTGGTCCTGACCGTGCGACTTCTGGAGGAGAACGAGGACCTGCGGAAGCACTACCAATACCGATTCCAATTCGTTCTGGTGGACGAGTATCAGGACACCAACCAAGTCCAAGCCGACATGATCGACCTGTTGGCTGGAGACGACGGCAACCTGATGGCAGTCGGCGACGACGCTCAAAGCATCTACTCGTGGCGCGGTGCGAACTTCGAGAACATCCTACGGTTTACCGGCCGCTATCCAGGGGCCAAGACGTTTAAGATCGAGACCAATTACCGCTCGGCTCCCGAAATCCTCTCCCTCGCCAACCGCTCGATCGAAGGCAACGAGCGGCAGTTCAAGAAGGATCTACAGCCGGCCCGACCCAGCAAGGACATCCGGCCCGCCTTGGTCGCCCTTGGTGACACGGCCCAGCAAGCTGCCTTCGTCGCTCAGCGGATTCTCGAACTCCGCGACGAAGGAGTCGAGCTGAACGAGATGGCCGTACTCTACCGCTCGCATTTCCACAGCATGGAAATCCAGATGGAGTTCAGCACGTGTGGTATTCCATTTAAGGTGACCAGCGGACTCCGGTTCTTCGAACAGGCGCACATCAAGGACGTCGCCTGCTTTATCAAGTTCACTGTCAACCGCAAGGACGAGGTCTCGTTCAAGCGCGCCGCGCGCCTTCTCGCCGGTGTCGGCGCCGTCGCCGCACAGAAGCTCTGGGTCAGCTGGCAGGCGGTAGACAAGGAACTGGACGGGGAAGTTCCCAAGTCCTTTTCCGAACACCTCATTGATTTTCCCGTCCCGGCCAAGGCCAAGGAGTCGTGGAAGCAGGCCGCTTATACCTTGGACGAACTTCTCGACGGCAAGGGCGGCTATGCTCACCCGAGCAACATGGTCGCCAGTATTTGCGGCGGAGTCTACGACGACTACATGCGCAGCAAGTTCAAGAACTACGACCAGCGGAAGCAGGATCTCGACCAGCTATCGAAGTACTCAGAGCAGTTCAAGGACGTCGACGAATTCCTTGCCCAGCTGTCCTTGATGGCCGGCATCGACGACCAGCCGAAGAACGAGGAGCCGGACGACGAGCAGGTCACGCTTTCGACCATCCACCAGGCAAAGGGCCTAGAGTGGCGCGCCGTTTTCGTCATCTGGCTAGCCGAAGGAATGTTCCCTAGCGCCCGCACGATCGAGGAGGGGAGTGACGAATCCTTGGAAGAAGAACGCCGCCTATTCTACGTCGCCATCACCCGAGCCATGGACGAGCTCTACCTGACTCGGCCGCTCCTCTGGTACAGCTCCCACAGCGGCGACGTCCTCCAGCGCCCGAGCCGGTTTCTCGAGGAACTTCCCAAGGAGTTGATGGAGGAATGGAATGTTGGTGGTGGTAGCGGCTGGATGTAGGCGCGGCCTCTGGTGGAGAACTTGCAACTTGACCCCTGCCGATTCGGCTATCCAAAAATCGAATCTTTTTTCCAAACCGAGGATGACGCGTTGCGGGTTTCGTGTAAGAAGTCCTTTTACTAAGGCACGTCTTTATTGGGATCTTCCAAAAGCGCTGTCTTACCATGAGTCCATGGCCTTCTAAAGGGCGTATTGACTCCGCAGGGGAGCACACAGCTCCCCCAAAATCACACCACTCAACAAACACGTTCTATGGCAATATCTGTAGCTACGCCCGAGAAGGGGATCGACTGGGTCGCCAGTGCCTTTCTGATCGGAACCTTCGTCCTTTCCATCACTGCCGTTCCGCTTTGGATTTGGAAATTTGGAATCACTTGGCTGGACATCACTTTGTTCTGCAGTCTGTTCCTCGCCACTGGCATGAGCATTACGTTTGGCTACCACCGCCACTTCGCCCATAAGGCGTTCACGGCGGCCAAGCCAATCCGCATCCTCACCCTGTTCTTTGGCGCAGCGGCGTTTGAGAACTCGGCTCTCGACTGGGCCTCCGCTCACCGGCGCCACCACAAGCATACGGACGAAGAGGAAGACCCTTACAACATCTCTAAGGGCTTCTTCCACGCCCACATCGGCTGGATTTTGTTCAAGTCGAAGATGACTCCTCCCTATGACAATGCCAAGGACCTGCAGAAGGACCCATGGATCATGTGGCAGCACAAATACTGGCACCTGATTGGTGCCACCTTCGGCTTCGTTCTGCCGACCCTGATTGGTTTAGTCTTCGCCAAGCCGATGGACCTTCCGCTCTGGCAGGGAGCTGTCGCTGGTCTGCTCTTCGGTGGTGTGCTTCGTGTCACTTGTGTCCAACACAGCACGTTCTTCATTAACTCGCTCTGCCACTGCGTTGGTCGTCGTCCTTACGACAGCAAGTGCAGTGCGCGAGACAGCTGGATCATGGCGCTGTTCACCTTCGGTGAGGGCTACCACAATTACCACCACTCCTTCCAGCACGACTACCGCAATGGCATCAAGCCATGGCAGTTCGACCCAACCAAGTGGGCCATCTGGACCTGCAGTAAGCTCGGCCTAGCCGGCAACCTCAGACGCGTCGAAGCCGACAAGATCTCCGACGCCGAGGAGCGCAATACCAAGCGTAACGCCGAGACTGCCTAAGCACCGGATATCGATTCTTTTAGAAGCGGAGGTTGGCACTGCCCAGCCTCCGCTTTTTCGTGTTGCTCGGGAACCCGTTGCCCCCGGCTGATCTACAGACATAAGGTGTTTGGAATGCGGACCGTCCCTACCCACGCCAACCTTTCCTGCAAACGCGGTAGGGATCGTGCTCGCTTGCGACTGCTTTGGATTACGTAGGCTTGGGAACACGTAGGCCCAGTTGATCTCTGCCTAGGCCTACTGTCTGGCAACGTGCGTGAGCGTTCGCCGAGGGCTCACTTGAAGCGGACTTCAGTCCGCCTTCGTCGAGCCCTAGCCCGGAAATCTCACAAATAGAGAGCTTGAGCGGCTCCAGAATTCGGTAAAGCTATGTTTATCAACGACATATCCTACCGATGAAGACCGCCCAAGCTCAGACATCCTGTAATCAAGAAACCTT
>Ga0209186_1000837_pt1 | contig 23810 bp, 20 predicted proteins | sample SidtaG_FD_187426 | JGI IMG/M metagenome (GOLD analysis project Ga0209186, IMG submission 187426) | Marine algal microbial communities from Sidmouth, United Kingdom - Sidmouth_Male2 metaG (SPAdes) (version 2) | ecosystem: Host-associated > Algae > Red algae > Unclassified | place: Sidmouth...
CTGTATAGACTCTTTCTGAACCTGATCCATAAAGGGCTAGTATCCTACAGGTCGGAGTATCTCCACTGCAATTTTAGTTAGGCCTTTGAGGGCGGGATGACCTAACTATTTTGCATGCCTTTATTAATTGCTATACGTGCCAGCGGTGTGAAACACCTTCTCAGAGGAGAAACTGCGGAAGGGACCCTTGTTTGGTTATCGCTCCTAAAGTCTAAACTTAACCGTGCTTAGAACTGACGGTCTTCAGGGCGCGTTTTGCGAACACGACCATCTGTATTTGAACTGGGCTGGGTCGAATAGCTGCTGTTGTCTTGCGAGGAATAGCCGCTATTCCCTGGAGTTGGAGACCGATCCGAGCTGGTGTAGGGTGACAGATTCCCGGGCAAGAGTACATCTTGCTGGCGATTGCTGGATGGGGTTTCGGGCCAGAACTCAACGATTTTCTCTACGATATCATGTGCGAGATCTTCCGCTACGTCAGGCAAAGCGCGACGTTTAGCAGAGGTTAGATCGCTGCCGAAATCCGAAAGGGCATCGCCATAGAGGTATGGTTCGAAAATGATCACTTCGCCATTGGCGCGGGTGAGTTTGACCGTGGCGACCAACGTGAAGCGCATTTGGTCTGGACGTAAGCGGTCAGTCCGGCGGTAAACAATTGGAGTGAGTTTATAATCTCGGATGATGATTTGCAGAATCGAATCAGCTTCGGAAGGGGAGTTCACCACACTAAGCGATCCGTCTTTACGAACTTCTTCGAGAACAGCTCGCGTCGTTTCGATGTCGAGCAAAGGCTCGCGGGATTTGTTAATCGCGGCAGGGATGTATACCGTTTTCAGATCATCAGGAAGCATGGTTCCAAGTTTGTAGCCGACACAACCGGTGAAGGTTGGGGCCAAACCCATGATGATTACAGCAGCGAGGATGGGGCGCAGGATTTTCATTCTTCGTCAGGTACAATTTTCTTTAGAGCAGCGATACGCGCGTTTGAGCTTTCAACAAAGGGAGAAGCGGGGAAGTTTTCAACAAAAAACGAATATGCGGTCAGAGCGGCTTTTGGTTTGCGAGCTCGTTTATCGTAATAAACCGCCCGATCATAGTAGACTTTGGCTAGTTTCGTATAGATCTGCTGCTTTTTATCGAATGCTTTTGGGCCAAAATCAGAGTCTGGGTAATCTTGAAGCAAGGTGTCGTAGGTATTCCATGCTTCTTGGATAAAGAGATCGTCTTTCGCCCCAGTCATCGCGAGGCGATACATACAATCGGCTTTGCGAAAGGAGGCCGTTTCGGCGATTTCTCCATCAGGATATTTTTCAACCGTTTCCCCATAGGATCGGATAGCATCTTCATAGGATTTATTTTTCTCAAAGATTTCCCCGATGCGCATGTGTGCTTCTGGGGCTTTCTCCCAGCGTGGGCCGTTCATCACCAAGGTTTTCAGTAAGTCGATTGCTTTGGTATTGGCCCCATTTCCTTTGCCCAAAGAAAGCATATTGGGATTTGAGCGTTGGACCCGCTTCGCGATATCGTACTGCCGTTCCAGAACTTCTTCGTAATCAAAGCGGCCAGCATAGCGGTCGATGAGAAATTGATACTCTTCAAATGCTTCGGTGTAATTTTTTCTCAAATAGGCAATGCGAGCGATCTGAAGCTGTGACTGGGCGGCTTCGGCGGATTCAGGCCAGGTATTGGTGATGCCACGAAACCGCCTGGAGGCGCTTTTTGATTTTCCGGAATCGAGCATCTCTTGGGCTTCGAGAAAATGCTGTTGCGCGTTTCCTTTGAGTTTCCGCATAAACCAGCTCGCCTCTGCAGGAGTTTGAAGCAGGAAGCATGTTGCAAATAGAATGGGGAAGATTAAACGAAATTTGTCCACCACGAGAACGTATGCGTCGGGGTACTTTGGTCAAGCGTTTTGAAGCCACTCCCGCCTTAAAGTAGTTTAAGCTTGTTCCTTACGCACGCCTCGATATGGCCATGTTAAAAGAATCGACATGTTAGATTTATCCATTGTTGTCCCCGTCTATAACGAGGAAGAAACCGTTGAAACGCTCTGTGAGCGTCTGCATCAAGAGGTTTCTGCCATCGGAAAGGCTTACGAAATCATTTTAGTCGACGATGGAAGTCGTGACCGAACCTGGGAGCTGATGGGCCAATGCGCGCTAAAGTACCCCAACTTTGTCTTGGTTCGCTTTCGACGGAACTTTGGTCAAACGGCTGCCATGAGCGCAGGCTTTAAAGAATCTCGTGGCGAAGTGGTGATTACGCTTGATGCAGATTTGCAAAATGACCCGAAAGATATTCCCAAACTTCTCGAGCGTCTCACCGACGATGTCGATGTCGTCAGTGGCTGGAGAAAGGATCGCAAAGACAATGTAATCCGACGAATCCCATCTCGTCTTGCTAACCGGTTGATCTCTAAGATTACCGGGGTTCACTTACATGATTATGGCTGCACCTTAAAAGCCTATCGTAGTAATGTGATCAAAGATGTGAAGCTGTATGGCGAAATGCACCGCTTTATTCCGGCGTTAGCTCATTGGGTTGGTGGCCGGGTTGACGAAGCCGTGGTGACACACCATCCTCGTCTTGCAGGCGAAGCCAAATACGGTAAATTTGCCCTTGGACGGACGTTTCGTGTGATTCTTGATTTGATCACGGTTAAATTTCTTATGCGCTACGCCTTGGGCCCCATGCAGATTTTCGGCAAAATTGGAGGCTTCTTTGGGCTCCTTGGGCTGTTCCTTTTTGGCGTTATGTTTTTCGACTTTTTCTTTATCAACCACGAGACGGGGACGCAGCTGTTTAAGCGCCCGTTTTGGGTGATGTCCGCCTTTATGTTTATCCTGTTTTGCATTCAGTTCATTAGCATGGGGCTTTTGGCTGAAATTCAAATTCGGACCTATCACGAGGCACAGGATAAAGAGACCTACGTGGTCCGTGAAATTATTCGGTGAGTATCCTAGAACAACTCGAATGGTTTGACTGGCCGATTCTAGTCGTAGGTATCGGTACAATCGTTGCGTTGATCCTGCAGCGAAATGAAGTCAAAGCTCACTGGTCCGGAGGTGTCGCTGCAGCGCAGGAGCGCCCCGTACGAATGATTGATCCGCTTATGGGGATTTTCATCTTCCTGCTCGGAAATATGATTCTCAGCCTTGTTGCTATTTTGATCGATCCTAGCATCCAAGCTCCAGCCGAAGGGCAGGTCGGATTAACCAAGGATCAGACGGCCTTGTTTAGTCTACTCAGTTTACCTGCTTGGGCGGGGGTGGCCTTGGCTCTAATCTGTTTCCCGCTGTATCGAAGTGCCGTTCCCTCGAGTAGATATCAAGCCAGTGAAGAGACCAAAGAGGGTGAGGTACTTCCCAATATCGACTCCTACTACTCTCTCAATCTTAATCGGATCGTTCCAAGTTTCATCATTGCGGTGCTAGCCTTCAGCGTGATTCTACCGCTCTGTGTTATAACGAGTGAGCTATGGAGTATGATGCTTACGTCGCTCAATATTACGACCGACTCTCAGCAGGTGGTGAAGCAAATGTTGGAACATCGAGCTACTCCTGTATTCTATGCTATGGCGTTTCATGCCGTGATCTTGGTTCCCTTTGTCGAAGAATCCGTTTTCCGAGGCATGTTGCTCCCACTACTACTGAAGGGGAATAACGCGTGGTTTGCCATTTTTGTTGTCGCAGTCTTTTTCGCCTCGATTCACAGGAACGTGTTTTCTTTTGCTCCGTTGCTGGTTCTAGCCATGATGCTCGGGGCGGTTTACATTTACGCCAAAAGCCTATGGGCGCCGGTTTTTCTTCACATGCTGTTTAATGGGTACACCGTTATGATCATGATTAAGCATGGAGCGGAAAGCGCGTGAAAATTTCTGAGCTCGGAGAGCTTGAGCTGATTCGACGCCTGGGTCGTATTACTGGAGATGAGCACCTCGGGGATGACACTGCGGTGCTCCCCGGAATATCTTCATCCAAGGATATGATCCTGACCACGGACGCCTTGGTTGAGGGAGTGCATTTTCTTTCCAACACGGACCCTGAGTTGGTCGGTCGCAAAGCGGTCGCTCGTGTTCTTAGTGATTTTGCCTCGATGGGCGCGTCTCCATTATGGTTTCTCGTCAATCTCGCTTTGCCAGCGAACATGGAGGCGGAGCAGGTCGAAACCGCTTACGAAGGGATTCGTACGTTATTAGAGAAGGCAGGCGGATCACTGGTTGGAGGGGACGTTACCCAGAGCGAGCAATATCAATTTCATGTGTTCGGGGTAGGGGAGGTTGCCAAGGGAACGGCGCTCCGTCGCTCCACGGCAAAAGTCTACGATACAATTTATGTCACTGGGGTTCTTGGTGATAGCTTTGCCTCCGGGCATCACCTCGAATTTTCCCCGCGATTGGATGAAGGTAAATGGCTCGCTGGCAAGGCCAATAGCTGCATTGATCTCTCAGATGGATTGGGAACAGACTTGCGCCACCTGTTGCAGGAGAGCGGCTTTTCCGCGCAGATCGATCTGGATCACATCCCATGCCGAGGCTCCCTCGAACAAGCGTTTTCAGATGGAGAAGATTTTGAGCTCTGCTTTACATCGTCGCAACCTGACCTCGAAAACGCATGGCCATTTGAAACTCGTTTGACCCGCATTGGCACCGTGATTGTTTCCGAAGACGAGAACCATGGACATTTGCAAAATTTAGGTGGCGACGCCATTGATGCCGAGGGGTTCGCCCATTTTGAGAAGCGTAGTCGTTAAGGAGCGAATGCATGAATCTTAGAAAAGAAATTGTTACTCAATCCCCTGATGAAACCTTCGAATGGGCCTTTGCCTTAGCGAAAGAGCTCGTTAGCGGAACCGTACTCACCCTACATGGCAATTTGGGAGCGGGTAAAACCTGTTTTATCCAAGGACTAGCTGCCGGCCTTGGGGTGAACCAGCCTGTTACCAGCCCGACCTATACCTTGGTACAAGAGTATGATGCTCAATTGCCTCTATTTCACCTAGACCTTTATCGGATTAACAACGAACTCGAGGCTGCGAGTCTTGGCTTAGAAGATATTTTCGATGCTGGGGGAATCACCGCTATCGAATGGGCTGAGCGCATTCCGAACATGTTACCTTCAGCGCGGATCACCCTGAACATCGAGCACGGCGCTACGGAAGACGAACGCCGGATCGTGATGGACATTCCCCGCGACCTCCTTCCCGGGACCTCCGAATTCACCGTGGAAGGTTTTACCAACTCGACCTTCCCATTTCAATCGTAGCCGACCTAGGATCTCTTATGCTTTATCTCTCTATCGAAATGTCAACAGGTTCGGGAAGCCTCGCACTTTTTCGGGATCGAACCGTCATTGATGATATGCAATGGGAGGATACGCCTCGCCAGCACAATCAGCTTTTCAGCGGTTGGCGTGAATTGCTAGAGCGTAATTCCATCAAACAGAGCGCAATCGAAGGCATTCTGGTCGGCCGAGGCCCGGGACGTTACAGTTCTCTGCGCATGGCTATTAGCTCGGCTCAAGCCTTTAGTTTGGTTAATGAGCCCGCCGCCTTACCTATTTTTGCCGTTTCGAGCTGTGAAGCGATGGCGTGGCAGGCAATGCGCCTTTCTGGTGCCGAAGCCTGTGCTGTCATCGGCGATGCACGGCGGGGTCTTATCTGGAATGGTGTGTTCTGCAATGATGGCTATCTGGTGTCCCAAGAAGAACCCTGGGCTTTATCACCAATTGAAGAACTGAAACAACGCATTCCGGAACAAGCCATGGTCATCAGCCCCGATGCGATCCGGCTCGAGGATCAGTACCAAATTTCAGAACTATTTGGCGGAATGTTTAACCGAAACGATCGACTTCCGACAGCAAAAGAAATCGGCTCTTTGGCGGTCGAGAAAATTATATTAGGTCTTACATCTGAACCTATTGTGCCTTTGTATTTACAGCCACCGGTATAAGCTCTAGCGGATTCCATCCGATTCGGCTTTAAATTGATCTTTATTCGTAAAAAAACGATCTATAATGGCAGGTCTGTGACTTTTAAGGGACCTTTTCGTCTCTATGATATCGAACACTCGACGAAGGGTAATTAAGGTGTCTAAAAACAGGTTTAAAAGCGCAATTCCGTATTTTGTAGTATTGGTTCTCATACTTTGGTTCCTCTCGTTCGCGAGTTGTATCCGCCACATTGAAAGTCATCTAAAAGATAAAACGACTGAAACTCTCCGAACAGCTGGCTATACTGTATTGGATGATGCAGCTGGCCCAGAAGATCAGGGGCTCAAGGTAGAACTAAATGGTCGTAAGCCGATCATCACGGGTCTACTTCAACCTAAGTCAGGTGTAGATAGTGGGGCATGGCTCACCGACGAAAAAGACAAGATCCAAGATCTTCTTGAAAACACGGATGATCGCTTCAAATGGAATCTTCGCGAAGCCGATGTTCACGGTATCGATGCTCGTGGCCAAACCATAAAAGCGGTCGCAAAAACTCCTGAGCCTAAGGCCGCTGTTCCAGCGCCAGTACCAGTTGCTAAACCGAAAGTCGCCTCTACATTTAATCTTAGCGTGAGTCCTGAAAAGCTCGTTGCAAAAGGCACGGTTCCTAGTGCGGCTGTAAAACAGCGCCTTCTATCTTCCATCACCGCTGCTTTCCCCAACAAAACATTGGATGACCAAGTCAAGGTAAACATGGATGTCCGCGACGATGGTTGGCAAAGTTCAGTTCCTGGATTTATCAATTCATTTGCCACTTCACTTGCTGATGATCAGGGCGCGATTTCTGTGGATGATTCTGGCACGGTCACCTTGGACGGTACGGTAAAAGCCGCCCCTTCAGTTGCTTCAATTGGGTTGCTCGCCAATAAGATCACTGGCACGCCTACCAAAGTGAACAACCGATTGAAAGCAGCACCGGCTCCTGTGGTTGCGCCTCTCACCGGATCAAGCTTTGGACTCGTTGCAACCGCAGCTGGTATTACTGCAAGTGGCACGGTTCCTTCGACCACAGTGAAATCAGACCTCATCAAATCGATTCAGACGTCTTTCCCAACTCACAAACTCACGGACAAGCTTACGATTAGCGACAAGGTTCGCAGCGATGCGTGGCAACCCCGTGTTCCCGCGCTGGTCTCTGACTTGTCGAAATCACTGCAGGGCAAAGATGGTGGTTTAAATGTGGCCGCTGACGGTAAAATCACCCTCTCTGGAGTCGTGAAAAGTGCCGGAGATCGCGCTCGGATCAACGCCTCTGCTGCAAGTATTGCAGGAACGCCAGCGAAGTTGGCCAACGGTCTTACGGTTTACGCACCACCCGCACCGACCACACCATCCACCTTCGGTTTCACAGTAAACGGCGCCAATGTCACCGTAAATGGAACCGTTCCTTCGGCTGAAGCTAAAGGGAAATTACTGAGCTCGGTTCAATCCGCCTTCCCGAAAAAGAAAGTCGTTGATCAAGTCAAAATTGGCAAAGTCGCCAATAACGATTTCTTGACTCGCTTCCCCGCACTCACCCGCTCTTATGCTGGTGCAATGCAGGGTGACAGGGGTAGTGCTCAACTAGATGCTACAGGCAAGGTAACCTTGACCGGCTTCACAAGCACCCAGCCGGATATTGCTAAAGTCGGCAGCATCGCCTCATCTGTTGTCGGCTCTCCAAACAAAGTCGTCAATCAGCTTAAGATACGCACGTTGCGTGCTCCATCAATTGCGGCGACTCGCAATCCTACTGGGGTGACCCTCACGGGCTTGGTTCCAAGCAAAGCGGACTCTGATCGTATCGCGGCCTCGGTTCAAAAGACCCTTTCGCCAAATCAAAGGCTCGTCAACCAGCTGAAAGTTGCTGATGATGTACAGGCCGCGAAATGGTTGCCAGTTTACGATGGCGCACTCGCTGCGGCCACCTCCGGGCAATCTGCTTTGAGCGTGAACGGTGCAAAAGCCACTCTCGTTGGTATTGTGCCATCCGCATCGGACAAAGCTAAGGTAGGCCAAACGGTTCAAGCCAAACTCGCCAACACCGGCGTAACACTTGATAATCAACTTCGGATCGTGGCCCCCAAACCTGCGGCCGTACCGCAAACGGTTTCAATCGCACGGGCTGGAAATCGCGTGAATGTGTCTGGAATTATTCAGTCAGCTGACTTGAAGAGCCCAATTATTCAGTCGGTTAAGCAGTCGTTCCCTGGTGCCCAAATCAACGACAAGCTCACAGTCAATGCGAACACGGTCGATGCACCTTGGGCTTCCAAACTCGGTCCACTCGTGCCTCAATTGGCCTCGGTTCAAAATGGAAGCGTTTCAGTTAAGGGAGCTCGCACCATTCTTACCGGTACGGTTACCTCTAACTCCGCTAAATCACAAATCGGAGCTGCCTACGCTAGCTCGATGCGTCCTTTCAACATTACGGTTGATAACCAGATTAACGTTGTCGCACCACCGCCATCATCACCACCAGCAGCAGCAGCACCACCACCGCCATCAGCAGCAGCACCGGTTGCTTCTGTGGTTGTTGAACGGGGTGATATTGACACCACTCAAACAGGTATCTCACGCGCCAAAGCGGTTGAGATGTTTAATGGAGTGATCATCTACTTCTCGCTCGATGGCGCGAATATTCGTGATGACGAAGACCGGAAATTAAACTACTTGGCTCAAGTCATGAAGCAGCACCCAGATATTAATCTGAAGGTCATAGGCTTCGCAGACTCAAGTGGAGATGTAGATTACAATTTAGAACTTAGCATGCGTCGTGCCATTCAGGTCCGAGATTATCTCGAACCAAAAGGCATTAATCGTAACCGCCTCCAGGCCCTTGGCCGAGGCATTAATGACCCCATCGCGGATAACGCGACACGGGAAGGTCGGGCGTTAAATCGTCGTGTAGAATTTGAGGTGCGCTAGTCGCACACGTAGGGATCGTCTTTGAAGAAAGGATAAATAAACATGTTGTACGTATTATTTGAAATGTTGCCGTGGGTAATCCTCGCGGCAGGACTAGGACTCTTATTGGGCTGGTGGCTTTGGCACCGCTGGAAGGCACTTTGGACAACCGCCAAGGATGAACAGGACGGACTTCGTCGTGAAATCCAAGCTGTCAAAGAAGAGCGCCATAAGTTTGAAGTCATTGCTGGTGACAAAGAAAAAGAAGCGAAACGCTTTAAGAGCACTGCTGATAGTGCCCAAGGCCGCATTCGTGCCATCGAAACGGGTTTCGTTTCTGAACGTGAAGAATTTGATGGTCGGATCTTCGACCTTAACAAAGAACTCGGCCTTCTTAAGGATGAGCGTAGGGGCTACGAAGCCAAACTTGGACTGCTTAAGAACGCTGAGCGTACCAAAGAAAATCTCGAAGCACGGGTTAAAGAACTCGAAGAGAAAAACGAGAAACTCGCAGGAATGCGGACCAACTTCGAAGCACAGATTCGTGTCTTAGAAGCCAACAAAGCCGAGCATGATGGACAGCTTAATGAGCTACGTGAATCAAAACGTACTCTCGAAGCAAAAGTTGGCGAGTTCGAACCGAAAATGGGGCTGCTTGCTAACTTCGAATCCGACAAATCAAATCTCGAAGACCGTGCCAAATCTCTCCAAGCTCGAGTCGATGAACTCGAAGGCGGAAGCCGTGGCATGGAAAATCAAATTGCTCAGCTTGAAGGCGAACGCAATGGACTTCGGGCTCGTCTCGAAGATGCTGAAAAGAATCAAGGCGACCCAGCACGGATCGCGGAACTCGAAAGCGAAATCGCCAAGAAACAAGGTCGGATTGCTGAACTCGAAGGTCAGATCACTGACTTAGATCGCGCAGCTGAAGCGTCTGGACGTGTTGGCGACCTCGAAAACGACAATAAAAACTTGAAAGGCCGCATTGGCGAGCTTGAAGCTGAGCTCAATGGTCTTCGCGACAAAGCGAACTCTGTGGATGGTCTGAATAAGGACAACGACAATTTGAAAGGTCGCATTGGCGAGCTTGAAGCTGAGCTCAATGATTTTCGCGACAAAGCGAACTCCGCAGATGGTCTGAACAGCGACAACGACAACTTGAAGGGTCGCATTGGCGAGCTTGAAGCTGAGCTCAATGGTCTTCGCGACAAAGCGAACTCTGTGGATGGTCTGAATGACGAAAACAATAACTTAAAAGGGCGCATTGGCGACCTTGAAGGTGAATTGAACGGGCTCCGTGAAAAAGCGGGCGCTGCAGATCGCGTTGGCGATCTTGAAACCGCAGTCGCGGCAAAAGAGAAAGACAATGGGATTCTACGTGAAACCATCGCTGATCTCGAACGTCGTCTTCAAGATGCCGAAGGCAATCAAGAAGCGGCGAACCGCCTCGGAGAACTCGAAGGACGTATAGGCGAACTCGAAGGTGAAAACAACCACCTGAAAGGCCAAATCGGAAATCTTGAAAACGAGCGCAATGGACTCAGTGCCAAGATTGGTGATATCGAGCCGAAACTCGGATTGCTTTCAGGGCTTGAGCATGACAAGTCGCATCTAGAAAATCGGATTCGCGAACTTGAAGGAGAGCGCGATGGACTTCATGGTAAAATCGGTGAAATTGAACCCAAACTCGGTCTTCTCTCTGGTCTTGAAAATGACAAGAACAGTCTCGAAGCCCGACTGCGTGACCTTGAAAACGAGCGCAACGGACTCGAAAATGAACGCAATGATTTGAACGCCAAAATTGGCGACATCGAAGGTAAACTCGGCGTGATTCCTGAATTGGAAAATACCAAGTCGAACCTAACCAACGAGAACGACGAACTGCGCAAACGCCTCGAAGCCTTAGCGGCTGAGAAGAGTGCGCTTCAAGCTGACGCTGCATCTCAAGACGAACTTGAAGCCGCCAAAGCTCGTGCGGACAAATTGCAGACTAAACTGCAAGCCGCGCTTGACCGTGCTGAGCTAGCCGAAAGTGCTGGCCCAGTTGAAAAAGCACCGGACACCATCGATACCTCCGCCGTCATTGGCAAGGAGTTTAGCGGGGAAGATGTTCGTTCGGACGACCGCCTCGGTATTCTCTACAACAATGCCAACGACAAAGATGACCTTGAGCTCATCAAAGGCATCGGACCGAAGATTCATGGCCAGCTTAACGATCACGGTGTTTATCGCTTTAAACAGATCGCAAACTGGACCGATCCCAACGTGTCAAACTTCTCTGAAGAGCTGAACTGCTTCCCAGGTCGTATTGATCGTGACCGCTGGATTCCACAAGCTCGTGGACTCGCGGACATGGACCCAGACAATCCCGCCTTCGGGGCGCCGCACGAGGCTCCTGAATCTGTAGATCATGCTTCGGTCATGCAATCTGACTTTGCGGGTGAGTCCGTTAAAAAAGACCAAGACCTCGGTATCGTTTACGAGAGCGAGTCTGAGAAAGTTGATGACCTCAAACGCATTCGTGGAGTCGGGCCTGTTATGGAGCAAGAGCTTAACGGGTATGGCGTTTATCGCTTCAAGCAAATCGCAACCTGGGACAGCCACAATGTGGACGAGTTTGCGGATCGCTTAAATAGCTTCCCGGACCGGATCGCTCGCGATCGTTGGATTCCTCAAGCCGAGTACTTGGCTGGATTAGGTTCCGCTCAAGAAGCCGAAAACGCGGCCGCATTGGCTGCTGACTTTGCTGGTGAAACGAATGTGAAAAGTGATGCCGAACTTGGTATCCTGTACACCTCGCGTCCAGACACGGTTGATGAACTAACTCGGATCAAAGGGGTTGGACCCGTGATCGAGACCAAACTGCATGACTTTGGCGTGTATCGCTTCAAGCAAATCGCGAACTGGAATCAGCGAATCGTTGATGAATTTGCCGAGCGCCTTGGAACCTTCAAGGACCGCATCAGTCGTGACGACTGGATCTCTCAGGCCAAAGAGCTTGGCAAAGGTTAAACCGCCCAGCGGTTATACGCCTAAGTCTCTTCTAGTTTTCTTAGATAAGGCTTGAGGTACAAGAAGGCTGAGATTTCGATCTCAGCTTTTTTGTGTTCCCGTATATTTGCCAAATCTATTTGCATACTCTGCCAACATGCTGTCATGATCAAAGGGTGAAAGCATCAACTCAAACACCGGATATTGTCTATCTAGCCTGGCAGGATCGTATCTCGTTCGAAGAGATCGAGAAGCAAACTGGCCTGACGGAGGCAGAAGTGATTAAGCGGATGAGGCGCGAGCTGAAACCCTCCTCATTTCGCTGTTGGCGCAAGCGCGTTTCAGGTCGTGTAACCAAGCACCGAAAAAAACTCAAAGCTCGGCTGCGCGGACCAATTGACGACACTTGATCCCGTCTATACCTGATCCCGACTGCACCTGATCCCGACTGCACCTGATCCCGACTGCAGCAGTTCAGTAAAACCAACTATCTAGGAGCCTGTCGGACTTAGCAGATTCGTCTGCGAATTCCTCATTTTGGCCCATACGATCCGGACGAATCGATCAAATAGACTCAACTATTCTCACGAATCCTCCAAACCGTCTGGTCTCAAACTGAGAAACCCTCGCTCGAAAGCCTAAGCCCGACAGACTCCTAGCAGGCGCTTTTGGGTACATGCTCCGCTCAGAAAACCTAGTGCATTTTGTTTTAAACCGAGGCGCCCCTCTGGTCAATCTCGTCGCGTTGTGACTTTGGAATGTTCCGGTAACGAATCCATGGACTCGCGTACGTGTCTATCAAATCCCATCGCTTGGCGGCTCATTTCCAACTGTGCCAGAATCAGTTTTATGAAATAGGCGGGCTAGTGTCCAAATACAGACAGTTCCGGTTTCAGCCCTGGATTCAGCCCTCAGCCTTGGATTCAGCCCATAAGAGTTTCGCCCATGCACACACAGGCGATGTCATTGAGTTCTCGTTCAGTAAACGGCTTCTGCAGAAAATAGGTTTTCGGGAGACAAACCGTTTTCTCGATACTCGGAAGGCTTGGGGAAAGTCCGCTTACCAAGATCATGGGGATAGCCGATCCTCCGTGGTCATTTATCCATTCACGCATTTCGGCTCCATTAAAATCAGGCATGCTGAAATCCATAACGATTAATTGTGGTTTTTGCGGACTGCTTTTCCAAGCCTTCTGCATAGCAATGCCATCGATGAATTCTTCGACGTCATTGCCTTCTCCCTGCAGTATTTCCGCGGTTAATTTCCTGAAGATCATGTCATCATCAACCACCCAAATCCGACTCGCCAATTTTGGTGGCAGATCAAATGGTACATCGATCGGAGCGTTACTTGAAATGGGAAACTCGACCTCAAAGGTAACCATGGTACCGGTTTCTCGATGAACCCGAATAGCCCCACCATGTGCTTCAACCAATTGATGCAATCCGCTCAAACGTAGTTTTTTGGTATCGTCTTCAATCGGACCAAAGGCAGAGAGCCCCTGGGTTAACTGCACCGCCATCTCATCAAAGGGTTCCGCTTTGGCATCAGCGATACTTAGGCGGATGCTGGTGCCACCATTTTGATGCATTTGATTCTCCGTGCTGAAACGAAGATCCCCTCCGTCTGGAAGCTGCTCGAGCGCAAGCATACATAGAAGGAAAATTAATTGATTTGTGGTGCTTGAAGGCAGGATGACGCGAAACTTTTCGGCCTTTAGCTGGGTTGAAATAGAGACCCGGGTGCTGCGTTGATCTTCAACGAGGCTAACTATATTCTGAATTGCCGCGTGAAGGTCATTTTCATTTGTTTCGGCTTCGCCTGCGCCGGCGAAACTAAAGAGCTCTTCAGTCAGTTGTCGCGCTTTACTTGCGGTGAGGCCAATTTGTTCAAGCGCTTGAAGGACTTCTTCTGGAAGTTCACTTATGCTCGAACTGACGCTGGTGTAACCAAGGATCACGGAGAGGAGGCCGTTGACATGGCTCGACAACTGTCTCCCCAGCAACCCAACCGGGTCCGAGGGCTGCTCTTTTACTTCTTGTCGAAGATTTGAGTTTTGCACCAAGCCCAAGATCCCTTTTTCATATTGAAGGGCTAGATTGCGATAGAGGTTAAATACACGCCCAACCTGCTTGGCGGTTAGCGAAGGGATAGGACGCAACGCTTTCTGAATTACTCCTTTCGAAAGCCCAGTACTCCGCACCAGTGCCTTCGTATCTTCAGATGATAAGTCCCCGATTTTAAGCGGTCCTGTATCTAATATAGCAATAGTTGTGCCAAAAAGAGCGATGGGGTAGACACCGCGAGTAATATTGGAGGGGGCGTGCACTGTCTGATGCACGCCACTAAGATGAACCTCTTCAAATAGTTTTCGACTACCTAACTCCTGCCGAGTTTGATCGCCACCTTTAGAAATCAAACCGCCGACGGCTTGGGTGGTTTCTAGGCAGAAGTACGGGGAGGCCTGAATTTCTTCGGTCATACCGGCTGGGACGCAGGACAGCTCGGGAAATTTCTTGATTGCCTCAGCTGAAAATAGCGGCGTCAAACGATCGTAGAGTCGCTGTTCTTCAGGAGAGAAATGGGCATGCATGAGAGGTGGGTTTCTTCGTATCTGGCTTGGGTCGTCTATCTTTAAAGGTAGGTTGCATGGGGCAGTTTGTTAAGCGAACTGAAAACCCGCATGTTTAAGTCTGCTTTGGAGGCGGTTTGAATCGCATCTACAGAGCAGAATCCTAAAGTTTACTCATGAGGCGTTTTTTGACCTGTTCACTTTTTGTTTTTTCACGATAACGCCGGTCAACACGGATACGGGTTAAGGGATCTAGGTTCGCAAATGAGTAGCTGGTGCGACGACCATTCACCACTAAAAGGAGCTTGTCAGATCCGACATAGCTCAAGGTACCCGATTCACTCGTCCCATTACGAAGTTTGATGGTTTGAATGACTTGGGTTTCCAACATGGGAAACCGTTTGTTTAGTTCTTCATCAATTTCCGCGGATATTTCCTCCATCATTTCCCCGATTGACTTCTTAACCTTTGGGGTGGGTTTTGAATCAGAAAGAACTTCGCTAGTACTCGTGTTCCTCGCGCTGTCATCATTGGGGCCGGTTGGTTTGACTGAATTTGGTTTAACGGAAAGAGTAGGATCTTCGGGGGTACCAATGGGCTCTGCGAAACCGGTTTTGGGGACGCTCATCTCTGGCGCGTTGGCTGAATTGCTCTCTGTATCGACGCGGGGCTGATTTACCGGTTCACGCTGAACAACGGGAATTGGGGTAGGGCGATCGTTTCGTTTGGACGGTTGGTTTGGCTCAAACGTTTTGGGGGTCTGGGAAGCCCCCTGAGGTGTCCCAAAAACAGATGATTTAAAGCTTCCGGCCAACTTTTCGGTCGGGCCACTAGGTTTCTCGCTACTAAATAGAGCCACGAGTAAGGGGAGAGCGATTGCAACCCCCAATCCAGCTCGGAGAAAGATCGGGAAATTCGATGGTGGTTTTTCAATAGGATTCGCAGCGTCCAATTGACCACCGCACTGCCCACAAACGTCAGCAGCTTGGTTAACAATGTGACCGCAATGGGTACACGCATCATAGAGGTTTTGCTTGTCCATCGATTTTTTCCAGAAGGTTCTTACCCTAAGATACGACGCAAGACGGTAGAAATCTCACTAACAGGGATACGAGTTTGCTCTAAGGTGTCCCGATCACGAATGGTTACTGTATCGTCTTCAAGCGTATCGAAGTCGATCGTGATGCAAGCTGGGGTTCCGATTTCGTCTTGTCTGCGGTAGCGGCGGCCAATATTTCCGGCCGCGTCAAAGAATGCAGGCCATTGGCGTTGCACGTCGGTGAAGATTTCACGGGCTTTATCCATGAGCTCTGGCTTGTTCTTCAAGAGCGGGAAGATCGCGACTTTGATCGGGGCCATATTCGGAGAAAATTTCAGTACCGTACGATTTTCGTATCCATCCGGCTTGTCTTCGCCAGGCACCGCTTCAAGAATTTCGCCGCCGTCTTTAGGAATCCATTCTTCCGTGTAGGCTTCGCAGAGGACGGCCAGGGCAATGCGATCGACCCCCGCCGCAGGTTCAACAACATGAGGAACGTATTTCTCGTTGGTCATCGGATCCTGATAATGAATCGGTTTGCCCGAATGCTCAGCATGTTGGGTGAGATCAAAGTTTCCACGAGCCGCAATCCCTTCGAGTTCTTGAATGCCGAATGGAAAGGCATACATAATATCGACACAGGCAGAGGCGTAGTGTGCGAGCTTCTCTTTTGGATAATCATACTTGCTCAACGAGCTTTCTGGGATTCCGATGCTTTGATACCAATCCATGCGTTCTTTGACCCAGTATTCATGCCATTTTTCATCTTCACCGGGGACAATGAAAAATTCCATTTCCATCTGTTCGAACTCACGAGAACGAAAGATGTAGTTCCGAGGATTAATTTCGTTCCGGAATGATTTTCCAACCTGAGCAACTCCGAAAGGGACTTTAACCCGAGTCGTGTTGACAATGTTTTGGAAGGCGACGAACATGCCCTGTGCAGTTTCAGGCCGTAGGTAAGCGATCGATGAGTCATCCGCTACAGGCCCCACATTGGTTTGGAACATGAGGTTGAAGGCACGGGGAGGCGTGAGATTGGTTGATCCACAATTGGTGCATTTCACCTCAGGTGGGTACTCGTAGCCTTCAGCCTGCATTTCATGTTCATTACAATCTAAGCCAAGCTCTTCGAGCAAGAGGTCAACCCGGTAGCGTTTGCGACATTCTTTGCAATCCGCCATGGGATCAGAAAACCCGCCGACGTGACCAGAGGCCTCCCAAACTTTTGGGTTCATGATAAGTGACGATTCAAGACCCACCACATTTTCGCGGCGTTGGACCATGTTTTGCCACCAGGATTCACGAATATTGCGTTTCAGCTCACATCCCATGGGACCGTAGTCCCAAAAGCCATTCATACCGCCGTAAATTTCAGAATTTTGATAGATAAATCCAGCTGACTTGCAGAAGCCTGCAAGCTTTTCCATTGTGAGACCGAGCTGGGATTTCTTAGATTGTTTTGCCATAGTGTAGTGCCTTACCGGTACAAAGTTCGTATTTCTGGCGTTTCATTAAGGTTAGAGCGCAAAATTGGAATCAAAAAACAGCGAGATTCCTCCTCATTCCTCCTCCTCATTCCTCCTCATTCCTCCTCATTAGGCCGCAAATTACCGCCTTCCTCCTGACTTTTCTTTTCAAAGCCCAATATCAGCCTTCTTTTGCCTGATTTGGTTTGGTTTTAAGGTTTTCATTGTCACACGGTCCCTTTAGGAATTGATCACAACTTATGAGAATTGACGGAAAACAAAGCAAAACAGTGCGCCGAGGCAGCCCGCTTTTTTTAATTACTCTTTTATTTGGTATTGGGATCTTAATTGCTCAGGTCATCTTTGCCACCACCGTCTCCTACGTGTGGCGAGGCCAGGGAGAGTCTGTTGCAGTTAATCTAGAAGATCAGCGCCTTCCGGATGTATTGGATTCCATGCCTGAGGCGATCGCTAAAGGGCCAGGGGGAAGTACCACCGAAACCTTGCCTCCTATGTCCTCTGACCTGCCTCCTATGTCCTCTGACCTGCCTCCGATGCCTTCTGATCTGCCTCCGATGCCTTCTGATCTGCCTCCTATGTCCTCTGACCTGCCTCCGATGCCTTCTGACCTGCCTTCGATGCCATCCGACCTGCCGCCAGGTTCGCCCCCCTCATCTGAAGGCAGCCCGTCCTCTCCGAATTCGAACCCTGCCATCGCCAACCTGCCGGATGGCACCCCTGTGATCTCAGCGACCCCACCAACTGCCTTAACCGGTCCAGGGCAACGGTTCAACGACACCAAAGCAAAAGCGGCAGAGACGTTAAACTTAGTGCGTAAGATCGACAGCCTTCCACTGCACGAAAAACCTGTTTTATCGCAAGACACCCAAGATCGTATCGAACTCGCGAGCCTTATTAAAAAAGACGTTCCGAGTCGGACGATCGCCCAAATGTCGAAAGTGGCGGGCAGCACAATGAAATTTGGGGATTCCCTGCCCAAAAAGCTCAACCCAAAATTTCGCGATCTGCCCCCGATTGACTTAAAAGTAGATACTGAGGTGAAAGGAATTGATGTGGTGGATATTAACGCAGACCGCGGAACCTCTTCGCGGGTAATTCCATCCGGAAAACCCAGTTCTACAACTCAAGTATCTAGCTCTAAGCCAGCCAAGCCTGCTGCCTCCAAAAAAACGCCTCAAGTCGCAAAGGTCAGGTCTTCGGTGGTAAAACCCGCAGCGGTCGCCACTGCCAAACCGCCTCCGGCAAAATTGGCCGTGGTCAAAGAACCAGCTAAAGTGACAAAGCCAATCGAGATCGTTGAATCTGAGCCGATTCCCAACACCCGCCCAGCACCGATCGCTACCGCCACACGCCAAGCTCCTGCTCCGAATCCTGATGTGGTATCGGTTGCGCCGCCACGTCCGCCTACGGAATACGAAAAAATGCAGAATGCGGAAGACCGCTTGAAGTTAGCCAAAGACTATATTCGTTTAGGAAAGTATGCGGAGGCAGAGCAACAGTTAGAACAAATCACTCGACTCACACCTCATTTTTCCAAAGCGTATAAGGAAAGAGCGAATCTATACGAGAGCCAAAAGGAGTTCGATGCGGCGATCGCACAGTGGCAAATCATGAGTTCTCGGACTCGGCTTTCCACCGACCGCGCCTTGGCCAAGCAGGAAATGGAACGAATTACCCGGGTGAAAGAACGCGAGCAAAACGCAGTGATCGCAGCCGCTCGAGCCACGGCGCCATCGAGCATCACGACATCGCCTAGTTCGAAAACGAGCAGTGTGATCGCTACTTCTAAAGCAAACCCAAATGATAGTGTCTCCCACAGCCGGCCGTCATCGGTGTCGACCTCGGCTGCTCCAGGCTCGCGGCGCCTGCGGATCGTAAGTGAACCAGAAGTAGAACGTTTCGGAAAAACGGCTCGATTTGATGACTACCGCTTGCTGCATATCCACCTTAAAACCAATGATGGCTTTGGCCCCTTCGATCCGAAAAAACTCGAAGTGCGCCACGCATTTTTCGACCGCGACCGCCGTACCGGCAGAATCTATCGTGCGCGAAATTTACCACCCACATTAAATGTAGACGCGCGCCGAGTAGGGCTTAGCCACGAAATCGCTTTGCAGTTAAATTACACCGTCCCCTTCAGCCAGCGCATGCGTGACTCTTCTCAGGGCTTCGATTTACTGTTCCGTGGTTTCTACACGCAGATCTTCTATGACGGTGTGTTAAAAACCCATGTTGGACGCCCTGCGGATCTTTTAGATCATAAAAACGATCTGCAAACCATCTATCCAAAATTAAACTAATTCTCGCGGGGTGGGAGCTTTATGAGAAGGGTACCCTATAAACTAATCCTTCACCACCCCTCACTTTCCCTTGCAAAGTACTCTAACACGCGATAGTTTATCAGTGTGAACCGGATTGAAATAAACGACGCACTGGACCAAGTCCGTCAGCTCCAAAGCATCTGCTTAACCAAGCAGAAATTTTATGGCTATTCAGGCAAAGCACGTTTGTTTTCTGGAGTATTTGCGTTGCTGGTAGCGCTTGTATTGCACCTGCGTTTCCACGGCGCGAGTGAGCTCACTCATTTCAAGGCGTGGGGGATATTAGCGGTGGTTTCCATCGTCACCAACTATCTTGCCTTATTGCTGTGGTTTCTTTACGACGACGATGTGCAGCGCGAGCCACGGCGCCTTCGGCCTGCAATCGAAGCGCTGCCTCCGTTTGCGATTGCGGGAGTTTTGACCATGGCGTTTTTTCTCAACCAATCCTGGATGTACATGGTTGGCACCTGGATGCTGTGTTTTGGATTAATGAATCTCGCATCACGAAATTTTCTTGAGCGAGCCATTGGGTGGGTCGGTCTGTATTATGTTGTCGCGGGGACTTTTTTGATTCTCGCACCCACTGTTCCATTTACCAATCCATGGCCGATGGGCATTATATTTTTTGCCGGTGAGGTCATTGGTGGCCTCATCATGTGGAAAGGAAAACCTCGTGAAAGACGATAGTGTATTTTCAGAATTAAAACGTTTATTCCATGAGCCGAGTCGGCTCTCGATCATGTCGATTTTGATCACCGAACCCTCCGGTATGGTGTTCAGCGAAATAAAGGCGGCTTGTAATCTAACCGATGGAAATTTGAATCGTCATTTGAAGACGCTTGAAAATGCCGGTGCGGTGCTGGTTAGTAAAAAGTTCGTTGATCGGAAACCACAGACCACGGTCGTGCTAAGTCGGGAAGGATATGATCAATTTAATACATACCTTACCGCCCTCGAAAAAGTGCTGAAGCAGGCCCGTAAAGCCGCTCGCTCTGCAGCCAAAACTGAATTCAGCCAAGGCGAACTCGGATCGGCCCACTAGCAGACTGTTAGAAAACTCAGACCGCCCACTAAGCCGATTCAGTTCGCCACAAGCTTCATTGTCAGGGAGCTCAAATATGTCCTTTCTCTCACTGTCACACACACACTCTTTCTTTCTTTCTTTCTCTCTCTCTCTCTCTCTGTCTGTCCTATTGGATGACTAAATGCGCTCGGTTTTCTGCGCGGAGCACTTCTTCAATAGCCTGCCAGTCGACCCGTCTCCTGCCCGGCGATCAATATCCTGTTTATGAAAAGCTTTGTTCTTAGCGTTCATGATGTGTGCCCTCGGTTTCTCATCGAGCTGAAATTATTGCGGGACATGCTTCCCGCAGAAATCAAATCTGCGTGGTCGCTTGCCTGTATTGCTAAACCCATGGGGCAGGGGTGGAATGCTTCATCTAAAAGAAAACTCGCTGAGCTTGGCGGGGAAAACGTTTTACACGGATATCTACACGCCAATACATCGTATCGATTACGGAATATTCTTTCGGCCGGAAATGATGAATTCGGAGGACTGGCCAAAGCGGATGCCCTCGCAAAAGTGCAACTCGCTCGCGAGGCCTTTCCTCATTGTCAGGGCTGGTTGGCTCCAACTTGGAACTCAGGTCCGTTGACGAAGCAAGACCTATTCCGTGAAGGTTTCGCTTGGCAGGTTGGATACCGTGCACTGTGGTTTTCAACTGTTGAACGCCGACTCGCCACGTATTCATGGGATTGGGGTCGCCTCTCTTTTGCTGGACCTTTACTAAATCGATTTCAGCCTACGGTGCGAAAACTTGCCCACGCTAACAAGTCAGGCGGCACGCCTGTAGTTCCAGTGATTACGATTCACCCTAGGGATTTTAAATCGGGAGACCTGAAACAGGGAATTGAACTTGTCTCGGAACTACTTGATGCTGGCTATACGCCTGCAACCTTCGGCGCTCTCGTATGATGACAGATAACCATGCCGACTCGCCCTTTGGTGAAGATCCCATCGAACTCGAGCTAACGGATTCGCTCGATTTACATGGGTTTCGCCCCAAGGATATAGGCTCACTCATTCCAGAGTATTTGAGATGTTGCGTTGAAGCCGGATTTCCCTCGGTTCGAATTATTCATGGCAAAGGTATCGGGAGCCTTCGACAGGGAGTACACGTCATACTTGATCGAAGTCCCCTGGTGTCATCTTATCGGTTGGGTCGAGGCGGCGAAGGCAGTTGGGGAAGTACGGTAGCTTTTTTACAATCGGAAACAGACGAACGGCCCTAGTCAGAATGTAGTGGCGTTGTGGTATTAAAAACATGTTTACCCTTACGTAGAAATTCGCCTTCGTAATGACCTCAGTTCTGCTCATTTACGCCACCGCTTCGACTCCGGTTTTTGCCGCCGAAAAACCCAATGTCCTGCTTATCCTCTAAGACAACGGGAAGCTTCTGCTCACATATGACGGAGAAGTTAGTCGCTACAAAACAACCCATCCACGCACAGAAAAACGGCCGCAACTGGTTGATCTAATCGTAGACTCGGCTGAAAAAACCAACTTGGCGGGGCAACACCCTGAACTCGTCGCGAGTTTAGTCGCAAAAATTGATGCATGGTATCCGGTGAAAGAACGTAAGGTTCTCAAGCAGTTTTAAGACAACGTGAAAAATTCGTCGCCGTTACACCTTGCCATTGCTTATAGCTGCGTTGTAAATGACAGTAAACCAAAGAAACTTATTATGGCATACGAACTACCATCCCTCCCTTTCGCACATGATGCACTTGAGCCGCATATCGATGCTCGCACCATGGAAATTCACCATGGCAAACATCACAACGGCTATGTAACCAAGGTAAACAAAGCCCTTGAAGGCCATGACAACCTCGCGGCTAAATCGATTGAAGACTTGATCTCAGATCTCGATAGCGTGCCAGACGATATTCGTGGCGCGGTGCGCAACAACGGTGGCGGACATGCCAACCACTCTCTTTTTTGGAGTGTCCTCTCTGCAGATGGCGGTGAAGCTTCGGCTGAGCTTGCTGGCGCGATCGACCAAGCCTTCGGTAGCATGGATGATTTTAAAGCAGCCTTCGCCAACGCAGCGGGAACTCGCTTCGGTTCCGGTTGGGCTTGGTTGGTCGTCAAAGGCGACGGATCGGTTGCGGTTACGTCGACCCCAAACCAAGACAACCCATTGATGACCGGTGAAGGAACCCCGATTCTCGGACTAGACGTGTGGGAACACGCCTACTACCTCAACTACCAGAACCGTCGTCCAGACTACGTCAGCTCGTTCTGGAACGTGGTAAACTGGAACAAAGTCAGCGAACTGTTCGCAGCTGCGAAGTAATTCCTGAGTTCCTGTGGGTTTCCTGCAGGAATGGCCAAGCAGATTCGTCTCGCTTGCAAACGACTTACCCTGTGTTTCTCATCGAGGACACAGGGTTTCTTTTTATCAGGCAACAACGGTCATGACCATGCTCGCACAAATTGAAAACCGAGCCTTTCTATCTCAAGTGAGAACTGCCGACACTTTTTTGCAATCGTTTCTCGGCCTCATGGGAAAACCGCGATTGCCCGCCGGCGAGGGGTTGTTGATAAAGAACTGCTCTAGCATTCACATGTTTTTCATGCGGTTTGCTATCGATGCTATTTTTCTCGATGCGGACGACCGGATTGTAAAGATTTATCACGGCCTTCGCCCATGGCGAATTGTCTTTGGAGGGAAGGGGGCCCGACATGTGCTAGAAGTACCCGCTGGTACGTGCAAGGGCTTTGTGGCCAGGCTGGAAAAAACTGAAACCAAGGACCTACATACGGGTCTTCCCATAAGAGGTGCTTCGTCCGAAAGTAGCTCGACAGATCACGGGGTCAGGTCAATCCCAAATGAAGGTATGATCGGTTTGCACTTACGTTTTATTCCGAAGAAATAAGACCTACTAAATCAGCATAACGAAGAAAAAAAAATAGTCTCAACCAGCTACGACACGCGCCAAATGCGTGCGCCGCCTTCCATGGTCCGGCTAACAAATTTCCGTTGGAGTACTTTACTTGCATTTGCAATTGAACCGGCAATCGCACGAGCTTGGATCCCGTCGACGAAAAAGGATTGTCCAACTTCCAGTTTATCGAAGGGATACTTAAACCGGGTCGCACGTTTTGGACCCGTTCGAACCGGTGGAATCGGGATGATGTCATCATCAATATGAATCTTCCGATTAGGTTTGGTCGTGCTGGTAGCTTTCGTGCTATTCTTGCGGTTAGTGCTGATCTTGTCGGTGACCTTGCCGTTATTAGTGTCGTTGTTAGTGCCGATGATCTTGCCGTTATTAGTGCCGGTGATCTTGCCGTTATTAGTGCCGGTGATCTTGCCGTTATTAGTGCTGCTGTTGTTGTTGTTGTTGTTGTTTGTGCGTTCCACTTTAATCTCCTATAAAGTTTGTCTTCTCAAATAGGTATTAAGCATTCAATATGTTTTCTTATGCCAAAAATGGACTTATTTTGGTACAAAGTG
>Ga0209186_1000838_pt1 | contig 23756 bp, 8 predicted proteins | sample SidtaG_FD_187426 | JGI IMG/M metagenome (GOLD analysis project Ga0209186, IMG submission 187426) | Marine algal microbial communities from Sidmouth, United Kingdom - Sidmouth_Male2 metaG (SPAdes) (version 2) | ecosystem: Host-associated > Algae > Red algae > Unclassified | place: Sidmouth, United...
TCGACAGCACCATCATGGGCGATCTGACCAACACCGCCAGCGTCGCCGGCGACCCCTCGTTCCCAGATGGCACGCCGATCCCGGACGAACCCAATGTCACCGATGACGACACCGCCGCCGTCGACGAAGTGAATCCCTCGATCACGATCGCCAAGTCGGTCTACCTCGGCACCGATGGCGGCGCATCCTGCCCTGGCGACGAACTCGTCACCGGCACCTCCGGCGACGCGATCACCTACTGCTTCATCGTCACCAACACCGGCGACGTGACGCTCTCCAGCGTTGAGATCACCGACAGCGACATCAGCCCGCCGGTGACCATTTCCGTCTCGAACCTCGCCCCTGGCGCCGTCTCGGTGCAGTTCGTCGACAGCACGATTCAAGGCGACCTGCTCAACACCGCCAGCGTCACCGGCGACCCCTCGTTCCCGGACGGCACGCCGATCCCGGACGAACCCAACGTCACCGATGACGACACCGCCGAAGTCGACCAAGTCGGCCCCGGTATCCAGATCCTCAAGACGGTCTACCTCGGGCAAGACGGTGGCGCTTCCTGCCCCGGCGATGAACTCGCGACCGGCACCGCCGGCGACTTGGTGACCTACTGCTTCATTGTCACCAACAGCGGCGACGTGACGCTCTCCAGTATCGAGATTACCGATCCGCTGCTCGGCGCGACCATCAGCGTTCCGAACCTCGCCCCCGGTGGGACCTCGGTGCAGTTCTTTAACAGCACCATCGACGGCGACTTGCTCAACACCGCCGCCGTCACTGGCGATCCCTCGTTCCCGGATGGCACGCCGATCCCGGACGAACCCAATGTCACCGACGACGACACCGCCGCCGTCGACGAAGTGAACCCCTCGATCAGCATCGCCAAGTCGGTGTATCTTGATCACGACGCTGGCGCGAGCTGCCCCGGCACCGAACTCGTCACCGGCACGTCCGGCGACGCGGTCACCTACTGCTTCGTCGTCACCAACACCGGTGATGTCACCCTCTCCGGGATCATGATTTCCGACCCGCTGCTCGGTGTGACAATCGCAGTTTCCAATCTCGCCCCCGGTGAGGTCTCGGTCGAGTTCGCCAATGAAGTCATCAACGGCGACTTGCTCAACACGGCGACGGTCTCCGGTGATCCTTCGTTCCCCGACGGCACGCCGATTCCAGATGAGCCAAACGTCACCGACGACGACACCGCCGAAGTCGACGAAGTGAACCCCTCGATCTCCCTGTCCAAAACCGTCTATCTTGGCCAAGACGGCGGCGCGAGTTGCCCAGGAGTCGACCTCGTGACCGGCACCGCCGGCGACCTCGTCACTTATTGCTTTATCGTCACCAACACCGGCGACGTGACCTTGTCCGGCGTCGAGATCACCGACCCGCTACTCGGCGCGACCATTGCCGTCTCGAACCTCGCCCCCGGCGGCACCTCGGTGCAGTTCTTCAATAGCACCATTGACGGCGACTTGATCAACACCGCCACCGTCACCGGTGATCCCTCGTTCCCGGACGGCACGCCGATCCCGGACGAACCCGACGTCACCGACGGCGACATCGCCGAAGTCGATGAAGTAAATCCCTCCATCAGCATCGCCAAGTCGGTCTACCTCGGCCAAGACGGCGGCGCGAGTTGCCCCGGCGTTGAACTCGTCACCGGTACCACCGGCGACCTGATCACCTACTGCTTCATCGTCACCAACACCGGCGATGTGACCCTGTCTGGCGTGGAAATTACCGACAGCCTGCTCGGCGCAACCATTGCCGTCTCGAACCTCGGCCCCGGCGCGGTTTCGGTGCAATTCCTCGACAGCACGATCGCTGGCGACCTGCTCAACACCGCCATGGTTACCGGCGATCCCTCGTTCCCGGACGGCACGCCAATTCCGGACGAACCCGACGTCACCGACGACGACACCGCCGAAGTCGACGAGGTTAATCCGTCCATCACCTTGGCCAAGTCGGTCTATCTCGGACACGACGGCGGCGCCAGTTGCCCCGGCATCGAACTCGTCACCGGCACCTCCGGCGACGAAATCACTTACTGCTTTATCGTCACCAACACCGGCGACGTGACCCTGTCGGGCGTGGAGATCACCGATCCGCTGCTCGGTCTGACCATCGCGGTCACGAACCTTGCGCCCGGCGGCACCTCGGTGCAGTTCGTCGAAAGCGCCATCGCCGCCGATCTGCTCAATACCGCCTCGGTCACCGGCGATCCTTCGTTCCCGGACGGCACGCCGATCCCGGACGAGCCCGATGTCACCGACGATGATACCGCCGAAGTCGACCAGGTCGGCCCCGGCATCCAGATCCTCAAAACCGTCTATCTCGGACAAGACGGCGGCGCCAGCTGCCCCGGCACAGAACTCGCGGTCGGCCAAAACGGCGACTTGGTCACCTACTGCTTCATCGTCACCAACTCCGGTGATGTGACGCTCAGTTCGGTGGTGATCACCGACACCGATCTCGGCCTCAGCATTCCCGTGGCCAACCTCGCCCCCGGCGCGTTCTCGATCGAGTTTGCCAACGCCACCATCGACGGCGACCTGACCAACACCGCTCGTGTCGCCGGTGATCCCTCGTTCCCAGACGGTTCGCCCATCCCCGGCGAACCCAATGTCACCGATGATGACACCGCCGAAGTCGACGAGATCGCCCCGTCCATCTCGATCGCAAAATCCGTCTACCTCGGTCATGACAGCGGCGCATCCTGCCCAGGAGGGGAACTCGCGGTCGCGCAAAACGGCGACCCAGTCACCTATTGCATGGTCGTCACCAACACCGGTGACACCGTGCTCACCAGCGTCACCGTCACCGACCCCTTGCTCGGACTGACCGTGCCCCTCGGCACGCTCGCCCCCGGCGCGGTGACCAACATCTTCCTCGAGTCCGCCATCGCTGGCGACCTCGTGAACACCGCCAGCGTCACGGGACAGCCTTCTGATGATGGCGGTAATCCGATCCCCTCGGAACCTCCGGTCACCGACGATGACACGGCCGAAGTCGACGAAGTCGCGCCCTCGATCTCGATCGCCAAGTCGGTCTACCTCGGACACAACAGTGGCGCGTCCTGCCCCGGTGACGAACTCGCGGTCGGCCAAAACGGCGATCCGATCACCTACTGCTTCATCGTCACCAACACTGGCGACACCGTGCTCACCGGCGTGGTCGTCAACGACGGCGACATCAGCCCGCCGCTCAGCATTTCCATCGGCACGCTCGCCCCAGGCGCCGTTACCAACATCTTCTTTAACGGCACCATCGACGGCGACCTCGTCAACAGCGCCAACGTCACCGGCCAACCCGCCGACGACACCGGCAACCCGCTGCCTGGCCAAGATCCGGTCATGGACGACGACACCGCCGAAGTGGATGAAGTGAATCCGTCCATCTCGATCGCCAAGTCCGTGTACCTCGGACACGATTCCGGCGCGTCCTGCCCAGGGGATGAACTCGCAGTCGGCGTCACTGGCACTGCGGTAACCTACTGCATGCTGGTCACCAACACCGGCGACACCGTTCTGACCAGCGTCACCATCTCCGATCCGCTGCTCGGCGTCTCCGTCAATGTCGGCACGCTCGCCCCTGGCGCGGTGACCAACATTTTCGCCGAAACCACGATCACCAGTGATCTCATCAACACAGCGGATGTGTCCGGCCAGCCGTCTGACGCTGCTGGCAACCCGCTGCCCGGCCAAGATCCGGTCGTTGACGATGACATCGCCGAAGTCGATCTCGTCCTGCCGGCTGTCACCATTGCCAAAACGGTAACGCTCGGCACCACCTGCCCCGGCACCGAAAGCGTCTCTGGACAAAGCGGAACGCCGGTAACCTACTGCTTCCTCGTCAGCAACACCGGCGACACCGCCCTCGCGGATGTCACCGTCACGGACAACGATGTCAGCCCGCCAGTGTCGATCAACCTCGGCCTGTTGCCGATTGGCGGCGAGACCAATGTGTCGGTTGCCAGTACCATCCAGGGCGACCTGCTCAACACCGCCAGCGTGATCGGCACCCCCGCTGAGTCCGATGGGACGCCGCTGCCCGGTGTTCCCGAGCCGACCGACGACGACACCGCTTCGGTCGACCAAGTCGGCCCTGGTATTCAGATCCTCAAAACCGTCTACCGCGGTCATGACAGCGGCGCCTCCTGCGCCGGAGCCGAACTCGTGTCCGGCCAAAACGGAGAAGACGTCACCTACTGCCTGGTCGTGGTCAACACCGGCGACACCGTGCTCAGCGGCGTTAGCATCACCGACGTCGACCTCGGACTCAACATCGCCCTCGGCATTCTGCCGGTCGGCGGCGTGGCGACCGAGTTCGTCGAGACCGTCATCAGCGGCGACCTCGTCAACAACGCCGACGTCACCGGAACACCCTCCGACGCTGGCGGCACTCCCATTCCCGGACAGAGCCCGGTCACCGATGACGACACCGCCACCGTCGACGAAATCGATCCGGTCATCGGACTTGCTAAAGACGTCGACACCATCATGAACAACGGCGACGGCACCTACACCGTCACCTTCCTGTTCAACGTTGAGAACCTCGGCGACGTGGTGGTCAGCGATCTCGTGTTGATTGACGATATCACCTCGCAATTCTCCGCGCTGTCGCCGACCGGCTTTAGCACCATGGACGGCAGTCTGCTCGCCAACCCGGCATGGGACGGCACCGCCAGTACCAGCATCCTCGCCCCTGGACAAAGTCTTCCGCCCATGGGCATGGGCGATGTGTTTGCCACCTTTACTGTCACCCCCGGCGCCATCCTAGCCGAGACCAACACCGCCACGGTGGCCGGACTCGACCCGAATGGATTGCTGGTTGACGACCTGTCCAACGACGGCCTCTCGCCCGATCCCGACGGCAACGGCGACCCCGAAGAAGACGAACCCACGCCCGTTCCTTTCGGCGAAATGCCGGTGATCGGACTCGCCAAAGACTTGGTCGAGAACGTCAACAACAACAATGGCACCTACACGATCACATTCGAACTGACCGTGCAAAACCTCGGTGATGTACTGCTCTCCGACCTCGAACTGTACGACGACATCATCGCCGAGTTCCCCGGACTCAACCCGGTCAACTTGGTCGCTAGCAACGGTTCGCTAATCGCCAGCAGCACCTGGGATGGCACCGCCACTAGCAACATCCTCGCTCCTGGCCAGGCCATCGCGGTCGGCGACACCGAGAACGTGTTCGTCACCTTCACGGTCACGCCCGGCGCCACGACCGCCGAGGACAACCTCGCCACCGTGCAAGGCACCAGCCCCGCCGGAACCGATGTGGTCGACACCTCCACTGACGGCGTGAACGCTGATCCCGACGGCAACGGCGACCCCGAAGAAATGGAACCAACCCCGGTCAACTTTGTCGAAGATCCGATCATCGGCCTCGCCAAAGATTTGTTCACCGTGGTCAACAACAACGACGGCACGTACACCGTCACCTACGAACTCACCGCCCAAAACCTCGGCGATGTGCCGCTCAGCAACATCGTGCTCACCGACGACATCGTCGGCCAGTTCGCCGGACTCAACCCGACCGGGTTCTCGACCGCTAACGGGATCTTCACCGGCAGCATGACGTGGGACGGCACCGCCAATAGCAACATTCTTGCCCCCGGCCAGTCGCTCGCGGTCGGCGCGGTCGGTGATGTGTTCCTGACCTTCACCGTCACGCCCGGAGCGATCACCAGCGTCGACAATATCGCCAACGCCGCCGGCACCAGCCCGGCTGGTACCACAGTCACCGATATTTCCACTGACGGCATTAACCCCGATCCCGACGGCAACGGCAACCCGAACGAAGAAGTGCCGACTCCGACGCCGTTCGGCGAAGCGCCCGACATCGGACTCGCCAAGCGCGCGACCCTGGTCCTCAACAACAATGACGGCACCTACGACGTGACCTTTGAGATGACGGTCGAAAACCTCGGCAACGTGCCGCTCGCCGATCTCGCCATCTTCGACGACATCTTCACCGAGTTCCCGGGCATGAGCCCCACCGGCTTCAGCACCGCCGACGGCAGCCTCGTTGGCAGCCCGAGCTGGGACGGCACCGCAACGAGTAATATCCTCGCCCCCGGCCAGTCGCTGCCGGTCGGTGGACTTGGCAATGTGTTCGTGACCTTCACCGTCACACCTGGCGCGATCACCGCCGAAGACAACAACGCCACCACCGAAGGCACCAGCCCGCAGGGTACAGTCGTCACCGACACCTCCACCGACGGCCTCAACCCCGACCCGAACGACGACGGCAACCCCGAAGAGGAAGTGCCGACCCCGGTCGAGTTCAGCGAAGATCCGATCATCGGACTCGCCAAGGCTGTAAACACCATCGTCAACAACAACGACGGGACCTTCACGGTGACGTACCTCTTCAACTTCGAAAACCTCGGCAACGTCCCGCTCACCGACCTCGTGCTGACCGATGACATCGTCACCCAGTTCGCCGGACTCAATCCGACCGCGTTCGGAACCACCGACGGCAGCTATTTGGCCAGCGGCACATGGGATGGCACTGCCACCAGCAACCTGCTCGCCCCCGGACAAACCCTGCCCGTCGGCAGCAACGGCACCGTGTTCGCGACCTTCACCGTGACGCCAGGCATGGTCACCACCGTCGACAATACCGCCACCATCACCGGCACCAGCCCGGCCAACGAGATGGTCTCCGACGTCTCCAACGACGGCATCAATCCCGACCCGGACGACGACGGTGACCCGCAGGAAGACAACCCGACCCCGACGCCGTTTGTTGAGGATCCGTCGATTGGACTCGCCAAGGACCTGTTCGCGGTGACCAACAACATGGATGGTTCGTACACTGTGACCTACGAGTTCACCGTACAGAACCTCGGCACTGTGCCGCTCACCGACATTGGGGTGTTCGACGACATCGTCGGCCAGTTCGGCGCGCTCATGCCGAGCGGCTACAGCACCACCGCCGGCACGCTGATCGACAGCGGCACGTGGGACGGCACCGCGCTCAGCAGCATCGTCGCCCCCGGCCAGTCGCTCGCGGTCAACGAGTCGAAGAACGTGTTCGCCACGTTCACGCTGATCCCCGGCAACAATAGCCTGATCGAAAACCTCGCCACCACCGTCGGCACCAGTCCGGCCGGCACCGAGGTCACCGACGCGTCGACCGACGGACTCAGCCCCGACCCGAACGGCGACGGTGCACCCGACGAGAACGTCCCGACGCCGACGCCGTTCCCAGAGAACCCGGTCATCGGACTCGCCAAGTCACTGGTCAGCAACGTCAACAACAACGACGGCACCTACACCGTCACCTTCCTGCTCAACGTAACCAACCTCGGTGACGTGCCGCTCAGCGACATCGTGATCACCGACGACATCATCTCCGAGTTCCCCGGCATGAGCCCGACTGGTTTTGTTGCGACCGATGGCAGTCTGCCTGCCAACCCGACCTGGGACGGCACCGCCACCAGCAACATTCTCGCCCCCGGACAAAGCCTGATCGTCGGCGCGTCCGGCGACGTCAGCGTGACCTTCACCGTCACGCCTGGTTCGACCACGGCCGAAGACAATAACGCCACCGCCGAGGGTACCAGCCCGCAAGGCACGCCAGTCTTTGACACCTCGACCGATGGCGTCTCGCCCGATCCGAACGGTGACGGAGATCCTGAGGAAATGGTTCCGACCCCGGTCCCGTTCGCCTCTGTGCCGGTTATCGGTCTCGCCAAAGATCTCGTTAGTTCCGTGAACAACAGCAACGGCACCTACACGGTCACCTTCGAACTGAACGTCGAAAACCTCGGCGATATCCCGCTCAGCATGCTCGCGGTCTACGACGACATTGTTACCCAGTTCGCCGGACTCAACCCAGTCGGCTTCGCCGCTACCAGTGGTTCGCTCAACGCCGCCAGCGCGTGGGACGGCACAGCCGCCAGCAACATTCTCGCCCCCGGCCAATCCATGGTCGTCGGCGGCGCGGGCAATGTGTTCGTGACCTTCACCGTCACCCCCGGTTCGGTTGTCTCGGTCGACAACCTCGCCAGCGCCGAAGGCACCAGCCCGGCCGGCGTCACGGTCATGGACACCTCCACCGACGGCCTCGCGCCCGACCCGAATGGTGACGGCAATCCGAACGAAGCCGAACCCACCCCGGTTCCCTTCGCCTCGCAACCGGTCATCGGTCTCGCCAAGGATCTGGTCAGTTCGGTCAACAACAACGATGGCACCTACACCGTCACCTTCGAACTCAATGTCGCAAACCTCGGCGATATCTCGCTCAACCAACTCGCGGTCTATGACGACATCGTCACCCAGTTCGCCGGACTCAACCCCGTCGGATTTGCCGCCGCCAACGGTTCGCTCAACGCCAGCACCGACTGGGACGGCACCGCCACCAGCAACATCCTCGCCCCCGGCCAGTCGCTGGCCGTCAATGGTGCGGGCAACGTGTTGATCAGCTTCACCGTCACCCCCGGCTCGGTAACATCGGTCGACAATCTCGCCACCGCCGAAGGCACCAGCCCATCCGGCGTCACGGTCATGGACACCTCCACCGACGGCCTCGCGCCCGACCCGAATGGTGACGGTAACCCAAACGAAGCCGAACCCACCCCGGTTCCCTTCGCCTCGCAACCGCTGATCGGCTTGGCCAAAAACCTGACCAACGCCGTCAATAACAACAACGGCACCTACACGATCACCTTCGAATTCAACGTCGACAACCTCGGTGACATTCCGCTCAACAGCCTCGAACTTTATGACGACATCGTCACCCAGTTCGCCGGACTCAACCCGGTCGGGTTCAGCGCCGCCAACGGTTCGCTCAACGCCAGCACGACCTGGGATGGCACCGCCACCAGCAACATCCTCGCCCCTGGCCAATCGCTGCCGGTTGGTGGTTCAGGCAATGTCTCCGTCACCTTTACGGTCACGCCGGGTTCGGTGACCGCGGTCGACAACCTCGCTACCGTCGAAGGCACCAGTCCTTCCGGCATCGAAGTCGTCGACACCTCCACCGACGGTCTCGACTCCGATCCGAACGATGACGGCAACCCGGAAGAGATGACGCCGACGCCGGTGCCGTTCACCGAACAGCCGTTGATTGGCCTCGCCAAAGATCTGTTCACCGTCGTCAACAACAACGATGGCAGCTACACGATCACCTTCGAACTCACCGCCGAGAACCTCGGGGACACGCCGCTTGCCGACATCGTCCTGCTCGACGACATTCTCGGCCAGTTCGCCGCGATGACCCCAACCGGTTTCTCCACCGCCAACGGCATCTTTATGGCCAACCCGGACTGGGATGGTTCGGCGACCAGTAACGTCATCCTGCCCGGCCAAGGCCTCGCGGTCGGTGAAGTCGCCGACGTGTTCCTCACCTTTACCGTGACGCCAGGTGCGATTACCACCATCGACAACCTCGCCACCGCCGCCGGCACCAGTCCGGCTGGTACAACCGTCATGGACATCTCCACCGATGGTACCAATCCCGACCCGAACGGCGACGGAACACCCGAGGAAGAAGTGCCCACACCGGTACCGTTCGGCGAATCGCCGGCCATCGGCTTGTCCAAAGATGCGACCCTCGTGGTCAACAACAACGACGGCACGTACACCGTCACCATGCTCCTGACGATGGAGAACTTCGGCAACGTGCCGCTCTCCGATCTCGCAATCTTTGACGACATCTTCACCGAGTTCCCCGGCATGAGCCCGACCGGGTTCATGACCGTCGATGGCAGCCTGCTCGGCAACACCGCCTGGGACGGCACCGCCACCAGCAACATCCTTGCGCCGGGACAAACCCTCGCCGTGAACGGCGTAGCGGACGTGTCCATCATCTTCGATGTCACCCCTGGTGCGGCCACCGCCGAGGACAACCTCGCCACGACGCAAGGCACCAGTCCGCAAGGCACGGTCGTCACCGACACCTCCACTGACGGACTCAACCCCGACCCGAACGACGATGGTACGCCGGCCGAAATGATTCCGACCCCGGTTGAGTTCAGCGAAGATCCGATCGTCGGACTCGCCAAGGCCGTGGACACCGTCGTCAACAACAACGATGGCACCTACACCGTGACCTACTTGTTTACCGTTCAAAACCTCGGCAACGTGCCGCTCGCCAACCTCATCCTCACCGACGACGTCGTGACCCTGTTCACCGGACTCAGCCCTACCGGATTCGGCACCACCGACGGCACCCTCATCGGCAACCCGACCTGGGACGGCACCGCCACCAGCAACCTGCTCGAACCCGGTCAGTCGCTCCCTGTCGGCGGCAGCGGCGAAATGAAAGCCACCTTCACCGTGACTCCGGGTACCGTCACCAGCGTCGACAATGTCGCCGTCGTGACCGGCGATAGCCCGGCCGGCACCACCGTTCGCGACGACTCGACCAACGGCATCAACCCCGATCCCGACGACAACGGCGATCCGTCCGAGAATGACCCGACCCCGACGCCGTTCACCGAACAGCCGAAGATTGGACTCGCCAAAGACCTGGTCAACGTCATCAACAACGAGAACGGCAGCTACACCGTGACCTACGAGTTCACCGCGCAGAACATCGGCACCGTGCCGCTCAACTCCGTCGCCATCTACGACGACATCGTTGGTCAGTTCGGTTCGCTCAACCCGACCGCCTACAGCACCGCCGCCGGCACTTTTACCAACAATCCCGCTTGGGACGGTACCGACGCGTCCAGTGTCATCGCCGCCGGCCAGACTCTCGCAGTCGGCGAAAGCAAGAACGCCTTCGCCACCTTCACCCTCACACCAGGTGGTAACCGCCTGATTGAGAACCTCGCCACCACCTCCGCCCTCAGCCCGGCCGGCGAGGAGGTCACCGATGCCTCCACCGACGGCCTCGTTCCCGACCCGAACGGCGATGGCGAACCCGACGAGAATGTCCCGACCCCGACCCCGTTCCCGGAAAACCCGGAAATTACTGTGGGTAAAACGCTGGTCGGCGTAACCGAGTCCGACGGCGTCTACACCGTCTCCTTCCTGTTCGGACTGCTCAATTCCGGCGACGTGCCGCTCAGCAACCTGATTCTGGTCGACGACATTATCAGCCAGTACGCCGGACTCAGCCCAACCAATTTCCGGGCAACCAACGGCACGCTGCAAGGCAATCCGGCCTGGGATGGCAGCGGCACCAGCAATATCCTGGCCCCCGGCCAAGGGCTGCTTGTCGGTGACCTGCAAACAGTGAATATCGCCTTCGATGTCCTCCCGACCATGCCCGGACTCGTGCCCAACCAAGCCACCGCCACCGGCACTAGCCCGCAAGGCACCCCGGTGAACGACCTGTCCAACTCGGGCACTCCCGTCCCCGGCCGCGACGACTTCACCGACACCCCCTTCGTGCTCAACAGCATCGGCAACTCCTTGTTCAACGACGCCAACAACAACGGTATCTACGATCCGGGCGAGGCTGGCTTTGGTGGTGTTTCCATCCAGCTTCTCGACGCGTCCGGCACCGTGGTTCAGACCACCATCTCAACCTCGGACGGCGAATACCTGTTCGATGGCATTCCCGCCGGCACCTACAGCGTGTTCGTGCCGCCGAGCAACTTTGCTCCGGGCGGCCCGCTCGAAGGTGCGCTCTCCAGCCCGGTCACCGAACTCAATGTCAACGCCGACCAAGACCTCAACGACAACGGACTCGATGACCCCACACCGGAGCTCAACGGCATCGCCACGTCGCCGTTCATCCTGAGTCTCGGCGGCGAGCCGATCAACGAACCGACCGGTCCGCTTGGTCCGGGCGTCAGCCCCGACGAAAACGGCAACCTCACCGTCGACCTCGGCTTCTGGCAACCCGGCAGCATTGGTGACACCGTCTGGAATGACGTCAACGCCGACGGTGTTCCGGATGAAGCACTGAATGTGTTCGGCATCGATAATGTCGAAGTGGAACTTTACCTGGTGAACGCCGATGGTTCAGAAACGCTGATCGATTCGCAGTTCACCGGCGCCGAAGGCTTCTACCTGTTCGACGGCTTACTCCCCGGTACCTACCGCACGCAGGTGATGGCCGACGACTTCCCCTTCGAACTTCGTCTCCAGACCACACCGCTCACGTACACCATCGAACTTGGACCCGGCGAGCAGTTCGAAGACAGCGACTTCGGCTTCACCACCTTGCCGACCGCCATCGAACTCGAGTACTTCGTCGCCGACCTCACCGCGACCGGCGTCACGCTCACATGGGCCACAGCGTGGGAACGCAACAGCCTCGGCTACTACGTCTACCGCGTCGCCGCCGACGGTTCGCATACCAAAGTTAACGAGACCCTCATCCTCGCGATGGGTGGCGGGACAGAGTACTCTCTGGAGATTCCCGGCGCGACCGGCGGACGCTTCATCCTGGAAGAGATCGAAACCAATCTCGACACCAAGATCCAATCCATCGTCGCCTACACCCGCATCGCGGCTGCACCCGTCGGCGAACCGACCTACACCGCCTTGGCCGAAAATGAGAGTGCCTCGTTCGTCAGTCATGCCGACTACAACAGCTACCTCATCGGCGGCTTCGAACGCGCCCCGCAAGTGCTCGACATCACCGATCCGGAAAACCCGCTGGAGCTGGTTGGCGAAATTCTCGTCACCGATGCGGGACACGGCGCATATTTTAGCGTCAAACCGGATCGTAAGGTTGTCATTCAAGAACGGGAAGTCATAGAAGAGGAGTAAGAGTAGTATCTACTTAAAAAGCGGAAAGAAAAAGATGGTACGGTAAGGTCCCCGTCGGGTAAGCGACCAAGATTGTACTCATCTTTAACAACCAATTTGCGCTGGCTGGTTTGCCTTTTTTTCCAGCCGCGCAATCTAAGCACTCACGCAAGTGGGTGCTTTTTTTCTCAACGAGACCGCGGCCGGGGGCGCATAATGACGGGTGCTGGACCAGCGGGGTCAGTCCTTCATAAATTTCGTGGGACGTCTATCCCTGCTCGTTAGGGTTAGTTCTTCAACGTTCCGCAAGGACGATGCGTTCGACATCTTCGACCTTCTCATCTGCGCCGTCTTGAACCCGCCAGGCGTTCGCCGCCGAACCAGCGACGACCACGCGGTGCAACTCGCCGTCAAGGTAATGCCCCATGCAAAGATCATCGAACGCGATGCCGGATTGAATGTTGGCTTGCTTGGTCATCGCTTGGTACGCCGGTCTGCGTTCGGCTTCGGAATCGTAATGTGGACAACAGCTGCCCGGCAACAAACCAAGGCAAGGCAACACGCCGAGTGGCCACACCGAATCAGTCACGCCTTGTTCGAACCAACAGATCGCGCCAGCACTTACGCCGCACAACAAGATGCCCGCCTCGTGTGCTTCGCGCAATACCTCGTCCGCGCCCCACTCTCGCCACAAACAAATCATGCTGCGCGTGTTGCCGCCGCCGACGTAGATGATGTCTTGCGCGAGCAAGTGTTCGCGCCAACCGGGTTTGACGATCCCGAACAACGAGGTCCACGACGGCACCGCACCGAGTTTGGTGAAGGCCTCATAGTAGTTGTTGATGTACGCCTGCGACTCGGCCGTCGCCTGCGGAAGAAAACCAATCCGGGGTCGGTCCGCGTCCACTTGGTCGATCAGATATTGTTCCATCCGCAAGTCGTCGGTGCTCCGTCCGAACCCGCCGCCGCCGATCGCAATAATTTGTTTTTTCATGACGCGTTTCTAAACCGAGGCGCACGTTCGAGCAAAATCTTTCTGATGATCTGGAACGAGACCGCCGAGGTTTACGCTGGTGTGTTCTGAGATTTCAAAATCGGCCCTTCCCGACCTCAACCCTCCTTGGACAGCGCTCCTACGAAAGTCCCTTGGTCGATACACGACGAGGACAGAACATGACACGAGCCGCGTTAGCGGTGACATCCGACTAGCCCCGTGTCGGCCGCAGGCCAAGGCCGAGGCCGGGGTTGGCATGAGGGAGATGAGTAGTCCCGCAAGGCGGGATGACACAGGGCACCTAAACGGCGCGTCCGGCCAAAGAAAATAGGCAGCAGATGCCCTTCGAGCCATGAGGCCGTTCCGACCGGACATGAAGCGAAGAACTCGTGCAGAGGGCAGGCCGGTCGGTTTACAAAGGCTCTCAGTTACCCCCGGGTTCCGCTCGTACCTCGCTCCACCCGCGGCTACTGGCTTGCCACCACTCCGTGGTTCGTCGTAGAGGGTTCGTCGTAAAGGGTTCGGCGTCGGTTCGATGACCTTCGAAGCTTCAAATCTCTTTGGCCCTCGTCCTTGCATCGAATTAGGATTGCCACCCGCGCCTGAATCCCTCAAACTTTGGCGATATGGTTAACAAAGACTTGGTGGACAACGCTTTGGCGCAGTTCAAGCTAAAGCTGGACGGCTTGCACGGACCCGCGCATTGGGCACGTGTTCTGGTAAATGGGCGGATTCTTGCCGCGGAGACAGGTGCAGACCTCGAAGTGGTCGAGCTGTTCGCGGTCCTGCACGACAGCAAGCGACGGAACAACACGGACGATCCGGACCACGGAAAACGCGCCGCCGTCTTCGCCGAGACCCTGCGCGGGCTGCTGTTCGAAATTTCCGACGCGCAGTTTAACCTGCTTTACGACGCCTGCCACTTTCACAGTGAGAGCGGCACCGCGGGCCACCCCACGATTCAAACCTGCTGGGACGCCGATCGGCTGGACCGCGGACGCAGCCGCAAAACACCTGCCACCGAAATTCTCTGTACCGACGCCGCCCTCGACCCTGCCATCTTAATGCCTGCGCACGAACGCGCCGTCGCCCAAGAGGTGCCCGCCTTCGTCAGCGAAGAATGGGGTCTCACTCTCACGATCAAAAAGAAGTCATCGTGGTTCTAACCTTCGCCCGAACTCTGGCTCAACCTATGGCCCTCCGTTTCTTCCTCTCTCTCGTTCTCGCTGCCGGCTTTACGGTCACGGCGTTTGGACAAAAATCCCAACTCACCAAAGCACGTGAACTCGTCGCGGCGGAGCAGTTCGCCGACGCGCGCTTGCTGCTCGACCAGCTCGTAATCGAAGGCAATCTCGACGCGGCTCTCCTGCGCAATTGGATCGGCGAACGCGAAAACCAGGCGCAACCCAAGCCGCTCGCACTCTCCGAGTGGGTCAACGACAAAGACGAACGCGTGCTCGCCATCGTTCGCGACAAAGGTGCCGGCGGCCTCGTCGAAGTCGCGCACGACGGACGCCTGTTCCGCGCTGGCGGTCTTTCCTCCCTGTTCGAACGCAGCCGCAATGCCATTGCCCTCGCGGACCGCCTCGCCGTCAGTCAGTCGATTGTCGACTTTCTCCACGACCGCCCTTGGGTTTGGTTCACCGAACGCGGCATTCTGCTCGGCCACCACCACGATCTCTTGGTCGAGTCCGGCCGTCTCGACGACGCCATCGAATTTCTGACCGACTACGCCTTGCCACGTCGCGCCCGCCTCTGCCTGCGCGACGACGACGATGCGGCCGACCAACCACAGACCTGGCCGTTCATGGGGGAAGCGCGCATGAGCCCGATCGACATGTTGCTCATCACCTTGGTCGAGTCCGACCGCTGCGCAGCCTACGCGAAACGCCTCGAGGCCTGCCGCGAACCCGAAGCGCAATATCTCCGCCAGCTCAGCCTGCTCGGCGCCGGGAACACCTCCGAAATCGACGAGTACCTCAATCTACTCGTGCAGAACAAAGCGGTGCTGTTCAAAGAGGCCGGTGGCAAAGCGTTGCAGGATCAATACCTCAGTCTGCTCGGCGACTACGCCACCAAGAACGGAAAACATGCTGCGGCCGCCATCTGTTACGAACGCGCGTTCGTCGAAAGCGATCCGCTACGCACTGATCGCGGCCAAGCGCTGCTCGCGGCCATCGTCCGCGCCCACGGCCAAACCGACACGCCCGAAGCCGCCGGCAACGCGTTGATCGAACGCGCCCTCAACACCGAGGGCATCCCGCCCGAAACCCAGCGCTACGCCTTGCGCATCGGTCGCACCACGCTCGGCCAAGACGTATTCGACGCACAAATTGCCGCCGCCATTCCGGACCATCCGCTGGTGCGCGTTCCCGAGATCGCTGCACGCTTGGAAGCCGGCGAGACCAACGAGGCGCTCGTCGTGTTCGAGGAACTGTGGCGTAACCATCCGGTCGAGCTGCTCGCCGAGTCGCCGGTGATTGCCGACCTCTTTCCCACCCCGCGCGCGTTCGCCGACCGCCTGATGGCCGACGGGCGCTTCGTCGAGACGCTGCGCACCGCCTCGCCCGGCGAAGCCAAAGCCATCTCCGAACGCCTCGCTGATTGGATGCGTCCGCCGACCCGCGCCGAACGCGACGCCGGTGCCGTCGACGATGTGGTGCCCTATCTCGAACTCTGCCAGGCGGCACTCAACGCCTACGACGAACGCCGTCGCCTGCGTCACCCCGCCTTCCAAACCCGCACCCTCGACGTCGCCCGTTCGCTGTTGCCGCGCCTCGACAACCCCGCCGACCGCAAGGCGTGGTACCCGCTATTTTTACTCCCGGCTGATGCCCTCGCGGCGATGAAACTGCGCTCCCTGCCCGGTGTCGAGGCGCGTCCCGACCAGCTTCTTAAAATCGGCAACATCGCCCAGGAAAACGCCGTCGAACGCTACCTCGACACGCTCGACAAAACCGAACTCATCCAGCTCGAGTCCGCTTTACCCGAAGGCTCGGGACTGCGTCACTTGGTGGCCGTCACCCGCGGCGGACCCGTTCCCGAAGGCGACCCGGGCATGACCTACAGCTGGCTTAGCGCCAAGGCCTTGCTCAAAGCCGACCGGTACCACGACCTCATGGGCTACTTGCGCGACCGCCCCGAACGCCGCGAGATCCCCGGGCTCCTGTTCATCGCCGACAGCCTCATCGCGACCAACCAAACCACGGCCGCGCGTTTCGTGCTCAGCCTTGGCGCCGACGACTCCGGTCAACCACTCGACCGCCTTGATCGGATCCGCAAAACGTCGCGCAAGCTGGCCGACATCGGCAATTTCCCCGACGCGATCGACCAAGTGAAAGGTCTGCTCGACTCGCCGCTGCCACGTCTGCGCCGTGAGGGACAGACCATGCTGCTCGGCTACGAACGCGAGTGGTTCGAGCAAGTCGGCCCCGCCGAACTCAAACGGATCATCGACGAGAAGGTGGTGCGCCTGCAACAGAATCCCAACAACGTCGAACTCCTCGAACAGATCATCCGCATGTACGCGCAGCAGCACCAGTTCGGCGCGGTGGTCAAATTTCTCGAACAACGCGCCGCCCTCGAACGCGACAATGCATCCACGCGCGTGCGCATCGCCGTCACCAATGCCCGCCATCTCGAACAACCGGAAGAGGCTTGGATCGACTTTCTCAAGGCGCACGAGATCGACGCGCGTTCGTGGATCGACTCGCGCCAGATTGCGCTGATCCATGAGGTCGCGCTCAGCAAACGCACCTTTCTGAGCAAGCTCGGCGGCATCAAACTGTTGCCGCTCGACGAGAATCCCGACGTCGCCGGCCAATACTACAACGTGGTTCATCGCTGCATGCGTGCGCGCAAAGTTGCCCATGCCGAAGAGGTCCTGGTGTTGGTCGACAAGCTACTCGCCTTTCCCAAACCGATGGTCCAGTCGGTGGTGCCGCGCCTAAACGAGTTCCGCGTGAAGCTGCTGTTGCAACTCGGACGCAAAGCCGAGGCCCGCGCTGAACTCGGTACCTTGTTCGTCGGCAACGACGGCCCCACCTGGGATATGCGCCTCGGTCCCACCGGCCCCGAAGGACTCGCGGCCACGTACCGTGATCTGATCGGTAAAAACCCAAGTGTCGCCAGCCCGATTTGGGGCCCCTTGCTCGCCGGCTGGGACGCCGAACTCAACGGCGAGCCAGCAGTCGCCGCCGCCGCCTACAAACGCGCCTTGGCAAACTGGCCCAACGCCATCGCCGACCAAACCCCGCACCTGCTCGCGCGTCTCGCCGTCGTGCAACCCGGCCCCGAACGCCACGAGTACTTACTCAACACGATCCAAGTCGCCGCGGTCGGCCGCCCCGACGTGCTCGCCGAAGTCGTTCAAGAACTCGTCCGTGCCGGCCACGGCCAAGCCACGCTCGCCCGTGTCCGCCTGGTGCGCAACGCCAAAGGTCTCACCGAAGCCGGTCGCCAGCGCTTGCGCGTGATGGAAAGCGCGGCCGAGTTCGCGATTGGGCAGTCCCCGCCGAAGTAAGGGCCCTTATGTCGAAACAGAAATTAAAAAAAGCCGTTAAAGAATACCTAGATCTCGGAGACTACACTTACAAGTTCGTCAAAGTCTCGGAGTCGGAGATCAAAAAGAATCTCGGATTTGGCACCTCTGACTGGGACCCGATGGTGGCGTACTATGTCCGCAATTGCCTGGCGAACCGATACACTGGTATGGGGCATAACATATACCCCGTTCCAGATGTCTGGTCACTCGACAGCATTGTGATTGCGGAAAAATTCGACTTGTTTCCATTGGCCACGCTTTCGGGGACCGAAACCGCCGTTCATCTGGGGACTGGCGAGGTGTATGAAATCGCCGCCGAAACGTTCGACATGGATTATTGGGGAGGCGAGGTGGAGGGCATCCATGAGCCATCGTTGCTCGACTATTTCTCGAGTCGGATCGAGGCCGCTACCGCACCTGGGCCGGACCTATCCTATCTTGAATTGCGCGATCCCGAGGCGATCAAATCGCTTGAAAAAATAAAGCAATACGACCTGTTTATCCGGGCGCTGGAAGAAGGAGATCTTGATCTTCTAAAGATTGTCCTGAGAGAAACTCGTTGGAACCGTAGAACTCTTGCTCCTGGAACGAAATATAACCTGCTGGAGAGTTGTGTAGCTTTTATAGGGACGGAAGAGGTGGCTGAATACCTTGTGTCTGAAAAAGGGTTTCGGATCAGGGGGAAGGTAAATGTGAATGATCACTTTCGGCGGATGGAAGCCGTGGGTAAAGAAAATGTTTTGTTTACCCTCATAAAATTCGACGGATTGGAAGAAGTTCAAAAGAAACACTCGGTAAACTTCTCGAGAATGATGGTCAGGCTTGGCGAGAAAGGGTTTACTTTAAACAAGGAGCAAGAAGGGTGAAGCTAATATCAAATCACTCATTGGTGCACCGCGGTGGTTGTCACAATCCCCGAACCTCAAGACACCTCGCGACTCTAGGACATCCATCGGGTGCTTAGGCCACGACTTATTCTCGTCGTAAGGCCCAACCTTGGTAGACGATAAGGAAACAATGAAACGTTCCCTTGTACTGGCCAGCGCCGGCCTCGCCCTGATTGGAGTTCTTCTTATGACCAATGGTTGCAGCACCCGTTCGCCCGGGCACACGATTCCGAACACGGCCTACCGGCTGGCGCAACAAGCGCCCTACGCAAAACAAGCCAACCCGGCGGCCGCCGCGCGGGTGATCGATTTGTTTGCCGATTACAGCACCGAACCGGTCGCGGCCAAGATCCGCGAGGTGTACGCCGACAAGTTCTTTTTCCGCGACGGCTTCAAGGAGTTGCACGATCTCGACGCGCTGGCGGACTACATGGTCAAAGGCACCGAACCGCTGCGCAGCTGCTCGTTCGACTTTGCCGAACCGGTGTTCGACGGCGGCGATTGCTATCTGCGTTGGGTGATGAAGGTGAACCTGAACCGCGATCCCGAAGATGCGATGCAGGAGTGCATCGGCATGTCGCACATCCGCTTCGACGCGTCCGGCAAGGTGGTGTACCAACAAGATTATTGGGATCCGACCGACATTCTCTACAGCCGTATTCCGCTGGTCGGATGGGCGATCAAGAAGGTGCACCAACGCTTGTAGTAGAACGGTAGGTGTGACTTGCCGGAGCGGCAGACCGGTCGATGCGTGGGGTTCAAAAACCTGGAGGGCGAGGGGCCCCCAGGGTGGCGCGTAGCGTGAAGTAGCCGCATAGCAGTGGCATCAAGGGCCAACCAACGTTTGAAAAGAGCCGCGGTAGCGGTGGCACCCTGAATAGCCCCGGCTGTCAGCCCGCAGGGCAAGGCCGGGGTTGGCCGCGAGAGAGGAGAGGAGCCGCGTAGCGGTGGCACAAAAGCGTCGGTTCCACAATCGGTCTGGTCCCTCACAAAAAACGTCCATCTCGTGGTGCTGTTTCTGGTTCGCGATGTACGCGATCAAACGTTTAGCGGAAGAAGCGGACCAATTGGCAGGGCCGGTCGATTTCGTGTGCCGGGTCGTAACCCCGGGTTTCGCTCGTGCCTCGCTTCTGTGTTGGCGTAACAAACGGTGAACCCACCGTTACGCAGCTACTTTTCAAACTCTGGGCGGACCTTGGGTGCCACCGCTACGCGGCTATTTTTCTAACGCGTGGCAAACAACCCCAGCCTTGCCCTTTGGGCATCAGCTGGGGCTATTCAGGGTGCCACCGCTAACGCGGCTCTTGGGCCGGAACGACCACGTTCTTCATGTTCGCCGAACCGCTCGCGGGCCGCTGGCACGGCGCTCGCAAGACGATCGACTGGGCGGAGGAAACTGAGAAGTCTTTAACCAGAAATAATAAGATGACAGACCACTAGGCTACGCATGACTTGACCCCGTTGGGGGCGAGACTCGCGTCGGACGCCAAGGTTCGGGGTTTATGGAAGTGCTCCCAAAAGGGTGCGACAATCGAAGAAGTCTCGAACGACTGCCAGCCCTTGCACTCTTGCACCCCGTCCCCTTTCCTGTTTGATCCCGAACCATGAGCGACGAACAGCCCACGCCCACAACCTACAATCTCGAACAGCTCGGCAACGCCACCCCGCTGCCCGCCTCGCCGGAAGCCGCCGTGCTCGAACGCGTGCCCAACCCGCATCCGGGCACCGCCTACAACGTGCGCTTCACCGCCCCCGAGTTCACCTCCCTCTGCCCGATGACCGCGCAGCCCGATTTCGCCCACCTCGTCATCGACTACGTTCCCGGCGAGTGGCTGGTCGAAAGCAAATCGCTCAAGCTCTACTTCGGCTCGTTCCGCAACCACGGCGCGTTCCACGAAGATTGCACCATCGCCATCGCCAAACGCCTGGTCGACTTGCTCGACCCCACCTGGTTGCGCATCGGCGGCTACTGGTATCCGCGCGGCGGCATCCCGATCGACATCTTTTATCAGACCGGCGCCCCCCCCGCCGATGTTTGGATCCCCGAACAAGGCGTGCCCGCGTACCGCGGACGCGGCTAGACCCAAGCACCGCAAAGCGCAGACAGCCCATCAGCTCGGAGGAAACGGGAGATGCTGACACCAACTCTGCCGGACCGCGCACGCTTGGTGAAGATCATCGAGGCGCTCCTCAACGGCACGCTGCAACGCAACGAGGTCGACGCCTGGTGGAAGGACTTGCAGGCGGCCGGTGGACCGAACGGGCCATGGTTATACGGTCCGCCAATATCCAACAAAGAAGGCTATTGGGAATTCCTCACCTTGGCCGATGTCGCCGAACGCGATGCCGTGGGCGAGTTCGTCTTACGCGATCTGGATCTCCGGGAATTGCTCGCCGAACTCCGCTTCGAACCCGGCCAACCCGTCGATGGCTTCGAACTCTGGCGCGCCCATCAACTCGTACATGGGCTTCTTCCCCAGTGCTGGTTTTCGGTAACCGATCCTGAACAAGCGGTGGAACAACGCTTGCCCCTTCCGCTGTGTCGAGCCGTCATCGACGATTTGGGCGATCTTCGCGAACACCTCTGCTTTAAACTTTCGGGCACCCTGTTCAGGGTGGAGCACCTAAGAAAAACGCCGCGGGTCCTCGAGTTCTTCTGGGTCCCTACCGATCACGACCATGCAGTCGGACCTTGCCTCGACGCCCTCGACGCCTTGGTGACCCGACTCGAACTCGACGCCAACAACGTCGAGACCATCGAGACCAAACCGGTGCTGTTGGAGCGGCAAGATGCCAACGGCAACGTCTTTTTCATCCGTCGCTACGACAAGTCGATCCTCGCGCTTTGCGAGCGGGCCGCACTCGAACGAAAAGGCCACCGCCAAGTGTATTCGGTTCGGTTCGAAGAGTAGCGCGACGTTCGCCCCGGCCCGAAAGCATTATGGCAAAGTTCTGCCATACTGTGGCAAGGTTCTGCCAACCTATGGCAAGCTCTTGCCACAAGCACCCAAAAGGATTTTCATGCGCCTGAACCAAACTCTACCCTTCCTCACCCTGCTTGCACTACTTGCCGCCCCGCTCGGCCTGATCGCGCAGGATGCTGCCCCGTCCCCATTGGAAAAAGTTGCCGAGGGTTTTGGCCTGTGCGACGGACCCGCGTTCGACGGCGGGCAGCAGCTGTTCATCCCCGACGTGAAAGCGCAAGAACTGCATCGCTACCTACCGCGGACCAAAAAGAAGAACGTGTTGCTTGGAGCGGACGCCGGGCGGTTCAGCGCGACCTTCTTTTCGCACGGAAAACTGTACCTCAGCGACGTCGCCAACGGGCGCATCGCGATCCTTAAAAACAACAAAGCCGAAACCTATTTCAAGATGCCGGAGGCGAAGCCGCCGGTTCGATCCAACGATCTTGTGGTGGATCAAAAGGGCGGCATCTACTTTACCGCGACGCGTCCGGGACAGGTCTGGTACATCGAACCCGGCGGTGGCCACCGCATTGTGATCGACGACATCAAAACGCCGAACGGCATCATTCTCTCGCCAGACGGCGGCACCCTCTACGTGTCCGCCTACCTGCCCAAGCAGGTGTGGAAATACGAAGTGGCGCCCGGCACCGGTTGGCAAGGCGAGTTGTTCGCGACCATGGACGACGGTGACGCCAAAGGCGCCGACGGCATGACCATCGACCGCGCCGGCAATGTGTTCTGCGCCGGCGCCGAGGATGTCTGGGTCTGGTCGCCGTCCGGCGAACTGCTGGAAAAAATCCGCACCCCATCGCGTCCGATCAACGCCACCTTCGCCGGGCCGGGTACGGAGCATCTTTATATCACCTGCATGGCCAAGGAGCTGCTCGGCGGCGAAACGATCCCGAGCGCCATCTACCGCACGCCACGCAAGATTTTTGGCGTCTCCGCTCCGCCGCCAGAAACGCCGAAAAACCAAGTGGCGAACCGGCCCTCGACCGCGATCTCCGACCACGTGACCTTCCATCCCAACGTCGTCTACCACACCGAAGGCGACCGCAAACTGCTGGTCGACATCTGCCAGCCGCACGCCAAAGCACCGCTGCCCTGCCTGGTGATTGTGCACGGCGGCGGTTGGCTCAAAGGCGACAAGACAAAGTTCCGCGCGCTGGCCAACAAGCTGGCGGTGAAAGGCTACGTCACCGCCGCGGTCGAGTACCGGTTGGGCGGCGAAGCCGCGTTCCCGGCGGGCGTTCGGGATTGCAATCACGCGGTCAAATTTCTCAAGGCCAACGCCAAAAAGTACCGGATTCGTCCGGAGAAAATCGGGGTCGTCGGCGGTTCGGCGGGCGGCCACATCGCCGGACTAATGGCCAGCGGGTGGAAACTCGACGCGCTCGCCGGCGAACAAATCCAAGCCGCGGTGGTGATGGCTGGTCCGCTGGAGATGACGCGTGGCCAAGTCGCCGAGCGTTCGCGGACCGACCCCAAGAAGTCGAACGCCTTCCAGTGGCTCGGCGGTAACGTCGACCAGAAACCCGACCTCTACAAACTCTCCTGCGCCTGGTCGCACATCGACGCCGACACCGCCCCGATTTTGTTCATGGTCGGCGAACACGACAATCCCGAACGCAACCAAGCCTCGCGCGACAAACTTAAAGCCCTTGGTGTTTGGACCGGCGTGAAGGAATACAAGGATGG
>Ga0209186_1000839_pt1 | contig 23729 bp, 28 predicted proteins | sample SidtaG_FD_187426 | JGI IMG/M metagenome (GOLD analysis project Ga0209186, IMG submission 187426) | Marine algal microbial communities from Sidmouth, United Kingdom - Sidmouth_Male2 metaG (SPAdes) (version 2) | ecosystem: Host-associated > Algae > Red algae > Unclassified | place: Sidmouth...
CGCGCCGCCTCCGAGGCCTCAGTTCGGACGGCAAGCGTTTACACTGAAGGGGCCTCCACCCAGCAGCCACTGCCAGTTAAAGGTCCTCCTCCTACCCCAAAGCTAAACAGCCACCGCTGAGCTCGAATCTGGCATCAGAATTGAGATCGGAGCAGCAGTTTCTTCAGGACAGCGCAGCCAAAAGTGGGATCATTTGATCCCATTGGGATCAATTGATCACAGTGGTAGAATAGACACTAGGAAGACATCAGCCACCTCGACGGCCCACAGGGCCGCCAACAGCAGATGATAGGGACCCCCAAGGGGTTCTTCCATGAGCTGTCTCCCCTGGAGTGCCACCATCTGAGGCACCCGCGCGGCCATGCCTCGGGGCACTTCAACGTGCTCCCACCACACTGTTGTGGTGGGATACAAGGCCTTGTGACGTACCACAGGTACGTCGCGCACCTCTCGTTGTTCATACAGCGTGAGGAGGCGGAGGGAGGTACGGACCGTCCAATCCCCCTGCGCACCCGGCACATAAAAGCCGCGGTCCATCCCCCCCAACTTAGGGGGGGACCCCGGGTAATACTCCCAGGAGAAGTGGGGCTTGTCCCCCACCTCGGGAGGGATCTCACAGACGGCCAAGTGCCTGAGAACTTGGCACATACGCCAGTCCTCCCGACTACGGAGGAAGGGGAAGTCCGTCACCGTCCCCTCGGGGACGGCGTGAAGGGTATCATACATACCAGGGGTTGTCATGTATATATCCCTGAGGAATATATCCGCACATTATATCCGTATCCACTTCGGATACGCGCCGAGGACGCATATCCTAAATGCATTATGCGAAAGAGAGCAGAGATTAGATCTATCCTGTTCGACAGAACTTGCTAGATTTTATCTGATCCGTATCCCAGATAAGGAGTCAGGATACAGAGATATATAAGATTACGAAACTTCTCGCGCATGAAGAATTCTAGTTAAACACAGTCAAACGCCCTTTTCGCGTGGCAGCAATCGGGGGATTCATGTGCAAACTTTCGGGACCGACAAGCGGCGATCCTGCCTCACCCGGAAGGAACTGTTCAATCACGCGACTCGACCCGTTTGCGTTGTCATCAGAGTGTGACACGAGATTCAGAACGGTCTTTCCGACGTCTGATCACAAGAACTCCGGGGAAGAGCCTTGACGGCGCCCGTTAGGGCGCGCAAACCAAATATGAATCTCAAGTCTTCCTTGACGTCCACGTCACACTGGAACATCGTCTGAATGCTGTTCCTCTCTGGCTCTAATTGTTTTGTCTGTCGGAATTGCAAGAATATAATCGGATACGAAAATCGTATCCGGATACGGATACATCCTGCTTGATAATCCCGTTTCGGACGCAGAAATCCACATCCGGATCTCTTTTAGGGGAGTTATTCGTAATCAACTACGAAGCATCGGCATGTATCCGTATGCTATTACGGCCGAAAAAGCGTAGCCTGACAACCCCTGGGCGGCACCCGGCGGAGCGGCCCCGGAGGCGGCCACGCCCGGCGGCGGAGGCGCGTCCGGCGGACCCGCGCCCAGAGGCAGGGGCGGGGGCGGCGCGGGACCTCGCCCGCTCCGGTGTGCCGCGACGGCCTCGCGCAAAGCGCGCCCGTGCGCCCGGACTTCGGGGGACTGGGCGGGGCACTCCCACACCCAGTGCCCTAAGTGGCCGCAAAAGGAACAGGCCCCCCGCCGCCGCGGCGCAGGTGTCCAATCGGACGGACCGGCGCCTCCACCGCCGCGTGGCGCGGGTGCGGCGCCACGCGGGAACCGGGGCGGCCGGTCGGAGTACGTAAACACGGCACCGGCACGCGGCGGGACCGGGGTACCCGGCGCCAGGGTGCCGCGCCCGCGGCCCACCCCGGTGTGGATGGGGTACATCTCCGGGCGTCCACCCCACGCGGGTTGTTGTTGCCACCCCGACGCGGGCGGCAGGCTGTCAACCGGCAGTACCGGAGCGTCCCCGAGCGGTCCGTGTTCGGGGGGCGTCACCGACGCGGCCAGGACGGCGGCCCACTCAGCGCGCTCCGCCTCCGTCCCGTAGTCCGTGACGGCCAGGGCCGCGGCGGCAGAGGCGGCTCCCACTGGCCGAGCCACCGATGCGGCCGTCCGGGCGCGTCGGGGCTCCTGCTCTTCGCCCCCGGCGGACCGGGAGTTCTCCCCTTGGGCTTGGCCTGGAGATTGACCCCCCGGGCCTCACGTGTGGCGGCGCCCGTATTTGCAAGGAACTTGCACAGCTTGGGGAAGGTCCGGCGCTCGGTGTTGAAGTTCTGGCCCAGCGCCCGGACCTCTCGTCCGACGCCCTTGAGTAGGATACTCTTGCGTTCGGCCTCTTGCAGGACCGAGCCCAGGGCACGGTTAGCATCGAGGATGCTGTTCGCAAACTCGTGCTCGTCCTCCCACTTCTCTTGTGTCGCTTGCATGAGCGACTTCAGGTGGTCCACCAAATCCTCTCCATCGAGGTACTTGTTGAGTAGGGCGCGGACCGCGCGCTTGTACGTGAGGTGCCGCGTTGTGCGGGTGTGCTCAGCGCGCTGGAGCACTCCGAGCACCTCGCTTGTGACGAAGTACGGCAGCAGTGTCACTGCCGTCCCCTCGTTCAGGCCGCTGCCGTCGCAAGCCGTCTGGAAGTTTCCGATGAACGTCACCAATCCCAGCGGGGTATCGCCCGCGAGCTGCCGCGAGGTGTGCATCAAGGTCTTGACGTCCGCGTGGATGCCGCGGATGGAGTTGCCGCGCGGGAGGTGCAAGCGTACCCCCCGCAGCGCGAGACGGTACCGTGCTGGGGACAGGAGCCCCTTGTAACAGGGGTCCACCACGGTGTCCTCCCGCTGCTCCCGTCGGAAGGCGCGCAGCGCCTCCGGCACCAGGGCCCGCTGCGGGCGCCTCTCGGCCTCGCGAGCCCGTCGTCGACGGCGTAGCGCCCCATGGTCGCTACCGCTGTCGGCGGTTGAGGTCGACCTGCGGCTGCTCTTAGTCGAGTCCGTCCCACTGGGGTCGGAAGACGCGCCCGACAGGCTTTGGGCGCTCTCCGTTGAGGAAGAGGGCCCCGATGATGGGGGAGATTTGTCACGTCGCGAGGGACGCCGACGGCGCTGCTCCCGACGGGCCCCGTCCCTCGGCGTCCGCGCCGCGGGCGCCTGCCTCGAGCGCAACCGCGGAGATCGTCCGGTACGGGTGGCGGCCACCGTCAGGGCGGAAGCCACGCCGGAACGACCCGCACACCGAGACGACCCCACGGGTGTGTCCGAGCCGTAATCCGGGGCAGCCGTTTCTGCCGCGCTCGCCGACCGCGGGGAAGGCCCCTGGGCCGCCGCGAGCGCCGACGCGACGGCCGTACTGCGCCCCGGTGCCGGGGTTCCATCCGAAGCTGCGGTGGACGCCTCCTCCGCGGCATCTCAGAACACCTGGGACACTTGGCGTAGGCGTGCGGTGTCGGCCGCTGGCCGCGACAGCCCGTGGGTGGCAGCGCCACCGACCCCTTGAAGGCTGGGTCCCGACCCGCCGGCCGCCGTCGGCGGGTCCAGGGACCAATGGTCCAGGGTGGGACGCTGCCACTGGGCCCGGGCCACATCCTCCGGGGTAACCCCGAATGCTCTCTGTAAATCCCGGCGCTGTCGCTCCTCCTCCTCCAGCGATAGCGCATCCACTTATCGTCTCGGACCCGGGCCGGTGGGTATCCCGCCGGCCGCGCTCGTCCCCGACGAGCTGCCCACTGCGGCCACACGGGGCGGGCCAAAGGTCGGCGCCCCGTCCGGGCGCTGTCCATCCAGGGGCGAGGGGTGAGCCCCTGCGCCCTCACGCTGGGACTCCACTAGCGTAGACGTCCGTCCCGCGCCGGGAGGAGGACGAGCCCCGGTGGTCGGCGTGCGGCTGGGATCCTCGGGCGAGGAGTTCGACTCACCCGCCATCGTACCGCCGCCGCCAACCGGGACCGCCCTTCCACCCCCGACGAGGGCCACGGCGCCCAACGCCCGCAGAGCCCCGGGGTCTCCTGCCGGTGGCGCGTCCGTCACCCGGCAAGTCCCAGGCATCTCGAACAGAGGAGCGCCCCCGTCGAGCGGAGAAGATGAGGAAGATCCGCGAGCCATGGAAGCGGGGCCCTCGTATCGATCGGATGTCCTCGGTCACCGCACCGCAATACAACCAACGGGGTCCCCCGACCTTGATACCGAAAGAGGTGTCGAACAGCAACACGCGCCGCGTGCCTACAGCGGGTCTCACCCGGAGCGCCAAATGTAGTACCACGATCAGGGGCGTGACCTCAGAAGAAGAAAGTAACGGCCGTCTCGGCCGCTCGCGCGACACCCGCTATGGCACTCGAGGTCCAGGAAGTCGGGCCGATCGAAACGACAAGACATGAAGACACGGTTTACTTTCCGGCGACGACGGTGCCTCCCATCGTCGTCGCCCTTCGTCCCAAAAGGGCGGAAGCCGTCGCCCGGGCCCAATTCCCCGATAGGGAATTGACCCTGGCAGCCACCAACCAATGCAGATATTTCCCTCCATGCATATAAAGTCCCCCGAAGCGATCATTACAGACAAGGGGGAGTGACCGTTCCGCGCGCAACGCGCTGCAACCGCCGCGTGGCGCCCGGTCGGTTGTCGCTTGCCGCGCCCTCCGGCCGCGGCCACCCGGACCCCGCGGCGGGCGTCTCGGCCAGGCGCGCCCCTTCGCGGGCTCGCACCTGCGCTCACAGGCGGGCCCGCCGTCCTCATACCCGCGCCCCCGTTCCGCCCGTGCCCGAACTCGTCGGCGCCGCCGACCCCCCGCCGTCCGCCGCACCCCTGGTGCTCCGCCGGTCGCGCCACCGTCGACGACGGGGTCCCGTAGTTCTACAAGAAGCACCTCTTATCACCGCCAGATGGTAGAACGAATCTTGGTCTGCAGACTCTAGAGCAGCATGCGCATCGCATGAAGACCTTCTCCGTATGGAGAAGGACCAGGAATATAAAATAACCTCGTCGGTAGTCATTTCTAGTATTCTATACGAAGCAAAAATTGCCGAAATTGCAAACGATCTCTCTGTCAAACCGACAGCACTCTGTGAGCGGGCGAGGTGTATAAAAGCACCTCCACAGCACCACACCGCAATTGAGCTTCTATAGGAAGCCCTCTCGATGCGAGAAGGTAACCAAAGCGGTCCTGGACCAACAAAAACCAGCTGGCTCCAAGCGGGGCCGCAACCATCCCCCGCGACAGAGGCAATGCGATGGCGCAATTTTTGAGGTGCATCCCCCTCGTCACCGTCGTCCTCGCGCCTCCAGGGGCTCGCCAGTACATCTTCCGCGCTCAATCGTAGAAGTAACGGAGGAAGCGCCGCCGCCTGGAGATGTTGACACACGTTGTCACGGAAGAGGTCAAGGGCAGGCGCCGAGCTCGCCCAACGCCAATGGCACGCACCAGCCTGGGAATCGTGTCCTCTCGGGCCAAGGCATGGGCATCCCGAACTTCCTGGCGAAGCGTCTCCGTCGAGCCGTTCCAAGCTACCGCCAATGCGGCGACCGTCGTCCTATGCGGGAGGCTCGGATCGTCAATCTGACTCATGGGCCCGCTGCTAAACATGGTAGACGCCGTGTGGTACGCGGGCTTCCATGCCCACATGCCGCCATCGGTGACTTGACCTCGGGCCCCCGCCGTGATGACGAGCACGGGTGACATCGACCGAAGACGATAAGGCGACGCCGCGTGGTGGTCAGTACCGCCCGACCGGCGACGCTCGTGACGAGAAGGACCGAGGCCAAAGCGCGCGTCTCCCTCCCCGTGCCCCACAGCCGCGACCGTTGGCCAGTCCTCGTTGTAGTCGGTTCACACCCTAGAGAAAAACTCCCCCGGCACTGGTGGTTAAGTAAAAAGCCGTATTCCGCCGATCCGTCCAACTAGATGTGCACTTGGCACGCCGCGTCCGTCTGCGGATCGCGCAGGATGACGTCCTCGCCGAAAATCGTCCAACGGAAGACCTCCATTGCCTCGCTCATATTCTCAAATATGTCGAGCATTTCCCAACCTCTTGGCCCGTCGGATATACTGTCGAGGTCCAGCTGACCCGTCCGCCGGAGGGCAATGTCGACCACCAAGATGAAAGCCTTGTCGGTCATAAGGGCGGGGAACCAGCCTGCGGCCAAAAAGTAGTAGCACTCGGCGTTGAAGACCGGCAAAACGGCGCTGTATTTGTCGCCATGCTTCTACGCAATGTAGGCTAATGCGTGCGGCACCTCTATTCAAAACCTGCGGTTGATCCACCACCAAGAGCGCTTGGCGAACGAGCGCTGCATGTGAAACGTACGCGTCTCTTGCACCACTCCGCCGCACAACCAGCCGCACCGCCCGCTGCAACGTCGGCCATGTTGATGTCCCGGTCGCATTCGCGGTTTCCCGACATCCTATTTCTGGCGCCAGCTGACACCTCCCCAAGGGAGAAAGACGAAAACGACAAGGAGGGCCGCTATTGCCGCCTCCGCGCGACTCGACCGACAAACACAGACCGATGGTCTACTGGCTGACATCCACGCCGAGCACAGCACTTCCTCTTGGAGATGCGTCGGCCCCTACGTCCGTTTCTGGCCAAGCGTGCAAGGTCACGCTCCTCCTGCCTCAGACGACGCTGGGAAGGCGGTAACCGCCGCCTCGCCGCGCGATGGACGGCGGAAGGGACCGGAAAATGTCTAACAGATGAAAGGTGTGCGGACGCTCAGGCCACCGCTAACACCTCTTTGGGTGGAGCGACCGTCAGCCTATGGGCTTGAGTCCGCGATCAGCACGCGGTCGTTTCGACCAAGGCGATAGACATATCGGGCTGCGGGCCCACCTCAAACCGCCTTCTCACTCCCTGGCTCTGAGCGCCACCCCGACACCTTCGCATACCATCCGGATCGGGCCTCCCCACCCAACGGCACTCCCCACCACGCCAGCTCTCGCCCCCCCTCGCAGAACCACCGCTCCCTGGCGCCTCCCGCGCCAACGACCATGCCCATAGCTCGGAGCGCTTTTGACAGCAGCAGCCCTGTTTGGCCACACACGCGCCCGCCTCGGCAGGCGCCATTGTCCGCCAGCCTACATGAGAGTTTCATGGGCGGCCCTGGGCGACCTTTTCAGGTACCGCCGGATGGCGTAGCGCCTGAACGACCTTTCGCGCGTCTATAGCGGAACTCCGGTTGGTCACCGCCTGTGGCGCTTGCGGTGGTGGATCGGCCGATCCGGGCCCACTCGCCATAACGGCTCGAATTTCGTTGCGGGGGTATGTAGCATACCTGCTGAATCATCCATATTCACCCATGGCCCTCTTGACTAGTCGGTAATGCTGAGGACGTTTGACAGAACTTTTGGCTCGCCCTTTGGGAGGAGACTTCCGTCTAGTATATCTGTCTTCTCTTTATTTGTTCTGCTTCGGCGGTTATACAATCTTAAGGATCCCGTGGTCGACCGACCCTGCTGCTTTATCATTCGTACTGAATTACAGAGGCATGGGTCCGGGGCTCGCCGTCGTTGGCGCTCCCGGCTCCCCATCGGATGTTAAACGAATGAATGTCCTTCTTCCTCACCCTTTGGGCGATAGAGTTCCCTTTTTCTTGCGTCTACGATCGATCGCAATCTATTGGTTAGACATCCAACTTCATTCATACCACACAGAGGGCCCTGTTCACCTCGGGCCGTACCACGGGGGCATGTTTCTCGGGAAAGGCTTCCACGCAATCCGTGAGCACAGCAACGCCATGTGCGAAGTTCTTGAGAACCAGCTCTCAGGGCATACGGGAAGAGAACGGAGATCCCCGTGCGATACCTCACTGCGTAAACAGACTCGTGTTGTGTGCGGAACAGGATCCGAAAGACTCAAAACCGCGTGACCTTTTCAACTGCCGCCGAGTCCACTGAGTTCCGGATTGACGCTGCCATCCTAATGGACAGTCTGCAGAAATTAATCGGGTGGCCCAACGTGTACACCAAGCTCCACTTTTCCGTCACGCGCGCCTCGGAAATTTTGAATGAGCTTGAGAGTATCGGGCAGTATGGAGAGAAAGGATCGAAGGCTTGAATTGGACGTTCCGGGAAAACATATCGGCTCCACCCTGGCAAGATGGACCTCACATCTGCAGCTGATTTTGTGGGAGCCATGGCGTTGCCAGGTGACGCAAGACCCGCTGTGCTCTTCTTATGAGCCCCCACAGCGAGCGTCAGCCGCGGAGGGGGCACGAAAGGCCACCAAGGTGAGAGACAAGGGGTTGCGCGTCAACAACCACACACTTTCCGTCTGCGACGAGACGCGAGAGAAGGTCAAGCACGAGCTTGAGCTATGGGCGGAGAAGGTGGTCGCGGTGGCGGCACAGACGGCGAATACCGACCAGGGTTCGCAAGGTGAGCGGTCTGGTTGACTAAGTGCAAGGCTATTCTCGGTTGTGATGAACTGGTTTCTCAAGGGCACCGACATTGGCTGGGTAGGGTGTTATCCCAAGTTGGTGCGAGAACGCGGGGCGGGTCAGAACTGATTTGTCCCTGGCCAGAGATCGGGTTCAGAACCCCCCCCCCCTCCTGCCAAGGCACTTTTGGGGCGGCTGACTTGTTCAACGCTGGGATTCCGGGAAAAAGAGAGAGCCTTTGAACAAAAGAAGACACGAGGCTGACAAGCACTCTATATGACCGCTGGAGTGTTGCATTTGAAGACAGAACCCAATGGGACGTTGCAGCGGAGGCTCCGACAACGAAGAAACGGAACAGTGGGGCTTGACTAGGCGTGGGCACCGTCCCCGTTATGATGGGGACTCCTATTGTATTTTCCCCAGGGATTCGCACACGCGTGAATACCCATCCGCGCGTATATTGGTGTTGAATATCTGCCTACAGACAACGCGCACGACTCTGTCACAAGTCGTATGAGCCCCGGCGGTCTCTCCGCAGTGCCTTCGGCTTTGAGACACTTTCATCTGCTTGATCCTCGCTTTGTACCAGAGAAGGTGCATATTTCTGCGGCCGCGCGTTTCAAGAGGTGCTACAATATCGAACACAGTCGTTTGATTAACTTCAAGATTATACTTTTGAAGACGTGACAGTGGCACTGCTCTCAACCACGGGAAAGTCGGCGCCACCGCCGATTGCTCGCCGCCCGCGATCGTCAAAAACACAAGCACGGGCGCCGACTCCGCCACGGCCAACCCGGTCGCCGCGAGCACCGCCCACAGGAATCCCCTCTGCCCACGGCCGGCGACACGGAAACGGAGAGGATACTCCAAACGCCAACATGGCGGGCGCCGCCGCCGCCGAGCGCTCGTCGCACTCGACCGCTGAAAACATCGGCACGGGCTCAGACGCCGCCACAGCCGACCAGGCCGCCGCTGCAGCTGCCCACAGGTATCCCGCCCCCACAGTCAGCTAAAGCAGCAGCGGCGCCGCAACTCCTAACTCCGACACGTTGGGGGCCGCTGCCGAATGAGGTGTACTGTACTCCAATCATAAGAGGTCCCGAAGTCTCGTAGTAAACACATAAGCAAACAGGATTAGCGTTAAATGGGAGCCCCAGTGCCGCGCTTATACTCCTGCATTGGAGAGACCAATGCCCCGTTACTTGGGCAAGGTCCTTCGCAAGAATCTTGAATGAAAGTCCTAGACAAAGTTTCCAGGCCGGCCGAATGCATCACTCCTGGCCACTCATTGCGGAAGAAGTCGCCGTACTCAATATTATCAGCACTATTTGAAGTCGCTTGCGCTGCAGCAGGCCGGCAGACTCCTTGCGTAGACGGCGCGAGACGAGTGATAGCCCATAAAAGCGCATAGTTCCAGTCGCATGCGATTCTCGCGGGACAACTCGCCCTTTTCGGCCCGATTGGATGCATCGGCACACGAGGAAGATACGAGGGAGAACGTTCAACGTCTTCCCATTTGGGCCGAGCACGATCACGTGTGCGAGATGTCTGATTTTATCGCACGCACGTGAACGTGTGCGAAAGTCAACTTGAGCCTCAACTTGCGATCTTTTCCGCACTTCGCAGTGGGCGAAGTGCACGGAGGATTTCTGCTGATGCGCGTGCGATCAGCTCTGCTCGTCCGGGCGGCCAATCGCTGAGCACGTCACGTTCACCAATGTCGTGTTTCCGTGAAGACAGCCGTGCTCCTGTCACACCCGTCTCACGTAATGGCTTTCGGATACACGGGCAACCGCAGGCACAAAAGCCCGGCGTCTAATTCCTATTCTACCGAGTGCGTCACCTGATGCCCTGGGTATCAATTGAGGCACTTTTATGGCGCCGTTGTTCTCATGTTTCCCAGCCTCGCACGCTCCTTTTCACAACAGAATCTCACTCAGCTATGTCCTATTTCTCTTGGTGAAACTCGGAGCTGTTAGAGAGCATCGTCAAACTGGCGCGGGTATGACTGTGGGTCCCCATGGGCCTCTACCCACACCGTGGGTGCGGCTCCGATCGAAATAATTCTAATATTTCACCCACATCTTGAGTTTCCGACGCTCTCCATTGTGCTACGAGTACAAACGGGGGTGCTCCAGACCCGTGAAAAAGAGTGGTCGAACCTTCTTTTTCGGGCCCCGTGAGAGCGTACATCATTTGATGCCCGACTGGGCACCATTGGATGCCGGATTGCGGTATACTTGACACTAGACGTGTATCTCAGGCACTCAAACCTTTCCTGAAATTAATGTGGGAGCGTCAGAAATGGACCTCCAGGGGATAAAGCCTGACAGCACACCCAACAACGTCTTCCCCAAGTCAAAATGTGCTCACGTGTCAGACACGTGTATCTCAAATGCTCTACGTGGCCCAAATTTGGCTCTTAGGGTTGGGGATGGCTCCAGACCAGCGTCGGGCACCCCAAATAGACAAAAGAGAATCCGAATCTAGTTGATCGGAATCGCGTGAGTAATCACACATTCAGAGGACAGAAAAAGGGGGGTGACGCCTTTCTCCTCCATTGTCCGCACAAGTTGGGGAGTCGGAGCTCTCCTGCCCATCTTGTTCTGCTCTCTCATTGGCTGGTGCCGATTCGGCCGCAGTTCGAAATCCATGTGTCGTGGCAGCCGGCTTATTTGAAAGCTGCAGGGACGAACAATGCACTTTTTTATCGCGGGAGACCGCTCGTGTGATCGCCGTCTGCAGTGGTATCGCGACTGCTATGGACCGGCGCAACGAGAACGCGACCACAGGTGACGGTGCCGACAACACGGGATTCGACCGTTTCGAGGCTCCAGCGACGGGCACTGAAACAGTCTGCCAGGGGGGTGGGCGAACGGACGTATGCTTTGTCCGTGCGGTGTGTTCTCAGTGGGGTACTCGGAAGATCTGATCGCAGGTGGTGGTACGAGGGCAGCGCGCCGGCGTCGTCGTCGGCGACGGCCGTCCGCCACCACCGTCGTGGCGACCGTCTTCTTCGCACGATGGATGATCCTTTGGATTTGTCTGCAGAGACAATGCTGGAGGATACTGACGACTTTCACGTTTCGTTCGCGGTAGTGGCGCACCTGGAGGCGTTGCGGCACTGGCGGAAGCGCACGCGCGGGTCTCGAGTACAGCGGCGACGGCGATATGCTGGATCTGTGGCGGGCCGCCAGCCAAATACGCGGCGTAACTTTCGCTCAGGTTTGCGAGCTAGTTTGAGAGATTCTTTTGGTGTCACTGGGCAGCCGCCTGTATATGACGAGGGGGACTTCGAGCGTCGTTTCCGCGTTCCGCGCAGCGTGTTTTTCCGCATCTATAACACTGTGACGGACCGACCTTTTCTTGCACAGCGCATCAACGCGACCGGCAGACTCCAGGCTCACCCCTTGCAAAAGGTGGGTGCAGCTTTTCGAGTCATTGCGTATGGGGAGGCAACCGACAGAATCGATGAATACGTGCGACTGTCCGCTTCAACCACTGCTATGAAAATGCGAGATTTGATGCGCTTTATTGTGGATGAGTTTGGACCCACCTATTTGCGTTCCCCCACCCCTGAAGAACAACAGAGAATTTTGGCGCGCAATGCGGAACGTGGGTTGCCTGGGAGCATCAGTTTTCTCGACTGTAGCCACTAGGAGCGGCGCAATTGTCCGAAGACTTTTGCTGGCATGAACCAAAACCGCCACGGGAAGCGTTCCGTGGTGATGGATACTCTTTGTGATGAGTACTTCTGGATTTGGAACTTGTTTGTGAGGTGTCCCGGATCTCACAATGACCTCATCGTTATGCATGTTTCCCTTCTCTATTTAAGCGTTACGAACGGGGAATGGCCTCCCCGTATATATTCGTTCACTGCTAACGGCCCGACCCGCACGCTCTTGTATTATCTTGTAGATGGTATTTATCGTCAGTTTGCTTTTCTTGTTTCACTGTTCCCCAACCCCACGACAGAAGTTGAGCTCACGTTTAATCGTCATCAAGACGCCCTCCGCAAAGATGTGGCACGATGTTGTATGCTGTGTTGATGGCCCGATTTCACATCGCCCTGCGCCCAGCCAAGTACGCCTCCGTGGCCGTTATGGTCACCGTCACGAAGGCGGTGGCCATCTTGTACAACATGGTGACTGAGAAGCTTCGAGATGGGTACGTTTCACGGACACGTATGGCTGCCAGTACGCAGGCCGCCGGTGATGCAGCTGGCCGCGGCGCCGGCGGCGGCGCTCATGGTGTGGCCGCTGCCACCGGCGGTCAGGCGGCTTGCGGCGGCGGCACGCGAGGATCGGCTGGCTTCGGAAGCGCTGGGGGATCTGGTGCCCCTGCCGCTTCCGGCGGTCAGCCGGCCGGTGGCGGCGGATCTGCGAGTCCGGAAAAAGGTGGTGGGGGGGTGGTGAGTGGTCCATTGGGTGCGGCTGCCGCCGCCGGCGGAGAGGCGGAAGGCGGCGGCGAATCTGGTTCGTTCGCCGCCGCCGGCTGTCAGGCGGCCGGCGGCGGAGGCTTTGCGGGTCCAGGACAGGGCGAAGGGGGAGCGGAGAGTGGTAGATTGGGGGCGGCCGCCGCCGCCGGCGGAGAAGCGGCCGGCGGCGGCGGTGTTGGCGGATCTGGTGCCTCTGCAGCCGCCGCCGGTCACGCGGCCGGCGGCGGCGGCTTTGCGGGCCCGGGACAAGGTGGAGGGGGGGTTGGGAAATGTCGCTCGGGGGCGGCCGATGTCACCGGCGGAGTGGCGACTGGCGTCGTTGCCGGCTGCGGCGTCTTTGCGGCGCCATTGCCTGCCGCCGCGACTGCCGGCGGGCAGCTGGCCGGCGGCGGCGCTGTTGTTGCATATCATGTCGCCGCCGCCGCCGGCAGTCGTGCGGCCGGCGGCGGCGGCTTGGCCGCGGCAGAGCCGGCGGCGGGTGTCAGGGGGACAGGGCGTGAAGGACTTGTTGCCACCGCCGCCGGCTGTCAGGCGGCTGCCGGACGCGGAATGCTTTGCTGGAGCCGCCGGCGGGTGTCCGGGGGACAGGGCGTGACAAAAATACTGCCGCCGCCGCCGGCGGTCTCGCGGCCGGCGGCGGCAGATTGGCTGCGCCGGACTCGGGGACGGGCGTCGGGGGCGCCGGTCGCGGCGGAAATGCTGCCGCCGCTTCCGGCGGTCAGGCGGCCGGCGGCGGCGGACAGGTGTCGGCGGAGCCGCCAGCGGGTATCGGAGGTGCAGGACGTGACGGACGTCCTGCCGCCGCCACCGATGGTCAGGCGGCCGGCGGCGGCCGATTGGGCGCGTCGGAGCTGTCGGAGAGTGTCTAGTGGGCAGGGCGTGACGGACGTGCTGCCGCCGTCGCCGGCGGTCAGGCGGCCGTTGCCGCGGTCGGCCGCGGCGGCGTGGCGGGGCCATTGCCTGCTGCCGTGTCCGCCGGCGGGAAAGTTGCCAGCGGCAGCTCTGTTGTTTCAAATCATGCTGCCGCCGCTGCCAGTGGTCAGGCGGCCGGCGGCGGCGGACTAGCGGCGGCGGAGCCGGCGGCGGGTGTCAGGGAGGAGGGGCCTGACGGACGTTCTGCCGCCGCCGCCGGCGGTCAGGCGGCTGGGGGCGGCGTGCGCTCCCCTGGGGATGGTTTCGTGGGGGCGGGCGCGCTACACCCCCAGGTCATTGCGCCTGTGGCCTGGCTTCCTGCAGGCACTTTTTGGCATTCTCTGGGCGCGTGGGCCGAGACACGGGGTGAGGAGGAGCTTATCAAGCTACGACTTGACCTGGCAGAGGATGTGCGGATGGACAGAGCCACGCTTCTTGAGCCATACCCGTAACAAGCGGAGCACAAAAGGTTTGTTTTTCTCCCGCTCTGCGGATGGTTTCTCCTTCGACTTGTTTGTCCTCGCGTGGGCCTCTCTTTTGATGCCTTGGTCAAAACCTTCACGGGGGCGAAACCCCCCAACGGAACCCCCCAACGGTCGGCTTGGCAGCGGTACATTACGCGGCAGAGGGATGTCAAAAAGTCGCGATGAAAGATAGACGAAGAAGGAAAAAGGAACCCTGCCCAACGGGGAAAAGAAAACTTTTGAACTTTCTGCCGCATACACACTCCACACACTACAGGTGCTCGGCCTTTCTTTCATCCTCACTAGAGGCGTCCCCATCAGCATTTTCCTTGTCCTCATCATTGCCCGCGCCAATGTCACGCACGGGAAAAGCAGGCACCACAAAAATACCATCATTCTCATCGTCAAGCGTCCTGGACGAGGCGGCAAGGGCTGCCGCCGCACTGACTTGTTTTGTGACCAGCGACCGCCGGCCACGGCTCTCTGCACCGAATCCGGCGGCCGAGGCCGGCGGCGCAGATGTACTCGACGCCGTCGTCAGTCGCGCTTCTTCCGGCTCGTCAGGTCCTGCGCCGCTCGCCGCCGGCGAAAATTCGGGCACCAGTGGCGTTTCAGCAGTCGGCGCCTGCGCCGGCAGCGAACGAGGCGTCAATGTTGACGTCAGAGCAGGTGTAGTGACTGTCGGCTCCCTCTCCGCCGGCACATCCGCACCAGTATCGGGCGTAGAGGGGGCGGCCGTCCCCTCCAGTGAGGACAATGTCACCGACGGGGACACGTTCAGCAAGGCCGCCGCGATCATCTTGCGGGCATGCGCGCGACAGAAGGCGATAGCTTCAGAAGTGTCCAGCATCTCCGTACTGTTGAAAAACGCAAGGGTCGTACGCTCAGATGTTGCTTTGGCCAGCGAGGACAATGCGTCGGTGCTTGCCATCAGCAGAAGCGACGCGCGAATGTCTTCTGTCTTGTCACTTTTGGCCGCCTTTGCGCCGCTCGGGCGCGACTGGTAGCTTCCGGTCCCCAGGTTCTCGCCTTCGTCGTCAGAGTCGCTCGTAGAGCTGCGGCCGCCGGGAGAGCCGCCGGCTGATCCTGTACTGGCGGCGCGGCCATCGGCAGCGGCCCCGGCGGCCCCACTAAACTTGTTAACGTTCCGTAGCGCCCGCCAGCACGGAACCCATGGGCAGTGCACATGGATTCCGTGCTGGACTTGACCTTTCGCTTGGTTGTCTTTCCCTTGGCCGCATCTGCCGCGCGGTCCTTGCGCATCGCCTTGCATACATTGGTGCCACAGAAGCGCGCCAGCTCCGCGACGATCAGGTCCTCATCAGTCGGGCTCCCCGTGAGCTCCATACGGTTAACTGCCAAGTAGTGGGAGCCAAAATCGTTGAAGCACTTGCGGATCTTGTCCCACTGCTTCTGCACCCTGCCCACGCTCCGCTCAGTGTTCCGGCGGACGCCAGGGCGTCCCGCCAGCAACCACTTCCACTTCGACACAACCGCGGCCCAAAAATTTCGGGCCACTCTGGTCCTCCCCATTCACAGGGTCCTGCGTCGTGCTCAGGTACGCTCGGCACAGCGCAACGCGCTCGTCGTCGGCCCCGCCCGGCCCGGTCCCCACCACTGGGGCCGCGTACGTAGGCGCAGCAGCGCCAGAGCCGACGGCGCCGACGTGGACTACTATTCCACCGGCGGCGTCTCGCCCGACGCTGCCACCAGCTTGTCCTGGTCGGCCGCCTGGTCGTGGCCCGCCTCCTGGTCGTGGGCCGTCGCCGGTGCGCCCGCCGGTGCCTGCCCCGGCTCCTCCCCCTGAGTTTCCAGAGGAAGGGTTGGGACGGGCGGGGGGTGCATCGTCGCATCCGGCGGCAGGCATTCGGCCGATGAAGGTTGGGCACCGCCGGCCAGGAGTTGACATTGAGCCGGCGGCACAGACTCTCCACCGGCCTGGCGTTTCCCGTCGGCCGGTGGTGGCGCCTGTCGGCCGCCTCCTTGAAGGCAGCCGTCCCCGGAAGGTGAAGAGCCGCCGCCGGATTGTAGCGACAGACTGTTTACCGGCGGCGATATGGCGTCTGCCGGCAGGGCAGAACCTTTTTCTGGTAGCCCGCCGCCGTTTACGCCACCGAACGGCGGTGCCCCGTCAGTCGGGTGCCGTACATCGCCGCCGCCGGCTTGATGAGGGACGCGACCAGCCTGCGGCCCCCGGTCGGTGAGCGGCGACAAAGACGCCCGTCCTTGTCCGCCGCCCCGATGGCCGCCGCGTTGTTGCGATCGCCTGCCAGGCGGCGGCCACCAGTTGCCGCCGGCTTTGGAAAGATCTCGACGAGCCGGAGGCGTCCAGTTCTTGTGCGGCGGCGACGGCGCCCGTCCTTGCCCGCCGCCCGAGCTGCCGTCGGATATGTGGTCGTGCGGGCCCGCCGGCGACGCACAGTTGCTGCGCGGTGGCGACGACGCCCTTCGTTGACCGTCGCCGCAGTTTCCGCCGGCTTGGTGTGGGTGCGAGTGAGCCTAGCCGTTGCATGAACGATCCACCACATAAAAAACAGTCCACTCAAAACTAGTAGGGTGCTACCTTCGCATCCCGGCTTCATCATGAGGGCGGGCCAGTAGAGAGCTTTTGCAACACGTGTGAGAAGGGTTTGTGAGATGTTTGTGAGAACTTCGGCCGGATGAAGCATCTCAAACGCACAACCGGGCACTCGATGTGAGTTGGATACAGCATTCCGTCTCACAGCTTCTCACGGGTCGTGATCATTTTCCCGGATCTGTCACGACCGTGAGAAGGCCGACCGGCCTCCACGGACCATTCCCGCGACCTCTCCTTCTCACAGCCGCGCCTCGATCCGCGTGAGAACTCACGGAATAAAGTGGCCCGCCCACCGATACTAGAATTGTGGACAGTCCAGCCAGCTCTGACACAAACCTGTCCGGAAACGAGCTGTCACGACCTTCTCACGAAGGGCTTCTCACGCGTGTTGCAAAAACTCTCTACTATGACCCGGATCAAGCCGGCTGGCTTGCACGAGACGAAAAGCAATGGGGGCACATACAATCAAACAGTAGCCCCCCGTTTCGTATTTTCTACGCGACCAGCGAGTGACATGCAACGATCAGGCCATGTCCAAGAGCTGGCGCTTCACTTATGGTCCCGACCGCGAGCGCTTCCGCAATGCTCAATATCGACTTCTGACTGGCTGTAAGGCGCGTCATGTACATGCTTACAGCTTTCCCTGGTCGAACATGCCTCACATGCCCACAGTAGAAGCACGGCGTTGACGAGGGCGCGAAAAGTACCATAAAATTGGCACCCTACTTTTTTTGCACACACGACGAAGCTGCGAAATGCTGTTCATACACCGGAACGGCGCGCATGAACTGAAAGCTTGCGAGTTGGTGGTTCTTTCTATAGCGGGACATTCGGCATTGGATGCGTTGTTGTCTGACTCTCGTGGGCCTGAACATGCGTCGCCGCCAGCGGTTTCAATGCGAGAGATCCACCTTCAGTGTCTATTCCTCCGACCGCATCATATGATCCGATTCGGATCAAACGATCCGGTTTCTGAGTACCGTTTTTGGGGCAGTTCCTGTTATCAGCGACACTTTTTGACCCCAAAAACGGACTCAGCGCAGTCTCTTCTTTCTTGGGACACACGATAACCATCTGCGGAAACCGCAAAGGACCGAGAAAAATCCAACAATCGAGAAATTCTCTGTTTTCGACAGCTGTTGTCGACGAGTTTCCGAAAACAGTACCAGGAGTACGTTGGAGGCCTTCCGCACATCGTCGTGATCATCAGGACCGCGGCTCTTGCACCCCCGAGAGCGGTCAGGTGCTGGCGTACAGCCGCAATCAAGATCCTTCACCGGGGCCACTTGGTCCTTTTGGATCTGTGTGGATGGAAGCGTCCTTAAAGTGAGGATTATTTGATCCCATCTGTCGGGGGAATGGACAAGTGTCGTCCAGCAGTTTGCTCGTCGATATTGAACCGAAAGTTCTCCGGGCAATATGACGATTCGATGCACTGAGCCAACCCATGTGAAAGCCATGAAAGAAAGTTTTCCTGTTTTTTTTAGATGGCCGGATAATGCGGTCCATTCTGCTTTTTCATTGCTTTCCGCTTCGCGGACATCAATGAAATTAAGGACGTGTGCGCATGCGACCCGGGCCGAGTGGGTCGGTCGACAGAAAACGAGGTCGCTCCAATGATGAACGATACGTCGCGTCGCGCAAGGGCAACAGGCGGACATGTCCAATGGGAACTCGCGAGGCTCGCCGAGGACAAGCGCGATGCCCCGGACTGGCTGCCAACCTGGAGCCTGCACGACCACTCCAAGTGCGCGCGCCCGCAGCAGCGGCGGCACCGTCCCCGTCCCAGTTCCTCGGGGTGAGAACACATTCGCTACTTTGGATCTTTTCGGACTCCGAATATTTTGTGAAGCTTCTCCGACTGGGCAATCCGGGCAGGTCTTCGGCAAGAACCGTTTTGTACGAACTTCATTTGGCGGTTATCTGGGTCGCTTTACAGCGCCGCAGGACAATGAGAAACACTATCCGGGACTGTATGTCAGTGGGCGCCCGATTGCGCTTCACCACGAGTGGCGGAATAGATGACGAACATCCGTAGTGTGGAGCTTGTGCGAGCTGCCTCGGGCTGCTTCTGTGGGTCCTTCTCCGACAAAAGTTGATCTTTCCGTGGTGTAGGCGGGCTGGGGAGGAGGAAAACTTCTCCCTCAGAAACCAAGCGCATAGTACACTGCTCCATCATGGTCAGCTGTCGTGCTTTCAAAGAGTGCATCGATCGTGTAGTCCAGCGGGTTCCTCATTGGTCATGTGCGCCTTGTCCTGTGTATTCTTATTGACTTCTTTCTCTTGCATCAGCCCTATGCCGGATTGGCGTTATGCGCAAAGGGAGTGTGGTGGCTTGAGCACCAGAGTGTAAATCGTATAGGAAGAGATTTTGTGCGAGCTCTTGTGGGTAGGCAGCAGAAATATGGACACTTCTTGAGACGTCCAACGAAGCTTTTTTCACAAGAAGGTTTACGCAAAAGTCGCATTGTATTCCTACCTTCTTTCAGGAGGAGGGCGCAGCCGTTTAGAAGGCCGTGGCACGGATCAGTCCGCGGACTGTAGAGCAAAGATCGCGGCGTGCCCATACACGCTCCTGCGAATGCCACCGGTTGTGAGGCGTAGACGTGGTAGTAACGTCTGTCGCGGGACTATCCTCTGAGAAGAGCGGCCAAATAGGCGGCACACGTGCCTGCGGGTCTCCGAGGACACACAGTTTTGCAGCCATCGTCGTGACATCCTCAAAGTGCCGAAAAGACGTTTTTTGGGCACTTCGGCACTAGGCTTGGGCGCGCAAGTCTACCGGTGGACTGTCTCATCGTGATCTACAAAAACGTTTTTTTGGCCATTCAGACGATTCTTGAACCTTGCCAGCACGCCATGCATGCTTGTCGCTCCGGGCGTAGGCGCACGGGCATTGCTTCCGCGTGGATTTCGAGCTTTTGATTGGTTCTTGTTGATAGACGTATGACCATATGTATCAAACGTCCACTAGTGATGGAATTCTGACATGGGAGAATATTCCCTTGGCTCATCGATATGGATACTGTGACCTAAATTTAGAAGACCTCATCAGATCCTTTTTTCACATATCGATGGTGGTGCTCTTCAGGGTCTTCGACTGAGATCTGGTTCAGTATGCGATCGTGCGACCTGATTGGTTGCCGTGTTGATCCGGTGTTTCTGGAGACCGCTTGAGACTGATCCGTCTTTGCAGACCCGGAGGCAGCTGGGCACTGCAGGCGGATCTCTGCGCGCGTGTGCCCCCCTGGTGTAGCGTGCAGTGGCCGACCGGACGCGTCCTGGTCAGTGACCGCTTGGGGAAAACGAGGTTGCTGCACAGTCGCTACTCGCGATCGAGTTCGACGTGCCCCGGGTTGGCGTCCGTCGTCGTCGAGGCCACCTTGTTCGCGCGCATCTCCCCTGCGGTGCTTTGGGGACGTTGCCGTCGTGCTCCGGGCGACAGCCGGCACCTTGCTCACATCTTGCTCCAGCGCGAACACTGTCGTGTGGGATCAAGACTGGTTTTGTTTTGGGTGCAGGAGGACCGCGGGGGGAGAGGAGCGCAGCAGGCCAGTTGCTGCTCGTGGTCAACGTTGCGCGTTAAGGCCTTGCACTAAGCGGGCCTTGTGTATAAGTATCTGCACTTACCGGGGGCTCTGCCGTCATGGTGCATCCTTCGCGTGCGGCTGTTCGCGCGGGAACACGGGAGCGCGTGGTTTGCATCGTCGCTTCCGCGGCCGCCGCGACGGCGCTCGCTTTGGCTCTGCCGCTCGCGACCGTCCGGCAGCTGACAGAGACTGACGATGGCATCCCGATCGCGCGACAGACCAGCCCCCCTCCCCCTCCCCCCATAGTTGGCCGCAACACCATTTTCCCTCTTTGGGTCTCCCTCCCTGGCGTTCCGGATGGCAACTACACGGTCCCCGTTGACATTTGCATTCGGACGCTGTCGGCGGTGGAAACTAACACGACGATTGACGACTGGGCTCTGACGCTGTTACGGCCGCCCGTGGCGACCGTCGATGGGCGGGTGCGGTATGTCGTCCGCTACACGGCAGCATTGGAAGCACCCTCGCCTGGAGAGATGGACGCGGCCCTCCGCTACGCGCGCTACGTCGAGGGCGGCGGTTTAGACGCGGCGGCCGCAACCGAGCCGCTATGCGACGAGACGGACATTGTTGCGTATTTGCAGACCGTTCGCGCGTCGGGCGTGGGTCCCCGCGCGTCGGGCCCCCCGGTCGCACCCCGAGCGGAAGACGACAGCGACGACGCGGCGGCACCTGTGGCGTCTGGGGCGGGCTCCGTCGTCGTGGTCGCTCCAGGGAGCAACCGCCGTCCGCCGGCGCCGGCTGCCCCGACTGGAGTGGTTGTGGGTGGAGCCAGTGGAGGGATGGGTGAAGCTGAGGGGGGAGGGGACGATGATGATGAAGATGCACCGGGACCAGGAGACGCGCCCTTGCCGCGGACCGGGCCCTTTCGTCCGCCCGATGACGAAGAGAGCATGCGGGGCCCCCTCCCGGTAACGGTACTTGAGCCAGTGGTTGTACTGCTGCCAGATGCGGCGGGGGGGGCGCCTCCCGTGGACGGCGGTGACGACGAGGGCACGGTGGTCGTCGGCGGTGGGGGGGATGACGTGGACTCGGCGGACGAAGAGAACAACGGCGGCGTGGTGGTCGGCGACACCGATGTCGGCGGCGCGTCGGGCGATACTGATATCAGCGGCGCGTCAGGCACTGACGACGACGGCGGCTCGAACCTGGTGCCCATCCTGGTCGGCTCGTTGGTCGGCTTTGCATTTGTACTCAGCCTGTTCTTTTGTTGCATTTGGTGGTGCGTGCGCCGGCGGCGACGTGTGTCGCGGTTGTCGGCAACCGTGTCATCGGGCGCGAGCGCAGACGCCACTGCGACGGTCACTGGTGCTACCGACGGCGACAACTTCGGCGAGGCGACGACCTGCGGCGACGCGGGTGGGGCGGCTGCTCTGCTGGGCGGCTACGGTACTACGCGGGTGGCTTCTACGGATTCAGAATCCTCCGAGGGCATCGGGTGGTCTGGCAAAGTCAAGACCGTCGGTGCTGTCTCGGGAGCTGCGGTCGGGGAAGGAGCGGTTGGGAACTCTGTGGCTGCTAGTGGGGCTGCGCCGAACCTGGGTGGCGCGTCGTCCGGTGGCCCTCGTACAACGGCGGGGGTGGTCAAGGAGGACTTTTCAGGTTACGAGCAGATTGGCTCGTCGTCGCACTTCGGCCAGAAGTGGACCTGGTCGTCGGGCAACGCGATGAGCTCAGCCATGCTCGTGGCGGATGAGCAGGCTGCTACCGCGCATCAGGCATCTGCGGCGGTGGCCCCGGCGGTAGACGCGGACGGTCCCCCAGAGTACGCCACGGTCGGCGCGCTGCCGCGCTACGAGTGGCAGGCGATCAAATCGTCGAGCGCCACCGCATCGACAGCGGCCGGCGCGGTGGGGGCGCTTGTAGACGGCACTGCAGACTGTGTTGCGCCAGACGCTAGCGCCGAGGACCCCGGCAATGCGTCGGCGTCGACTGCGAGTGCCGCTTCGAACATGGGGGCGCCACTCGATGGCGCTACAACAAGAGCCGCCACGTCGATCGTGGCGTCTGGCGGCAACGCGTCAACGTCGCTAACTGGGGCGGTGGCTGTCGAGCACGACACGGCTTCGACCTCCGCGGGGAATGTGCGGCTGGGGACGGTGGTGTCATCATCGTCGGCGTTGTCGGGTGGCTCTGAGCCAGGCGCCAGGACCGGCCCTTGTCGGGTCATCTCGACCGGCACTGGGAAAATTCATGCAGTGCTCACACAGTCGCCAGTCGCGGCGGACGCTGGGCGCCCGGACGGAGCAGTTCCTACGACAATGGATGCTGTGAGTTCACAAGTGGCGGACGCGGGGAGCTACGGGGCGGGTGTGGCCGGTGCGATTCCCGTCGCGGTTCTGGCGACTGCTGGCGTAGTGGCGAGCGGGCACAGCGGCCAGTTGGAGGCGGTGGGGACCGAGGCGAGCCCATTCATTCACACGGAGGTCGCCCCTCCTGGAATGGACGTGGCCGACGCGGCCGGTGCGAGCGGGACAGGGGCGGTTGGCATGGCACTTACGGGCAAGGTCCATCACTTGCACGGCGCGTCGGGCTCCGAGGCAGCCACCACGGCGGCCCACCCGCTCGTTCAGGTGGCGGGCACAATGCCGACGGACGCGGACGGCCTGATTTCCGCTGTGACGATGGCTTCCAATACCGACATGACCGTCGGCTCTACGACGACAAGCACGGTACAGGCCTCGTACATGACGCACGAGGTGGGCTCTCCACAGGCGGACTCCGTCAACTCCACAACCTCCGACACCGTTGCCATCGCCAGCGCTAATAGTGTTGGTGCTGTTGGTGTCGTCGATCCCTCTGGTAGTCCCACCGGAGGCACCATACTGCTCGACCCCACCCGTGGCAGGCCCACTTCGGTTGTGCCTCCAGCCGCGTTTAGTGGCGAGAATGAGGCACTCGAGGTTGAGGGCACCTCGACAACGGTGTCGGGCAACGCCACCATCTCAGACGCCGTGCAACAGCCATCTTCAACTGGCCACGAGCTCCCCATCGAACTCGGATCACCAGCGACGGACGTGGCGGCGCTGAAGGGAGCGGAAACGTCGAGCACGATGCCGACGGACGCGGCGCCGTCGGGCACGACGCCAAGCGGCTTGGCGCCGGCAGGCTTCCAGCCGACGACCGGCTCGACGGCGACCGGCGTGAGGCCGGCGGCGTTGACGCTGGGCGGCGAGACGGCGGCCGAGTGGACGCTGGTTGGCTCGATGCAACCTACGGGGGTGCAGCCGGGCGGCGTTCAGCCGGCCGGGGTCCAGCCGAGCGGCGTGCAGCAGCCGACCGGGCAGCAGCCCGGCGGGGTGCAGCAGCCGACCGGGCAGCAGCCCGGCGGGGTGCAGCAGCCGACCGGGCAGCAGCCCGGGGGGGTGCAGCCGGC
>Ga0209186_1000841_pt1 | contig 23710 bp, 15 predicted proteins | sample SidtaG_FD_187426 | JGI IMG/M metagenome (GOLD analysis project Ga0209186, IMG submission 187426) | Marine algal microbial communities from Sidmouth, United Kingdom - Sidmouth_Male2 metaG (SPAdes) (version 2) | ecosystem: Host-associated > Algae > Red algae > Unclassified | place: Sidmouth...
GGCATCTCCAAGATGCCTTGCATTTTTTCACGTACTGTACCGCCTTGTAAGGCATCTCCAAGATGCCTTGCATTTTTTCACGTACTGTACCGCCTTGTAAGGCATCTCCAAGATGCCTTGCATTTCCACATATGAACCGAACAAGGCAGCCAACGCAAAAATCCAACCACTGCTATCAGGGCTATTTTGGATGGACAGTATCTTATTAAGACTGTTTTTCGTTACATTCTTACTTTGAACACAAGGGTCGCAAAGATAAGAACGAAATTTGACTTTGCGAACCTTCCAGTTCATACAACCTGTACCGCTTCACTTCTACATCGTTGAAACCATGCAAAATAGCCCCGATAGCAGCGTTATACCAAAGCAGCGAGGCATTGTAGGGGCAGAACCCCATGTGTCTGCCCAAAAAGGCATTTGGTATAGTAGCGGATAGCGGGCCCGAGCGTCACGACGAAGCAATAAACCGTTCGCTCCACATTAAAAAAACATGAATTTTCAAAACGATTATTGAGTTGTATTGCCTCTAATTTACTCCCGAATCTATTTCTAAAGGTAACGACACCTTCTGAATCGTAAAATAAAAAATAGTTCCCACATCGAGTTCAGATTCTATCCAGATTTCCCCTGTATGTTGATTAACAATCTGTTGGCAAGTACTTAATCCAATACCATGCCCATCAAAGTGATGGTTATTTTGTGCTTTGCTAAAAAGCTCAAACACCTTTTCCTTGCTTTCCTCTGGAATGCCAATACCATTATCAGAGATGGAGAAAGTGAATTCGTATTCTCCTGCATCTCCATTTATAATCACTTCTGGAGGAACATTCTTTTTTTTAAATTTTAACGCATTAGTAATTAGATTAAGAAACACTTGTTTTATTTTAGTCTCATCTGCTATAATAAATTCAGGTAAATCATTAACAATAATCTTCCCATTCGTCTCACTCAAGTTATGATAAAGCAAGTTTCTTATTTTTTCAATCAATTGGTACACATTGATGCGCTTAAGTTTCAATTCATCTCCATTAATTTTAGAATAATCAAGAATACCACTAATAAGCATACCCATTTGTGTGCCTGCATCGACAATATACTTTAAAAATTCCGTCTGTTCTTCTGACATGTTTCCTTTAGAAGTCATTTCAAACAGCTTTGAAAAGCTAATAATCGTATTTAATGGTGATTTTATGTCGTGTGCAACACGGTAGGCAAATTTTTCAAGTTCATTATTAGATTGAATGTATTTCATCAAATCATCATTCTGTTTTTTTAATTTCTCATTATTTTGCCTAATAATTTTAGCCTGTTCTTCCTTTATTTTTATTTCATCTTTGATTCTGTGATGGCTTTCGAGACTTTCCATAAACAAACCAAACTTATTTAAGACCAATTCGCTTTTTATCAAATCATGCCTATCAAATGAATCATTTTTTTTACCTAAAACCAAGATACTTTTTGCCCCAGCAAAGTAAACGACAAATTCTTTTTGTGGAAGTTTTGTTAATTGACTAATACAGTTAAAACTTGAATCAGACTCCTTTAAAATATTAAATTTTTCTTGAACCAAAGCACTGATTAATGTTGCATCTAACTTATTATGCTCAATTTCTGTTTTTGGAATAGAATGCACCTTTGTCATCACATCCGAGTGTTCGAGCGTATAATATGCGGCAAAAGCAAGATTTTGCTGTAACATTAGAGTTTTTAGAAACGCCTCCGCATTTTCTTGAATATCAAAAGACTGACCAATTTTAAGTAATAGTTCATAGAGCGAGGATAAAGTTACTATTATATTTGATATATTATTTTTCATTATCTTCTAATATACTTATAACGATTGTTTTATGGTGATAATCAAGCAATGCTTCATTAGCAGAGGATATTTCTCCCATTGAAAAAACACCAAATACAGGTATATCTTTTTCCTTTGCTTTCGAGGCAATATTGTCCAGTTCGTCTGCAAACTTATCTTCGAGAATCCAAGTTCTGGAAATACAATCCGCAATAAATAAAAATTTAGGATTTGTACATCTACTAATTACATCTTGACAAACATTCTGACCTGCCAAAAGCATCTCTTCGATTTCAGATTTCATCAAATATAAAACAGAATTAGAAGGAATTTCTGCTCCGAATCGAATAGACTGATTTTCTTCAAGTGCAACAGGATCACGAATCAAATTTTCTCCATTTGCACGATATACTCCAAATGGATAATGCTTTGCATACTCATAATAATTATCTGCGGTAAGCTCCACTTTTTCCTCCTGCTCTATAATTTCTTTATAAATTTTATAGGCTGGCTCCCAATTAATTTGTTCTAGTAAATTTGCATTGGTCTTTGTCGCTATATACGGTCCAGCGATTGTCTTCCACCCATGTCTAGTCGCTTGTGTAATTCTATTTTTAAAGAAAACAACCAAGCCTACATCTTTAAAAAATCCCTCTTTACAAAAAATACAGTTAAGTCGCTCAAAATTTCCATAACCTGTGCCTGATCCAAAAACCTGATGTTCCGATCCAATTTCTTTATATAAGCAGTATACAAATTTGGAAATCCAATTACTCAAGCCATCAACTAAAATAAATACGCTGTTGCTACTACTTAATGGATTTAAAGACGGAATATCAATGTCACCATCAGCTAATCCATGAATAAGAATAGGATCAGAATCAAATTGAACAGGTAACAATAGAACTTTATCTGAAAAACTTTTATTACCCTGAATTACACTGGGAAAAACTCCACCACAATATCGTATTCCATGTTTATTTAACAATTCGATTAAGACTGAAAAATCCAATCCTGTATCTTCTCCACAAAGAATTAAAAAATCACTTTCCTCTTCTGCATTACACTTTTGTATGTTTAGCAGAATATTTTCTGATGTCGGAAAATCTATCAACATAATAAAAAACTTTAATATATATCTTTGTCAGACCACTTGTATGCTTTTAAAATTATTTTTTTTTTAAAATTTGTAGCGGAAGGTTGGCTGCTTCGTCGTTTCGTCTGGTCCCGCTATCCGCTACTATAGCTATAGTAAGAGCCAAAAAACACTAAAGAATCGAGCCAAAAAACTACAGCACTAAGAACGAACAGAACCAAGCGAAGCTATAACGCTACTATCGGGGCTATTTTGTACTGTCTCAACAACAAAGTTAAGGGAAAAAAGCGTAACAATAGAGATTAATATTATGTCTGTAAATGTTTTAAACTATATTAAGTCCTAATGTGTACAAATAATTGTGTTTTGGAGAAGAGTATTGGTAATTAGTTGAGGTTTACTTTTTTTTGTCTGAGCCTATTAGACAAAAAAAGGCGATGAATGCCGGAATTGATTCATCGCCCTCTACACTGTTATAACCACTTAAAAAACTATCTAATTTTTGAAAATCTTTTGGTATCAACTAACTGACCATTTTCGTCTAATAAGCTGATAAAGTACATTCCTTCTTCTAAGTTCAACATATCTAATTGTTGTACTTCGTTTGTATTTTCGATAGAGTATGTACCTACAGAACTTCCTACCATATTGTATACTTCTAAAGAAGTAATACTTTCGTAGTTTTCTAATTCTATGTTCAAAGTATTTCGTACTGGATTAGGATAAGTATTGAATACTTTTTCTGTTGAGCCAATATTTGTCAAAGCGGTACTTGGCTCTGTCGCTGTAACTGTAAAAGTTGTCTCTCCCATTGTATTTGCGTTTGTTGGATCTGCAGGATCAAAGAAACGAACGGTGACAGTGGCTGTGCCTACATAACCCGAGGGTTGAGCTTGAACTTTAAGGGCGACACTATCACCTGAAGCAATAGACAAAGCCCCTGATTGAACTTCATCTATAAAACAGACATCATTGGTACAGATAGCAACCGACCATCCGTCAGGTTTTTCAACTTCTTTTTCCCACATCAAATCTAAATCTTTATTGGCTATACTCTTAATATAGTTGGATACATTAATGATAGCTCCTTCTACAGCTTCTTCTGTAATTTCTTGCCCATCTAAGGTATAGAATACATTTTGGGCATTGATTGAAAGAATGGAAAAGGATAAGAAAAATATAGTAGAGTAAAGTATTTTCATATATTGCATTTTTATAAATCTATGATAAGTTAAAATATTTCTATATAGAGACTATATACAGCATAAAAATAACACTTTTTTTTGCTTTTCTAGTCTGAACAAGAACATTTTCACATATTTTAATACGATTTTATGATATGTTACGTTACAAAAAGCCTATAAATTATTATTTTTTCACATACCATACATCTTTTATACAAAAATTAGTTAAATGTTAGACTATTTTTATAGACATAAGTTTAATGTTGCTACAAAGCAACATCACCTTTTTTTTTTATAAAACCGAACAGTTCCTATGGAGTAAACTGCTCGGTGTTTATAAAGATAACTAATATTCAAATATATAATTTGTTTTTAGACGATAAAATTCACTAACAAGAAGGGAACAAGACACGATTACTTAATTTTCCTTTGTGCCTTGCACCAGTCTTGAAAGATATCTAATCTAAATCAAAATAACTATTTTAATTATAAAAGCTCCAAGTTGAGACTGTGCAAAATAGCCCTGATAGTAGTGGTATCGTTTTGGGACAGGCAAGTATAAGCTTGGCAAAACGATAAGAACGGATAGCAGGACCAGACGTTACGACGAAGCTCCTGACCTTTCGCTCCTTATTACTATTGGATTATAATTGTGCAATAATGAATTATTTAATAATGGATAAAGTATCAATTTGTGGCAAAGAAATTTTTTGATAACGTCTAAGCGGACGAAAACGTAGGCATAGTAAGGCTATGACTCCATTTTTTGCCTCTAAAAATAACCTCATCGCAAATGTAACCTTAATTCTGTCACACTACTTAGTCAATATTATCGTGCAGTAAAGGATTTCCACCCTTTTTCAATTTTGGATTACCATCTTTAGAATTTTGATCTAAAGTTAAAACCATTTTGGAACGCTGTTCGCTCTCTACATCTTCAAAATTCATTTCTTTTCTTCTGTAAGCTGGTTGGCTTTCTCGCTCGTTGATGTCAGAAGTAGAACGATATAATTTTTTCAATCGTTCTTGACGGCTGCGCTTCAATGATTTTCTAAAGCTTTCGTCTTCTTTGTTGGTAATTCCTGTATTATTATCATCCATTGGAGGATTGTTCACATTTTCTACCTCAAAGCTGTCTTGCCTTTCTCTACCATTCTGCATATCGACAGAAATTGGTTGTACCAAATCTTCTGGATTAAGCTCTAATTTTTGTGTCTTAGGTGCTGGAACAGCATTGTAGACAGGGCTTACTTGGTGGTCTGTTTCAAAAGTTTGAGTCTGGTTCTGACGCTCATTTTGATTTTCTCCTTGATACTCCTTGCTGTAATTATTGGTTGGAACAGCAATGTGCGTAGTGGTTGTTCGGTTATTTGCCTGTGTGTGCAAATGCTGTTCTACTACAGGTCGTACTGGTTTAGATGGTGCGACATTTACAGGATTGTAAGGAACATGCACTTTTTTGACTTCACTACCAGAACCATAACCCTCTGGTAATAAGCTGTCTTGATCCGTTTCAAAACCTGTTGCCAAAATCGTTACAGAAATTGCTTCTTCCAATCGTTCGTCAGGACAAACTCCTAAAATGATATTAGGATTGTTGGTTGCTTCATCTCGAACATAATTAGAAATTACATCTATTTCTTGCATCAATACCTCATGGCTGCCATAGCTGATATTGATTAGTACATGATTGGCTCCGATAATTTTGTTGTCGTTCAATAAAGGAGAAGAAAGTGCTTCCGTGACTGCTCGTTTGGCTCGGTCTTCCCCTGTGGCAGTGGCAGACCCCATAATCGCAACTCCCCCCTCACGCATTACAGTATTGACATCGGCAAAATCCACATTGATTAAACCAGGTACGGTAATGATTTCGGAGATTCCTTTGGCAGCCGTTACTAGTACATCATCCGCTTTAGACAATGCTTCTTTTAGGGTATTGCCAGAATATAATTCATTGACTTTATCATTAGAAATAACGATGAGTGTATCGACATACTGACGCATTTCTTTGATACCATTTCGGGCATATTCTTTTCGCACTTTACCTTCGTAAGTAAAAGGCGTGGTTACGATACCAACAGTAAGTACATTTAGCTCTTTAGCGGCTTTGGCAATGACGGGCGCACCACCTGTACCAGTTCCTCCACCCATGCCCGCCGTAATAAAGAGCATTTGTGTATCGTTTCCTATAATTTTTTTGATTTCGTCAAGTGATTCTATTGTGGCGTCTTTTCCGACTTCAGGTTTTGCTCCTGCGCCACGACCAGCGGTCAATTCAGGGCCTAATTGTAATTGGTTATTAACAGGGCTTATTGCTAAGGCTTGAGCGTCTGTATTACAGACCATAAAGTCTACGCCAATTATTCCCTGATTAAACATGTGGTTAACGGCATTGCATCCGCCACCTCCGACACCTATCACCTTAATGATAGCGCTAGGTCCCTTCGACATATTGTTGAAGATTATGCTGTTTTCCATAGTCATATTAGTTATCTTTTAGGTTAGCTGTGCCTTTCCAAAGAAAATATTAGTTGTAAATGTATAAAATAGGCACAAAAATAAGTTGTAAACAATAGCGTGTTACAAAAAGCAGGATGCTTTAGTAACTTAGTTTTTTTTCTGATTGGTTTTAGCTTGGCATTTAAACAAAACTTGTATCATTAAAAATGACTGCGTTTATAGAAAATGCAATCATTTTCAATGATAAAAACAAGTTTATTGTACGTGTTACAATATCGGTAAAATATCAGAAACATTCAAGTAAATGATATAATATTTTTTAAAATAACATAAGAAGATAGTTGTTATTTATTCGTCGTCTAAATCAGGAGAGTCCTTCTTAAAAAGGTTTTTTAGCAGTTCAAAAAAACCACCTTTTTTATCCTCCTCTCCTTCATCAATAAAGACAGGAATTTCTCCGTCATCATTTACGAGTCCGACTACGACTTGTTGTTCGACTCCCAAGTTTACAAAGCCTGCACATAGTTCTCCTTCCGTGATTAGCTCCAAACCCTTCAAAGCAAGTCCTACAGCAGTTGCATATTTTGGTCCGCTTATTTTGGCTGTGTCTTTGTTAGCCAAACAGCTTTCGACATCACCCAAACGAGTGCGAATGCCTGTCATGTATTCTGTAATTTTATCTATATTTTTTAACATAGATCCTCCGCCTGTTAAAACGATTCCAGCCAACAATTTATTTTCAAAACCTGACTTGCGAATGTGGTGGTATACTTCGTCCATGATTTCCTCGACACGAGCTTGAATAATCAAGGCTAAATTCGTCATTGGAATTTCTCGTGGTTCACGATTTCCAAAAGAATCAGGAATAACGATGACTTGATCTTTGTGTGCTTTAAGGGCTAAAGCAGATCCGTAGTTTATTTTAAGTTTCTCCGCATCACCTCTTAATACTTCACAACCAACTTTAATATCTTCAGTAATTACATTTCCACCAAAGGGAATAACGGCTGTATGTCTAATGATGCGATCTTCAAAAATTGCTAAGTCAGTTGTTCCACCACCGATGTCTACTAAAGCGACCCCTGCTTCTTTTTCTCGATTATTTAAGACCGAAATACAGGATGCGATTGGCTCTAAAATCAAGCCTGCTACTTCTAATCCAGCACGTTCTACACAACGACCAATGTTTTTGATAGAGTTTGCTTGTCCTGTAATGATTAGGAAATCTCCCTGGAGATTTGTGCCTGACATACCTACGGGATCAGCGATACCTTCTTCGTTGTCTACTTTGAACGTTTGTGGTAAAACGTGAATGATTTCGTCGCCTGGTGGCAATACGATGTTGTGTGCGCTTTCGATTAGGTAATCGATATCTGCTTGTGCAATTTCGTTGTTGCTGCCTTCACGAGAAAGATAGTTTCTGTGTTTGAGGCTTTTGATGTGTTGTCCTGCGATTCCAACGATGACTTTTTTCACTTTTAACCCTGACTGCAACTGTGCTTTTTCAACAGCTTTTTCAATTGCCTTTACGGTCTCCGTTACATTGGCAATCACCCCTCTCAACAAACCAACAGACTCGGCTGTACCAACTCCTAAAATATCTATTTTTCCATTACCTATTTTTTTTGCAATTAGGCAGCAGATTTTTGTAGTTCCTATATCAAGACTTACAATAATGTCCTTGTTTTCATTCATAGTTGTAAATTATTTTTTTGGGTTGATTGACAAATGTTGCATTTTTCACAGTAAATGAAAGCCATTGTTAAAATGATTTACCATTTTTTAAAAGGAATTTACTACTTAAAAAAAGTAGCTCAATTCGACTATTTTGCAAAAAATGTCAAGAAACCCTTTAATTAGTAGAACTGATTATATGATTTTCATAGCTAAAATTAAACTCCTTGTAGGTATTCCATCCTATTTCAGGTAAACCCTCTTGATATAACACCATTATATTCAACAGTTTTTTATCTAAATGCTCCACTTTTCCAATTTTGATGTTGAAATCACCAACTTTGGGAACGATTTGAATTTCACCTGTATTTTGGACGTGGATTTGCTCGGTAAGTGCGTACAAAATTTCATTTTCTAAAATGAATTGAGATAATTTGTATAAATCCCATAGAATGTCACTTTCGATTTTTCCTGATTCACTTCCATTGTCTAAAATATCGCCTGTGGCAACTAAGACTCTGGCAGTATAATCTTTGGAAACGGGAATTTTATCTCCTTTTTCACTAATGTAATAATCTCTTGAGTTGAGGTCGCTGATAATGCGAATAATTGGCTCTTTTTGTACGAGATTGATGTGCATGACATCCTTCATATCAACATAGAAGTTGGCTTCTTCAATATAATGATTGGTATTGAGTAGCCATTCTAAATCGAATAGATTTACGTCCTTATAGGGTATCTTTAAATGGTCTGTACCAAAGTGTTTTTGGAGGAGTGTTTCTACCTTTGGCTTAGTAACAAAATGATTTTTGCCCTCTATGTTGATTTCAATATCTTTGATGTTTTGTTGTGAATGATTACGCATAGTTGTGCTTAACATCACGACAAACATGATACCTGTAAAAAACCAGAATAAGGCAAAGGATATTTTTTTTACATCATAGCTTTTTCCTTTGTCCATGATTGGCGAATTTAGTTGTTTTTCAAAATACAGTTTTAAGTACAGGGGCGAGTGACGAGTGACAAGTGACTCCAGTAATTAGTGTCAATGTCTTTTTAAACGTGTCCATATACTTAGTTTGGAGCATAGATTGAGCTAAACTCCGATTGTGGTTCAGTCTTAAACCCTTCTCGAATAGACTTGAACCAGTGGCTATTATACATAACAAGTGGAAGTATATAAGGTTGTAAAAGAAATATTTTTTTCTTGTTAAGACCATGCAAAATAGACCCGATAGTAGCGGTATGGCTAACCAAGTGCCGTAGTTCTTGGTTCTTAGTACTGTGGTTCGGTTCTTACGTGGTTTGTGTTGCTTGTTTAGCCATAATAGCGGATAGCGGGCCTTTCTGTCACGACGAAGTACCCTACCGTTCTCTCCAAAAAAAATTTCTTCTTATAAACTTTGTTCCTTGTATCGTGATAGGAGTTATCACGCACTTATTGTCAAAGTAAAATCATAGTTAGTTGTTTTTTGTTAGAAAATTAGTTAGTTAGTTTTTAGCCCTTCGGCAATTCGTTTAGTATTTGTTTTTTTAAAGGTATTACGATATCGCTGATATTGCCTGCACCTGCAGTAATAATGACATCAAAATATTTTTGTGTAACGGCTTTTAAGACATTATTTTTATTATAAACATTTTTATCTGCGTTATTTAAGTATTCAATGATTAAGTTGGAGCTTACTCCATCTATTGGTTTTTCTCTTGCTGGGTAAATTTCCATCAACATAGCTTCGTCGGCTTGTTGTAGTGCTTCCGCAAACTGCTTGGCTAAATGTTGTGTGCGGCTGTATAAATGCGGCTGGAAGATAATCAATACTTTCTTATTTACAAAAAGTTTTCGTGTTGAACTCAATAAAGCTTCTAATTCTTTGGGATGATGTGCATAATCATCTATAAATGTCTTATTTTTTGTTTGTAGAATGTACTCAAAGCGTCTTTTGATTCCTTTAAAGGAAGCGAGTGCTTCTTGTATTTTTTTATTGTCAATACCCAATAACTTAGCGACGACAATAGCAGGAATGCTATTTTCTACATTGTGCAAGCCGCCGATGTTTAAAGAAAGGGACAACGTTTCGGTCGTCCCTCCTTGAGTAAAGTTCTCCATAGTTAATTGAAACGAGTAACATCCGTTGTCAGTCTTGAGAGATGCTACATTAAAAACAGCCTCTTTATCATCAAGATGATAAGAAAATGCTAGGCTAGGCATTGCTCCCTCCGAGATACCAATATGTTTTTTATAAATTAAGGTACCTTTTTCTTTTATTTGTGAAACGAAGATTTCATACGCTTCTACAACGTGAGCATGGTCGCCATAAATTTCTAAATGATCATCGTCTGTTGCAGTAACAATGGCGATGTCTGGATACAAACGATGAAAAGAACGGTCATATTCGTCTGCTTCTATAATGTATGTATCGCTGCCATTTGTCAAAAAATTTGTATCATAATTTACGCATATTCCACCGATGAAAGCGGTACAGCCATAGCCCGAATGATGGAGCAAATGACTAATCATCGACGTAATTGTTGTTTTTCCATGTGATCCTGCGACGGCAATGGTAAATCCTTTTTTGCTAATTGCGCCTAATATTTCAGAGCGTTTGTGTAAGACTAATTCACTTTCTTGAAAGTATTCAAATTCTTTATTGGTAGTAGGAATGGCTGGTGTATAAATCAACAAGTCTATATGTTCAGGAATTTGCGTAATGTCTTCGTCAAAGTGAATGTGTATGCCTTCCGCAATAAGTTTGTCTGTGAGGACGGTTGCGGTTTTATCATAACCATAAACGGTTGCACCCTTGTGGTTAAAGTAGCGAGCAATGGCACTCATTCCAATACCACCGATGCCTAACATATAGACGATATTTGGTTCGAGATTCATTTTTAACGTATTTTTAAAGTGATGACAAAAGCAAGTACTGCTAACATAATGCTTATAATCCAAAAGCGAGATACTATCTTAGACTCATGAAAACCCAACTTTTGGTAATGATGGTGTAAAGGAGCCATTTTAAAGATGCGCCTTCCCACTCCATATTTTCGTTTCGTGTATTTAAAATACCCTACTTGTAGCATTACCGAAAAATTTTCGATGATAAAGACTCCGCACAAAACAGGAATCAACATTTCTTTTCTAATGATAATGGCTAAAACAGCGATGATGCCGCCTATTGCTAAACTTCCTGTATCTCCCATAAAAACTTGGGCTGGATAAGCATTGTACCACAGGAAGCCGATACAAGCTCCAATAAAAGCCGCACAAAAAACCAGTAACTCTCCTGTATTGGGTAAATACAAAATATTCAGATAATCCGCAGCGATACTATTGCCCGATACGTAGGCAAAAAGCCCCAGTGTAACGGCAATGATGGCGGAAACACCCGTGGCGAGTCCGTCCATTCCATCTGTTAGATTAGCTCCATTAGAAATAAAAACGACTATACCTATAATTACCAATATATAGAGCAGTCCGCCCAATATTGGAGAATTGATGCCAAAGAACGTAAATACAGAACCATAATTGAACTCTGTATTTTTCACAAAGGGAATGGTGGTAACAGGCGCACGATAGTCGACCATAATACGGGTTTCCCCTCTCCGATCAAAAGTCATAAAACGATCACTTTCTCGATAAAACTCCCGATCTAAATTATTGGTTACATCTTGCCGAATGACGACATCGGGGTGCATCCAAAGCGTTAAAGCCACAATCAAACCTACAAAGAACTGTCCTATTAATTTTGATCGAGCAGCCAAGCCGCCCTTGTCTTTTTTAAAAATTTTGATGTAATCATCTACAAAACCCACTGTTCCTAAAGAGACGGTCACAAACAACATCAGCTGTATGTAAATATTTGACAAATCTCCTAAAAGTAGAACGGGTATAAGTATGGCAGATAAAATAATCAATCCGCCCATTGTAGGTGTTCCTTGTTTTTGTTTTTCGCCTGCCAATCCTAAATCTCTGACTGTTTCTTTAACTTGTAGTCCTTGTAGAAAACGAATGAGTTTTCCTCCTAATAACCACGAAATTATCAACGAAATGAGAATAGCAAAAGCTGCACGAAAAGTCAAAAACTCGAATAGTCCAGATCCAGAAATTTCAAAGTGCGTTTCAAGATATTTGAAAAGATGATAGAGCATGAATTATAGTTTTTGTTTAGAAATGGTAAAAGTAACACCTTCAACCATTTCTTATATCATTATTGTGAAAGTCCCTTCACATTTCATGACATCAAATGTCAAATTTTTTAATTCAAGTCTATAACCTTTTAAATTTTAGAGTTTAAGTGTTCAATTTTTGACTCTATCTTCTGTATTTCAAGGTCTTATCCTTTTGAAAGTACAAATTAAAAGATTTTTATTCAAGAATTAAAGCTTTTAGTGATTTTTAATGTTTAAATCTTTTATTGTTTTTTATGCTTTAACGTTTAAATGAATATAATGTTTTTAATGCCTAAAACAATCAACTCAATTTTAAAGCTTCATTCAACACTTTTTTATCATCAAAAGGATGCTTGACTCCATTGATTTCTTGGTATTTTTCATGCCCTTTTCCTGCAATCAAAATGATGTCTCCTGTTTGTGCCAATAGACAAGCTGTCCGAATGGCTTCTCGACGATTAGCAATGGTTACTGCTTTTTGATTGGCTTCTTGTTCCAATCCTTTTTCCATATCTTTCAAAATACTTTCAGGGTCTTCACTTCTTGGATTGTCAGAGGTCAAAATCACTCTATCGCTTTGATTTACAGCCACTTTTGCCATAATTGGCCGCTTCAACGGATCTCTATCGCCTCCACAGCCAACAACTGTAATAACTTTGGCGTTTTTACTTTTAACTTTACTAATAGTCGTCAGTACTTTTTCTAAAGCGTCGGGTGTATGGGCATAATCGACAATTCCTGTTCTATTATTTTTGCGATCCAAAACACAATCAAATCGTCCTTCGGCTGGTCGCAATTGGCTGATTCCTGTCAATACAGTTTCTTTGTCTATTTCCAACAAACGAGCCGTTCCGTAGACTGCCAAAAGATTGTACGCATTGAACGTTCCTGCCAATAAACTGTGTAATTCGACGCCATCTACATTAACCAATAAGCCGTTGATTCTGTTTTCGACGATGCGTAGGGTAAAATCTGCCATAGATTGTAGGGCATACGTATGGGTTGCAGCCTCTGTATTTTGCAGCATCACTCGCCCTCGCTTATCATCTACATTGGATAGCGCAAAACTTGTCTTTGGTAGGTAATCAAAGAATGCTTTTTTGACTCGAATGTATTCGTCAAAAGTTTTGTGGTAATCTAAGTGATCGTGGGTAATATTGGTAAAAACCCCTCCTTGAAACACCAATCCTTTGATGCGTTCTTGTTCGATGGCATGCGAACTCACTTCCATAAAACAGTATGTGCATCCAGCCTCCACCATTTTCGCCAACAATTCATTGGTTTGAATGGGATAAGGTGTTGTAAATGGTGCGGCTTCTTCTGCTTCATCTACAAGGTAACGAATGGTCGAAATCAACCCTACTTTGTACCCCATATTTTTAAATAATTGGTAAAGTAGTGTGGCTGTTGTCGTCTTTCCATTGGTTCCTGTCACCCCACAAAGTTGTAATTTGGTGGAAGGATGGTCGTAGAAATTGGCTGCAATTAGCCCAATATTTTTTTCAGTGTTTTTTACTTGGATATAGGTAATTTCTTCCAAGATATTTTCGGGTAAGTCTTCGCAAAGGATAGCCGCTGCCCCATTGTCGATGGCTTTATGGATGTAGGCGTGTCCATCAACAGTATGTCCTTTTACAGCAATAAATAGGCTTCCTGCACTCACTTTTCGGGAGTCCATGCACAGTTGGTTAATCACAAGCTGCTTTTCGCCTATAATTTGTTCAACGTCTTGGGATACTAATATGTCTTGAAGATTTTTAATAACTTTTAGTTGTAAACTTTTTTCTTATTTTGTTTGGTTAGTTTTGTTGTGTTCTCTTTTCTAGTTTAGTAATGATTAAAAAATAAGTCCACAAAGAGATTTTTTGATAGACAATCGGAACGCCGAAGCGGACAAAAACGAAGACATAGCGAGCTATGACGAGGCTTTTTAACGCAGTATATCGGAAAATATCGAATCGGACTGGCGACCCAGCTAAAATGCGAAAGTTATTATTTTTTCATTACTTAGTACACTGGAAATTAAATTTCTATACATTTTGCTCTATCGAGTCATCAATTGAAAATCAATGGTTTGCGTAATTCAAAAATATATACTTATTTAATTTACGATGTACTTAGTTTTGTTGCGTTCTCTTTTCTTTTCTAGTTTAGTTAGTTTTGTTGCGTTCTCTTTTCTTTTTTTGGAGAGAACAGTTTGTCTTTCATCGTGATGGAAAGTCCCGCTATCCGCTAATGGATGGCATCTCTAAGATGCCTTTCATTTTCTCACGTATTGTAGTGTATTGGAAGGAATTTCTAAGATGCCTTTCATTTCCAAATGTGAACCGAAAAGGCAGCCAACACTGCATCCAATCACTGCTATCGGGTCTATTTTGGATGGACAGGACTACTTGAAGTGCGGTTTGTTTTGATTCAAATTTCCACTTAAAATCACCCCCAAGTCTCTTTTGTCACTCATCACCTGCCACTCATCACCTGTCACTCGTCACCTGTAACTTACTATTTATCCTAAAAATATTTCAATTAATGCACCGTCTTGAATAGCTTCTCCTGGCGGAATAGACTGTTGAAGAATCTTGCCAACACCTTTGTGTCTTACTTTAAAACCTCTATTCTCCAAAACAAAGAGCGCATCTCTAAGTCCCATTCCAACCACATTCGGCATACGTCCTTCATAATCTCTATCAAAAGAATCTCTTTTCCTTAGATTCATTTGATGTCCATCTTTTTCAGAAAAGATCCAATTTGAAGGTGTTTCATCTTCATAAGACACCCCGATGTAATCATATATTTTTTGAATATCTTTTTTATAGCCTATTTTTGTTGGCGGAAAACGATCCTTTTTTCGCATTCTATCTCCTTCTGCTAAATCTCTCTTATCATTCACAGGCTCTTGCCAATCAAATTCTTTTATGTAACATCTTTCCGCAATTTCTTTAAAAATAGGTGCTGCTACCTGACTGCCATAATATTCTCCAGAAGAAGGCTTGGCAATAATTACAGCCACTGTATATTTTGGCTTTTCAGCAGGAAAATACCCAATAAAAGAACTTTGATATTCTTTGTTGGGATCACCTGGTTTACTAATCAAGGCGGTTCCTGTTTTACCTGCCATAGAGATTTTATCCGAACGAATCCCCTTTGCTGTTCCTCTTACAACGACACCTCTCAACGCTTTTTGAATTTGGCGTATATTCGATAACTCTGCAATCTGCTTCACAAAAGTCGGTTCGTTTTTCAGTACAATTTCATTATCTTTTTTTACATGGCTAACAATATATGGCTGCATCAATTTTCCATCATTGGCAATTGCATTGTAAAAACAAGCTTGTTGTAAAGGTGTCAATAAAACCTCATAGCCAATTGCTGTAAAAGGCACCGTCACCCCACTCCAAGTAGGATCATTGGGTGTTGTAAAATAAGGTTCTTCCTCTCCTGCAATTTTGATGCCTGTTCTACGATCCAACATCATATACTCCAATCTATCTAAGAGTTGTTTGAGTCCTCCTTTTCCAAGATAAGCATCATTCGCTAATTTTGCGATACCCACATTAGAAGATGTTTCGATGACTCTTTGTAATGTAAGCTCTGTTTCTAAAGGTTCGTGGTCATCTTTCATCTCCACATCATAGAACTTATGCTTACCATTACCCACCTCAACAAAGGTATTTAAGCTTGCTTTGTTGTCACTTAATAAAGCTAAGGCAACAGCCGTTTTAAAAATTGACCCAGGCGGCATACATCGTCCTACCGCATGGTTGTAAATTTCTTTATAACTACCTTGTTCTACCTTAGATAGGTTAGACAATGCTTTAATTTTACCTGTTTCTACTTCCAAAACCACGACACATCCATGTGCCGCATCAAATTTTATAAGTGCATCATTTAAAACCTCATGAGTGATTTTCTGCAAATCTAAGTTCAAGGTCGTATAGACATCTCCCCCGTCCGCAGGACGATCATTAATCATCTCTAAATCAATCCAATTATTTCCTGCCACATTGATTTGAGAAATCGACAATTTATCTGGCTCTAACCATCGTTGGTAAGAATCAGAAATTCCAACAGAAGGCAAATTAGAACGAATATACCCTAGTGTTCTTTTGGCAACTTCTCCATGTGGCAAAATTCTTTTCTCTTTGAAGCGTTTAATAAAGCCTCCACCAAATTGCCCTCTTTCAAATATGGGCCATTTCAACATCATTTCAACCTCTCTTGGTGTTGCTGCCTGATCAAAAACAATATAGCGATTGATACTGCCCTTTTCTTGAGCTTTCAAAATCAAGTCTTCATAATCCCTTGTTGATCTATCTTTATAGTGTCTTGCTAAGTTCTGGCAAAGCCCACCTAAATTTTCTTTAAAATATTTTGTGTTCTTTCCCCCCTTTCTATCTTTATCTCTCAAACCGTCTGCCAAAGGGTCCATCGCTACCTCATAATAAGGCAATGATGTAACTAATATCTCCCCTTCTTCACTCAGAATGTCTCCTAACTCTCCTTTGACTTCTCTTGTACGGGTTTTTTCATTCATCACTTCATCCCAATGCTTACCTTCCACAAACTGAATCTTCAGTCCTTGTATTATAACGGCTGCTCCGATTACAAGCATCATTAATAAGACTAAATTAACCCGTAGAAAAATATCTTTTTTAGTCTTTTTCATTTGCCGTATTTTGAAGGATTGTATAAAATAGATTTTGCAGGCTCTTTCATTGGTTCAAGGTCTGTAGTACCCACTAATTTACTTTTAACAACTTCGGGGTTTCCTTGTATGCTCAAGTCTACTTTAAGTTGTTTAGAAGTCCATTTTAAATCTCTTACCTCTTTTTTCAAGTTTTTGTAATAGACCTTGTGTCCTTCTACATAATGACTCACAAAAATAGAGGTAAGCATCATCAAAAAAACGACGAATACCAATCCAGACAAATCTTTAAAACTAAAAAAGCCTATGCTTTCCAGTTCTGAAGTATCTTGTTTGGTATCTGTATTGTTGTTGCGTACAGATTGCCTTTTCATAGTTAGTTTTTTCTAAGTAAGGGTTAATTATTAGAACGAAAAAGACGCTACCCTGACCATTTAAAGAGTTCTTTGACAAATTTTGCATTACAGTAAATGAAAGCCATTTAAAAAATGACTTAGTAATGAAAAAACAATAACTTGCCGTTTTTGGCGTCGATATTTTCCGATATATTTCGTTGAAAATCCTCGTCATAGCCATGCTATACATACGTTTTCGTCCGCTTCGGCGTGATCAAAAAATCTCTTTGCCACAAAACCGACACTTTATTCTTTACTTACCTTTTTTAAATAGGAATTTACCACTTAAAAAAGATGTCATTTTGCAATAATTATCAAAGAAACATTTAAAGTTGTCACTTAGAGCTTGTTTAGAATTTCCGATTTAACAGGAACGCCTGCCAGTCAAAATGCGTCTTTTTCACATGAATTTTGCCTTTTTTTCAGCACCGTAGCCCTGCTACGGACTGGGTCGCAAGTCCGACTGGTGTGCCAGCCCAGCCAAAAAACACTTCATTCAGTCAAAAATACACTGTTTTTACTTTTAAATTCAAAGTCGAAACAAGCTCTTACTTAATTACAATTTTTCAGCAATACGCATTTTGGCACTACGGGCACGAGGATTGGAGGAGATTTCCTGTTCAGTAGGACATATTACTTTCCTATTGACCGCCTTAAACGGAGTAGAAAAGTTTCCATATATATCTTTATCAGGAATGTTGGATAAGTTTCCGCTTCTGATGAAGTTTTTCACAAATCTATCTTCAAGCGAATGGTAGGAGATGACGACTAATCTGCCAGATTTTTTAATAACCTTGGTAGTCTGTGGTAGTAGTTGTTTTAAAGCATCTAACTCTTCATTTACTTCAATGCGTAAAGCCTGAAATATTTGGGCTAAGACTTTCATCTTATTCCCATGAACGAGCGGGTTAACTAGTACTTTTAGATCATCAATTGTGCGAATGGTCGTTTTTGAGCGTTGTGACGCAATCGCACGAGCAAGTTTTCGAGCGTTTCGAAGTTCTCCATAGTTGTAAAACACATCAGCTAATTCCTGTTCAGTATAATGGTTAATGACGTCCTGGGCTGTTGTCTTCCCGTCTTCATCCATCCGCATATCTAACGGACCATTATAACGTATTGAAAAGCCTCTTTCTGGTGTATCAATCTGATAAGAAGATATACCTAAATCGGCTAAGACTCCATCCACTTCTTTGATTTTATACAGTTTTAAAAATCGTTCGAGGTGTCTGAAATTTTGTTTTATAAAGCATAGTCGTTTGTCGTCAAATAAATTGGCTTTGGCGTCTATATCTTGGTCGAAAGCGAAGAGTTTGCCATTTTCGTTTAATTTTTCTAAAATTTTTCGAGAATGTCCTCCTCCTCCAAACGTTACATCAACGTAGATTCCGTCGGGCTTTATATCTAAACCTTCTATGCTTTCTTTGAGTAGTACTGGATTGTGGTATTTGTACTCCTCTGATTCTTTTTTCATTTTCTTTAGTTGGTGGCAGTAGCTGAATGCTGCCTACAGTTTTTTTTTGCTCTTTCTATATGTCTGTAAGATACAGTTAAATCTTTGTGAATGTAAAATGACCGTTCATTTGTGACTCCTCCCCCTTCGCTCCCTCCAAAGGGGGATAAAATTGCTATTTCATTGTTGAGACTGTGCAAAATAGACTCGATAGTAGCGGTATGGCTTTCTTTGGTTTAGGTAGTTTTTGTGGTTTTTGTAGTTGTGCGTTTTCCTGTTCAATTACCCACTAAGCCATAATAGCGGATAGCGAGACCGTGCGTGACGACGAAGGATCCCCCCTTTCTCTCCAAAAAAAACTAAAAACCAATTACTTAAATTGTGATTTATCCATTATCACTGCTTCTACTTGGTGCAAATAATCTTTTGGACATTTGTTCAAAGGATTTTGTTTCTTTTCCTTTAAGCATTTGTTCATAAGTCTCTTTGTTCCAAAGCTCAATGCGTTTAAAATAACCGAGCATCACTACTTCCTTGTTAAGTTTGGCGTATTCCATTAAATTTTTAGAAATCATGATTCTGTTGTTAGAATCAAAATATAGAATATCTGCTTGGCTATAAAACTGTCGAATAAATAGGCGATGTTCTTCGTCGTATTCATTCAGAGATTTCAAGGGTTCAGTCACCTTTTCCCACTCTTGTTGTGTATATAAAGTGAGGCAATTTTCAATGCCTCTATTGATAACAAGTGTGTTTGGTGCTTCTTTGGGCATTTGCTTTAGAAATTTTGCAGGAACTAAAATTCTGCACTTTGCGTCAATTTTACAATATACTTCTCCAATGAAACCTAGCATTACACCCACTAAAGTACAGCAAATTTTTATAACTTTCCCATTTTGTGTACATTTCTTGTAATTTTCTCCCACTTTTTGGCAAAAAGCAGGTTTTTTTTCCCATTTGGTTACATTTTGGAACGAGACACAGTTATGTATCTATATGGAATGAGGTTGAGAAATATAAGGTTATATATCTACTTTAAAGCCTTGATGCCTGGTAGTTGTTTGCCTTCAAAAAATTCGAGCATGGCACCTCCGCCTGTCGAAACGAAGCTGATTTGGTCTTCTAATTTGAACTTTTTGATGGCGGATACAGAGTCGCCTCCACCTACGAGAGAAAATGCGCCATTTTCGGTGGCTTGGGCTACGGCTAAAGCGACTTGCTTTGTGCCTTTTTGAAACTTAGTCATTTCAAATACGCCCATTGGTCCGTTCCAGAGAATGACTTTGGAGTTTTCGATGATTTCGGCATAGGTTTTTTGGGCTTTTTTGCCGATATCTAAGCCCATCCAATCTTTGGGAATGGCGTTGCTTGGGCAGGTTTTGGTTTTTGACTTTTTGTCAAATTCTTCTGCTGCTACAGCATCTTCTGGTAAAACGATGTTTACATTTTTCTTTTTGGCTTTGGCTAAGAGTTCGAGGGCGAGGTCTAATTTGTCGTCTTCAACGAGTGATTTTGCGACATCTCCGCCTTGTGCTTTGATAAACGTAAATGCCATAGCTCCACCTATGAGAATATTGTCTGCTTTTTTGAGGAGGTTTTCGATTAGGAGTATTTTGTCAGAGACTTTCGCCCCTCCTAATATGGCTGTAAAGGGTTTTTCTTTGTTTTTGAGGACTTTTTTTGCGTTTTCGATTTCGTTGGTCATTAGCAAACCTGGCAATCTATTGGCTTTGGTGAAGTATTGTGCGATGACTGCGGTTGAGGCGTGTGCTCGATGGGCTGTGCCGAATGCGTCGTTAATGTAGATGTCACAACCCAAGTTCGCAAGGGCTTTGGCAAATCGTTTGTCTCCTTTTTTCTCGCCTTTGTTGTATCGAAGATTTTCTAATAGAAGTACTTCTCCTGCTTGGAGTTTTTCTACAAGTTTTTTTGTTTTGACACCTGTGCTGTTTTCGGCAAATTTTACGGGCGTGTCTAAGAGTGTTTCGAGTTCTTTTACGATTTGGCTTAGAGAGTATTTGGGTTCTTGGGCTTTAGGTCTCCCTAAGTGGGACATAAGCACTGCTGATCCGCCGTCATTTAGGACTTTTTGGATGGTGGGAAGTGCTGCTTTGATGCGGGTATTGTCCGTGATTTTTCCTCTTTCGTTTAAGGGGACGTTGAAGTCTACTCGGATGAGGGCTTTTTTGTTTTTGAAATTCTTTTTCATTGGAAACAGATAATTTATGTGACGGGTGACGGGTGACAAGTGACGGGTGACAAGTGATGGGTGATGGGTGATGGGTGGTTAAGAATAAAAAGAGACACGGCCATCTTTGTTTTGATAGTTGTGTCTCTTCTTTATCTTGTATGTTTTTAGGCAAATCTTGCGATTAGGTCGGCTATTCTGTTTGAGTAGCCTGCTTCGTTGTCGTACCAACCTAAGACTCTTACCATATCGCCCATTACTTGGGTAAAAGGTGCATCGAGGATGCATGAGTGTGGGTCACCGATGATATCTGATGATACGATTGGGTCTGTGTTGTATTTTAGGATGCCTTTGAGTTCGCCTTCTGCTGCTTTTTGGAAAGCTTTGTTTACTTTGTCAATTGTCGCTTTTTTAGAGACGATGACATTTAATTCTGTAGCAGAACCAGTGATTGTTGGTACTCGCATGGCTGATCCATCTAATTTTCCGCTAAGATGTGGAAGAACAAGTCCTACTGCAATGGCTGCGCCTGTTGTCGTTGGAACGATGTTTAGGGCTGCTGCTCTTGCTCTACGTAAATCACTGTGTGGAGCATCTTGTAGGCGTTGGTCTGCTGTGTAGGCGTGTGTTGTTGTCATTAAACCGTATTTGATACCGAATGTATCATCTAAGATTTTGACCATTGGTGCTAAACAGTTTGTTGTACAAGAAGCGTTTGATACGATTTTAGTTCTTTTACTTAATTCGCTATCGTTTACGCCTAAGACTATTGTTTTAACGGCTGATTTTCCTTTTGCTGGTGCTGAAATGATAACATGTTTTGCACCTGCTTTGATATGGTAGCTTGCTTTTTCTTTGCTACGAAATACGCCTGTAGCTTCTAAGACTACATCTACTTCTAAATCTTTCCAAGGAAGATTTAATGGATCTCTTTCAGAATAAGCCTTGATTTTGTTGCCGTTGATGTGGATGTGTTTGTCATCTGCTGATACTTCTCCATCAAATATGCCATGTGCGGTATCGTATTTGTAAAGATGGGCGAGGGTTTTATTGTCTGTTAAGTCATTGATTGCTACGATTTCGATCTCTGGGTTTTTGCTTAGGATGCGGGCTGTTAGCCTTCCGATTCTTCCAAAGCCGTTGATTGCAACTTTTAGTGCCATAGTTATCTATTTTTGTATTGGTTTTTTAAAAATCGTGCAAAGTTGCAAAAAAAATCATTGAACCATTAAGTTATTTGCGTTTTTTTTGTTCATCTCAGTTTATTTTGTATAAAAAAAGGGAAATTCTTTTTTGAATTTCCCTTTTGTTGTAAGAATATCGTAAAAATCAATATTCCTTTTTAGCTAATTGTTTCGGCTTTTGTAAAATCGTGGACAGATTTCTCTTCTTGGGCTAATGCTCTTAAACTGTCAGGAATGTTCCATCTTTCTCCATACTTGGTTTTAAAATTGTCGCATTCGTCTATGAATGTTTGGATGCCGATGTAGTCAATATAGGAAATTGCTCCTCCTGTATAGATGGGGAAGCCCCAGCCTAAGACTGACCCTAAATCTCCATCTGTGGGTGAATTGAGTACGCCTTCGTCTAAACATCTAAAGCTTTCTAAGGCTTGGCGGTGTAGTATGCGTTTAGCGATTGTTTCTTTATCTAAGGTATCTACCTTTGAATTATAGAGTTCGGCTAATTTGGGCCATAATCTCTTTTTCTCGCCTTTTGGATAATCGTAAAATCCCTGTCCGTCTTTTTTACTGGTTCGTTTGTGGTTTTCGACTAAATCTTTAACCATTTCGTAAGATTGCATTGTTTCAGCACTCTTATGTCTATCGGGATTGCTTTCAATGACATGGAGACTTAGTGTGAGTGTTACTTCGTCATGAACTGCTAATGGACCAACGGGCATTCCTTTCTTTTTGGCGATATTTTCTATCATGGCAGCAGGTACTCCTTCTTTTAAAAGGAACATGCCTTCATTGACGTATGTTCCGAAACAACGGGAGGTAAAGAATCCTCGACTGTCATTGACCACTATCGGAATTTTGCCGATGCTGACGGTGTAATCTACTGCTGCTGCAATGGCTTTGTCTCCTGTTTTTTCTCCTGTAATAATTTCGACTAAGGGCATTCTGTCTACAGGTGAGAAGAAATGAATGCCGATGAAATTTTCTGGTCGTTCAGAGGATTTTGCCAATAGGGTGATTGGAATTGTTGAAGTGTTGGAAGCGTAGATTTTGTCTTTTGCGAGGACGGCTTCCGTTTCTTTGGTTACTTTATCTTTAAGCTCTGGATTTTCAAAAACGGCTTCTATAATTAGGTCGCAATCTGCTATAGCTTTGGGGTCATCTGTTGGGTGAATGCGAGCTAATAATGCTTCTGCTTTTTCGGGTGTTGAGCGTTTTTTGGAGATGGCTTTGTCCAAGATTTTTTTAGAGTAGGCTTTTCCTTTTTCTGCATTTTCTACGGAAATATCTTTTAGAACAACTTCCATTCCTGCTTTGGCAGAGACGTAGGCGATACCTGCGCCCATCATTCCTGCACCTAAGATTCCTAATTTTTTCACTTCGTATTTTGGTTCGTCGGCTGGACGGGCTTTGCCTTTTTTAGCTGCTTGGATTCCCATAAAACCTGTGCGAATCATGTTTTTTGCTTCGGG
>Ga0209186_1000843_pt1 | contig 23668 bp, 17 predicted proteins | sample SidtaG_FD_187426 | JGI IMG/M metagenome (GOLD analysis project Ga0209186, IMG submission 187426) | Marine algal microbial communities from Sidmouth, United Kingdom - Sidmouth_Male2 metaG (SPAdes) (version 2) | ecosystem: Host-associated > Algae > Red algae > Unclassified | place: Sidmouth...
TGTCCCAGGTTTCGGAACGGGTTTGGGAGCAGCCGCAGGAGGATCCGCTGAGGAGGGTGCGTTGGCGGGCGGCGAGCAGGCGGGTGGGGTCGTTGGCGGTGGGATAGATGTAGGTGGCGGTTTCGGACCACCAGACGAGTTCGGCGTTGGCGGTTCCGGCGGCGGCGGTGTCGTCGAGGGGGGCGAGGACGAAGTCGGTGTCGGTTTCGACGAGGCGGTCGGTGGAGGCGGCGGTGAGGATGTTGTCGCCGTCGGTGTCGAGTCCGGCGGCGATGACGCGACCGAGTTGGTCGTAGGCGACGAGGCTGGGGGCGCGTCCGGGGGCGTCGATGCGGAGCAGGCGGCCGGTGCCGGGTTCGTAGGTGGAGGTGGTGGTTTCGGGGCCGAGCGGGCCGGGGCGTTCGACGGTGACAGTGCGACCGAGCATGTCGAGAGTGGTTTTGGACCAGCGGGGGGAGGCGGTTCCGGCTGCGCCGAAGGTGGCTTTGACCCATTGGCTGCCGTCGCTGTTGACGCCGTATTGGAGGTGTTGCTCGGTGGTGCCGGTGCCGTGGACGCGTTTGCGGCGGCCGTCGGCGTAGCTGGTGGCGATTATGGTGGCGCTGTTGGCAGCGGTGATCTGGGTTTGGAGCGGGCTGGTGTAGTCGATGGTGGTGGAGATGCCGCGCGGGTCGGTGGCGCTGACGGGGAGGCCGGCGAGATTGTAGGCGTTGGAACTGACGAGGGCGAGGTTGGCTCCTGACGCGGACTGACCGGCGGTAGCAGTTTGCAGGGCGTTGCCGGCGGCGTCGAGGATGACGCTGGTGGTGAGGTCGGCTTGGGCGGGGCCGAAGGGGCTGGCGGGGTTGCCGAGGAGGGTGCTGGCGAGGGGGCGGAGCGCGGCGTCGTAGGTGTTGGAGCTGATCATGCCGGCGGTGTCGACGGTGAGCACGGGGAGTTCGGTGAGTTGGTCGTAGGTGTTGGTGCGGGTGAGGCCGTTGGCGTAGGTGACGGAGGCGAGTTGGTCGGGCCGGTCGGGGTTGTAGCGGTAGAGGGTCCAGTCGACGAGGATGTAGGAGCTGCCGTCGTAGATGTAGGTTTCGGTGAGCTGCGGACGGTGGAAGTCGTCGCGGATGAGGACGCTGCGGGTGGTTTTGTTGGCGATGCCGGCGGGGCTGGTGGCGGTGCCTGGCCGGGCCGACGTTTCGGTTTTGGTGATGCGGGTGTGGGTTTGGCTATTTACGTTTTGGCCGGGGTTGGTGTCGGCGGCGAAGGAGACGCTGGAGGTGGGGGCGCCGGACCAGATGCCTTGATCGACGAGGGGGGGTGGAGCGGGTGCCGTCGGGGTTTTGGGTGTAGAGGAGGTTGTTGAACGCGCCTCCGGTTTCGGTGGCGGCGCTGACGGTGATGCTGCGCAGGTTTGCGGGGTCGCCGTAGGTGGCGTTGGGGGTGGTGGCTCGTTCGGTGACGAGGGTCATTTGTTCGGTGGTTTGGTCGTGGAGGTAGGCGCGGCGAAATGAACCGGTTGCCGAACGCTCTAAAAATCCTGCGCTTTTCGACGTTTTTTTGATCGGCCCCTCAGGCCAGCAGGGGTTCGATTATACCGGTGCTGTCGGCGAACGAATCGCGGCGAACCCCCATCAAGGTGGCTTGCGTCTGCCAGAGATTGGCCAGCGGCGTGCCTTCAGGCATGTGGATGTGTTGACCGTGTTTGTAGTGCTTTCGGCCGCCCGCGACGATGATCGGCAGGTCGTTGTACTGGTGGGTCGAACCATCGCCGAGTCCGGAGCCGTAGGTCAGCAGGGTGTTGTCGAGCAGGGTGGTGCCGTCGGTTTCCCGAACCGCCTTCATCTTCTCCATCACATACACGAACATCTCCATGTGGAAGACATCGAGTTTGATCAGGTCGTCCACATAAGTCTGTTGGTTGTGCGACATCATGTGATGGCTGCGCGGCTTGTCGTCGTATAAACCATCGTAAAGAAAGGGCGTGTCCCAGCGTTCGGGGCCGACCATGAAGGTGGTGACATTGGTCAGCCCGCTTTGCAGGGAGGCGACCATGATGTCGGCCATCACCCGGATGTACTCGCTGCGCGGCAAGTGGGCACCGACGGGTTCCTTGAGTTCGACCTTGGCCAGTTCCTCGCGCATACCGGCGATGCGGTCGATCTGGCGTTCGATATTGCGGATGCCTTCGAAGTACTCGCCGAACTTCTGTTTGTCGGCGTAGCCGAGTTCCTTTTGCATCGAACGCGCGTCGGCCAGAACGAGGTCGGTGATTTTTCGAGTGGCTTCGAGTTTGGAGGTGCCGAACAAACGTTGGTAGGCTTTCACCGGGTCGCGCATCGAGGGCGCCAAGTGTCCGGTGCCGTACCAGGAGATGTTGTCGAAGTAGATCGATTCCTTGTTGTCCTTGTGGCTGTTGGCGCTGAACTCGAGCGTCTTGTACGGCGAGTTTCGTCCGACATGGTCGCCGACGATGTGGTCGAGCGTACGCTCGAGCGGCCACGCGGATTGGGCGACGCCGAAGGGCTTGGCGCTGCTGAGAAAACACGAGGCGCACTGCGCATGGACGTCGGTGCCGTTCTGGAAGGTGCGGTCCATTCCGGTGACCAAGGTCACGTCGTCTTTCAACTTGGCCAAGGGCTGCAAGGTCGGGGTCAGCTTGTCCAATGGACGGGATCCGACCACCGTTTTGTCTGGGAACAGGCTGGCGGCGCGGTTACCTTGGTTCCCTTTCGGGGCCGCGTTTTCCAGTTCGCCGGGAAAGAAACCCCGTCGAACCACCCCGATCGGTACGTAGAAAATCGCCAGACGCTGGGGGATGCCGGTCGCGGACGCGCCAAGACTCTCCATCCAGGGGAGGGCGAGGGCTGCGCCAGTGGCGCTTTGGAGAAAGGAACGTCGGTTCATGATGGATCGTCTGCTTTCCAAAAGTTCGATGAACGCTCCGCTTTTTTGACTGGCAGACGCTGAGTCTCTGATCAGTTCAGCAGTAGAAATCCAGCATTGAGGTAGGTCGCGAACGTGATCCAAGCGAGGTAAGGAACGAACAGCAGACCTGCGACGCGATGGACGCGGAAGTTCGCCCGCATGGTCGCCGCGACCGCAATCCACAGGAGAACGATGATGATCAACGCAGGCAAGGGACGTTCGGCCCCGAAAAAGACCGGCGACCAGAGTGCGTTCAAGGCGAGCTGGATGAAAAACAAAACGAGGGCGCTGGTCCGAAGCGGCTGGTGCTTTGCAGTGCCGGCGTCTGGCTTGCTTTTCCACACGAGCCAGGCGGCAACGGCCATGGCGGTGTAGAGGAGGGTCCAGGCGGGACCGAACAACCAGCCAGGTGGTGTGAGCGGCGGGCGGTTGAGCTGCTGGTACCATTCCCCAGGAGAAAAGAAGCCGCCGATTGCGGCCGCAGAAAAGGACAGCAACAGAAAGCCGGCAAGAACGAGAATCGAGCGCGTGTTCATCCGCGTTCCTTAGCGACGTCGCTTGCTCCGGAGCACTTCGTAATAGGCCTCAACCCACTCCTCGGTGGTACTCTCTTTTGCATGCATCCCTCTAAGCGGATGCGCCCAATGATGCCAATCACAATTTAACATTTGGAACACCGGCCTAAAACAAAACAGACATCACCAGCACCAAGGTGCCGTTGTGCATCGCATGTGCTGTGATCGGGGCGATCAGCGACCCGCGCCATTCGCGCAGCAAGCCGAAACCAAAACCGAGCAGCATCAACGGCGGAATCGCGAGCCAACCCTGCGGGTGGACGATCGCGAAAATAAAGCCCATGAGCAACCCCGCGAAGACCAAGGAAAGATGAGTCCGCATGCCGTGCAACAAGGCGCCGCGAAACATCGTTTCCTCCGTCAGCGGCGCGGCCACGGCGGCCAGAATGAAGGTCAAGAGCACCATCCACAGGCCGCCGTTGGTCGCCCAACTCACGGCGGGGTGGGTCGGGGGCGCGACATCCCAGCCGATGGCCGTGGTCACCATTTGCAAGGTGGCGGTCATGATTACCCCGATGACGAACAACGGCAGCATCGCGATGTAGCCAACGAATCCGCAGCCGATTTCGCGCAACACGCCGGCACCGCGCGTGAGGCCCAGTTGGCGGCGGAGTTCGGCGAACGGAAGTCCGCGCAGCACCGGCCAGAACAGGCCCAGAGAAAAACTGAACAACATAAAGAGGACCCCGGCCCACATCGGTGGTTCGAGAACGCGGCCGATGGCTTGCAACATGACGAAGCAAAACAGGTAGAGCGCGAAACCTTCGAGGAGCAGGGGCGCGAGCGTCGTCGGCTGGAAACGCAGGTGGATTTCCTTGGCGACAACGGCGACCAGGCCCCATATCAGCAGGACAAAGCCAATCAAGCAGGCCACGCCACCGACACCGAGCACGGAAAAATATCCGATGGTCGCCTTGACCCCAGCGGCGCGGATCTTGGCTCGGGTGGGGTCATCCGCCGGCGCTTGGGCGGCAAACAGGAGGGTGGAGAACCAGCCGAGGTGACCCTTCAGTTTTTTGCGTTCGGCCTCGGTCAGCAACGTTGGATCGACGATGGCGGCAATGAGCTCTTGACCGAACTCGTCCGTGGGTTCGACTCGTTCCAATGCCGCATTGGTGTCGTCCGGCGACAGAAACGTACGAACGCAGGCCATCGCTTGTAACGCCCGCTGATCCCGGCACGTGCGTTCAATCTCGGGGATCTGGATTGCGGCGGCTCCGGGGGACAGACTATCCACGCCAATGAGCATCATCGATTGGATGCGCAGAACGTCGAGCGACATCTCGGCTTTTGCCTCCTGCACGTCGGACAGACCATATTGCATGTAGAGCGATGCCAAAATACCGGCGAGGATTAACGCCCAAGCGAACGCAGGTGGACCCAGAGGGCGTGCTGCGAATCGGGACATCCCGTGGTCCTGCATCGCGCTGCGGTTGTTCGGGTAGGAGGTTTCGCTCATGGCGGAAGATAATCGGTTTGTGTGGTGCGCCAAGTGGTTTCCTTGTACAAGTTTTGGGTGCATGCGCTTCTTGCCGTCTTCATTCGCATTCCTCTGACCCTCGGTGTTCTCGTGGTACCGTTCGTGGCGAGCGTGATGGCCGAAGAGCCGAACCCTCTTTTGGCGGGGATCGATCAGGAGGTCGCCACGGCGCTCGCAGCGGATAAGATGCCGGGCTGCGTGGTGTTGCTGGGCCGCGGCAATCGCGGCAAGGGCGGCAGTCGAGGTAACGGCGGCAATCGCGACAATCGCGACAATCGCGACTATCGCGGCAAGGGCGGCAGTCGCGGTAACGGCGATGTTCTCTGGTTCAAGGCCTACGGGGAACGGGAAAAGGGCGTGCCCATGACCACCAATACGGTGTTCGATCTCGCCTCGCTGACCAAACCCGTGGCGACCGCGTGTTCGGTGATGCAGTTGGTCGAACGCGGTACGCTCAAACTCGACGATCCCGTGGCCCGTCATCTTCCCGCATTCGCCGCGAACGGAAAACAAGCGGTGACGATCCGCGACCTGCTCACCCACACCAGCGGACTCGCCCCCGCCAATCCGCTTTCGGATTTCGCCGCCGGGCCGGAGGCCGGCTTCGCTGCCATGCATCAAGATGCGCTTCGTTTTACAACCGGAACCTACGCGTACTCCGACGTTGGTTTTATGATGCTCGGGCAGATCGTCGAACGCGCGTCCGGCCAGTCGCTCGACCGCTGGTTCGCCGATGAGTTGGCGGCACCGCTTGGCATTGAACTGGGCTTTCTGCCTGATGCCAAACGCCAAGCCCGCTGCGCCCCGACGCAGCGATCCCGAACGGACCGCGACAAATGGATGCGTGGCGAGGTGCACGATCCGCGCGCCTGGGCGCTGAACGGGGTTGCGGGACACGCGGGCCTGTTCGGGACCGCGTCCGAACTTGCGGTGTTTGCTCAGATGCTCCTCAACGACGGTGCGGTTCCGAATCAAGAGGGCGGTCGCGTGATTAAAAAAGAATTCGTTGCCTTGATGACTGGCCCAATCGTCGTGCGCAAAGCGGCACCGCCCGTCGCCGAACGCCGCCGCGCTCTCGGATGGGACGCCGGACCCGGTTCGTCGAACCGCAGCGAGGCGTACAGTGACCGCGCGTTCGGCCACGGCGGCTTCACCGGCACCGCCCTGTGGATCGACCCGGTTCGAGATTTGTATGTGATCTTTCTCAGCAACCGCGTCCACCCGGACGGGAAGGGTTCGGTGAACCCGCTGATCGGCCGGATCGGTTCGATCGCTGTAGAGGTGGTGGACCGCGAGGATTAGATGCTTCCCTTTTCAATTCGCGACAAACCGAGTCAAACTTTTCGAATTCCCAGACGCGGGCCTGGTGATGCGTCCGCCCAACATTGCAAGGAGCGTATGGCCTCGGAGCCACGAAGTCGTTCCGCCCGGACCCAAAGTGAAGAGTACCTTCAAAGGGCAGGCCGGTATCACAAAGGCTCAACGACCCCCGGGTTGCGCTCGTACCTCGCTCGACTCGGGGCTACTTTCTTGCCACCACTTTGTGGTTTGTCGTGGAGGGTTCGGTGTCGGTGCGATGACCTTCGAACTGTCAAATATCTTTGGTTCGTTCGTGCAATGTTCGGATATGAATGCGGGACGCGGCCACTACAGGATTTGCCCGAATAGCACTGAATTAGCGTAGATTAAAAGTGGGAGGTCGGCCCCGCCCAGCCGACTATCCGCCATGCACTCGATTGGTTTCTTCGCGGTTCGGTTACTTCCCGATGAACGCCAACCACGCCTGCAAAATCGTGCGAAACTCTTGGCGCTCCAGGCGTCGGTCTGGCGCCTCTTCGTCAAAGTTTGAACCAATGGTTGCAAACACGGACGTGATCACAACGGAGTGGCCATTGCCGTTAAATTCGAACCGCTTCTGTTGACTGTCGAGATGTCCCAGAAGCTCTTTGGCAATTTCAACCGAGCCTTGGATGTCGGACTCCAAGAACGTCGCCGTCCGTTCGTCCGCGCCGCGGGCACAAGGTTCGCCGTCTTCATTAAAGTAAAATTCCAGCTCGTCCATCGGACTCGATCTCGTGTGCATTATTTTTTAAAGACGGGGTAGGCGGTATTAATGTCTCCACCACTCAAGGTGTAGCCTTGGATGTTGAACCCGAGCCCGGATGGGCCGGTCCACGGCTGCTTGCGCTTGTCTTGGCGGTTCTTGTAGGCGGACAGGATCACGTCTGTGACCTCGTCCTGACTCATGCGGTCCGGAAAAAACGTGGAGAATTTCTCTTTCCATTGGCGCCCGTCCCGAATGGCGATGGTGGCGGTATACACGCCGGCCCGGTTTGGTTTCGACTGCATGCGGACGACTTTGGCGTTCGGCGGATCCTCACCGTTTGGCCGGGAATGGAATCCCACCGGTTTGCCGCTGCGGTTGATTTCTCCCTCGAACACGTGCTCAAGATTGACGGCTGGTTTGGTGTCCGACCACTGTTTGCTCGCGCCACGATTCTTCTCGCCACCGAGTTCATAACGGAGGCCGGGTTCGTTGCCGCCGTTCGAGCGGTTGGATTGGTTGTGTTGCTTGCCGCCCTGTTGCTGATTGATGTACCAACCAATGATCGCGATCACGACCACGGCTGCGGTGCCGAGCCAGCCGCCTTTGGCTTTCTTCGGACTGCGGTGACCGCCACCCTTCTTCGCTTGGATATTCACAATTGTTCCAGGTCGCGACTTAAAGAGCGATGCCGAGCACGTCGACCATCGAATATAGGCCGGGCGGTTTGCCGACGACCCAAGACGCGGCTTGCAACGCGCCGATGGCAAAGGTGTCGCGGTTGGTAGCACGGTGGCTCAAGGTCAACATCTCACCTTCGGCTGCGAACACCACGTCATGGTCGCCGACGATGTCGCCGCCGCGCAGGGAGTGGAATCCGATTTCCTTTGCCGAACGCTCGTGGTCTTCGATGCCTTGACGTCCGTGTCGCACGTTGTCGGCGAGATCAATCCCTGCGCCAGCGGCGGCGGCGTGTCCGAGCATCAGTGCGGTGCCGCTCGGCGAGTCCACTTTCTTGCGGTGGTGCATCTCGATTACTTCGATATCGTAGCCGCGGTCGGCAAGTGCGCCCGAGGCTTGCTGCACCAACAGAGTGAGCAGGTTGATGCCGAGACTCATGTTCGAGGACATGACGACGGGAATGTCTTTGGCGATGGCGTTAATCTCTTTTCGCTCGTTCGGCGTGATGCCGGTCGTGCCGATCACCCAGGCCCCGTTGCCTTGCGAGAGGATCTTGCCGCGTTGACCGACCCCGGCGTGAAAACTAAAATCGATGAACACATCGCCGGTCTCGACCAGTGCTGGCAGATCGGCGGAAAGCGCGATGCCGCAGGGCTTGCCACCGGCCAATGTGCCGGCGTCGACGCCTTGGCCCGGGACGGTGCTGAGGTCGACGGCACCGGCGAGAATGAGATCCTTGACGACTTCTCGGTCGATGCCTCGGATAAGGGCACTTCCCATGCGCCCAGCGGCGCCGATGATAACGGTTTTCTTGTGATCCATGCGAGCGGGTCTACACACCCTGTTGTACGGGTGGCAAGCCGCTTTCGAGGGCGGCGGTTAGTGAACGGTCAACCTGGCGGAGGGGCTGGTTTGGATTCTGGGGGAGGTTGAGGCTTTATAATGTGTATTCCGTCGTAGGGTTTTACGCTCTCCCAGCCTGAGATCATGCGCACCATCAGAATAAAAATAAACCCGGCCGCCATGCCGGCCGCATGCCCAAAATGAGAGATTCTGTGGACGGCTATAATCATCCAATCCGCTGACATATTCTTCGCAGGCACCATGAATGCTGTGACAATCAGTGCGACCGAAATCAGAAAGAAAACCGCGGTGAAGGCACGGGCTTTCAAACGCAGGAAGGGCAGGAATAAAATGGACATGCGGGTCATCGGGAAGAACCACGCGAAGCCGACGATCAATCCGCACAGTGCGCCGGATGCGCCCACGACTGGGAACTTACTCGGATCAAACAGCGCCGCGAGAAGGCCGCCAAAAAGGCCGCAAAATAGATAGAACAGCAGGAATCGGACTTTGCCGAACGCGCTGCAAACCAGAGGGCCGAACGCAAACAGCACGTACATGTTCACCAGCAGATGCAAGGGGTTCGCTAAGGAGTGTGAGAACATCGAGCCGAGCAATTGCAGCGGATGAAAATCGACAAAATTATTGTAGGAAAATCCTGTGGGTGGCGAGCGCTGTAACGCGACATCCCACTTCCACAGCATGCAATACTTCTCGTAAACTTTGGCGTTCTGTTTCGTGACTTTTGCGTCGTCACTCACGCTCAATGATTCGAACCCGACAAACACCACAAACATCAACACGTTGATCAGGATCAAACCGATGATGAGCGGGCGGTGTTCGATTTTGGTGAGGATGTTCCAGTTGGCCTCGTTTGGCAGAGGCTGTGGATTCGGCGAGTGTTCAGGATGCGCCGAACTGTTCATGGTGAATGCGGGGTGGGAATGGACGAATAATAGCTGCCCGCTAAGCTAGCAGGCTGTTGAAAAATTGCTTCGTCTGAAAAACGGAGAACATTTTGTTCCCAGCGAGAAGCTGATGAGTGAGAATATAGACATATTTGAGCTCTTCGGCGACGATGCTGGGGGCGAAATGAATTCGTTTTTATCCGATCCGAGTTTTTCATCGGTCTGCTAGACCGGAACGCGGTTAAATCAATTCGTAGGTTTCAAGTAGTCCGCGCAATTTCACTCGGCTCTCATCCGAGAGCGGGCACATGGGAAGACGGAAGCTCTCCTCCATCTGGCCCATCATCGCCAACGCCGTCTTCACTGGGATCGGATTGGTTTCCATGAACAGACCGGAGAACAGCGGGTAAAATTCGCGGTGGATCGCCGCCGCATCTTGCCACATGTTCAGCGAGGCGAGTTTGACCATGTTGGACACGACCGCAGGCACCACGTTGGAGGCGACGCTCACGACGCCCACCGCGCCGACGATCATCATCGGCAAGGTCAGCGGGTCGTCGCCGGAAAGCACGTCGAGTTCGCACCGATCAAGAATCTGGCTGACTCGGCCAACGCTGCCGGCCGCTTCTTTGACGGCCGCCACATGTTCGTGGGCTGCGAGTTCGACCACGACATCGAGCGGAATCGGAATGCCGGAGCGTCCCGGCACGTTGTACAGCATCACGGGGAGTCCGAGGTCGGCCACCGCCGCAAAATGATTGGTCAGTCCGCGGTCGGTCGGCTTGTTGTAATAAGGGGTGACCTGCAAGGTGCCGTCGGCGCCGGCGTCACGCGCGTGCGCGGTCAGTTCGAGCGCCTCTTCGGTGCTGTTGCCGCCGGTTCCGGCAATCACTTTCACCCGCTTGTCGGCGGTTTTGATCACGCGTTCGATCACGGCGTGGTGGTCGTCAAAGTTTAGGGTGGGGGACTCGCCGGTGGTGCCGACCGGAACCAGTCCGGTTACGCCGCCTTCGATTTGGAACTCCACGTGACGGTCGAGCGCCTCGAAATCTATCGAGCCGTCCGCCCGGAACGGGGTGACTATTGCGGTGTAGGAACCTTCAAACATGCGCGGACTTAAGGGCTTGTCCCCGACGGATGCAATCAGGAAGCGCGGCGGGTTTGGGCGCGCCCTGCGGGCGGGTGGGAGTGATCAGTGATCAGTCATCAGTGATTAGTGATCGACGCCCTGCGGGCGGTGTTAGGTGAACATCGACGTTGAGAAGGTGCACGGCGCCTATGGCAAGATCTTGCCATAGTGTGGCAGAAGCTTGCCATCCCATGGCAGAACCTCGCCACTCTATGGTAGAGCCCTGCCATATTTAAATCGGCTGCGTCCGCAGGGTACTGGTCCACTGATTGCTGATTACTACGAACCCCCGCCCGCAGGGCGTGTACCCACTGATCACTCGCAACGCGCCAAAGTTCTTGCCACTGCGAAGCCGCAGCCGTACACCCTGCCTCCCCATGGTAGACCAAGCTTACATTCAAGCACTTCGCGACGAACTCACTGCTCTTGAAGCTGAGATGTCGACCCCGGAGGTGGCCAGCGACGGCAAGAAATTGCGCGTGGTGACGACTCGCTATGCCCGGCAGAAAAAGTTGCTGTCGACCGCCAATCGGGTGTTCGAACTGCAAACGACCATCGCGGACGGCGAGGAATTGGCCAAGTCCGAGGACGAGGAGATGCGCTTGATGGCCGAGGAAGAGGCCGCCGCCGCGCGCGAAGAACTGCCGGCGGCCGAACTCGCGTTGAAGATGTTCCTGCTACCGCCCGACGAACGCGAAGGCCGCCCGGTGATCGTCGAGATCCGGGCCGGTACCGGCGGCGACGAAGCCGCGCTGTTCGCTGGCGACCTGCATCGCATGTACACCCGCTTTGCCGAACTCAGTGGCTGGAAAGTCGAAATGATCGAAGCCAGCCTTGGTGCGATCGGCGGCTACAAAGAAATTATTTTTTCAATCACGGGGGACGAGGCCTTTTCCAAGATGAAGTTCGAGGGCGGGGTGCATCGCGTGCAGCGCGTTCCGGAAACTGAATCGCAGGGCCGCGTTCATACTTCGGCTGCGACCGTCGCCGTTCTCGCCGAGGCCGAAGACGTCGAACTCGATATCAAGGAAGCCGACCTCCGCGTCGACTACTTCCGCAGTTCGGGGCCGGGTGGCCAGTCGGTCAACACCACCGACTCCGCCGTTCGTCTTACCTATCTGCCGACCGGCACGGTGGTGACCTGTCAGGACGAGAAGTCCCAGCACCGCAACAAAGAGAAAGCCATGCGCGTTCTCAAGGCTCGCGTCCTTGAAGACATGCGTCGCCAGGAAGCTGAAAAGCAAAACAGCGAACGCAGCAGCCTGGTGAAGTCCGGCGATCGTTCCGAACGGATCCGCACCTACAATTTTCCACAAAACCGCCTCTCTGACCACCGTATCAACCTCACCCTGTACTCCCTCGACAAGATCATGGAGGGCGCCATCGACGAACTCTGCGACAGCTTAAACCAACACGATGTCGAGGAACGGATGAAGGATCAGATGGGCGATGACGAAGGCGACGAATAACGCGATCCGGCGGGCTAAAGCCCGCCATGCAAACACAGGTTAAAACCTATGCCACATGCGCGCCCGCCTATGCGTGTCCACTTGATGCCGCCGCGCCGAATGTAGCGCGGGCTTTAGCCCGTGTTTGGTCTGCGGGCTTTAGCCCGCAGACTCACCGAAGTTACGACACGAACCATTGCTCAATGCGCCAAGAGATGGCATGCGTCGAGCGTATGAATGGTGAAAAAATGGACGAGTTGCGTGGGTGATTCCGAATTCTTTCTGGCGGCCCCGCCGGGGTTTCGTCCGTTTCGCAAGGAGGAACCAGTGGAGGTGTATACCCGAACCTTGCCGCATTGGCGCCAGCCGGGCTGCTCGTATTTCGTGACGTTCCGAACCGCAGATTCGTTGCCCGCCGCCGCGCGGACAGAAATGGCGGCGCGTAGGGAGGAATGGGACCGAGAGAACCCGCCTCCCTATTCGGAAGCGCAGTTGGCGGAGCGGGGCCGGTTGCTGTCGAATGTGGAGGAAGGCTGGCTGGACGCGGGACATGGTGCATGTCCGTTTGGATTGCGTCAGCCGCGAGATTTGCTCGAGGCGGCCTTGCGCGAAGCCGGGGTGAAGCACGCGACCACAAGGGCATATGTGTGTATGCCCAACCATGTCCATGCGATCATTGGTCCGGTAGCCGGAGTTGAAGATGAGGAGAAGCCCGGTCGCTTGGAGGATGCGTTGAGGATGATCAAAGGGAGGAGTTCGTATCAGGTGAATCTGGCTTTGAATACTTCGGGGGCATTGTGGGCACGAGAAGGGTATGACAGGATCGTTCGGGACCGGAAGCACCTCTGGCGTTGCTTGCAGTATATTGGTCGTAATCCGAGGAAAGCTGGTTTGCGGGCTGGAAGTCACGCGCGGTGGGTGTGTAAGGATTGGAAGGAAGCAGGCTGGGTGTTTAAACCGCCGGAGCTGCGGCGTTGATGAGGCGGGTAGTTTTACGGATTCGGGTCCGGCGAGCTACAGCCCGCCGGGCAAACACAGGTTAAAACCTATGCCACATGCGCGCCCGCCTATGCGTGTCCCCCAGCTCGGACGGTGGCTCCTTGGCGTAAGCGAATATGCCACATGCGCGCCCGCCTATGCGTGTCCACTTGATGCCGCCGCGCCGAATGTAGCGCGGGCTTTAGCCCATTTTTGACTAGCGTGCCGAATGTAGCGCGGGCTTTAGCCCGTGTTTGGTCTGCGGGCTTTAGCCCGCAGGAAAACAATCGCGATTTTCTACACCATCTGTCTCTGCAACCCTTGAAAGTTCTCCCCTAGTTTGCGGAGCTCGAAGGGCCCGAACCACCGACCCTAAGAACTGCCTCCTGATTACTCCCCAACCGTATCCCGCAAATGCTCCGGCAACGGGCTCGTGCTGGTCCAGCCGCCGTCGACCATGATCACTTCGCCGGTGATATGCGCGGCGCGGTCGTCGGCGAGGAACAGGGTGGTATACGCGACGTCTTCAACCTGGCCAACCGTGCCGCCGGGGGCGACGTCGGACCAGCCTTCGGCGTACTGCTTGTCGGCGGCGGTGCGTTCGTTGATGGTGGCGCCGGGCGCGATGGCGTTGACCGTGATGCCGTTTGGTCCGAGTTCCTCGGCGAGCGAACGGGCGAGCTGGCGGATGGCGGACTTGGTCATGCCGTAGGCGCTGGTCCAGAGGTGCGATTGAAAGCCGCAGACCGACGACATCAGGATCACCCGACCGTTCTTGGCGTTGCTGGCGATCATCTGCAGGGCTGCTTCCTGCACGCCGAAGAAGGTGCCGCGCATGTTCACGCCCATCAACTGGTCAAAGGCTTCGGGTTCGACTTTGAGGAAGGGCGCGAAGATGGTGATCCCGGCGTTGGCGATGAAGATGTCGAGTCCGCCTTGTGCCGCCGCGAACCCGCGGATACCCGAACGCGCTGCCGCGACGTCCGCCACATCGAACGCGTGTCCGCTGACCATTGCACCGGGGATCTCCGCTTGCAGGCGGGTCACCGCGGCGTCGACCGAACCGTCGGGCAGTGCATTGAGTCCGACCGCCGCGCCTTGCGCCGCAAACTGGCGGCAAATCTCGAACCCGATGCCACAGGATGCACCGGTGACAAAGACGCGTTTTCCGTCGAAGCGTTTCACTGGCGTGTTCATGGCGGCATCACGTTAAAATCCGATCATGCCGGCGGTGGCTTGTTCGGGGAACAGGAAGATCAGCAGCACATTGAAGCCGTTAAAAAAGAAGTGCATCAGAATCGGCACGAGAATGCTGCGACTCAAAATATAGCCGACCGCGAACATCGCGCCGAGCATCGACAGCGGCAGGATCGACGGAAGATGAACGTGCATGATGCCGAAGGCCAGACTGACCAAGATCAGGCCCGGCCAAAAGCCGATGGTCCGACAGAAAAAGGGCAGGAACACGCCGCGGAACGTGAACTCCTCGGACACCGGCGCGCCCATTACAGCGGTGAATACCATCCAAATTGCCAGCATCGGCGAGCTGGCCGAATCGGCCAGCATGCGGACGGCTTCCTGCGTGCCCGGTTCGTAGCCGATGGTCTGGTTTAAGATCCACACCAACCCCATGTTGGCAAGGGAGGCGACCAGAACCAGAGGGAGTGAGACGAGAATCAGCGCGAGCGCGAGAATGACCGCGTGTGGCAGACGAATCTCTCGGAATCCGTACGCCCGGTTCGCCCAACCTGACCGCGCGCTGATCACCGGAAAGAAGCAGGCGAAAACAAACAGGATCTGCATGAACATGGTGAACAGGATGCTCTGCGCCATCTCGGCATCCGACATGTTCTCCATGATGTCAGCCGGAACCACTCCAATCTTCAGCAAGATCACGCCGAGCATGTTGATGGCAAAAAAGCCGGCGACAAGGAGAGCGGCGGGCAGCAAAAAAAGGGTGTCGGTCGGACGTCGAACTAGTTGGATGCGGCCACGTCGCCACATGGCACGCCATTCGATGGTGCGCAGAATCTGAACGCCGAAAAATGCGAGGATCAGCGACAGGCCAATTTGAACCAGTTCGGCCATCAGAGATCTCCGACGGGTTCGCGCACCGGGCTGCGGCGAGTCTCCCGGATGACGTAGGTACGTTTATCCTGGGACTCGTGGTAGGTTCGGATTTGAATCTCGGCCAGCAGTCCCATGCTGATGAACTGAATACAGAAAAGCACAAACATGAACGCGGTCATCACCCAGAACGGCCGTTTGTACAGCGGGGTGCCGCCAGTGAAATCAAACAGCAGATTCAGCAGCATGAGCAAAAAGAAGAAGCTGCCAATCGCACCGAAGAAGGCGCCGATCTTGCCGAAGATCTGCATCGGCCCCATGGCGTAGCGCAGCAGAAATTTCACGGTGATCAGATCGAGAACCACCCGGAAGGTCCGACCGAGTCCGAACTTGCCGTATTTGGCTTCGCCGGCATGGCGCGCGCGGTGCGCCACCGGCACTTCCACCACGTTGCCGCCAACCCAGCTCGCGAGGGCCGGAATGAAGCGGTGCATCTCGCCGTACAGTTTGACATTATCGAAGATGTCGCGCCGGTAGGCTTTGAGCGAACAGCCGTAGTCGTGGAGTTTCACCCCGGTGATCTTGCTGATCAGCCCGTTGGCGAGCTGCGAGGGCAGGCGGCGCACGATGTTGTCCTTGCGATCCTTACGCCAGCCGGAGACCACGTCGACGCCGTCTTTCATCTCGGCCAACAACTTGGGAATCTCCGCCGGCGGATTTTGCAGGTCGGCGTCGAGCGGGATGACAATCTCGCCGCGGGCGGTGTGAAAGCCGGCGCTCATTGCAGCGGTCTGGCGGAAATTGCGGCGGAAGCGGATGAGCACAAAATGCGGATAGCGTTCGGCCGCGGCGCAAAGACGCGCCCAAGAGTGGTCGGTGCTACCGTCGTCGATGAAAATGGCCTCGTAGGTTAACGGCAACTGGGTAAGCGCTTCGTGAACCTCCTTTGCGAGCAAATCGATATTGGGTTCCTCGTTATAGACGGGAACAACCACAGATAAGTCCAATTCGCTCATACGGGCGGGATGCCACGACCGCCGCGAAACTGCAACCCCATGATGCGGGTTTCGTGATGCGGGGTTCGGGTTGCGGGTTGCGGGATGCGGGGTTCGGGTTGCGGGTTGTGGCATACGGGATTCGCGGTTGCGGTTGTGAACTGGCAGCTTGCGATTTGTTTGGTGGAATCTTCGAACGCAGCCGAATCGGCCTGGGAGGCCCCTCGCCCTCCAGGGAATTAGGAGTCAGAATCGATGCCGGCAGATTTTAGTTCGCCTTGCAGCGCGGCCAGATCCTCGCTGGTGTCGAGATCGCGCAGGCGCGCAAGCTGGGCGACACGGAGTCCGGCGGCGGCGGCGCGGGCGAGCGTTTCGGCCAGGACCTGTTCGGTGCTCCACGGCATATCCTCGAACAACTGCGGAAAGGGTTCGCGTGCGCCGAGCAGATAGTACCCGCCATCGGCGGTCGGACCGAGAACGAGGTCGGCGCTGTGCAGGGCTGTAAAGGCTTGGTCGAGATGGGCCGACGCGAGTCCGGGGCAGTCGGTGCCGATCACGACCGTGCTGGTGCCGCGTCCGGGGTCGGCGAACGCGTCGAGCAAGCGGGCGCCGAGGTCACCTGGTACTTGCGGGCGGAATTCGCGCGCGGATCCTGGGGTGGGTTCGAGCCAGCCCTCGAACACGGCTCGAGCCTCGGGCGGATCGAAGTGGACCACCGTCTCGGCCGAACTTGCGTCCACCTGCGCGACCGTATATTCGACCAGCTTACTGTACAGGCGGACTGCGCGTTCAGGCCCGATGCCCGGAATCCCTTCCGCACCGTCGCGTCCTTCGACACCGTTTGCCAGCCGGGTCTTCACCTTTCCGGCGACTGGGCGTTTGCAGAACACGCAGACGCGCCGGCGTTCGTCGAGATAGTAGGGGAGCAGTTCCTCGGGCGTCGCCCCGGCGGCATAGCGGCGGTAGGTTTCACGGTTGCGACGCGAGCGGCGCAGCGCCCCGTCCCGGGAAAAGCGATCGGCCGAGGTGGTCGCGATTTTGTTGATCAACCTGGCCGGGCCGTGGCGGCGAACGAGTTCGACGTCCTCCATGATCGGAATGTCGGGATAGCCTTCGAAGTCATCGCGGCGAACAAACAGGGCTTGGTCACCGTAGGGTCCATGCCGGTAGCGGCAGCGCAGCGAGACGCCGAACTCGATCAGGCGATACGCGAGACCCCGACGCGCCAGACGCAGCTTGAACGCGCCGAGTTGAAAGCCCGGCGCAGCCGCCGCACGCGTGACGGCCGCCGGCCAATCCGCTTCGAGAACCGTGTCGGCGTGAAGGAACAACAGGATCTGGCCGCTGGCGCGTTCGGCGCCGGCGTTCATTTGGCGGGCGCGTCCGCGTGGCGCGTCGACCCAGATCGTACCCGCTTCGGCACTGATTTCCCGGGTTCGGTCGCGGCTGCCGCCATCGGCAACAATCACTTCACAGGGGTTCTGGCCCGACTCGCCGTAGACCGAAGCCAAACACGCGGCAAGCCGCGCCTCGGCGTTCAGGGTCGGAATGATCACGGATATCACGCGGTTATCTTGTCCATGATTTGCATGGAAGGAAACCGAATTTTCACTCGGGGATTGGTCATGACTAAAACCTGAAAAAACCTAGAGGGCGAGCGGCCTCGCGAGCCGTGTCTCTGATCTGAATCTAAGAAAAAACCGCGGACGCCGAGGCCGGCATCCCTCCAGTTGAATTTGCGGGCAACGACTCAGGCATCATTGGATTTAAACTCCCGGCAACCAAACCCCGTCCATGCCCCAGTGCGCGACGCCTTCAACGAACAGACCAAACAGAAACGCTTGGCTGATCCGCGAGACCGGACTCGAAAAGCGGGCGAAGGGCACCAGAAGGCCGGCCCAGGTATAGTGGTGCAAATGAAAATGATGACTGTCGCGCAGAACGAAACTGATGCCGGCGAGCACCACGATCACCAAGACCGCCGCGCCCAGATACCGTCCGAGAATGCCGTTCCGCCAGGCTTCGCGCAGGTGGAGTCCGGACAAGGCCAGAAAGATCAACACGCCCGAACCCAGCGCCACCCAGCTCGACATCGACAAGGATCCGAGACTCTTTTTTGTCAGGGAAAAATGTGCACCGAGCAGATTGCCGGCGAATTGCCAGTGCAGGGCGAGCACGAAGGCCACGGCCGTCAGGATCACAAGCCAGGGGCGATGACGAACCCGCTCGTTCGGCGAACGCAGCACGCGCAGCCCGAACCCCCAGAGCAGCAAGGTTCCGAGCAGCACTTTCCCGAGCTCCCATTGGTTTCCTGGAGCGGATTGCCACGGGGCGCGGCGGCACAGTACCCAGGCGACGTAGGCAAATCCTACGGTGGCCAAAGTCAGCGCGAGCAGCAGGTCACGCGCTTGCGTTCGGTCCAGCCACTTCAATCGGGGTCGGCTACGGTGAAGGTGAAGCTGTCGCTGTGTCCCCGAACTTCGGTCTCGTACATCAACTCAGACCAGGCCGGCGGCACGACGAACGACCCAGTGAGTTCGGGGTGGAGGAAGGCGGTGTCGGTGATCTGGTTGTAGCCTTCCTCGTGGTGCCAGAACACGGTCGAGGTCCGGTCTTCGCGCAGGGCGTAGTTCGCGGTGCGCGACGACCCAAAACGAACATCGTTTTCCGGCAAGGTCTCGTGGCCGCATGGTTTTGGCGCGGCCACTAGGCAGTAGCGAAGGCGCGGATGATCCTTCGCCTGCACCTTCACCACCATTCTTAGATAGTGGCCGAGCGGCACGGTCGCACCGCTGTCCAATCGGGTCATTTTCTTGGTCTTTGGGTCCACGAGGTCGAACGTGCGTGTGACCTTCAAGCCATGTTCAGACGCGTGGATCTTGGTGCCGGTTTTCCAGTGCCGCAGGGTCGCGCGGAACAGCACGGGGCCGGCGGGATCGGCCGCACCATCCTCGGCCACGAATCGGATCGGGTTGTCGCCATGTTTCAAATTGCGAACCGGGATGGAGACCAGATGAGTGAAAGCGTTGGTGAAGGTGATCGTGTGCTTTTTGCTTCGTTTGCCGTTATCGCTCACCTGAAAACTCACGGACGCGGCCCCGTCGGCGGCATCTTGCTTGCCGATGAAATCACAGAGCGCGTAGACGATCATGGCGGTGTCTTTGGTCGAGTTCCAGCGGTTGCCGCGCTTGCGACTGTGCAGCCAGGCCAGCGCTTCGCCGAGCAGCGGATCACTTGCATCGTAAGCCACCAAGGCCTTGAACGCGGCGGCCGTAATCTCATTGGGATCGTTGCCCCAACGGCTGAAGTTGGCGGTCGTCCAGTGTGTTTTGCCGGCGACCCGACGTGCTCCAGCGCGCAGCTGCTTGGCCGCGTCCTTGGCCATTTTATCGCGACCGCGCAGAACGGCCATCTCCAAGGTCAGGGCGAGGGCGTAATCGGACATCTCGTTGCTTTCGAGGCGCTGTTCGAGCCAGGTCCAGTGGTCCTTCTCCAGTTCCCGAACCATGTTGTACACGTGCATGCAGTACACCCGGTCGGCGTGCTGGTTGGACCCGCTTAACTGGTGGCGGATGTACGAACGCAGCCGTTGCGTACCGCGTTCAATCGCGTTCTGCTGGTCGAAATCATAGCCGAGCCGCTGCGCCTCGATCAGACCGATCATGGCGTAAGGGGTCATCAGTTCGTGGGTGTTGCCGTTGCCAATCCAACCCCAGCCGCCGTCGGACTTTTGCAGTTCAATCAGGCGCTTCACCCCGGCTTCGGCGTAGCTGGGAATTTTCTCGGTCAGCTGCGGACGCGACAAGCCTTGGTGTTCGATCAGTTCGGCCACGCGCAGGGTCGGCAGGAAGCGGCTCATGGTTTGCTCCACGCAGCCGTGCGGATATTGCAGCAGGAAGTTGAGGGTGTCGTCGAGGTCGCCGACCAGCGAGGGAGAGAACTTCAGTTCGAGTTCGGCATGGCGCAGGTCGACATCTTTAGGAATCACCAAGACATGTTCGCCGGACGCGAGTCCGGATAGGCTGATCGCCTCCTCGGCGCGGTTGTCGTTCACTGGGATCACCTTGAGCGAAGCGTCCGAACCCGCGTCGCAGGCGGTCGACATTAGTACCTCGGTCATGCCCGGAAAAGCCGGCGCGTAGCGCCAGGCCACCCGCGTCGAACCGCCGGGTTCGAGCTCGACCGTGTGTTCCGTCGCGCCCTTTATCTCGCCATTGTTGACATCGCACTTCACCGCCATGCTCTGCGCCTTGTCGCTGCGGTTGTGGACAATCGCAAAAATATCCACCTCGTCGCCGACCGTGAACGCGCGCGCCGGCATTGGCCAGACCATGATTGGCTTGACCGTTTTGAAGCTCGCCTCATGCCGACCAACATGGAGTCCGGGAGTAATACCCACGACTGCGACGCGCCAGTGGGTGAGCGAGTCTGGCAGCTCGAACGACACCGTAGCGCGGCCGTTTTCGTCGGTCCGAACGTCGCCCTTGAAGAACGCCGAGTCGGAAAAGTCGCGCCGGATCGAGGCGAGTCCGTCCTCGGTGCTTCCGCCAGCAAGGTCGATGGCACCGGGCATCGGCGAAGCGCCTGGCATGACACCCGAATAGGACATCAGCGACTGGCCGGACACGGGCATGGCCGAGTTCATACTCATCAGGCCGTTGCCGCCGGCGAAGAAGGAGTTGCCGGAGATATCCATATTGCCGCCGAGCGCGAAGGTTCCGCCGTTGACGATCCCGCCGCCGCTGAAGCCGGACCACTGGTTACCGCCCCATTGGTTTCCCCAGCCGCCATAGCCATAGCCGTAGTGTGAAGGGTTCCAGACTTGGTCGCCGTACACTGCCGCCATGACAATCACGTCGTCGAGCAAGCCGAACTGCAACCGATAGCGGTTGTGATGATTGCGCAGCAGTACATCCGCCAGTCGTTCGTCTTTGTCAAAGCGCTCGCGCCAACTGTGATACGACACGGTCGTGATCACCGGCAAGCCGTTTGCCTGCAACAGGGAAGGAACCATCCAGGCGGAGAGGTGTTGGTTTTTGACCTCGCTCTCCCACGTGGTGCGCCACCGCTTGGGCAGTGTCTGGTTGGCGCCATTCCACTTTAGGACATCGGCGCCGTTTAAGGGATCGATGTCCTTCGTTTGTACCGCCAGCAGCGCCTCGCCAACCGTGAGATCGCCGAGGGCGGCGCGAACGATGGCGTTGCCGGTGTCCGCGAACGCGCGTTCGTCGGCGAGAAAGAAGTTCATCGGGTTGCGGCTGTGGTCGGTGGCGACCGCGTGCAACGAATGATCGTACACCGAAACGACGAGGTCGACCGCTTCCTTGCGGTTCACTTCGAACGCGAGTTCGACATCTTCGCCCGGTCCCTTACTCTCGGGCACGCTGCTGGTGATGGTAAGTTCACGTTCGGACTGCACGACATGCACGCGCCGGCTGGACACATGATGGCGATCCTCCCCGTCCACCATTCGCGCCGTCACCACCGCCCCGTAGGACACGTCCTTCGGCAAGGGGATGTGCAGTTCCGCCACCCCGCCTAGCGTCGTCACTTGGTGATGATATTTCACACCGCTCGCTCCTTCCAGCGTGACCAAGACCCGCGCGTCTTCGAACCGACTCTGCAGCACGCCGGTGAGGGTCGCGCCGGGTTCCCAGACGAGGCGGTCGAGGCGCAAATCGAGGGCGAGCAGGGCGGCGTCGATACTGATGGTTTCCTGACGACGCGTTTCGCGGCCGGTTTGTTGATTTCGGAACACCGCGTTAAGCTGGTAGACACCGGGGTCGGGCAAGGTGAACCGCGTCGGTCCATCGGCTTGGATTGGTATCGCGGTGTGAAGTTCGCGAATCAGTTGTCCTGAGATTTGTTGCGGCCAGTTTGCATGCGGGTTGAGGTTGCCGTACGGGCGCGAGGCGAGTGATTTACCTGCGGCGAGCTGGGTGACAACCAAGACGCCGGAGTGGCCTGCGGGAATGGGCAGCTCGAACTCGACCGTCTCGCCGGGCGCGTACACCGAACGGCTTAACGGGATGCCGCTCTGGTCGGTTTGTTCGGTCGTTTTCGCGGCCGTGACGGGGTCGTCACTCGGGGTCTCCTCTGCGATCGAGACCGAGGCCGAACCGCGTTGTTCGCGCCCGTTGCCATCGATCACCACGCCGCTGATCCGCGCCTCCACATTCGCGAGATGCCGCCATGCCGGTTTGAGTTCGAGCGTCCATTCGGCTTCACCCTCCGCGCCGAGTTCGAGGCTGGCGCTTTGGTTGTGCAGCACCCGGCTACCACTCTGGCCGCTGAAAACGCCGTGTTTGAGTAGCAAACGCTGCTCGGTTGACATCGCGTTCAACGACGAACCGATGTCCGTTTTTTTGGCGGCGAACTCCGACGCATCCAATCCGCCGCCGCTCGTTGTTGCGTTTTGAGCTGCCACGATCTGCACCGTGAAGGTGCAGGCGCCGGCGGCCACCTTCTCCTTGCTGAAATCTTTGGTGCGGAACGCGACCTTGAGCGTGTCGCCTTCCCGTCGGGCGTCGATCTCGAGCCGCACTTTGGGTTTGCGGAACTCGCCGAGTCGGAAGCGCGCATCGCCTTGCAGACCCGGCGCGGTGAGAATGTAGTCGTCGAGCGCGTCGCCCTCAGTGAACCGGTAGCGAGCGACGAAGCGGCCGACCGGATCGGTGTGCACCTCGAACGAGGCGGCGAGATTGCCTTTGGTCGCGGTGCGCAGTTCGACGGTGAGATTGGTGGCGGCTACGGGTTCGAAGCGGGCGCCGTCGCCTTGTTCGGGTCCGAGCTTGCGCACGAAGCCGGCGAACTGCATTTCCTGTTGCGGTCGGTAGAGGTTGCGGTCGACGACAAAGTACACGCAGGTGTTCAGGCTATCGTGAACGCGCGGGGTGATCTGTTCGCGCAAGTCGCCGACGACAACTTTGATCAGATTGGTTCCGGGTGGATGCTGCCAGATGAAGGTATTGTCGGCGGCGATTTTCACCTTCTTGGTTTGGTCGCCCTGTTCGATCCGCGCGCGTTTGCCCGCCATATCCGCGCCGGTAATCCAGCCGATGGTCTGGGTTCCGTCATCGAGTAGATGCAGCGCCTTCGCCTGATCGGCTTCGATCGTTTCGTTATAGACCGGATTGCGGTCAGCGCGGTTCGCGGGCTCTGCCGGTTGCAGTTCGCGTCCGATGAGAACCACGGTGAACGCGCTAAACAGGAAGAGGATGAGATGGGCACCAAACTTTTTCATGTCACCATTGTACACCATCCGGCGGTTCGATTGTGTCAGAGCGGTGTAAAAACTCTATGGCAACGGTTCGCCATAGAGTGGCAAGCGTTCGCCACACTATGGCAAGGGCCTGCCATACTATCGTGGCGGTTGGGGCCGTTTGAAATTCGACATTATTTTGATCCAAAGCGAACATGGTGAACCCCGAACAACGTCCGAGACAACCTCGGTCGTCCGTTCATCGCAACCGGCTCGGGAGGCCCCTCGTCCTGCAGAATTTGAATTTGAATGATCCAGAAATCTTAAACTGACGCAGGACTGCCGGCTTGGAAGCCAGCGGTCCAGACTCCGCCTTGGAAGGCAGAGCTACCTGCGAAATGTCCTC
>Ga0209186_1000847_pt1 | contig 23577 bp, 23 predicted proteins | sample SidtaG_FD_187426 | JGI IMG/M metagenome (GOLD analysis project Ga0209186, IMG submission 187426) | Marine algal microbial communities from Sidmouth, United Kingdom - Sidmouth_Male2 metaG (SPAdes) (version 2) | ecosystem: Host-associated > Algae > Red algae > Unclassified | place: Sidmouth...
GCGACATAATCTGCTTCGTCTGTAGCGTTTTCTACAATCAGGAGAGGGGGACAGGGCCGGCCATAAGCCGAACGGGGAATTCGGCGGAGCTCGGGGACTGTTTCCCCCATAGAGGTCATAAACATATCAATAGCGCAAAGCCGTGCCGATAATTCAGATTCCGAACAACCGTTGTCGCTTAAATTGGAGAGGTGAGCGATGATATTGTCTTCAACAATATGCTCTAATGAGATGCCCGGCGCTACGTCTTCCAGCCATTCCAGAAAATCAGAAACACCAACCGAGAATTGGTCATTTTGCGCATTGAAGAAAATGTTGTAGAGTCGACCATAAGTAGAGACGACTTCCTGTCCTGCACGCATGATGATTTCTGGAGGCTTCAGCTGATGAGAAACAAGGGCCGCGTCATGGGCTGGTAAAATATCGAGTCTGGGCATTAGGAAACATAAGGTTTATTATGTTTCCTAAGATATAGTGAACAGAGGGGGGTAAATCAGAACAAATATCAGGCTCTCAGATCGTTCAGAATGTAATTTCTCGTAGCTCAGTAGGCTCTGCGGCAAATTTGAGACCCTGAAAATTGGCAAAACCGCCCTAAAAAACGTGAGGCAATTATTTTTGTTGGTTTTTAAAGAGCTTCGCTCTTGTTCTGTTTTCGTTCCAAAAAGTGTCGTAAATTTACACGATTGTTGTCATTAGGCCAATTAACATGCCAAATTATCCTTTCATGGAACAGCTTGAGAGCGCTCGCACAAATCTTTGAACTCGACATACCCTTCCTTAAACCATGCATAGGTTATTAGCGCCAGAGAAAGTGTGACATCTCTAACGGGCTTAAGTGGGACATTACTAAAGGGCTGCTACAGAATCCACCCGTATAATCTATCTTATGAGAAATCGAGACAAAGCTTACGCGCAAAGATCGTTTAAATATTAACGCGGAGACTCACTCGCAAAATAAATTGCCAACTGAACAATCATTCTATCCGCAAGTGCTTTGGAAGCTTGTTGTAAACCGGATGAGTCGGCTGTAATCGTTCCATATGGTCCTCGCGTGGCACCGAAAGCGCCTGTCGAAGTTGAAGTGTCTTTGTGAACTACAACACCAGTTTCTATCTCTATCAACTCCCATTTTGTTGAAACGGTGATGTTGTATCTAGAATCCACCGCTTCGCTCGTAAGTCCACCGCGACTCCGCCGATAACGCGGGACTAGGACTAGATTATATTTAGCATTGTTATGGCTGAAGTTCATTCGGTCTTTCAGTCTTTGAGAAACAAAAAATCCTGCTTTATTAGCCTGTGCATCAAAACCTTTAACGAGCTGCAGGTTGATACTATTAAATTCTGTCTTTCCACTTGGTGGGGCGTGCATTGGCGAGAAGCCGCACGAAATATTAACTGTACAAAAGACTAGCAGGAAAGGTAAAATTATCTTGTTCATTATGGTGTTATCTAGTAAATTTTCAGATCACACAAGCTTTTTGCCTGACGTCAGACATCAGAAAATCTAGAACGCACGTGCGTTCCTTGCTAACCTAGCCACGGCTCTTTGCCTAGGCACAACAATCGTGCTCGAAACGAGAATTTAAAAGAACAGAACTAGAACTGTTGGTGAAGCCTTCGAATTGAAATTTCATTTAAAACCGTTTAAAAATAATTGCCTCACGTTTTTCAGAGGATTTTACCCTTTTTCGAGGTGCGAAATTTACCTCAGAGCGCACTCAGTTACGACAAATAACATTTTGAACGATCTGAGAGCCCATAATTTGTACCAATTCTAGCCCCCTCTGTTCACTATATCTTAGGAAACATGATACAAGACATGTTCCTTAATGCCCAAGCTTGACCTTTTTGCCAGCCAAGGTGGCCCTGTTAAAAGCGCATCTTTGGCGCCCCCAGATATCGTTGTGCGTGCCGGTCAGGATGCTGTTTCAGCTTATGCTAATGAGCTTCACGTCATATACTCAAATGCCAAGAATGATCAGTTTGCTGTTGGAGTTTCAGACTTTCTTGATTGGTTAGAAGATCTGGCGCCCGGAATATCATTTGTGCAGATTGTCGAAGACAATATCTCCTCTCATCTTGCGAACTTGGCTTCTGTCGGATGCTCAGAAGCAGAACAGGCATCGCGGCTTTGTGCAATCGATCTATTTCTAAAGAATATGAGTGAAAGCATACCCGAAACTCGGCCGTATTGGCGAAGTTAAGCTAAACGCCACTTTTACACTCATACATTAACCGCCTTATTGAACTGGAAGAATGATTATGAAAACCGCAATTATCACAGGCATTACTGGCCAAGATGGCGCGTATCTGAGTCAGTACCTCCTTGAACAAAATTACAAAGTCTTCGGTGCGTTTCGTAGAACCAGTTCTGAAAATTTCTGGCGCTTAGAAGAGTTAGGATGCTTGCAGCATGAGAACTTTGAATTGGTTGAATATGATTTGATTGATCAAGGCGCTGCCATCTCTTTGCTCCAATTATGTCAGCCTGATGAGATTTATAACCTTGCCGCACAGAGTTTCGTTGGCGTGTCTTTTAAACAACCCGTCGCAACGAGTATGGCCACAGGCCTAGGGGTGCTATATCTTCTGGAAGCCGTACGTATCGTCAATCCGAAAATTCGGTTTTATCAAGCATCCACATCCGAAATGTTCGGGAAAGTACAGACCATTCCGCAGACCGAAGATACGTCTTTTTATCCGCGTAGCCCGTACGGTGTTGCCAAGCTTTATGCTCATTGGATGGTTGTGAACTATCGCGAGTCTTATGATATTTTCGGAGCTAGCGGCATTTTGTTTAATCATGAGTCTCCTCTGCGTGGACTGGAATTTGTGACCCGTAAGATTACGGACTGCGTTGCTAAAATCCATCTTGGCAAACTCGAGTGTATGGAACTCGGAAATATCGATGCCAAGCGGGATTGGGGCTTCGCCCAAGACTATGTCAAGGGCATGCACAAAATGTTACAGGCCGACGAGCCTGATACATTTGTATTGGCAACAAATAGAACCGAAACTGTACGAGATTTTGCGACCATGGCATTCAAAGCCGTTGATATATCGCTGGACTGGCAAGGAAGAGACGTTGATGAGACCGCGACCGATGTGAAAACTGGCAAAACCGTTTTGCGGATTAATCCAAAATTCTATCGGCCCGCAGAAGTCGAGTTGTTAATTGGAGACGCGTCAAAGGCGAAGAAGATCCTGGGCTGGGAAGCGGAAACAAAACTCGAAGAGTTATGCAAGATGATGGTCGAAGCTGATATCACACGTAACGAACGCGGATTTTCATTTTAATGAAGACCGTACTCGTTACTGGCGGAAACAGTTTTACCGCCAGGCACCTTATTCCCGTGCTGAAAGCGGACGGGCTTACCGTTCGTCAACTGTGTAATTCAGACGTTGACGTAAAAGACCAAGACCTTCTTGCGGATATTACGGACCTTGAGGCTTTGCGCGTGGCAATTTCGGGCGTCGATATCGACTATGTTATTCACTTAGCGGGGATCAGTTTCGCAGCTCACCAGCGTCCGCTTGAGCTTTATAACGTCAATGTGCTTGGAACCGAAAACTTGCTAAAATCTATCACCGACAATGCGCCGAACGTGCAGAAGATTATTCTCGCCAGTTCCGCCAACATATACGGGTCTCAAGCACAGTCCAACCCCGTTCTAGATGAATCGTTGTGCCCCGAACCTGTCAATCATTATGCTGTCAGTAAGCTCGCAATGGAGCACATGTCCCGAACCTGGATGGATAGGCTCCCGATAACCTGTGTGCGCCCTTTTAATTATACGGGCAGAGGGCAGGATGAGAAGTTTTTGGTGCCTAAAATAATCTCACATTTTGCCAGTAAGGCTGACGAAATTGAGCTCGGCAACATTAATGTTGCTAGAGATTTTACCGATGTCCGCGTTGTCAGCAATTGTTACTTGAAACTTCTTTACGCAAAAAAGGCGATTGGCGAGACCGTCAATATTTGCAGTGGGCGTCTAATTAAGCTCAAAGAGATTGTTGCTTATGCCGAAGAAATTTCAGGCCATAGCCTAGCTATTAAAGTGAACCCGGACTTCGTTCGTAAAAGCGAAATTATGGAACTCCGTGGTGATCCAACTTATCTTTACAGCCTCATCGGACCGGTCGAGCATCCTGAAATTCGGGAAACGCTCGCGTGGATGCTCCAAGATGGGGTAACTCACGAAGAATGTATGAAACGGGAAGTTTATTAGATCAAGCATAGAAGGGCTAATGCCCTCATGGCTGTGTAAAAATTCATACAAAATGTTATCTGAAGGTTTTGAGAACATTCTTCTGCTCTGTGAACGGCCAGAATGTTTTATCATTGTCCTTTAACCGCCAAGCCAACACATCTGAAGTTAAAGGACTGCGGTCTGAGGCGCGCGAGCTGATGGAGTGCGTCGCAGAACTTACGCTCGAGAACCGTCTGCTCAAAAAAAGCATGCTCGGGGATGGGGACGACGAAGGATGAGATATCCGTCTTCAGAGAAGTTAGAGGTCATTAAGTTGGTCGAATGCTCACATCTTCCACCCAAACGGATACTCGATAAGTTGGGCATTCCTTGGCGTACATTTTATCGTTGGTATGATCGATATCTCGAACATGGCAAAGACGGTCTTGTTGATCGCGCCTCGCACCCAGGTCGTGTCTGGAACAAGATACCTGATATTATCAGGTCTGAACTGTTGGATAACCCCCATTTCATGGGGTAATTCGAACATTGGTGTCAATAAACGTCAAAATGACCTATAGGTAGCAAGCTCGCCCAATATGGAATAGAGGCAACGCTCGTGATAAAAAGTGTGCCTTGCAGCACAAGTAAGAACTAGATCGAGGGCCGGAGAAGCATTGTACACTAAAACTTATAAAACGAAAGACGGGCGCCTAGTAACCATTAAAGGTGAGTGGAATGAGGATATCATCGCATTGGATGAAACGGGAGACAAAATCGGTGCGTTAGCGTTATGTGTTCGCCAGAATGACTACCCTCCGCACAGGGAGTATGTTTGGTTTTCTCACGCCGAGGTAAATGCAGACTGGCAAAAGCAGGGCATCGCTACAGCGTGTATCTGTTTAGCGAGAGATGAGATTTACGGTGATAATATGATTATATGCGCGCCCTCTAGATTGGACACAATGAAAGAAAACGGTAATGCGTTGTCTATAGAAGGCGCGAGATTAGTTGGCCGCCTCCGAGAGTTAGGCTATATTGCACCAGACCCAGCAGATAGAAACGACGATATATAGATAATTCGGCGTAGCTTTAACCTAATTTTCACAGGACATAATGCAGATTATGTCCTGTGAAACATGCAAAACCTTCAAAAACGGGTCAATTAGGACCTCTGGTACAACCTCTCACGTCGAGCAAAGTAGTAGAAGACCCACCTATCTATGCTCTGCTCGAGCATATGCGACTTGCTAAACTGCATGACGCGTTCCTTTCAAGTCAGGTCAACCAACATACGCGCAAGACCTACGCAAACGGCATCGACGCGTTCTATCGCTTTGTGACCGTCGCTCAGCTCGATGATCTGCTAGACGTAGAACCCCGACACGTCGCAGAATTTATTGCTCAAATGGCAGACAGCGGATATGAGACGGCAACTGTCAGGCTCTACCTTTCTGCCGTCCGTATGTTCTTGGATGCGTGTGTGCTCGACGGAATGCTCTCAGTAAATCCCGCCAAATCTGTTCGCCCACCTCGTCATTCCCTCACGACCGGCAAAACACCCGTCATAATTCCGAGTGACGTTCGAACAATATTAGATTCCATTCCGAATGGGACGAAGGCGACAGAGGCGGATCTGCGTGACCGTGCACTCATAGGCGTTATGACGTTCTCATTCTTTCGAGTCTCGGCGGCGATTGGGCTGCAGCGGCGTGACTATCAACGCCGAGGCGACGGTGCCTGGATAGTCGCGGTAGAGAAAGGCTCAAAGCGGCACGAGATGCCCGTGCATCCCACGCTTGAAGATATCATAGAGGACTTACTGCGAGTGATAGCCGGTAAGGAGCCAACCGATTTACTCTTTCAATCATCTAACGGCCGCGGCGGGAAACTGACAGGACGGCCGTTCTGCAGAAAAGCGGCATGGGCAATGGTGGGCCGCCGTGCGCGCAAGGCCGGGGTCACCTCCCCTGTTTGCAATCACACATTCAGGGCGACGGGAATCACGGCTTACCTCAATGCCGGCGGAAACCTCGAGGACGCTCGAATTATGGCGAACCATTCTAATGCGACAACGACAAAGCTGTACGATCGTACCGGCGATGTCGCGAAAGCGAAAGAGATTGGCCGATTAGATATTTAGTTTAGGTGGTGTGCAGTCTGTAGACTGAGAAATTGTAAACTCGCACCGCACTGGACCGCGCATCATTCCTTACGAGAGGCTCATACGTACACGCTGAGTGCAAAGTAAATGTTGGGCGAGAGACTTAGATCGCCCAAAAATTGCTGGTGGTAATGTTTGCGATTTGCTGTGTTTTTCTATTTAGAGCGGTTTGAAAACTCGGGACGTGTCTCACCTAAACTTAACGCTCTAAATCTAAAATGCGCGCTTTGGAGCTTCTGCGATTTTGCAGGTCTCCTTACCAGGATCAACACTTTGACCGCCTATCAAAACTTCCAGTGAGAAACTAAGGTCAACTCGGCTTATAATAAATTTGGTGGCAAAGTGTTTGCCCTCACTGCCCCACATAACTTTATCTGCTGTAAATATACCTTCCATTTTATTCGTCTGGCCCGTTTCAGTGTTCGTATAGACAACCGAGCCAGCATCTTCATCTAATGTAACGTCATAATTTGATGTAGCCTCTGAATTGGTACTGGAACAATTAAGATAAGTTGTTTTGGCTAATGCGGGTTGGCTTACAGCCAGACTGGAAAGCAATAGAACAAGGCCGACTTTGATTTTGTTATGTCTCATAAATTTCTCTTATTAGTACAGTGGTTGGTTTTCTGAATTACAGGCAAGGAATCTTAGCTAACTCTTCGGTTTTAATAACAAATGTGTAGCCCATGACTTCAACAGTATCGGTGTCTTTAAGTGCCTCGATAAATTTATCCGCAACCTCGACACGATCCTGAGTGCGTATTCCCCATCCACTATCGACCAGATTACCTAGATAAGAGTTAGAGCCGCCCCCGCTTACCCCAAATGTCATAACAGTACCATCAAAAGAAAACTCAAGTTCTTTACCGCCATTATATCCAAGAAAGTCATTCAACATGACGCCGCGTTCGTCAGGCTTACAGTTGATAGCGAGTTCCTTCTGACTCATCGTATCAGACCCTTTAACCGGGAGGGCGTAAAACTTATAAGTTTCGCCCATCCAGTTCTTTTCTTTCCAAGTCTTGTCATGTTTGAGCTGTGCTTGATTTTTGTCCTCTTCTTCTTTGATCTTGGCTTGTTTTTTGACCTCTTCCTCAGCTTCAAGACTATAGGCTTCTTCGCCATCCCACATAGAGCGTATTAGCCCCCACTTCGCGTCTTGCTTCGCAAAATCACACACATAGTTTACGCCGTCGCGTTTAGTCGTGAGAGAGGCTGTAGAGCGGTCATCCGATGTGATTGTCCAGCCTTTCTTAATGGGGGCCTTGGTCAATTCCTCCATGACCCCTCCTAAGTCGCCTAAGCCCGCAAATGGGTTCAGGGCCTCGTCCATAGTCGGCGTGCGAAGAATAAAGCACGACATACTAGCTTTGCCCAAGTCGCTGACTTCTATCGCTGTTGGTTTGGTTTCACCGCAAGCTGTCAGAAGTGCGAGAGCCGGTATCAAAAGGTATTTTTTCATAAGGACTATTCCGAGGTTTTGAGGTGAATTATGGATTGAGACGCTTGTAAGCCGCGACTTGCTTTTCCGTGCAATAAGCCGCCATTTCCAAATCCAGGTTCCATTTACTGACGCATTGCGTCGCTATGGATTGGATTTTCTGGCTACTACCCTGAAAATATGTAGAGAGCGCTTTTAGCCCTTCCCCCTGTTTTTCGTAACAGTGAAATTTCATTTCAAAGTCGGCAGGCCAATCCGTGTCGCATTTGGAGACAGCGGGCGCGAGAAGGCTATCCGTAGTGTCTTTGACCACATTCCACTTTTCCAAGGCGTCATATTGCTTTGTTTGGCAGTGTTCCTGCATTTCAAAATCCGCAGGCCAATCCGATTTGCATTTGTTTACAATTGCCGGGTTTACCGCTTGAGACTTCGGCGCAGATTCTTCAATCGGGGTAAATGGCTTGCCCTCTTTATCGGCCATGAGTTTATTCATACAGTTTGTGAAAACTGTCGGAGAAGTGTTTGTGTCTTGGCAATTCTGATACCCTGCCAAAAACTCTTCAGGAGACATTTGAGCGGAAGCCGCAGAGCTGAGGGATGCACCAAACATAATGGCGATGAGGTATTTTGGTTTGAACATGATAATCTCTCTGTATGCTATTTAACGGCTGTATAAGTTTCAATTAGGCCGCTTGAATCGTAAATCGACACGGATGAACCGTTGATGATATAATACTCACCATGACCATTTCGTGCCTCTAATCTGCCATTTGAAGTCGGAAAAAGTTGTGATGTAACACCACTACCGTCTTTGTATTTAACTGCCTTCATCGTTTTACCGTCACTATTTTTATAAATCAGCGCCTTCTCGCCAAGAAATTCATTACCTGAAAACCTTGTGATAGATGTTGCACCTTGTGGGAGAGCTGGAAAGGGATCATTGGCTTGCTCTAATGTCATGCCGTGAATCTTAGCCGCAAGGTCTGGTGTAAAATGGGTTGAGGCCCAGGCGCCCGACCCTACTTTTTGTCCCGGCAAGTAATAGTTGATGAAAACCCTCTCTTTATGAGGAGATTGAAGCCTTATACCTGCGCCTAAACGCTCTAAATCAGTCTTTGAAATCCGCGCGTCTAAGCGCACATCCACGCTGCGTTTTTTGGGCTGGCTTGCCACCGGTTGCGTGATGTCGTCAGAAATAAGGGCGTGAGCTGGTAGAGGCGCTGCCTGAACTGGCGTTTCGCCCGTGACTCCATTGCGTTTTTGTAGGCGATTGGTTTCTCTTTCAATCTTACCAATTTCGCGTTCAATTTCGCGAATTTCCTTCTCATGCGGCGTTAGCGGCTCGCCGCATCCCCCCAAGCATAAGCCTAGCACCGCGACCGCAAAAATTACTCGTCCCATACTCTTCCCTCAGCCCGAATACGTCCTCTATAGACCATTCGTGCAAAATGTCTCTATTCAATGCTCGATTGTTTTTGACGATACGTTTTCCAGTTTAGGGTTAGAGAGGTTTGTTTGGTATTAGCGCGAAATGACACCCTAAGAAATTTCTTACTGCTCATTTTGATCAAACTTTCACGATATCTCAAGACATTCAAACTGATGATTAGGTCCGAACAGTCGGAAACTAAGCGCTAATAAACGCCCATATAAAGCCTCTAGTAATGTTTGCGAGTACGGCAGCATTAGTCCTAAATAGGAAGCTGGACTTTATTGTTTTCCCCCATCTAGTTAAAGCTAACATGGCCTGAGACGCAAACATCGACGCTTGCAAGACTGCAAAGCCATTGAACCGCCCCGGGTTTGCTGGAGACTTCTAATGTATAGTAACAGGAGTCATTATGAGCAATACGAGGAACAGATTTTCAGCTGAAGTGCGAGCGCGGGCCGTGCGGATGGTGATGGAGCATCAGGGCGAACATACCTCCAGATGGGCGGCGATAGAGTCGATAGCGCCCAAGATTGGATGCGCAACACAGACCCTCCATAATTGGATTAAGCGAGCCGAGATTGATGGTGGCGATCGGCCTGGCGTTACGACGGATACGGCCGCCAAGCTGAAGGCTTTAGAGCGTGAGAACAAAGAGCTTCGGCAAGCCAATGAGATCCTGCGTAAGGCATCGGCATATTTCGCACAGGCGGAGCTCGACCGCCCATTCAAGAGATGACCGCCTTCATTCACGCGCATCGTGATCAGTATGGGGTCGAGCCGATTTGCAGAGTTCTGCCGATTGCCCCATCAACTTATTATGCCCGGCTTGCAGCTCAGACAGACCCAACAAAGCTGTCTGATAAAGTGCGGCGCGATCACGCTCTGCGGCCCGTCATTAAGCGTGTCTTTGCAGAGAACTACGGTGTTTACGGTGTGCGTAAAGTCTGGCGGCAGATGCAACGCGAAGGCTACGATATTGCCCGCTGCACGGTCGCAAGATTGATGCGGGATATGGGGCTGCGCGGCGTTATACGCGGTAAATCACAGCGCACGACGGTCAGCAACAAGGCTGATGTTTGTCCGCTGGATTTGGTCAATCGGCAGTTCAAGGCTCCGGCGCCCAATGTGCTCTGGGTCTCGGATTTTACCTATGTCTCAACATGGTCCGGATTTGTTTATGTGGCCTTTGTCATTGATGTCTTCGCCCGCCGTATTGTCGGTTGGCGGGTCAGCCGCACAGCCCACACGGACTTCGTACTCGATGCGCTCGAGCAGGCTTTGCATCAGCGCCGACCACAGGGCAGCGGAAGTCTTATTCATCACAGCGACCGTGGCAGCCAATATGTCTCGATTAAATATACCGAGCGCCTGGCCGAGGCCGGGATCGAACCATCAGTTGGGAGTGTTGGCGATAGCTACGACAATGCCCTCGCAGAGACTATCAACGGGCTTTATAAAGCTGAAGTTATTCATAGATCAGGGCCGTGGAAGTCCTTTGATGCCGTCGAATTCGCTACCCTCAAATGGGTCGACTGGTTCAATCACCGCAGGCTTCTTGGCCCTATCGGCAACATCCCGCCGGCAGAGATGGAAGCAAACTATTACGCCAATCTGGACAAACGTCCCGTGGCCGCGTAACTCAAACTAAATAGTCTCCAGCAAACCCGGGGCGGTTCAATACGGCAACAGAGGGACTATATATTAGCGATATTCACTTTGAGAGCCCAAACCTCAGCTCTCCCATATGGTCGACCATTTCACGCGGAACTGAATTTCCGCATTTAAGATCTAACCAAGCATTGACCGCTTCGCGGACGAGCTCCCTTCCCTCAACGAGATTCATCAAACTGTCTGGATGAAGGGCCTTGTTGACCTTTTCAAGGCCATGCCGAGGGGCTTCGTGTTCTTGCATTGAGTTGTTGGCCGCACTCCTGAAGGCATTGTTTTGCTCGGCCGTCATCAGGCCATGCGTATGAAGTTTGGAAATCGTTGAGCCAAGATCGTCCGCGATGTCCTCGAGAGCTCTGTAATATGACGTCCAAGCTGGGCGATCAGCAATAACTTGCAAGGCCCTCTGTGCGATCAAACTTGTCTCAATAAAACTCAATCGAGATTCCATTACCTCAAAATGCCCAGAGTGACGCCCGAGCATCGTAATGTCATTATCTTCTGGCCGACCAGGAAACACCATATAGCGATTGCCATACCGTCGATCTTTACCAATCATCTCAGCTGAAGTTCCCCACACTCCTCGGAACCCCGGAGATAATAGCGCAGCATATCCATTTAAGGACCGAAGAGTCTGGAAACATACAGCTGCCGCTGTGTGAGGGTTCATCGCCACAACAAGAGTATTTGCTGCTGTTCCACGAAGTATAGTTGTGCGTTTCGATGCATCAACAACCTTATGTCCGGGAGGGTTCGGTTCTCCAATGATTTCCGTCGTTACGATGAAGCGATCCGAAACGCCGGGACTGAAGAGTATCGAAAGACCAAACAGGTCCGCATCACGCCCATCAAGCCTTATGCTAATGTCATACTTGTCATGTCCGGCGTTAAATTCTCTAACTGGCTGGGTTGGATTTATGGTCATAATTTAAGGATAGTCTAGGTGAATCTCATTTCAACTGTGATGATTACTTATCCTCGTATGCGGGCATAGGCTCTACTGATTTCTGGAAACAACCATTTGACGGCTGCAAGGTCACTCGGAGATGATGTAGTGAATGTTCTCGGTCCACCTGGCCATTTCGACCTCAGGAGCTGCAGATCGCTTTTAAGGCCTCGAGGTTCATCTACATTCTCATCCAAAGCCATCCCCTGATCCTCGAGCAGAACGAGAAAAGTCATCAATGTTGGCCAATCTGTCTCGAACAGCCGCGCTGCAGCATAATGTAGGTCATCGACGGCCCAACCAATTACCTCGCCCGTCGTCGCGAGCAGAACAGCCCTCACAAATTTGATAAGTGGTTTAGAGGGCATCCCGCCGAAACGCTGACCATTGTCTCTGAGAATGCGAAACCTAAATTCATCCCATGTTTGCATGTCTTGTTGAGACGGATCTTCTAGAAAGATACCAGCGAGACGCTCGGCAAGCTCATCCTTCGGGCCCTCTTCTGACTCATAATCAATTGGATAAGACACCCTGCCCTCATCCGGGTGGAATGATAGATCCTCGATATCCGTCAGCTGAAGAGTCCAGTTCTGCACCTCATGCCAACGGTGAGCATTGAAGTGTAATTTGCCGGCCCTCAAAGAGTGAGCAATCGTCTCTTCTGTCATCGATAAAGCGGTAAAATCCTGCTGGACAATGACGTCATCCAGGTTTGTTACACGTAGGTTAGTATCAAAGTTTGGCATGATCCAAATCAGGCACGTTTTTTCGGCCGCATAGAACCGGCGACGCGCCTGCATATCTTTTAACGGCGTCGTTGAAAGCTGTGCTTCAAACGCGATTTTCTGACCATTAAAAGATGCACTCACATCTGGCCGTCTCCATCTACCCAGTTGGTCACTCGAGCCATTGATGCGCGCCTCGATTTTCACATCCGAAAACCGATCATCTGCGGCGAGCTGGCGTGCAATAGAGACCTTCATCGCAATATGTAATGGGCTTTCACGCACAGCCTCCATTGCCTGCTCGCTCAAACTCATTCGATCTTCGCCTCGATCGCTTTCGAGGCTGCAAGCACCTCCATGTTGAGCGTGCTGAAAGAAGAAGCGGTAGTATGGGCTACTTATGCGAATCGCGAGTGGGACGCGGCATTGAGGACAATAAAACGATCCTTCATTGCGCGCCAGATGCTCTGATTCCTGCTGTCGAAATGAGAGCATCTCCGCATAGGTTCGCGCTAACGTGAGTTCATGAAGCCAAATTGGGCTATCACTACCATCCTGAATGGCGCACGGAATTGTTGGATTAGGTACGGCTATTGCTGCTGAATCAAACTCAGGGCTTTTCACGTATTATTCTCACACCATTTTAACGACTAAGTCCAGGTATACGTTGATTCATCTCCAACACGTAGTGACCAAATGGGTTCACATGCGCATGAATAAGGGGCGTGAGTGCTCGTATATCTTCAGGTGTAAGCGTTTCAGCCAAACTAGTATCCCTGAGGACAGATTGATACATCTGAGTGTTAACATAGACCATACTATTCTGAAGGAGATGCAAAGCTTGAACGGTCATTTCCCTGTCTTCATCGCGCCGTGACGTAAATTCGCCGCTTTTGCCGAAGAGGACAAAGCGCGTTGCACCATTCCAGTTTTCCATAACGTTAAGGCTTTCATTGATTTCACGCCTCAACTTTTCACTTCGAAGGTAACGGCACACAAAAATAGTCTTCAAAGCCCGACCTAATTCTTGCAACGCTCGATACGTCGGATGCTTTACGCCAGACCGCGTAAATTTTCGAAGAATTGTATCTGGACTGTTGTTCCGGTTTTTAAGCGCGCTCGTATAGCGAACCATCTCATGAAACTCAGGTGCTATTAAATCCCAATCGATTGGGCGCATTTTGAGCATTAAACCTATGTCACCTAGCTCTGATCGCATGGCAGCATTTGGCAAATATAGCTTCGTCTTCCCCACGCCTTTAATACGCGGAGCTAACTGAAACCCGAGGAGATGCGAGAAAGCAAAGGCGACTTCGGTTTGCCCGTGACTATCTGTGTGTTGGGTATCAATTTTCATATCCGTGCAATGGCGTATGACCCCTTCTATCATTGAGGCGACTTCACTGGACTGAACGGATTTTAAGCTTGAGTATACACACATAGATTTACCGTCCACGTGCCAGTAAATCATTATTCCATTACCCTTGTAACGAGCGTGATACTCTGTGCCTAGATTGTTGTCCCAAGCAGGGTATTGCTTTGAATCCGACGCACATGCTGTCCCCTGCTCCCCCCAATACTGTGGATCGCGAATGCCAAGAATTGCATTTGAAACTCGAATGTTTGCGCGCTTGAGATTATCAGCACTCATCAACCTACGTTGAATATGCTGAAGGTGATTATATGTGACGCCAGGTACAGCACCCGCCATAGCTTTGAGCCCAGCATTAGTGCCTGTTCCATAAATTGTGAGAAGCAAACGCTCAAACACTGTTGAATGCTCTAAGTTTAGGCGATCACCAATCGTCTTAAACTCACTAATAAACCCTGTATCGAGAGCTGTTTCCTTGAGCATATCCAACAAGCTCGTCTTAGGCCACGTACCTACAAGTGCTGCCTTTATTTTAGATATTCCTGGCGGTTCTTTGGCTGCAGGGAAAGGCTTGATCATGAAACGGGGATTACTTGTCCACTGTACATTCACGCTTGGATTTGAAATTATCTCAGCATTTAAGCCCCTAAGTTGGGATTCTAGTTCAGTGCGCACAGCTTCAATAAATTCATTACCATCCTGAGACAGATTCAAGTCGGCGTAATAGGTCTCGCAATTCTCATCAAAATCTTGCGGAAGTTCTAAGTCAGGGTTTCCGTTTTCATCTGAATGCTCAACCCAAAGAGCTCGACCCTTCAACGCGGTTCTTAGGGTTTTGGCGACGCATAATTCATAATGATATCTATCTACTCTGCCTTCTGCATCGACCACGGCTTTATATTCTTTATCTGTTAAAACGCCTTTGATAGGAATTTGGTCCTTATCGATATATATTGGGCGTCTACCGTCAAAATTGAGATGAATCCAGTCGAGTGCTTTGATTAAGGGTGTTTGAGACGCGATATTCGTGTGAAACTCGAGCGTTTCAAGGAGCACCCGCAGCATAGGCCGATAGTAACTCTTCCAACGTGAACGCATAAATTCAAATGTCGCAGCCCTGGGAGACTTTATGCTCTTCGATCGATCAAGCCATTCACGCACGTCGTTAGGCGCCATAATGCCTTCGACAACCGACTTTACACTTCTTTGAGGCGTAGCTTCATAAGCCATCAAAATTTGCGATAGCAATTTTGCAGTATTGAAAGTGTCCTGACGTTTTTTCCCTGCCTCAGCAATCGCTTCACGCTTGGATCGCTCGTAGACAGAATTTATCGCATCCAACATGATGCTGATAAGCTTGTCTGTAAAAGTTAACCTAGATCGATGAAGATAAATTGCATACATGGCTACCTTTCGTTTGTCTGAAAAACGTCGGATTTCCCGCGGCTCAAAACGGCGAACCTTTCGATCCTGAGACAACAAAAACTCCGGATCAAGCCCGTCTAAATAGGTGTGAGGCAAAGCGAGAGATTCTACGTACCTAAGGCGGCTCGCGATATCATAAAAGGCATCTCGACCGGACCCGGTAACCTCCCGCCGAATTGTAGAAAAAGAAGCAGGGCCTCCTTCACCTGCCAATGACGCTATCATGCGGACCCTATCGGCAGATGGAATAGCTGAGAATATTCGTTCAAATTCGGCGTTAGCGTATCGTTCTGAAAGCGCTCGATGCGTTCGAGCAATCTCACGTTTGGATGGAGCTGCAACCGAATGCTCTAGGCACCAAAGTAGTATATAATTTGTCAAGGACGATAAATTCTGAGTAGCAAAACGCGGCTCTGATTCAAGATAAGTATTGAGAGCTGGTCGTGTTTCTTCGGTAAATTTGTCGATACATAGGTATTGAAGAATTTTCTCTTTTCTTCTTTGCTCGGTTCTTGTTTTCGGCTTTATCCTGACAGCCGAGCTGGAACCCACTTGGTCTGCAATATATCCCATTACTTGACTCGGGATCTCGTCTGTTGTGCGTGGAAAGCGACCTTCCAAACGATAGAATGCAATCTTCAAACCGTAATCGAATCTCGATGCGGAAGTCTGCGTTTCGATGAAGTCAGAGTCAGTTGCCGACAAGGACCATTCCCTCGCCCATTCGCTATTTGATCCCTCATTATTTATTTCAGCTTGCAACTCTGTCCCCTTTTAGGGAGTTGAGATGCAAATCTCAGACCGTTACAGATAAATTGCTTGAGAATTGACGTTTTTTGACACGAATGTTCGAATTACCCCTTCATGCGGGATTGCGTTCATTGAGAGCATCTTCTTTCTCATCCCAACGGATTTGATGTTGATGCCGATGGTCAAGGCGCGGCCCAAGGCGTGGTGGCGGCTCGCCTTCCTTACGAGTTTCTTTTCTGTTCTTGGTGGTATCTTCGGCTATTTTCTCGACTTTATGTTTTTTGAAACCTTCGCCCAACCCATTTTGGAAAAATTGGGTAAAGCGGCTAGCATGGAAACCTTCCGCACGAGTATCAACGAACATTTTCTGATTGTGGGTATTCGGCGCAGGTTTTACACCCCTTCCCTTATAAGGTCATCACCTTTATGAGCGGGGCCGTCCAGATTAGTTTCGGCATTTTTGTTGCGGCCAGCACATTATCCCGCACCCTGCGTTTATACTTGTCGCCGGCATTGTACGCGCCTTTTGCGATATGGCGGAAAAGTGGATGAAAGAGCATTTTGCGATTTTCACAATCGGCCTCTTCGCCCTCATCCTCGCGCTTTATTTTGGGCTAAAGGCGCTCTTTCCGCATTAATTTATCAGGGCCGTATGAGACTTAAAATATTCATATAAAGACTTTGGATAATGTCCGTCGGTGAGCCTTCAATGAGCAAATGTCAAGCTATGGTCAATGCCATGTTTTCTTGCATGCGGTTTGCTTTACCGCTTAAACACCCAGAGTTTGTCGGAGGCTTCTAATGACAAGCAACGGGAGTTATCATAAGCAGCACTAAGAGCATATTTTCAGTTGAAGTGACTGCACGGGCGGTTAGGAAACCCCCGACAAAATCTATCTCGACAATTCTAGCCTTGGGCGCTGAAGTTCAGGCGCGCTTGCCTCACAAAGCCCTTATCGCATATGGTTGCATATATATTCAATAAGGGAAAGAAACTTCGTAGGCTTCCCGCTAAGAAGGGGATTTGGCTAGTTTTCGCGACTGCTGAGGAGTATGCGCTGAAGACATTCTTAGCCGCCGATAGAAGATTCCAGACCCACAAAGAAAGTAATTCAATATGATTTATATCGTGTCGGTTAAAAGCATGTCTGGTGTAGAATTGTTTGATCCCAAGATATACTCAAGACTGGCAGATGCTGTGATTTGCGCTGAAGATTGGGTAATTCTTAATTATCCTACTGTCGAAATCACGGTAACAGACCAACGAGGGGAACTAAATCACAGAAAAATAGTACTAACTAGTTCTGTTTAGTTATGATGTGTCCTTAATCGGCCAGCAACCGATATGATGTGACCCCCAAGGTATCTACAAAGCTAGAGGCATATCACTCTGCCACAACAGGCTCATTCGAAATAGCTGTATTTTTTGGAGGGGCTAACTATACATGGCCAACTATACATATTGCCCCTATTGTTATGACGCCAAAGCATAGATATGGTGATAATGTTTTACGCTTCTTTCTTTTCCGCAGCACAAGAATAATTATTATGAGACTATTGGTTACAGGTGGGGCGGGCTTTATTGGATCTGCCGTTATTCGCATGGCTATTGCAAAAGGTTATGAGGTTTTAAATCTCGACTGCCTGACTTATGCGGCCAACCTTGAGAATTTGACATCCGTTTCAGATCACAAGGCCTATCAGTTCAAAAAAGTAAATATCTGCGATGCGGATGCCGTGCGGCGTGTTTTTCAGGCATCTGAGCCTGATGTCGTCATGCATCTGGCTGCGGAGTCACATGTTGACCGCTCTATTGATGGCCCTGGGGCTTTTATTCAAACTAATATTGTAGGCACGTTTAACCTGCTCCATGAAGCCCGTCATTATTGGGATTCCTTGTCCGGTGCGCGTAAGAGCAATTTTCGTTTTCATCATGTATCAACGGATGAGGTCTATGGGGATTTGGATATTACTGATCCGGCCTTTGAAGAAACGACGCCTTATGATCCTAGTTCACCTTATTCGGCATCCAAAGCCGCCTCAGATCATCTTGTTCGGGCGTGGGCACATACATATGGTCTACCAGTGGTGATCACAAATTGCTCAAACAATTATGGGCCTTACCAATTCCCGGAAAAACTGATCCCCGTGGTGATTCTGAAGGCTTTGCACGGCGAGGAAATTCCTGTTTACGGGACCGGGGAAAACATACGCGACTGGCTATATGTTGATGATCATGCTGATGCGCTATTAACGGTTTTAGCAAAAGGCGAATTAGGCGAAACCTATAACATTGGCGGGAACAATGAACGCACCAATCTTGAGCTTGTAAAGACGATTTGTAAATTAGTCGATGCACGCGACATAGCTCCGGTCAAGCCTGCAGAAGGTCTTATTTCTTTTGTCACGGATCGTCCGGGGCATGATCGGCGCTATGCCATCAATGCTGATAAAATTAAAGCTGATCTTAATTGGAAACCTTCTGTCAAATGGGATGAGGGCTTCGAGCGAACGATTGATTGGTACTTGGAAAATGAAGCTTGGTGGCGTCCCCTCATCAAAGAAAAAATATTTGGCAAACGCCTTGGCGTAAAGACGCTCCCCAATGACTGATCTTAAGATTGCTGTCATCGGCGAAACAGGCCAACTTGCCCGAGCTTTAAAAACACGAGGCCTGTCACAAGGGCACATGATTCGATCATATGGGCGGCAAAATCTCAATCTCGCATCTGATCCAAAATTAATTAGGGATTTTGTTGGTGGCCTCAAAGATGCCGATGTTCTAATAAATGCGGCGGCCTATACGGCTGTTGATGCCGCCGAAGACAACGAGTGCATCGCCCATAAAGTCAATGCATCGGCTCCGGGCATAATGGCCGAAATATGTGCTGACCGTAACATTCCATTTATTCACGTTTCAACAGATTACGTGTTTAGTGGGGCTCAGTCGACCCCATATAGTGTTGAAGACGTCACGGAACCTCTTGGTGTGTACGGAAAGTCCAAACTACTCGGTGAGAACGCTGTTTTGAAAGCGGGGGGGCAAATCTCTATCTTGCGCACGTCTTGGGTTTATGATGGGATAGGTAGTAATTTCTTCACAACGATGTTAAAATTGGCCCATGGCAGAGCGGAGATTGATGTGGTCAGTGACCAATTTGGCCGTCCGACATATGCTGGCCACCTAGCAGATGCTGCCTTCATCGTTGCTAAATCCCTTGTCGCCGGAGCCAAAGACGCAGTAGGTGTTTTCCATGTCAGTGGGACCGGAGCCCCTATACATTGGGCACAGTTTGCAAGAGCTATTTTTGAGATTAGCCGTGCCCATCTCCCACACATTATCAGCGTGAGAGACATCCCCTCCGACGCGTATGCTACCCGAGCGAAGAGGCCTACTTATTCAGTTATGGACGTCATCCATTTTGAGAGAACCTTTCAAACTAAATTGCCTAATTGGAATGAAGGCCTTAAAGAAGCTTTTGCAGAATGGGAACATAGAGATGAAAATGGCTAGAAAAGGAATAATTCTTGCGGGCGGAAGCGGCACGCGACTTCACCCCAGTACAATATCGGTCTCCAAACAGCTTATGCCTGTTTATGATAAACCGATGATTTACTACCCCCTCTCAGTTTTGGCCCAGGCGGGAATGCGCGAAATCCTTATAATCACAACGCCGCATGATCAATCCGCTTTTCAAAACTTGCTCGGCGACGGCTCCAGCTGGGGAATGAGCTTTCAATACGCTGCGCAGCCCAGACCTGACGGCCTAGCGCAGGCACTTATTATAGGTGAAGAGTTTCTGGACGGTAGCCCTAGCGCCCTGATATTGGGCGACAATTTGTTCTTTGGTCAGGGCTTTGAGGCCGCATTAGAATCCGCCTCCCCTCAATCTAAAGGCGCGACGGTTTTTGGTTATCATGTCAACAATCCGTCCGCATATGGTGTAGTAGGTTTTGACGCCAATCAAAAAGTTGTCTCCTTGGAGGAAAAACCAGATAATCCTGCATCCAACTACGCGATCACAGGACTCTATTTTTATGATAATCGAGCAAGTGAATTCGCTAAGAAAGTTAAGCCTTCGGCCAGGGGCGAACTGGAAATTACCAGCTTGAATCAAATGTATCTGGACGACGGCAGCCTCACTGTCAGATTGCTGGATAGTGGAACAACCTGGCTGGATACTGGAACTCATCGATCCCTCCTGCAAGCGGCACAGTTTGTGAGCGTGATTGAAGAGAGGCAGGGTAAACGCATATGCTGTCCAGAGGTCATCGCCTATAAACGCGGATGGATTGACGCTGAGCAGTTAAAGTCGCTGGCAAAACCCTTGGAGAAAAGCGGCTATGGCAACTATTTGATGTGTGCTTTGGAAGATATCTGATTGGAAAATAGTTACCGAAACCCCGAATTTATAAAAGACGCTTTGGAATCTGGCAACCACCGGGGGGTCATAGGCGGAATGTGGGATACCATTGGCCGCTGGCAATTTGACTATATGAAGGCTGAAGGGCTCAAGCCTGACGATAGGTTGGTTGATATCGGATGCGGAAGCCTGAGAGGAGGTGTCCATTTCCTCGAATATTTGGATGCTTTCAATTATTTTGGATTTGATCTAAACTTTGAACTTATTAAATTTGGGCTTGAAAAAGAGGTTTCTGAAACAACAAAAGATAAAAAAATTAACCCAAATAGTTTTCATGCACATGATAGATTTTTATTCCCGGAAGCGTGGAAAAATTTTGATGCGGCCATATCTGTCTCGCTTTTTACACACCTCAACTATAATTCTATGAAACAATGTCTTTTAAGAACAAAAAATATCCTGCGTCCTGGAGCCATATACCACACCACAATTTTTACTGCTGAAAAAGACAACCTACTCAAACCAGTGGTGCAACACTCCGAAGTCACATCTTATTATCACCAAGATCCGTTTCATTACAGTTATGAAGATGTTTTACATCTTGCCTATAGTACCGGTTTTAAACTTCTTGATATTCTTGATGTGAATCATCCTCGAAATCAAAAGATGGCCCAATTCCAACTTCGGATTTAGTTCAAATTTTGCCTAAAGTATCTTTTTTAATTGCAGGTATGCAAAAGGCCGGAACAACAGCCCTGTTCCATTACTTAATAAAACACCCCTCAATTTATATGCCTGGAAGTAAAGAACTACATTTTTTTGATTATGAACACAAAACAGATTGGAATAATCCTGATTATTCATCATATGAGAATAATTTTGATTTCGCTGCGCCGGAACAAACTTGCGGCGAGGCAACACCAATTTACACTTACTGGCCGAAATCATTAGAACGTATCCACGCATATAACTCGAGTATGAAAATTATTATTGTTCTTCGTCATAGAGTCGAAAGAGCTTACTCGGCGTGGAAAATGTTACAGATCATGGGACATGAAACTTTAACTTTTTCAGAGGCCATTAGATTTGGACGATCAAGACTTAAATCTTATCATGACATAGGTCTTGCGCATCGTTGGTATAGTTATGTGGAACGAGGGATCTACGCCCCTCAAATCGCGAAAGCCATCGACCTATTTACGCCGGAAAGGATCATTTTGATCGAGAATAAAGTTATGTTGAACAACCACGGGCACACTCTCCGAAAAATTTTCAATTTTTTAGAGGTCCCTGAACCTGCAGAGTTGCCAGAGCAACATTTTATAAGGCCAGTAAAAACATCCGAAGACATACCGAAAATATCGATGAAAGACTATCAGTACCTAACGGATGTATATAAACAGGACTGCATGGATTTAGTGGCTTTGAGAGAAGTATATCGTATTTAGGTATCCAAGCAGTTATTTATATTTTTGCTTAATAAGGTCCCAACCAAAAAGAATGCCGACGATCATGCGCATTCCGACTCGCAGGGCAACAATATTGGAAATATTTCCGCCCTTGCTGACACCAACTCGCGGATGAAATGTTACAGGAACCTCCACCACAGCCATATTATTACGGATCGCCGTCTCCAATAGGTAGGGATTGAACTCCAAGTTCACATCTGTGTCGAGCAATGGGAGTAGCTTCATAACAGCATCCCGTCTCAAAACCTTATAAGTCGTACCCACGTCAGATAAAGTTGCAGCGCTTAAGAATTTAGCCTCTAGCAGCTTTCCAACAAATAAATTTCCATAATGCATGAGCGTCGTGATTTGTGTTGAATTGTCTTGAAGTTTTTCGACGATGCGGGTTCCATTTACGATGTCGGCATGGCGAATAAACTGAATTAGCTTTCCAACGTCATATGCTCGGAATGTCATGTCACCTTCGCATAAAACGACCATATCGGTGTCATCATAGCTCGCGCCTTCTTTCAGACATCGCCATACGCAAGATCCATAGCCTTGTTTTTTTTCATCAAAGACAATTGCGCCGGCATCTTTTGCGGCTTGATAGGTGTTGTCTGTACTATTGTTACTCACGACAATGACCCGCTTCACGTGCGGGTTTGACAGAAAATCTTTCACGGATTCAGCAATACTGGCTTCATCATTATAGGCCGTGAGAACAGCCGTACACATCATATTGTCCAAGGGTTTATTTCGGATAAATTTTTTCCGGCGCTCTTTGCGCACATTCAATAATATTTCCAAGAAAATGGACAATAGCCCGAAGACAATGGGTGCCGCACTGTACCAGACAATATTCATGATAACTGGCCGTACTTCTATAGTTATTCCAAAAACAGCACGAATGACTCCTAAAGAGACACCCGTCAGATAGGTAACAACACCGACAATAATCAGTAATAATCCATATAATATGCCATAAGTTGGTTTAACCATAAAGTGCCGTCCGACGTTTGAATGGGTTGGTTTATTCACAAACTAGTTTTGCGATTTTTAAGTCTTTATCGAGATATAGATAGCGATCCGGAAAAGTGTAACTCTCATTTACGGCTCGCTTATAATTAATTCGCTTGGAATTTTTTGGTCCGCAATGCAACTCTGTTTTATTTTTCAGCACACGCTCATGACTGCACCAGGTGCCGTTGATGAAGACTCCCGCATGATTAAATCCTGTGTCAACAACAATTGGGAGCGTCTGATAATCGCATTCAGAGTCCAAAATTTCTGTCATTGTCATCGCAAAGTTGTCTGAGAGCTTGTTGTCCTTAATCAGAAAGTCAGAACCGTAATGACCGCATTTCAGGATTGCAGCCACCAAAAAAACCGCAACTACATTTAGGATCCAAGGCTTTTTCTCCAATTTTACAATACAAATCCCTAACAGGATCAAAAATACAGCGACCGGAGCAATGTAGTAAAAAGGCGCGTTACCGGAAGTCACGCTCGTCAATCCTATACCAACAATCAATGAGAACAATAAAGCCGCAACGAGGCCTTTTGAGGTCCAATTAAGTTTTGTGGCAAAGATGATAATGACTCCGCCAATAATACTGCTAATGATTGCAGCCCAACCAATCGGTT